>Ga0326512_10000753_pt1 | contig 27304 bp, 26 predicted proteins | sample 1_2617_0518_D_FD_203652 | JGI IMG/M metagenome (GOLD analysis project Ga0326512, IMG submission 203652) | Bovine rumen microbial communities from UC Davis, California, United States - 1_2617_0518 | ecosystem: Host-associated > Mammals > Digestive system > Stomach > Rumen | place: USA...
CGCCACGCTCATAATAGAATACGCGCAACTGGTTATGCCTACGATTCATAAAAATGAATACTGTACCAGACCATGGATCCTCGTGAAGGACATAGCGAATGTAGTTTATCATTGCATCCCACTTATAGCGGAAACTCACATTACACTCACAATACTTGTATCGCATACTTGCCGTAAGACTAAGCATAATTACGAATTGGCATTAAACGTTGGACAATGGTTATCAGGTCACTTGGAGTAATCTCACGGACTGTCAGCTTCAACCCTTTTGGAAAACTCAACATCACCTCTTTTATATAACTCTCCGATGGAGAATTAACCTGGTTGGTGACATTTGGCTCAGGAATCTCAGTGATAACAAGATCACCGCACTGGACTTGCTCTTCATAAGACTCCGTCTCAAGCTTCTCCTGCTTCAACGCCTCTACCATCTCATAGTAGTCCAACATATTTTCACGGCAGAAGTCTGCCACCCTCACTTTCTTGTGACTCTTCTGCAAGTCACGGAATTGCTTCACATAATCTTTTATTTCCATATTGCGCTTAACTTTAGAGAATAAAATCTTGCGCAAAATTAGAAAAACATTTTATCTCAACCAAATTAGGCCAGGCCCAAGGTTCGGACGCTTACATACAGATTCTGCCATTCTATGCCAGAAGGCATCCGAGACAATGAATCACGAGTGCCCACCGTAACTTGCAGTAACTCTATGAACAAATCACGCATTTCAATATTTCGCTTAATGAGCGAAAGATTTCAATGTAACCTTCAATCCGTCACGTGCATCTACAGGCATCTTCTCAACTCCGAGTGCCTTTTTAATTTTCTCATTTGAACTAACATAGTTCTCAGTGAGTTTGCGCAACCGTTCCGGATTCAATGGCAAATGCAACCATCCACCCACCTTGGCCACACCATTCATCAGTCCCTTGGGGAGTTTCCAGATGTGGGCTTTCTTGCCAAGTGACTTGCAGATTTCCTCAATTAGTTCGTTTGTGGAGAGAGCCTCATCATCACCCATATTGTAAATGCCAGAAGGAACATTCTTGGTCAGAACACCATTTACCGCAAAGCAAATATTCTCAACAGAAGTAAATGTTCTACGGTTCTCAAATGCGCCGAGAGGCCATGGTATACCCTTCTTAACCACATTGTATAGTAAATTAAGGTTCCCCTTATTTCCTGGTCCATGAATCATGCAAGGTCTAAAGATATAAACTCCCCTATTTTTGAACTCACCTGGGCGGTTCTTCATTGCACTCAAAATATACTGTTCAGCAGCAATCTTACTCTCACCATAAGGGCCAACCGGAGATGGGATAACGTCTTCTGTCAAAACACCATCCATCTTATCGGCCGCCGCCTTTGCAGTACTGAAGAATACAAATTTTTTAATGTTCGGATGTGCGCAAAAATAATCAAATATTTTTATAGTCAAGTCTCGGTTCACCTTAAAGTATACATCTGACGCAGCATGGTTTTTAGTATCATGAGCCTTGCCAGCAAGATGAATGATGGCATCCACTTCGGGTATTTCGTTGGGCTTATCAAGGTAATCCCAACTGAATGTAAACCTGACACCTTCCTTAAACGGTGAAACAATATCTACCCCGTAGATAAAATTATTTTTGGAGAGTTCGTCGACTAAATTGTTGCCCACAAAACCGTGAACTCCTGTAATTAATATCTTCATCTTAAACAGTGGATTTATCAAATATGCATATCCTTATATTAGAGTAAGAAATAATTAGTTTCTCACCCAGCATTTTTTATCAAAAGAGTAATGTTTTATTATTCTAATTGGGCTACCAACGGCCATACAATTAGAAGGGATATCTTTGTTAACAATCGAATGAGCGCCTATAATGCAACCATCACCAATAGTAACACCAGGCAAAACAATAACGCCTTCACCAATCCAAACATTTTTCCCAATAATAACTGGTTTTATAATATACTCTCTATGATCTGGCGGGGTAATAGGAGATGAGTCGCCGTCCCCCCCACTATATTTTCCGTGCGAGTTGTCGGAAATATACACATGACTTGCAAGAAGACAGTTCTCACCAATCTCTACATGCTCTAATGCACATATATGAACAAAATCATTAATTTGAACGTTATTACCAAAAATGATTCTTTTATAATTTTCATTATTAGTTTGAAACACTTCCAACCTGCACCAGTATCCAGTTGTAAGATTACTGCCAAAATCTATATATCTACGTCCACGTATAATAACGGGGAAACGAATTAAACGGATACTTCTTCCTATCAACTTTGTTCTAATCAAAAAATAACCAAGTTGAATCTTTTCCCCAAAGGAATAATGTCGTTGTAAATTATCTTTACTATTTTTCATCTTCTATTATACAATTATCTTCATCAAAAGCATGCCTATTGACAATCGTCCTCTCTTTGTCAAATAGCCACCCCCATTTATTAAAATATTGAATTGCGCTCTTCAAGCTAGCTTTTAGCAAAGTTTTATTTGTATGATGGGCTGCCGCATGATCGTGAATAATAGTTTCATAAGGATAAAAAACAGTTTTGCTCACGCTATGCATTCTCCTCATCAAATCAAAATCTTCAAAATACATAAAGAAACGCTCATCAAACCCTCCTATTCGAACTAAATCTGAAACTCTCATAAACATAAAGCAACCGGATAAAATAGGACAATTCCAAATTTTATTATAACCCATCTTATGCATTTCAAACCGAGAGTTTATTTTTTTTGTTAGTCTTGCAGGGAAAAACCTTCTACCAAAAATATCAATTGGTGAAGGCATTAATTTGCACAGATACTGTAAATCCCCATTTGGATATATAACCTTAGGTAATAATAATCCGACATCCTTATGTTTGTCTGCGAAACACATTAATTTTTCTATCACTATTGGCTCGAAATAGATGTCAGGATTGAGTACAATATGGTAGTCGGCTTTCTTTTCAATTACACAAAATATAGCGATGTTATGGGCTTTACCATATCCTATATTCCCGTGACCATATAAATATTCCCCTTTGACAATAAGTTTATTAACAAGCGTCCTCGAGGTATCAGAAGGGGAGTTGTCAATCACGTAGAGATAGTCAATTATACTCCTATTAACACAATTGATTACCTTACATATATCATCTTCTTTTGTGTTGTATAAAACTAATGAAGCAGTTATCATTTTTATTTGGGCTTAATCTATACCAAACTATTTATACATCTCCAAATAGTATTTCATATAATCGCCAGAAGTTACTCTATCTAGCCATTCCTGGTTATCCAAATACCATTTCACGGTCTTTTCAATACCTTCCTCAAATTGCAGGCTTGGCTCCCAGCCTAATTCCTTCTGAAGTTTGGTGCTATCAATGGCATAACGTAGGTCGTGACCGGCACGGTCAGTCACATATGTAATTAAATCCATGTCCGCACCCTCCGGACGACCTAGGAGTCTGTCAACTGTATTAATAAGAACCTTGATTATATCTATGTTCTTCCACTCGTTGAAACCTCCAATATTATAGGTTTCAGCTATCTTACCATTGTGAAAGATAACATCAATAGCTCTTGCATGGTCAACAACATACAACCAGTCACGCACATTCTCGCCCTTGCCATAAACAGGTAGCGGTTTTCGATGACGTATATTATTGATGAACAGCGGAATCAACTTCTCGGGGAACTGATAAGGGCCGTAGTTATTTGAACAGTTGGTCACAATAGTTGGCATCCCAAATGTATCATGGAATGCTCTTACAAAGTGGTCAGAGCTTGCTTTTGCTGCACTATATGGGCTGTGGGGCTGGTATTTCAAGTCCTCTGTGAAGAACTTCTCCCCGTAAGCTAAATGGTGTTTACCACTGCTGGCCTTAGTGGTAAAAGGAGGCTCAATTCCTTCGGGGTGAGTCATCTCCAAGGCACCATACACCTCATCCGTACTGATGTGGTAAAAACGTTTGCCCTCATACTTCTCAGGAAGAGGCTCCCAATATGCCTTTGCTGCCTGTAACAAACTTAATGTACCCATCACATTGGTTTGAGCAAATGTGAATGGGTCTTTAATGCTCCGGTCTACATGACTCTCGGCTGCAAGATGGATAATGCCATCTACCTTTTCATCTCGCATGAGTTTCAGAACGCCATCGAAATTACATATGTCCATCTTGACAAACTTGTAATTTGGTTTGCCTTCAATATCTTTGAGGTTTGCGAGATTACCTGCATAGGTCAACTTATCTAGATTGATAATGTTGTACTCAGGATATTTATTTACGAAAAGTCTTACAACATGGTTTCCTATAAATCCAGCACCACCTGTGATAATTATATTTCTTTTCATATATGTATGTTTTTCTTTTTACTTAATACAAATCCACATTAATAGCGAAAGGTGTAGTAAAATCATTCAGCAGAGGGTGCTTAATATCCTTCTCACTGAGCAGGGCTTTTTCCGTAGGAATCATCCAATTTATGCCTAGAGATTCATCAAGGATAGATACGCCTCCATCCGCTTCGGGATGATAGAACTCATCACATTTGTACTGGAACACAGCCGTTTCACTCAGCACAGCAAAGCCATGAGCAAAGCCACGAGAAACAAAGAATTGGCGGTGATTTTCCTCTGTCAGTTCAACGGCAACATGCTGTCCATAAGTTGGACTTCCTCTACGTATATCCACGGCCACATCAAGTACAGATCCTTTCACACAACGAACTATTTTACTCTGAGTATATGGAGGACGCTGAAAGTGTAGTCCTCGCATAACACCATAGGTGGACATACTCTCGTTGTCCTGTACAAAGTTGATGGTATGTCCCAGAATGGGTGCTACCTTTTCATCAAACTCTCGCTGAGAAAAACTCTCAAAAAAATAGCCACGTTTATCCCCAAAAACTTTTGGTTCTATAATTAACAAGCCTTCTATTGCAGTCTTCTTCACCTCCATATCGTTATGCTTTCATTAAGTTTGTCATACATTTCTTTAAGGAATCCGTCCAGTATGGAACTGTGACTCCAAAAGTTTCTTTTACTTTAGTCTTATCAAGAACTGAGAATGCAGGTCTCTTTACAGGGCTCGGGAATTCATCGCTATGGCAAGGCTGAATATCACAAGCGGTTTGTCCTGCATACTCTGCTATCATCTTTGTAAAATCAAACCAACTGCAAACACCTTCATTGCTGTAGTGATAGATACCGGTATTACCTTCATATTTACGGTTCTCTATAATATCAAAGATTGCAGCGGCAAGATCGTAGGCATACGTTGGAGTGCCAACTTGGTCAAACACGACCTTTAGCTGTGGTTTGGTAGCAGTGAGATTTAGCATTGTCTTCACGAAGTTCTTACCAAACTCTGAGTACAACCATGCAGTACGGAAGATGAGATAATTAACTCCTGTATTCTGAATGATCTGTTCTCCGTGTAGTTTAGTAAGTCCATATACACCAGTCGGTGTTCCTTTCTGGTCCTCCTTGCAAGGGGTGTTGTATGGATCACCACCAAACACATAATCGGTACTGATATGAACTAACAGACCATTAACCTCCTTCATTGCAATAGCCAAGTTCTCTGGGGCCTTAGCATTCAACAACTCTACAAAGTCATATTTATCGGGTGCCTCAGCTCCATCAACATTTGTCCATGCAGCACAATTGACAACAACTTTGACGTCATTCTCTCTTACCATCTTGCAGATGGCTTCAAGGTCTGTTATATCAAGGATAGTGGTCTTTTGTGCGTCTACCTCAACCACATCCGTAAAAATGTAATTGTCTTTTGAGCCGTTGGTAACAATCCGCATTTCATTGCCTAATTGACCATTGGCACCTGTTACGAGTATGTTCATTATTACTATTTTTCTATGTTTGAATTATTTATGTATCGAAGAATAGCTTTATTATTATAATTATTTAGAAACGAACGTTTCAGTTTCTTTTTGCTTTCTATTGGATAATAAAAATCTGATATGGATTTGATATACTCTTCAGGCGAATTCGCTTTTATCATTGCACCATTATATTCTTCCCCAATGCCTTCAAATGCCACCTCTGTGCCCAAAATTGGTGTCCCAGTAGCCAATGCCTGCACACATTTTACCTTAACTCCAGCGCCCATATGCAAAGGTGCTATTTCAGCCCGTGCATTAGCGATAATGGGGTATGGATCTTCAACAAAACCCAGATACTCAATATTAGGCTTCATGATAATCTTCTGTTTAAGAGAGTCCGGCATTTTTCCACCGCCTATCACCTTAAAACATATCTCTTTTGAAGTATGTTCATAAACATTATCCATAAACCATTCTAAAGCCTCACTATTTTCTTCTCTTGCCCAACTCCCAAAAAAGACAAAATAATTACTTTCTTCTTTTGGTTCAGCGTTGATAACATTTGGATGTAGGAAAAAAGTGGTAGAGTAACTTTTCACATTATACAATTCATGTATCAAATCACAATCTTTTTCACTAAACGTAAATACCACTGTACCATTACTTAATAAGCGTCTCTCAGTCCATATTGCCCAAGGACGCAAATAAGTCTTCATACGAGAATATTTTTGTGCTATCACATCATGAGACATCAGTATCTTATTAGGATGGTCAAGATAAGCAGCATAAGAGAAAGTCTGACTAAAATCAAAAAATATAACGTCATACTTAACTTTGAAAACTTGTTCCCGCAAAAATGATACAGCCTCTCCATTGTGACGCGATGTAAACAAAGGGAACAACAAAGGGTGTTTTATTATTCCTATTATTTTTTGCCACTTCGTTACAATAAATTCTTTTAGAACATGGACATTTTCATAATCCGAGACATAAGGTCTTTCCTCCGGATAACGGAAATATACTAAATCAACACAATGCTCCTTGGACAACTCTGCTAAAAGCAAACTAGTGGGGGATATTCCTCGACCCTGATTGTCTGGTGTAAAAGGAGTAATTAATAATAATCTAACCATAAATATAATACTATTCCTCAATTTTATAATCCAGCATACGCATACTATTCTCATCAAGGAATTCAATAAAATTATCACATGAAGTGGACTTAGGACACGGTCCAAAATAGTATGATTGACTATAACCATTTCGCCATAAATGAACGTAGGCAATTCTCTTGTTAGCTATAGCCTTTCCAAGGCCTTCAGTCCACCATTTATCATACTTTACTCCAGTATAACCTGTTTCGGTAAATGCAACTATTTTTTTTCTTGGTTTTGCAAAACTAAGCGTCATATCAATACCATGACTAACGCCTTCAGCAAACCTTTCTGCGCCCTCCTGTAGTGTTCTCGCGTCAAGTTGATATCGTTCAAATCCTATCACATCCACATATTCATCCCCAGGATAACGAGCTCCTATCTCTTCTTCTGTCTGCATATTGTATGGCGAATACACCCAAATTAATTGCTTCATCCCTTTCTTTATTGCAAGATAATTAAATGTGATTTTCCATAATTCAATAAATTCTTCATTACTGCAAGCTTTCCCAGACCACCAGAATCCATTAATGTTGCACTCGTGAAAAGGGCGAAATAATACAGGTATTTTACGCCCCCTATCATCGACCAACTTGTTGAGAAAATCTGCGCCTATGTCCAACCATGAATAATACTTATCTCGGATATTGATATCATTAATAATACGGGCAACCACATTACCAGCAGTACAGTCCCAGGCCGTACTATCAGTTACAGGATTACACATATGCCAAGAAACTGTAATAATACCTCCTCGTCTATTATGTGCTTTTGCGGCACCTTCTCTTTGCCATACCCTTACTCTGTCTATATTCTCTTCTCCACCCATTTCAATAAAGCCCAAGTCAAGACCAAGAACATAAGGGTATTTCCCACACACATTGTATATATCAGATGTTTCATACAATGTATCTTTATAACTTATCATCCAGCTTTGCCCACTTAACAGGGCATCTTGATGTCCCAAGTATGGTTTAGCTCTCTTAGAGGTTCTTTTTAAATCTCGTATTACACCCTTGGCCTGTAATGTATGTTTAGGTGATTTCCTTGTTATAGGGGCTCCACTACCAGCATACAGACTCCCACCTGACAGAAAAAGACTGGTAAGTAGTACAACAAATAAACGAAAAGAAAAACAATTACTACCTATATATCGCATATATCAGCCGCTATATGAGTCCTTAGCAAATAACTCTTTTATTTTTGCCTTTATTTCATCAGAAGAAAGGAAGAAATTAGTAAATACACTTTGTTTATAATTATGTGCTTCATTAATATACTTGGCAGCTTCCTTCCCACCGTAACGACGGAGCGCCTTACCAACATAAGATAGCACTCTACTTTTATGACATTTCAGACCTAATGATTTAAGCAATTGATTTCTCTGTAAGGCAACCGTAAAACCAATCCAATCCTTCTCCTTAGAATAGTTCATAGTAAGAGATGAACTCCTATAAGTCAAGCAATATACAATTTCCTCGGATGCTTCTATATTAGCTGCTTTAGCTGCACATCTAGATATAAACATAACATCTTCACAACAAGGAATAAGATCATATCGTATATGATTATCCTCAATTAATGAACGTCTAATCATTTTACCCCAAGGTACAACATCCCCATACATAAGAAGATTTCGATTCTTTTTATTTGGTTGTAGGAGATAGTTCTGTATTGCTTGATTTCTATATGGAAATCTTACACAGGGCGATAATGTATCAGAATACACTGACTGGTGCCTAAAATATATAATATCATTGTCTGTTGTTGCATACTTATAAAAGGATGAAAACACACTAGGTAAGAAATAATCATCGGCATCAAGAAAAATAATCCATTCCCCTTTTGCAATATCAAGACCCTGATTTCTTGAGCCACCAGCCCATCCTCCTTTTTGTGATTCAATGAATAAAAGATTAGAACGATTAATATTTTTCAGGCAATCATGCAACAAAGTCTTGTTATCACTATTATCATCTACTAATATAATCTCAATATCATCAGATTGAGGGACAGACTCCACACATCTTTTAAGGAGTTCTGGACAATTTTTATGAGGAATAATTAGACTAAATAGGGGCATCGTTTTATCTATCTGATGTTTTGTGATTTAAAATTCGCTTCTTTATGACGCCCAATTGAAAATATCTTTCAGCGCCAAGTATTCTTAAAGAAAAAGATAACTTCTTTTCTGATTTTGTGAGTTGAATTGAATTAAAAGAATAATATGCCTTGTCGGAAGGCAGACTTGCAATAAATAAATCATGAGCGGAGAAATCTGGCTTATCTAAAGATAATGATGCAGTTTCTTTATGATACATTTTATTTAACAAAACATCATCCATTAAAGTTGCCAAATCTTGTATTGGCTCATTATCTGAGCGATATAATGAGCTATTTGTTGTCTTTCCTAAAATACCAATTGGACGGAAATCAAGTCCATCATAGGTTATAGTTGGAACTCCCGCATGCATACACACCCACGAACTTCCTGCAGACGTAAAAAAAACATCACAGGCCCTGAGTAGTTTCAGTGGAACAGGGAATAAATACCCAGTTATTAAAATGTCCACATTATTTATAGGCTTAAACAACTTTCGAATATTATTCTCAAAAGATGTCCCTTCTGGAGCACCTCCGATCATTAATAACAAGAATTTGTCGCTTCTGTGTTTTACATAGTTAATAAAGTCATGCAAAGCTGGTATTACAAACGGTTTATCTATTCGTGATAAACATCCAACCACATATTTGTAGTCTTTCCAATTGACGGTATTAATAAAAGAATGTTCAATATCTTCAACTACATTATTGCACGGTGCAGGAAGAAAAAAAGATTTATCTTTTTCAATGGGGGAAAATGGGAAAAACATGTCATACAATGATGATGGTGCTATTCCTGCTAATTCTTTCCGACCATATTTAAACTTAACAAACTCTTGGTCATTGATTGATGAAATCGGGTTGTATTCCTGTAAAATATAACAAAAATGTCTTGCCCCACACCTTTCAGCAATAAATTCTGCCCAAGTGCTTTCGGATAAACAGGATGATTCAAAAATAATCTCATCATATTGTTTATCCATTATAACATTTAGAATTTGTGTGATGATTTTTTCGACCTTTGACTTTGAAAACAAATAAAAGTCAAAACCCAACTCGGGTATAAAATAATCATACTTTTTTAATTCTGGAATGAAAATAGTACCTCTTTGTGCAGAAAAAAGATCAACTTCCCATCCTTTTTCTTGCATATAAACGCACCTGTTCCTCAAATACATCTGACCACCTCCCATATCTTTAATACAGGACGCAAAAAGAACATATTTTTTCATTGCTAATCTGCTATCTTATTCTTGTGATTTGTACTAATTACAGCATCAAGATCAACTCTTGTAAATAATTCCAAACAACCACCCCTAGTCGCATTAAAAATCTTAACTCCATGAGAATCAGCATATCTTTTGGCAGCAGAATATGATACTGTCAACCTTTCAGCCGCATCCGCAATTCTATCCTTATTATCACTAACACCATGTTCTATAAAATGCTGCTTTTCTCCTAAATAGTTACAATCTGCTCCAAGCAAATAGATTTCGTCAAAACCCATATACATTACCAGTTGCAAAATTGTATAAGTTATACTATATCCATCATAGACGTTGATATAACAATCAGACTTAAATTTTGTAAAGTACTTCGGTCCATATATTAATTCATAAATATGGTAAGCACCACAAATGTGATAATATACATAATCGTCCCTATTCTCACATTGGTGTTTGTACGAATATGGCAAGAAAACTTGTCCATTATTGGTTGAAAGCATTGTGTCTTTAATCTTATCAAAAACATGCTCATCCTGACAACTAAAAAAATCTGGAACCCAATCAGTCTTGTCGTGAATCAATGCAATTGAGTTCATTCCAAAGACATACTCATTCTTTAATTTCTCCAAATCTTCTATTGTTAGACTCGGGCCTGTACAAGTAATAAAAACACGCTTCCCTTTGTATTTATTCTTAAAATTCTTTAAGGGCATAAAACGACTATCACGAAAGCCCAATAACCTTGGAACTGTTTCTAAGAACTGCACCGCCGCTCTACTTTTATGATACATAAAAACACCTAATTGCTTCAACTTATGAAGTGGTATAGTTAAAAAAGACTCATGATAAACCTTATAAAGAAAGGGACTGCGATCTATAAAATTCTTTTTATTTTCCATATGATTTATTATTGTTGACATTTGTGAATTCTATTATTAAAGGAAAAACCATGAATATAAAAAACATCATACTTGGTTGGAATATATTGTTAAGAAAACCGGTTAATACTATTACAAAATAAACGACATTGACATATTTCAATAAATCACGTTCAACTGCCACCTTTTTTAGCACACAATAGTATTGTTTCATAATATTCCAAAAAACAAATCCACCAACAAGTCCGTACCGTGCAAGGACATCTATAAATTCTGAATGCCCCCCAACTCCACTCTTTATCAAATCACCTCCAAAAGAAGTTGTATGATCACCAATTCCAATTAATATGCTTATTGGACTTGAAAAAAACGAATTCAGACTCGTTTTAGCAAGCATCAATCTCCCAGACAAGCTACCTTCTGATATTTTGTTTGCGTCACCGCCACTTTTTTTAAAGTCTAATAAATCATTAAAACGCTCAGCTAACCTTTCAGATTGAATATTCTCCAAAATCCAATTCATTAAAGGTATAAATACAACTAGAAGGATCAAAACAATCAGGATACTCGAGCTTATATAATAAAACCGCCTATTTTCTTTAGTCCTCGGCTCAAAATAAGCCAAAACCAATCCCACCAACTCAATAGCTAACAAAATTACCGCAGTGCCTCGTGTGTTTTGAAAAAGCATATAATAGCCAATAGGTAATGTTATGATAACATAAAAGACCTTTGAGAATCCTTTCTTTTTACATAAAGAAACTGTCAACAAGGCACCTATGAGCCAATAACTTACTGATATGAATGAAGACGGTGCAATATTCATCATTATACCAAATTCAATCGATTCTTCAGTACTCTCTAGAGATTCAAAAATTTCTGGCAATTGAAAGCCTAAAATTATATTATAAACAAGATTTGCCCCAAATATTATAGCAAACATCATGAGTATAAGGGCCTTCTCTTTTTTGTTATAACATCTTATTACATAATAGCCTATAGCAGGGATTATAAAAAAGGGTAATCTAGATATAATAAAATTAATATTTGTAGAAGAGAAACCCAATATTACCATTATGATACAGAGGAAAAGGTAGGCTAACCACCACACTGTGACCTTATTCATAAGAATACCCTTTACCTTTCCAAAAACAAATGATAGGCAAAGCCACAATACCACTAATCCTAATGGAATAATAAAAGAATAAGTACCTTCAAGATAATGCGTATAATAGTATGTCATTAACGCAATAATAGGCAGCATATTTATTAGATTCTTAAATCTAATCGAATTTGTTTCCATAGTAGACATACTATTAAATCCAATTATAACTCATTATTTATAATTCTTTAGACCCAATGGGGGTAATCTTCATTGGGTCTAAAGAATATCATAAGACTATTTTTCAGAATCTATGGTATCTACATCAACTATTCTTCTAAAATCAGTCTCATCAGGTTCCTCATCGGCAATTTTCAGATACTCCTCTTCTGTTATGGTACCTGTCTTTGAGTAATCTATATTTCCGAATGCAAATTTACAGCAATATACAATCGCTTTGATAAGGTAAGGAACAAAGATTAGGCAAAGAAGAATAGTAAAGATTCTTGGCATACCGGTATAGAGAATGATAATATTAATCAAGCCAATAGTCCCCATAATAATAATCAAGTAAGTACGAGGTCTCGTTTTAAGTTGCTTGTTCTGTGAGATCCGGGTAATATCATTAAGTAACGTCTTAGATGCGGAATCAAGTGATGTAACTGCAAAGCAGAGCATTGTCAATGCCGTAAGTGCATAAATAACTGGACCTCTTGAGAATGAAAGCGTAAAACCTGTTGCGCCACTAACCAAGTGCCAGATAGCGGTCAAAAATATAAGAGAAAGAGTGCCATATTTGAGAATATTCCTAATTGAATAGCCATTACTGCAATATGCCACAAAACGGCCACAGAATACAGCCCAAGATACTACAGTAGCCTCAAAATACCACCAATAAGGATTCTGCAGCAACTCAGCCCAAGGTTCTCCGTTAATCATGCCCTGGAAAGGAAGAATCTTACTGGAATCAACAGCAGAGTTGTCAAATGTAGAGATTGTCGTAAATAGAGCCACCGTTGTGATAGCAAACATGAATATATTGATACGAGAATAACGAAGCAATAAATCATATTTGACAGAAAGTGCTGCAAGTACCAAGAATGCAAGAATTAGAAGGATAATGGATACAAGCTTGATAACATTGCTATCAAAATTCAGCGGAACCATAATAGTCGTAGACGCCATAGGAATAGACGTACATAGACCAATTACTATGGATAAAGAATTAAGAATAACACTTGAACGTTTCTTATATGTTGCTAAACTGTAGATACCGGCAATAAGCATAATGGAAGTTTGACCTAAAGTATAGAATAAATCAGCATTCCATGTCCCAAAAGTGTTCTGAAGTTCAGAGGGGAAACTACCAACCAAATAAACACCTGTGAATGTACAGGCAAGCATGGCCATATAATTGAACTTACTCTTTATTACCTTCCTCTGATCAGGAAGCCATACTACTCGTTTACCATATGGCGAGAGCAGTAGAAATACACTTGCAATTGTGCAAAAAAGAAATAATCCTAAATAGATGATTAACATAACCGGATAGTCCGTTGCCGGAGCTACCAGATTATTCATTCTATCAAAATGGTTTATAATATTCTCGAACATATCCTAATCTATTTTGAAGTTAATACTATGTTAAATAATCAATTAAAAATAAATTCCGACATTAAAGTTGACTCGCGTATGCCATTTATTGTCAGGACCTGCAGCAAATGATTCATTCCATTCTGGTCCAATCCATGACTGATTCTTTGCTGTGATGACATCTGCATAGATATATACAGGTCCTGCAGCTATGCTACAGCCAAAGTCATTCTGCTGGGAATCATTGAATACGGAATTGGTTTTGTGCAGGTAGCTGTAGTCATTGTAGATTGTTATGGCATCCAATACTCCTTTATTAATGGGAATAGTATAAGCCAAGCATGCGCTATAAGTCTGTCCTTTATCAGCCACATGGTAAGGAGCATCAAAGGCAGCCATCGTTACATAACCTGTGTTCTTTGATTCCTCGCAGGTATAATCAAAATGAGTAAACTGGGTTTTAAGGTTTAAATTCTTCCAACCTAACACGGCATGTCCAGCCACGGCATACCTAACATCCGATTTCTGGGAATCTAAATTATAAGCCTGTCCCAACCAACCGGAAGCACCCAATTCATATTTGAAGTCATCGCCTCCTTTATATGCAACTCTCAGTGCGCCTGTATTTACTTCCTTTGTTCTACCAGCAATGTCGTATGAATACCTTTTTGCGTTGGTTGGTGATCCTTCTCCATCAAGAAGATCAGAGTTTTTGAAGAAACCAGCATTCAACTGCCAATGCTCACCAGTATATTGATAAGTTATACCTATATCATCATCATCTTCCAAGCCAATATAGTAATTGATATTGAAGAAGTAACTATTTGACTGATATGGAAGGATGCCAAATGGAACTGTAGTTAAACCAAAGCGCACTTGGTTCTTGTCATTGATATTATAACCAATCCAACCGTTTTTCAGCATACCACCACCAGAAGACTGAGCATAAAAGCGATATTCAGCAGCTGCCTGAATCTTTCCGTATGATACACCCATATTAATACGGGCCATATCATAAAGGATTGCACTACCTTGTTTCTTACTTGCCTCACTCCAATCCAGATATCTCCAGTTGAAACGGAATGCTCCGCCAAACTTCACTTTGAGTGTGTCCTTTCCCATCTGGGTTTTTATAGTGGGCACTTCTAACTTATTCTTTCTTGTCTCTTTAACAGACTTCACATCAAGTGAATCTAACTTCTGTGCCAATGTGTTTAATGAGAACATATTCATTAGCACTAGAGTGATTACTAAAACTCTTTTAATCATAGAACGATAAATATATCACTTTTACAATTCTCTACTCACCCCTAAGACCGGCATAATACAAGTCCTTCATATATTGAAAATCAGTATATTTAATAAATGAATTCTCGCCTTTTTCGTCTTCAATAACCAGAGTCTGATTGATTTTATCTATGACAGCACACATCTGTTCGATATTGTCAGAAGCAAAAGCTAAAACACCAATAGGGCGGTGATAGGCAAAATGGTCCCCAATATGGTTTAATGAATAGTAAGTAATGCGTTTGTCTTTTAATACTTGGTCAAGGCCTTTTATTGTTTTTATTACACCTTCTCGATTCGACCATAAAGAATAACTGCAACCAGTCTTTGAGAATGCCACTGTTTGACTTTGCGGTATTTTAGATAAGTCCCACTTGTTTCCTAAAGCATAATCAACAAGCCATTTCGTTACATCAAAATTGAGAAGATCTGTATAAGGGATAGTGGTCATATCTCCAGGCAAACGGTATCCCATTTCAATAATATAAAACTTGTTGTCCTGATCTAACATAACTTGCATCCAAGCTAAGCCATTTTTACAACCGACTTCGCGAAGAACTTCCTCTATTTTAGGATTTATTTCACGAACAAATCTCTCAACATTATCTGAAACTGTAGTTGTTAGTGAATACAAATTTTTAAGTTCGCCAGGTTGAGCATACATTCCATTTAATGACAAGAGACGAATTTCTCCATCCACAATAGCATAATTGCTATACCATTCTTTTCCAACTAACAGCTTTTCTACGACAATCTTATCACTTTTTGAAACCGACAAAGCGTATTTATATGCTTCTTTAAGCTCTTCTTTATTGTAACAATAGTTAATCCCTCTGTTACCACTTAAATCTACAGGTTTAACAACTACAGGAAATTCAACTTTTTCCAACTCTTCGTCTGTTAGATCCTTAGAAATAAAATAATCTTTTGCAAGAGGAGCGCCTATTTTACGACATAAAGCCTTAAAGTCCGCCTTATCCCTGGAGTAATGCCATGCTTCCGGTGTACAATAGCACGGAAATCCTAGCCTTTTGCACAATTCCATACATACTTCCAAGCAGAACTCAGAAATGCCACAAATTATAGCATTAACACCTTCTTCTCTTGCCCGTTTCTCCAAATAGTCTATGTCCGCAACATTTACTTTCCAAGCTTCATTTGCAACCTTTTTTGCTTCAGACTTTTGAGTCTCGCCGGGGTCTGCTACGATGGTGTAAACACCTATGCTATTTGCATATTGAACCATCTCTTTACTTAGCAGGCTAGTCCCAATCATTAATAATTTCTTCATCGTTGAAACTATTTAAAATAAATTACTTTGATAATTCTTATAACATCTTTCTTTTTATACCGCTGATCTATAGGCAGTGGCTGCATCTGGTATGCAAGTAGATAATCAATATCTCCCTTTGTTGTCCATTCAAGCACATTGGGCCAGTATCGAGCTACAAATATCTTACTCTCTATGAGTTTTTCTCTAATACCATTAATAGATGTAAGATATGGGTATATCATAGGTACGGCATCATCTTCCAACGGCAAATCAAGAGTGTTAGAAGAAGCGAGCTCCCTATGCAGTTGCATATAGTTTTCTCTGCGTTGCTTAGAAATCGCAGAATAGTCAATTCCCCGCATCATACGCCGAGTAAGATTAGACATTCTTTTGATTGGTTGTCCAACCAAAGAATTACTCAATTCACGGAAATCAGCATAACCCGCTTCTGCTCCAAGGTCTATACGTTTCGTGAGCGACATAAAACGGCTATAAGACTGGTCCTGCTCTAGCTCAACATCTAACAGTTTGTCCGTATAGAGATATGCGCCATCAGGAACACCAAAGAATTTACGACAAGTATAGAAAGAATCTATACCCTTAATCGGCTTTGCATAAAACGCCTGTGTATTATCTACAATTAGATGCTCACCTACTTTTACGGCCAAAGACTCTACATAACGTTGCTTCAAACCAAAATAGTTAACATAAAGCAAAGCCTCATCAGCTTTCAAAGTGAACTTGTCGCGTATTTCCAGGTGGATATCAATGTGATAGAACTCATATTCAACACCAAGTTTGGCGAACGGTTCCAATACCACTTCACAGGTGTAATAAGGCAAATACACCTTCTTATACCCTCTAGCTCTCAGTATATACTCCAAGCAATTACGCCCGGTGTTTAACCTGATAGCGTCTTTGTGATACTCAGAGCCATTAGGTAGCTCCAATCCAAAATATCCACCTATGGGTTCCATCATTGTACTTTTATCTTTATGTAATCCGAAAGCTTGGCTTTTTTCTCATCGCACTCCTCACGAGTGGAGAACCTCAAGAAAATTGAGCCAACAGCATTGTTGGCACCATGGAATGCCTCTACATGGTCACCAACTGATGGATAGACGGCCTCACTGATAACGTTATTCTTTTTGAAGGTGTCATCATAACTAATGCCTTGATATGTCCCAGCCTTAAGAGAATGGACAATATCATTAACATAACACCCGTCATATTGAGGCATTGAAATATTGTTTGGTAATGGTTCTCCTACAGCCTTCAAAACCTCAGCTTCAATCAAGTCAATACCAGTACCTATACGTTGTAGCTCAGCAATGCGATTGCCTCCTGCACGGGGAGAAACCTCCATGATATATGGCTTACCATTTTTGCAGAGGCGACTTTCTACATTGTAAAGGCCGGTTTTACAATTCAAAAGCGTCAAAAGTCTTTGAAGTTCGCTGGTCAAGTAATCCTGATGCTCCCGCCTCATGGTTGATGGCCATATCTCTAATGCAGGTGTATAAGGATTGGCTGCATCTTTATCAAATAATTGGTCTGAATAATCTGCATATACCAACTTACCATCCACACTGAAACAATCTGCACTAGACTGATAACCATCCAGCTCCAAGAAATCCTCTACAATGAAATGGCCATTGTGAGATTCTTCCAAGGCGTGAGCTATGGCCTTGGGCAAGTCATTGGAGTCGTCTACCCTTGATACACCCTTGCTTCCAGCAGAATCTACTGGTTTCACAATTACAGGCCAGTTGAAATAATCGACATCCTTAATTGCAACTTCAGGATTCACATAACCTTTGGCATGTGGTGCATTAAATCCATTATCTGCAAGGAACTTACGGAAACGGGATTTATCCTGAAGGATGCAAGCTGACTCATAGGAACAGGTGAACGGTAATCCCATTTGTTCTGCAACATATGCAGCAGCCACCACACCTGGATCTACTGCATATGAGAGGATACCGTCTATTTTCAGCTCCTTAGCCAAAGCGAGGACCTTTTCCTTGTCTTTTTCAAGGATGCTCACATTATGGTATTCATCTGAATGCTTATGCGCAATGTTATTAGGCAGATAATCCACCGTAATAACATAGATTCCGTGCTTATGAGCAGCTTCTATAGCAGGGAGCAGATAACGGATACCACCAAGGAGCATTAGTTTCTTTTGCATAGTACTAATGAATGACTTGTTCAAGAACTCTGTTAATATCCTCTTCACTTAGTTCGTGATGCATAGGCAGGCAGATAACCTCATTGGCCAACCTTGTTGCGACAGGAAGATTCTCTGGTGCTGCACTGGGAAGTCCACGATAAGTACTAAAGGTGCTGATAAGTGGATAGAAATAACGACGGCCTAGCACATTTGCCTCTTTCATCTTGAAATAAAGGTCATCACGGCTCATACCATACTCATCCGCCTTAATAAAGATGGGGAAATAGCTATAGTTGTGACGTACACCTGGCATATCATCAAAGAAACGTACACCGGGAACATTACGCAAAGCCTCACGATACTTCTGAGCCACCTTCTGACGGTTGGCAATTGCCTGGTCAACCTGCTTCAGATTCAACAACCCGTATGCACAACGTACCTCATCAACCTTACTATTAATACCAGGGGCAACAACCTCTGTCTCTCCTGCAAAACCAAAGTTTTTCAAGTAGTCAATACGTTTCTTTGTCTGTTCGTCATGCATAACCAGAGCACCACCCTCCAAAGTGTTATAAACCTTGGTTGCATGGAAACTCAATGTTGACATATCACCTGCATTCAGAACACTTACGCCATCCACCTCAACACCAAAAGCATGTGCCGCATCATAGATTACCTTTAAGCCATACTTATCTGCAATCTCCTGGATACGTTTTATCTTTACAGGCTTACCATAGCAATGTACCGGCATGATAGCTGTGGTTTTAGGTGTAATGGCAGCTTCAATCTTATCGGGATCAATACCACAAGTTTCTTCTTCGATATCCACAAAAACAGGACGGCATCCGTTCCACCAAATGCTGTGAGTAGTGGCCACAAAGCTATACGGTGTAGTGATTACCTCTCCCGTAATACGCAATGCTTGTAAAGCGGTAAGGAGCGGTAACGTCCCATTCGTGAACAGGCTAATGTAGGGGACCTTTAAATACTCCGCAAGAGCAGATTCAAGTTTATCATGAAATTGACCTCTGTTAGTGACCCATTTACTTTCCCAAACTTCTTTAAGAAGTGCATTGAACTCGTTGAGATTAGGGAGTAAAGGCGATGTAACTGTAATCTGGTTCATATTATTTTCTTCTAAATTTTGATGCGTATTGTAAAATTATTTGTTTTATCTCAAGATACTCTGGCAACTTGGTTATTTCACATGAAACAAAAAATATAAGCCCTCCAATTACGATTTGTACTGGCAATACAATAAAGGGACTAGCTGGAAGATATGATAATAAATACACTGGGATAGCCATTAATAAACCAATCCCTAACGAAGGCATAATGTCTTTTATCTGTTCGATTGTGGGATAGTTGAGTAATGGTCCTGAGTAGTGTGAGTTTAAATAATAGCTAAAAATACTCACGACCAAACTACCTACAAGCATATAATAAATATTGTCAAAGAATATGGCAACCAATATAGGTACAAGAGCCAGGACTGTCTTAATAACTTTCAATTTTAAAGTTAGATCACTACGCCCAACGACCTGGATTGCATTTAAGTTTAAAGCATGTAATGGATGGAGCATCGCATAAAAACATATAATCTGTAAGAAATAAACGCTCGTCAACCATTTTTCACCAATTAGGACTAGAATTAATGGTTTGGCAACTGCTGCTAATCCAAGCATTAATACGAAAGTTGGCAACATCGTAACTCTTATGATACGTCTATAACCAGCCTTTAAACTTTCAGTATTATCTTGAAGAGAGCTTAATACTGGAAAACTAACTCTGCTTACTATTGTTGTAATATTGCTTGAGAAAACAGTAGAAAATTGCTGAGAACGGGAATAATAACCTAATGCTTGGGAAGAGAAATTCTTTCCGATTACTGCATTGTATATATCTTCAGACAAGGAACCCAAAACACCACTTACCAATAGTTTCCAACCAAAATCCCACAATTCTTTGAAGCTTTTGACAGAAAATATCAACTTAGGAATCCATTTGTTGGATATCCACAACAGGATTGTTGCAGTTAATTGATTTGAGATTTGCTGACCCACTAATGACCACACTCCATAGTCATTCAGAGCCATAACTATACCAATAGTTCCGCTAATAACAGAGGAGATAATAGTTATTATAGTTTGAATCCTAAAATCAATTCGTTTTGTTAACCTTGTTCGTTGTACAATTGAAAGTGCGTTAATAATAACAACCAGTGACATTACTTGTGTCAAACCGACCAATTCTTCACGCTCAAAGAAAACGCTAATAGGACGAGCACACAGGTAGAGTAAAAGAGCTAGGACTACTGATATTAAAAGATTAACATAAAAGACTGTGCAATAGTCTTCATCTGTTGCATTTTGCTTCCTAATTAAGGCGTTCGTAAAACCTCCATCAACGATTACATTGAAAAGATTAATAAAAATAGTCAAGATTCCTATAAGGCCATATTCATCTGCGCTAAGTAATCGAGCAAGAACTATCCCAACAATAAAAGTAATACCATAGCGTGCAATCGAATCAATTGCACTCCAACCTACTCCCGATACCGTTTTTGATTTTAGAGACTCTGACACAACAAATAAAATTACTTAGGTCCCTTCATTTCACTATGTGTAAAACTCAATGAAGTAACATCCTCTTTCATCTCATCAATTACTTTCAGAAGATATTGACCATATTGATTCTTCAACATCGGTTTCGCTAGATCACGCATCTTCTCGTCAGAGATCCAACCATTGCGGTAAGCAATACCTTCCAAGCATGCGACCTTCAAGCCTTGGCGCTTTTCGATAACTTCTACGAATGTGCTTGCCTCAGCAAGGCTATCATGCGTGCCAGTATCCAACCAAGCAAAGCCACGGCCAAAGACCTGTACCTTAAGTTCTCCGTCCTTCAAGAACTCCTGATTAACGGTGGTTATCTCCAGTTCACCTCGTGCAGAAGGTCTGATATGTTTAGCCACATCCACCACTTTGTTAGGATAGAAGTAAAGGCCAACTACAGCATAGTTGCTCTTAGGTTCCTTGGGTTTCTCCTCAATACTCAAACAATTGCCTTGATTATCGAACTCAGCCACACCATAGCGTTCTGGATCAGATACCCAATAGCCAAAAACTGTTGCTTTACCATTTTGCTCTGCATCTTCCACTGCTTTGCGTAGTAATCCCGTAAAGCCTGAGCCATAGAAGATATTATCCCCCAGTACCAAACAAGCAGAGTCATCACCAATGAACTTCTCGCCAATGATGAAAGCTTGGGCCAGTCCATCGGGACTGGGCTGTTCAGCATACTGGAAATTCACACCGTAGTCAGAGCCATCACCCAAAAGACGCTTAAAGCCTGGAAGGTCGTAAGGAGTGCTAATAATAAGGATATCCCTAATTCCAGCCAGCATCAACGCGCTGATGGGATAATAGACCATTGGCTTATCATAAATAGGGAGCAATTGTTTGCTCACACCCTTGGTAATAGGGTACAATCTGGTACCGGAACCTCCGGCTAGTACGATTCCTTTCATATAATAATTCTTAGTTTAACAATTAATCAACACCTTCCCTACGACCTTCTTAACCTTGCAAGGTTTATTATTATAGGCGATTGTTCGATGAGCATCTTGGGGATACAAGATCATAGCTGTTCCTGGGCGCAAAATAACAGAAGCAGGATTATCAATCGCATAATACAAAGTCCGCTCTTTTTCTTCTTCGTAAGGTGCCTCAATTTGCAATCTGTTAACATCAGCAATTTGCAAATTTTCTTCACCGGAAATGAGCATTTGAATGTCTACATATTTACAATGACTCTCAAAATGTTTCAATGGATTAACCTTTGTCTCATATTCTTGAACATTGTAATAGAATCCTTCATTCACATCATGGCGCCCTATGGTCAAATTCTCATCTTTCAACTGACAGATATACTCATAAGCTTTGATACAACGATCTTCTAAAGGGGCTTTTTCCAATTGTTTGTTATTATTAGAAACAAGATACTCAATAAAATCGCGAACAGCACCATCACCTCCAACGTTTTCAGAAATGAAATCAGCCAGTTCCTTCACCTGTTGACATGCATTAGAAGGAACACCAACAAGTCCTCCGTTTTCTTTAACTTTGCACATACAAGCTAGGTCATTCAAATCATCACCGACATAAGCCACCTCAGAGAGATTGCCTCCATTATCTGCAAGGAATTGATTAAGAGTATCGATTTTATCGCCTACTCCCTGAAAGTAATGCTCAATACCTATCTCCTTGCAACGGTTAGCAACAATTTCTGATTTGCGACCAGTGATAATAAGTGGCGTTATACCAGAAGGTAATAAAAGGTCATGAATACCACAACCGTCTTTAATATTGAAGGCCTTCATTAATTCGCCATTAGAACCCATATAGATTTTACCATCTGTAAGGGTACCATCAACATCCATGACTAAATACTTAATCATATTTATCAATTTTTGTTATATTAGAACTTTCTTTGTGCAATTTCTGAAAAAAATCCACAATCCATTCTTTTTCATGATTCCACCATTGACTATCCAGTAATATACTCTTTAAATCCGGAGCAAATCTATCCTTAATTCTTTTAGCTGGTACTCCACCCACTATAGTATATGGAGCTACATCATGTGTTACAACAGCCCCACCTGCGACAACTGCTCCATCTCCTATTTTACAACCTTGTAGAATAATAGCATTGCTTCCTATCCAAACGTCATTTCCAATGACTACCGGATTAATAATATCATCCTCAGGCCAAGGACAAATACTTTTAACTCCTTCTAACCTATATGCGTCTGGGCATATCGAATAGAAATTAACTGGGTGCTCAGGTGGTCCAATACTAACATTGTATCCTATACTGCAATAATTTCCAATTGTACTGCCTTTAAAGATAATAGTACCACGATTTGCATATGAATGCGCACCTATTGAAACATTATCCCTAACATCTACATCGTCTGCCAAATATACCCCCCCCCAACTATTTCCTAGAACTACGTTTTTGCCTATCTTAGTCGTGTAGATAGTACTATTAGCGCCATATGTTCTATTTAAATAATTTCGGGTTTTACGAATTTGTAATTGCTGTTTAAAAAAAGATAATATAACTCTAAAAAGTAACATACGATTATACTCTTTTCATTTCGTCAATATACAAAGTTGGTGTCAAGAAATCCACCTTACAATTTGGCTCAAATGTATCAACCAATTCTTTAAGCATTTTACCGACTTCCCTATTCAACGTGGCAAATTCCGAAATATGACGATCGTTCTGGAAAGAGCTATCAGAATAGTTAGCTGCCAAATCAGGATTGAAACCATCAAAGCCTGCTATGGTAATTTGAGACGGATTCAGTTTAACCAACAACTTGAGTAGCATGATGGTAGAATTCTCAAAATAGGTGTAGCCACGATTTATCAAGCTATCGTAGTTCACGATAAAATCGCTATCAGAGTCGGAATGTACATTTGAAGATATAATCACATTACGACCCCTACGTTTTTCTTCTACGCGATCATAGCGTTTTTGGTTCCCAAAGAAGGCATATGCTTTTCCATAATCAGCTATAAAGTTCACCGAAATAGTAATAGGATTATGCTCCGTGATGTAGTTATCAATCTCTTCTCTATGTGTATTCAAACTGTTGCCAGGAACCATGACAAAGACTTCTTTTCCTTCGATAATCTGCTTTAAGTCCGATATTGCCTGATGGTCGTCCGTCTTAACGCTGACATACTCTGCATATAGTCTTTGGATGTTATCATAGTCATAACGCTGACGCTTCTGAGGATCAATCATAGAAAGAAGATTCCTAATATCCTTAGTCTGAAGACGGAATTTCTCGGTAAGGTAAATCACATTGTTGGGGTGCGACTTATAAATACCTGCCATCATAGCGGGGAGTGAATAGCCCCATTTATGCTCATTAGCATAAGGATATATATAGTCATCGATTATATCCATGATTTCCTCAAAATCGTAATCATAGTGCATTTTGCGTACCAGGTAATCTACAATAAGCTCAGTATTGAGATTACCTGCAACCTTACCCATACCTAGCAACGTACTATCAATGATTATCTCACGAACGCCCTTGCTCAGTCGAATCACCTCCATTGCAAAAGCAAACGAAAGCTGGTAGTTATTGTGGGAATGGAAATCAATGCAAATATCCTTGTCAAGGTTGTTGTCTATCAATCCATATATACGATCTACATCATCCTGATACATAGCTCCGTAGGTATCAACCATACCAAAGCTATAAGGATGAATCTCGTTAATCAAATCAACTACCTCAAGGAGTTCTCTGTCAGTATAACTTATTGAGTTCACCCCCTGAATGAATAGTTTGTAACCTTTTTCTTTAACTATTCTTGCGCACTCCAGAATTTCCTCACGCTGCTCCTTGTAATTCTTCTGAGTAAAACCAAAACGAATACCATCAATAGACGTTCCATCGTATGGCTTCAATGAATCGAAATCGAACATGCCGAAGTCAATGAAGGCGACATAAAGCGTATGGCCATTCTTGTGTAGGAATGGTGTTATTTGGTCAACATCCGTAAAGAATGTTGAATTACCTTTGTACGTGACATTATGATAGTCACGCAGGAAGCCTACTTCAATAATATCGAGTTTCGCATCAGCCATGCGACGAGTCATGTTACGTATCTCGTCGTCTGGAAACTCACAATTAATGACACGTCCACCATCGCGCAACGTGCATTCCAAAATTCTAACGTTCTTCATTGTTATAATTTCAATAATTTGAAGATTTTTATTCTAATAAAATCTATAATTCCGCCAATTAAACAAACGCAGGCCACTGAGGTAATGACATGTATGAATAGTTGTAGTAATGTTGTTGGTGCAGAATTATTAAACCAATGATTCCAGCAAAGCTCTTGAAAGAAAATATTTTCCTGGAATAGATAAATACCTAGAACAAGGGAAGCAAGAAAATTTATCCAATTAACTGTTTTAAGTGTTGCCATATCTGCTAGTCTCATCATTGATATGCAAATAGCTACTATCAAAGGTGAATTGCTCCACCGAAAATAGGTAATATAGCCAGTGAATCCATCATGTAGGCTTGAAAGCCATGTAATAACTAATACACTAAGTATTAAAAGAATATTTGAAATCCATAGTGTATTCACATATATTTTCCTACTAAACTTTGCCGGATTGATTCGAATATAAGCACCCGTAAGATACATTACGATAAACCAAATCAATTGGCTCCAAAACATTCCCGTACTTTGTCTTAATGTAAAGAATGGTATAATACACCATACAACATAAAGTATAATAAGTAACTTCCAATAATGTTCTTGTTCAAGCTTCCAAACTAGAAGGTTAATATATGGGCTTAGGAGAAATACTACAACATAGGCTGTCATATACCAATAATGACCGGAAATAACTGGCGCAATAGAATAAAATAACGAACCTAATCCAATATGCTTTCCTAAAATTAAACCTACTAAAAGACCAAGAAGAGTATAATAAAGGATTTGCCACTCAATAGTCTTTAATCTGTTATATGATATATTATCTTTTTTTACAAGCATATAGCCCGTAATAAGACAAAACAGATTAACCCCAGCTTTACCCCAAAGAGAACTGACATTCAATAAAATGCCCCCCCCAACTGACATTGTTGCTATTTCTGCTACACCATGCACAACATAGTGATAGGCGGTTATCATCAGAATAGCGATGACTCTCAGTAATTCGAAGTTGCTGTTTCGGATGTTACTCATTACAAATTATAATTCTCCATTTGATGCTTTATACATAGCTACGGCCTTTGCAAACTCAAAGTCCTCTGCTTCATCAATATCAACTGCCTCGAACTGGTCGATGACTCCGATATATGGTTTGTTGCCAATACGTTGACCAAGTTCGGTAAACACTTCTTTACGGAAAATGAAGTATGCCCCTGTCTCCATATATATCGGATCCAGATCTTGTGTTCTGACGATATTCTTCATATCGTAGTTGAACGGTTTACCATCCTTCCACATGTAATCTTGAAGAACTACTGCAGAGAAAGCAGAATCATACTCACCCGAAACAACCTTTTCAAGTGCATTCTGAATAGAACTGGCCTTTGTAAAAGGCTGAGTGACATGGGTGAGAACATATATGTCCGCATCCACATCCTTTACGAAACGGTCTATAATCTCAAGTCCTTTGACTTGAAAGCCATCCAAATATGGATCTCTTTTCAAGAATTGTATTCCTCTAGGAATGTAAGGGATTATAGCTTCATCGCTACAATAAACATACTTCTCGTCAATACCCTTCACTTGGTTCAGGGTATCAAAAATATAACCACACAATGGTTTACCATTCAGAAGCATTGTGTTCTTACCGGGCAAACGCTGGTTGTTTAACTTGATGGGAATAAAAGAAACTATTTTCATTATTTTTATATAATTTAGAATTTTCAAAAAAAAGGGGCTAGGATTATCAGGTTATTGAACCTTTTATTTTATGAGAGACCCTGATAAGAGCCCGCCCCCATACATAACCTTTAGTGCAATAAAAGATTTGCTTTTGAAATCAGCTTTACTAATGCCGTTACATGCCTCGGCATTATTGGCTCCAATGCTGGTTCCTGCCCGAAGTAACTGATTGCAGAGATTTGACACGGATTG
>Ga0326512_10000754_pt1 | contig 27271 bp, 37 predicted proteins | sample 1_2617_0518_D_FD_203652 | JGI IMG/M metagenome (GOLD analysis project Ga0326512, IMG submission 203652) | Bovine rumen microbial communities from UC Davis, California, United States - 1_2617_0518 | ecosystem: Host-associated > Mammals > Digestive system > Stomach > Rumen | place: USA...
AAAGGACATCAAGTCAAAGCTTGAAGCAGCAATGGATGAATATTCCATTCAGAAGATTGAGAATGAATATATCACAATCACAAGGGTTGCTGAAAATCCGGGCAAACAGACAGTTGATTTGGACAAAATGCAGAAAGAAGAACCTGAACTGTTCAATGAACTTCTTGCAGATTATCCAAAGACCACAGGCAAAAAGAAAGGTTATGTGATGTTTAAGGTGAAGTGATGAAGTTGACCTATACAGTATCAAAGGAAAAGGGTTCTTCCCGGTGGTATGCACACAAGGTTGGTTTCCCAAACATCCCGGTGATGTCTGAAAGGGGAACATTTGGAACAAAGAAAAATGCACTGCATATTGCAGCAGATTCAATGGGTCTTCCCTATAAGGAATACATGGAAATAAGAAGGAAGGATGGTGAAAATGCATGACACACACACACCAATTTAATGACCAAGGTATTGTGAATTTGCAAATAGGAATCATCAACAGGGCAGTTCAGGACTATGAACAAGCAATCATGGATAAGAAGAAGTCAGAAATGGCAAGACTTGAAAAGTGGTTCACTTCTGAATGGGGTCAGCAATTGTCCAATGGAATTGATGGTCACAAGATAATTGAAGTTTGCAGAGTTAGGGCAAAATATAAGCTTTGGAGAAAAGACAAGAAGTGTTCTAAATGCAAAAGAATAACCTGCATTCACAGAAGTGGTGAACATTTCACTGCTATGGAAAAGGGTGACCTGCATTGTTTGAAAGAAGGTGGTTCTGATGAATAATAAGCAACGAAAGAATTGTGTGTTTGCTGATAAAGTCAGTGGTGTTCAGTGTTCTGCATTATCAGAATATGTCTGCAATGAAAAGAAGTGCAGCTTCTTCAAATCAAAAGATGAATATTATCTTGATTCAGACAGATTTCCTGTCAGAAAGGAAGGTGGTTTGAAATAGCAGCAGAAAAGAATTTTGAAAACAGGGTGAAAAAGTTCCTGAAGGATGAAGGTTGTTGGTTCATCAAGTATTGGGGCGGTGGTACATTCACCAAATCAGGTGTTCCTGACCTGCTTGTGTGTGCTGATGGTCAGTTCATAGGACTGGAACTGAAAGCACCAAATGGAAAGGCTTCAGACCTTCAGAAGACCTGTTTGAAAAAGATTGATGAAGCAGGTGGAATGGGAATTTTGCTTTATCCAAAAGATTTTGACAGGTTCAAGAAGTTGATTTGGGCAATCAACGCAATGAACATTGAAGAAATCTATGAAATATACACAGTGTTGAAAGGCAGGTGGTGTTGAAAATATGCGTGTGTCACATTCAAGGGTGGAATGCTTTGAAAGCTGTCCATTCAAGTACAAACTTCGATATTTGGACAATCTGAAGACAGTCAAAGCAACTGACCCTGACAATGCATTGTTCCTTGGAACTTCACTTCACACAGGACTTGAAAAGAATGTGTCTGCTGCAATAGATGAATACTTCAGACAGTTCCCGGTCATAACAGATGACCATATCAATGAAGCAATCAAACTTGAAATGCTGATTCCAAAGGCAAAGAAGATTGCACCTGAAGGATTCAATGAAGTGAAGATTGAAAATGAAGATTTTGTTGGATATATTGACCTGCTTGCACCTGTTCTGACTGAACAGAAACTGCATGGAATGCAGCAGGAAATCCCAAATCAGTTTGACATATATGATTTCAAATATTCCAACAATGTCAGTCACTACAAAGACAGTGTGCAGATTCATCTTTATAAATACTATTATGAAAAACTGAATCCGGGAAAACACATCAGAAAACTGTTTTATCTATGTGTTCCAAAGGTGAACATCAGACAGAAGAAGGATGAAGACCTGATGACATTCAGGAAAAGGATTCAGGCTGAATGCAACAAAGCAGAACCAAAGCTTGTTGAAATAGACTATGACCCGGACAAAGTGACAGACTGGTTGTTCAAGGTCAAACACATGGTTGAAGCAACAGCATTCCCCAAAAATCAGGGATGGTTGTGCAGATATTGCGATTATCAAGATTATTGTCAGAAAGGATGGGATTTTATGATTTTACCTGAAAATAAAAGAAGAAACATTGAAGCGGTTCAGAAGAAGGTTGTGTGGTTGTATGGTTCACCCTTTTCAGGAAAGACCACTTTTGCAAACAAGTTTCCTGACCCTTTGATGCTGAATACTGATGGAAACATCAAGTTTGTAGATGCACCTTATATTCCTATCAGGGATAAGGTGGAAACAGTTGGAAGGATGACCAAAAGAACCCTTGGTTGGGAAGTCTTCAAGGATGTCATCAGCGAACTTGAAAAGAAGGAAAATGACTTCAAAACAATCATTGTTGACCTGCTTGAAGATACATATGAGCAGTGCAGACTGTATATGTATGACCAAATGGGAATCACCCATGAATCAGATGATTCCTTCAGGGCATGGGATAAGGTCAGGACAGAGTTCTTGTCTACTCTTAAAAGATTGATGGCACTGGACTATGAAAACATTGTTCTGATTTCCCATGAAGACACTTCCAAGGACATCACCAAGAAAGGTGGTGACAAGATAACAGCAATCAAACCAAACCTTCAGGAAAAGACAGCAAACAAGGTTGCAGGAATGGTGGATATTGTTGCAAGGGTCATTGCAGATGGTAATGAAAGAACCTTGTCATTCAAAACCAATGAAGTCATCTTTGGTGGTGGAAGACTTCTGACAAAGACAGATGAAATTCCTTTGGACTATGATGCATTCTTGGAAGTATATGCTGAAGCAAATGAAATGGCTGCACAGGTGCTTCAGAATCCTTCCAAATCTTCCAAGGGTACAACTGGAAGGGGTAGGAAGAAAAAGGACACAGAGGAAGCACAGGAAGCGGTCACAGGCACTATTCCTGAAGAACCTTTGGACACTGAAGAAGCACTTGCAGCAGAAGTTGCACAGGCTGAAGTGGAAGCACAGCAGGAACAGGTTCAGGAAGCAGAAGTTCTTGATTGTGACACATACTTCCATCTGAAGAATAATGACAATTATGTTCTTCTTCATGAAGGTGATGCAGTTCCTGAAGATGGTGAAATCATCAGCAAGGAAGAATTCAATGCAGGAATCAAAAGGATTGCACAGGAATCAACCAAAAAAGATGATGAAAAACCCAAGACACGTACCCGGACAAGAAAAAGAAGGACAACAGATGAAGACTGAACTTGAACTGTTTGCAAAGCAGACTTTGGAACAGGGCGGTGAATGGTTTCTTTTGGAACAATCTGAAGCAGGTGGACTGTATAAAACACAGGGAAAATGGTGTGATGGTAGGAACTACTTCAACACACCACCTGTCTTTCAGGTTTTCGATTCAGAAGGCAAAAGGGTTTTTGCTTCAGAATCTTATATCAATGCATATCAATTTTATCAAGAAAGGTTAAAAAGGTGACTTAAAATGGCACAGGATTTATTTTCAAAGTGGGACAAGGCAATTGACACAGAAGGTCTTGCAAAGGATGTTGAACAGGCTGCAAAGGATGGTGGAAACAGGACATACAAGGAAGTTCCTGTTGGTCAGTATGAAGTATCTGTTGAGCAGATGGAACTGAAGGCATCCAAGAAGGGTGACCCAATGGTGTCAATTTGGTTCAAGATTGTTTCTGATGGTGAATACAAGGGAAGCATGATTTTCTTGAATCAGGTTATCACACAGGGATTTCAGATTCACAGCACCAATGAAATCCTTCGTGCAATGGTTCAGGAAATGGATGATGCACCTGACATTGAATTTGTCAGCTACAAGCAGTATGCAGACCTTTTGATGGATGTTCATGAAGCTGTCAGCGGAAACTTTGAGTATGCACTTGATTATGGTCAGAACAGCAAGGGATTCAACACATTCAATATCACTGAAGTGTTTGTTTTAGAGTAAAAAGACCGGGTGTCCCTTGACCAATAAATTTTTTTGGTCAAGGGGTATCTTCCCAAGATACAAGAAAGGATGGTTGATTTGGTTTTTTATGATTTTGAGGTCTTCAAGGAAGACTGGATGGTCTGCATTTTGGACATGGAAAAAAGACAGTGGACAGACATTGTGAATGACCCTGAAGCACTTGAAGAATTTTATCAGGCACACATCAATGATATTTGGACAGGCTTCAATTCAAGACACTATGACCAATACATCCTGAAGTGCATTTTGTGTGGTCTGAATCCCAAAAGATGCAATGACTTTATCATCAGGGACAATCAACCGGGATGGAAGTTTTCATCAATGTTCAATAAGTTTCCACTGAACAACTATGATGTCATGGGAAATGTGGACAGGGGTCTGAAGTGGATGGAAGGCAGCATGGGAAACAACATCAAAGAAACTTCAGTTCCATTTGATATTGACAGAAAACTGACACCTGAAGAACTGGAAGAAACAAAGAAGTATTGCAGACATGATGTTGAACAAACTGTTGAAGTATTCCTTCATAGAAAGGAAGAATTTGAAGGTTCTATGGGTCTTGTGAAGTTAGCTTGTGCAGGTAAACCTTTGAATCTGAATCTGATTTCAAAGACAAGACCACAGTTGACAGCAATCATCTTGGATGCACACAGGATTCATGACAGGGATGATGAATTCAACATTGACTTCCCTGACACAATGAAGGTGGAAAGATACACAGAAGTTCTGAAGTGGTACAAAGACCCAAACAACAGGTGTTATGCAAAGCATATTTCAGGAAGGAAGACAGCGGTCAAGACAAAACTGGACATTGACATTGCAGGTGTTCCACATACATTTGCATGGGGCGGTGTGCATGGTGCAATAGAAAAATATCATGGTGTGGGATATTTCCTGAACATGGATGTTGCTTCCCTTTATCCATCATTGATGATTAGATACAACCTGCATTCAAGGAACATAGTTGACCCACAGAAGTACATTGACATCTATCATCAAAGGCTGCAACTAAAGAAGGAAAAGAACCCACTTCAGGCGGTTCTGAAGATTGTTCTGAATTCCACCTATGGTGTTATGAAAGACAAGAACAATGATTTGTATGACCCACTTCAGGCAAACAGGGTTTGTGTGTATGGACAGCTTCTGATTCTTGATTTGATTGAGAAATTGGAAGACCATGCAGAAATCATTCAGTCCAACACTGATGGTATCTTGGTGAAAATGCCTGAAGGACAGGATGAAGACAAATGGTTTGAATTGATTGATGACATTGCTTGGGAATGGGAACAAAGAACAGGTTTGACACTTGAATTTGATGAATACCGGGAAATATTTCAGAAGGATGTCAACAACTACATTGCAATTGCAGCAGATGGACACTTCAAGTCAAAAGGTGCTTATGTGAAGAAGCTGAATGACCTTGACAATGGTGATTTTCCCATCATCAATCTTGCACTGAATGAATACATGGTTCACAAGACACCCATTGAAGACACAGTGTTTGAATGTGATGACCTGAAGTCATTTCAGATGGTCACCAAGATAACAAGCAAATATGACTGCATCCTGCATGGTGAAAAAAGGATGAATGAAAAATGCATCAGGGTGTTTGCTTCCAGTAGTGCATCTGATGAAGGTGTCAGGAAGGTATCAGTCAGGACAGGGAAACCTGAAAAAATATCCAATTCCCCGGAACACTGTTTTCTGTTCAATGATGATGTGAATGGTGTGAAATGTCCTTCTAAACTGGACAAACAGTGGTACATCAATCTTGCAAAGAAAAGACTTGGTGACTTTGGGGTTATTACATAGAAAAGGAAGTGATGAAGAAGAATGTTTTTCAAAGGATATGTTGAAACTAAAAACAAAAAATGCATTGAAAAGTTCAAAAACAGAACTGAATTCAAGAACTTTGAACAGGTTCAGTCACTTCCTGAATTTGCAGGAATACTTGCTGAAAAGACAATTCTGATTGATGTTGATGACTTTGAGCAGTCAGAAATCCTGTTCAACATTGTAAAAGATAAAGGTCTGAAGTGTAGGGTTTACGGAACAACAAGGGGAAAACACTTTTTGTTCAACAATCCTGAAATGGTGACATCATGCAGGACACACTGCACACTTGCAATTGGTATCACAGCAGATATCAAACTTGGTACAAGAAACAGTTATGAAGTTTTGAAATATGATGGTCAAAACAGACAAATAATCTATGACAAGACCGGGGCAGATGAAAAAGCTGAAGACCTTCCAAAGTGGATGCTGCCAATTAAAACACAAGCAGATTTCATTGACCTGAAGGCAGGTGATGGAAGAAATCAGGGACTATTCAATTATATCCTGACACTTCAGTCAAATGATTTTGAAGTGGAAGAAGCAAGGGAAACTATCAGGATAATCAATCAGTATGTGATGAAAGACCCACTTGATGATGAAGAACTGGAAGTGGTGCTTCGTGATGAAGCTTTTGCAAAACCTGTCTTTTATAAAGGAAATTCCTTCCTTTTTGACAAGTTTGCAGTGTTTTTGAAGAATAATCATCACATTTTAAGGATAAATGGTGCATTACATCTGTATAAAGATGGAATTTATATCCCCGGACATGAAGAAATTGAAAATGCTATGATTCAGCATCTTCCAAACCTGAACCGGGCAAAAAGAAAAGAAGTCCTTGATTATTTGGACATTATGATTAGACAGAACACTGCAACAGAATCATCAAGATACATTGCTTTTCAGAATGGTCTTTTGGACATCCTTGATGGTGGTTTTGTTCCATTCACTTCTGAACACATCATCACCAACAAGATACCTTGGGACTGGAATCCTGATGCATATTATGCTTTGACAGATGAAGTCATGAACAATGTGTCCTGCAATGACCCTGAAATCAGAAGTCTACTGGAAGAAATGATGGGTGCTTGTCTGTATAGGTCAAACAACCTTGCAGGTGGAAAAGCATTCATCCTGACTGGAACAGGTGCGAACGGAAAATCAACATTCCTTGATATGGTGAAAGAAATGCTTGGAAAGAAGAATCTGTCAGTGCTTGACCTGAATGAACTGAATGATAGATTTTCAACTGTCATGATGTTTGGAAAGCTTGCAAACATAGGTGATGACATCAGTGATGAATTTGTGACCAATGCTGCAAAGTTCAAGAAGATTGTCACGGGTCAGACCATTTCAGCAGAACAAAAAGGTGTTCCAAAGTTTGACTTTGACCCATATTGCAAACTTATCTTTTCAGCAAATAACATTCCAAGAATGGGAAAAGGAAGGGATTCAGGTGCAATCATCAGAAGACTTGTCATCATTCCATTCAATGCAAACTTTTCACAGAAGGATGACCCGGAACACTTCAAACCTTTCATTGGTGAAGAATTAAAAAATCAGGAATCAATGGAATATCTTCTGACACTTGCTGTTGCAGGTTTGAAAAGGGTGCTGCTGAATAAGGCATTCACCAACAGTGCAAAAGTTCAGGAAGAACTGGATGAATATGATGTTTCAAACAATCCTGTCCTTGGATTCTTCAAAGAATCTGAAGATGATGAAGACATTCAAATTGCAAACGAACCAACAAAAAATGTTTATAAAAAATATCAGGAATACTGTCTTGCAAACAGTCTGACACCACTGTCAGCAGGTGAATTTTCAAAGCAGGTGAAAAGACACTATGGTTTGCAAATTATTGATAAAAAAATCGGTGGTAAAAAATACAGAATATTTGTGGAAAGTTAAAGAATGGAAAAGATACAGATTTTAGAACTATTTGGTGGAATTGGGTCACCAAGGGTTGCTTTGAAAAACCTTGGTGTCCCGGTCAAATCCATTGATTATGTTGAAATAGATGAAAAAGCGGTCAGGTCATACAATGCAATGTTTGCAGATGAACTGAAATATGATGTTCAGACAGTTGTTGGATGGAATCTGCAACCTGATGTCCTGATTCATGGAAGTCCCTGTCAAGATTTCAGCATTGCAGGACATCAAGGTTCTGCTGATGCATCAAACAGAATAAACAAAGGAAAAGGTGGGGATGAAGGTTCAGGAACAAGGTCTTCACTAATGTGGGAAACAGTTCACATCATTGAACAGATGGGTGAATGGAAACCAAAGATTGTTATTTGGGAAAATGTGAAAAATGTTTTATCAAAACACATGGTTCACAATTTCAACAGATACCTTGCATATATGGAACAGCTTGGATATACAAACAACTTTCAGGTGCTGAATGCAATGGATTTTGGTCTTCCACAAGCAAGGGAAAGGGTTTTCACAGTTTCCATTCTTGGTAATGAAGCATTTGATTTTGAAATGATGCAGCATAAACCAATGAAAAATTTGAAAGCATTTCTTGAAACAGACGTTGGTGATTGTTATTTGGTGACACAACCAAGTGTTTATTCTGTCATTGGTAAAAAGGGAATAAGAAGGGCAACAGTCATTGAAGATTATGCAAACACAATCACAACAAGACAGGACAGAACACCTGCACAGGTCATCAGTCTTGGTGGTGGCAAATATAGATATTTGACAGAAAAAGAATGTTGGCGGTTACAAGGTTATTCAGATGAAGACTTTTATGCAGCAGAATCAACCTGTCACATTGATAAAAGGAAAATGAACAGAACACTATACAAACAAGCAGGAAATTCAATCCCGGTGAACATATTTGAATCCATGTTTGAAGTGATGCTTCCAAAATTTTTCAATATTGAAATTAGCTTTTAGAAAGGGGTGTGAGAAATGGCAAAGAATGAAAGACCACCCTTGGGTGTGAAACCATATTACCTTGCAGCATCAGACAGGATTGAAGACCTTGCAGATGCAATCAAGCGGTATGCACCCAATTGTGATACAGAATATGAAAAAATCAGTCAGTGGGCAGAAGAAATCAAGATGCAGTGTGCAATCTGCAAGAAGCTTGACAAGTGAAAGGAAGGTGAACAGAAATGGTCAAAGCTGAAGAACTGTTGAAGATAGCAAAAGAACATCCGGGTCTTCCAATGATAACAATGGTTGATTTTGAAGTGGTTGCTGATGATGACTATTCATATTGGCTTGGACAAGTAACCAATGTTGAAGTGGATTATATCAACACTGACACAGACCGGGTTCTGATAAAAAGTGTTGATGATGAAGAAGACATCCTTTATGCATTTGACAAATGTTGGGATGACCTTCCTGAAGCAGCACAGGACAAGATTCTTGCAGATGTCAAATGGACTGAAGCAATCATCATTTGGATAGGGGTGTGATATATGTTGAACTTTTTGATGGCTTTGTTGATGGCTTTGCTTCTGCTGATGTTTGTTCTTGGGATGTTTGCAATCATTGATTGTTCAAGACAGATGGGTGTCCTTGTGAATGAAGTCAGGAACTTGAAGCAGTACATCATAATCATTGAACAGCAAATGGAATGGATTGAAAGGGGTGTCAGGAACAATGTCAACAGTGGTTCAGCTAAAAGACAATGAAGTCAGAACAATCTTTGAACTGAAGGACTTCATTGAACTTGTTGATGAATACATGGGTTTTGACTGCAAGAAGTATGTGGAAGAAAACCTGCATGAAGAATCTGAAGTTGAAGGACTTGAAGACAAAATATATGAACTTGAAGAACAGTTGGAAGAAGTCAGAAAGGCGGTAAATGATGAATGAGAATGTGAACCACCCAAAGCATTACAACATTCCCGGCAGGAAAGAATGCATTGTGGAAATGGTGGAAAAGTTTGGAACTGAAGCGGTGGAAATCTTTTGTGTTCTGAATGCTTATAAATACAGATACAGACATGAACTGAAGAATGGTCAGGAAGACTTGGACAAGGCTGTTTGGTATGAAGATTTTGCAAGAATCATGAGAAAGAACAGTGACCGGGCAAAGATTGCAGACCACTATGGAACAGACAATCAGCAGATGCAGATAATTGAAGAAATGGCTGAACTGATTATTGCAATCTGCAAGGATAAGCGGTCAAGAGGTCAGGGACAACCACTTGGTGATGATTGGCGGTTCAAGGATATCCATGCAAACCTTGTGGAAGAACTTGCAGATGTCAGGTTGGTATCTGATGAACTGGTTTATCTGATGGATGCAGATGATGCAATCAGGAAAATTCAGCAGGAAAAAATCAAAAGAACATTTGAAAGGATGGTGAAAGAATGAAGTACATGAAAGTTCAGATGGACTTGGTGAAGGCAGCAGATGGAAGGGATGGTTGGAAGAAAAAGAACTTCAACATTCCCTATTTCATTACAGAAGACAAAGTTTGGGTGTGTCCTGATGCAGTGTGGATGATGGGAATTCCAAAGGGTCTGTTCTACTTGGACAAGGAAAAGATTTGGAAAGACACCAAACCATTTCAGGGTGAAAACTTCATCAAGAATCTATATGATTTAGAACCTGCAACAGACACACATATCATTATGGATGTTGAGCAGAACAACAAGAAAATGAAGCTGCACAAGTTCATGGTGAAGGATGAAACAGTTTTTGTTCAGGAAAACATTTTGAACTACTTTGAACCAAATGCAACCTTCAGGGGAACAAAGCACAATGCACCACTTTATGTGTATGAACTTGATGAAGTGGTTGGGATGATACTTCCAGTGAATTACAAAGAGAAAGGGGAAGACTAATGAAAGCAATAATGCCTTACACACAGATATTTCAGGACTTTGATGGTGAAAAGGTTCTGAAGAAAATTGAACTTTGCGGAAGAACCTGCTATCAGTCAGAACACAAAATCACTGATGATTCAGCAGCACCTTTTGTCCGGGGACTGATTCACAGGGGACATGAAGCAATGTTGGAACATCAGTCAGTGACAGTGAAGTTTGTTGTTGACCGGGGTATCAGTCATGAGATTGTCAGACACAGACTGTCATCATTTGCACAGGAATCCACAAGATACTGCAACTATTCTTCCAAAGATGATGACTATGAAGGACAGTTGACCTTTATTCTTCCATGCTTCCTGAAGTATGGAACACCTGCTTGGAAAACATGGCAAGCAGAAATGTCATCTATTGAAGCAACATATTTTGACCTTTTGGAAGAAGGTCTGTCAAAGGAAGAAGCAAGGTCAGTTCTTCCAAACAGTCTGAAGACAGAAATTGTCATGACTGCAAACCTTCGTGAATGGCGGCACTTCTTCAAGCTTCGTGCAGCAGGAACAACAGGCAGACCACACATTCAGATGCTTGAAGTGACCATTCCACTTCTTCAGAACATGAAGAAAATGATTCCAGTTGTCTTTGATGATATCGAACCAATGAAAGGATATGAATATTTCTATGAACAGGAAGCAAAGACGGATGATGAAGAAACAGGGGATTGATGTTCCTGCACCTGCAACCTTCAATATGTCAGAAGACAGTATCAAAAGGATAAAGCAGGAAGCATTTGAAGAAGCAAAGGATGATGCAGTCACAACAGCAATCACACTTCTTCTGTCCATCCCGGTCAAAGTGGTGGTTGAAAAATATGATTGGTGTGCTGAAGATGTGGAAGCATTTTGTGAAGACCTTCTTAATGAATATGAAAACTTTGATGGAAGTGATATGTCCCTTGCTGATTTGCAGAAGTATGTATTTGAACATTGTGGTGTGAAATTTGAAAGGAAGTGATGTCATGCGTTTAGGTGATTTGATAACAGCTTGTGAAGATGTTCTTCAGGTTTGGGAAGTCAGTTTTGAAGGCTGTCCTTGTATAACATTGGATTGTTCAGTGGTTGCAACTGAAGGTGATTTTTCAGATATCCTGACAGAAGATTTCAGAAACAGACAGGTTTTGTCCATAAATGGTGGTAAAAACTGCACCAAAGTTCTAATAAAGGGGTGAAAATCAATGGAAAATGACAAGAAAATGCAAGAAGGTTTCCTGAAACTTGCTGAAAAAACAGGATTTGTTGTGGATGATTCTTTCATGAATTGGCTTGTAAATATGGGATTTTTCATCAAACCTGCATCAATCAGTTTTCATGGGCAGCAGTCAGGTGACCTGTTCAAACACAGTTTTGCTGTTGCAGATGTCCTGATTGATATGACAGAAAAGTTTGATGTTGAATGGGAAAGACCACAGTCACCTTTCATTGTTGGAATGTTTCATGATGTCTGCAAGATGGATGACTACATAGATGAAAATGCTTCTGATATTGTCATGATGGGAACTGGTTCACCTGTTTCCAAGAATCCAAAGTGGGTGAAGAATCCTGAAAAACTTCTGAAGGGTCATGGTGATAAATCAGTGATGATGCTGTCCCAATGGATAAACTTGACAGAAGAAGAAATGCTTTGCATCAGGTATCACATGGGTGCATACCAAACTGATGAATGGCAGGAATGGGACAGGGCAATCAGGAAATATGAAACTGTCCTTTGGACACACACTGCTGATATGTATGCATCAAAGGTGATGGATATTTGACAATAGTGGGGGTGGTTGCGGTTCAAGGTGAAGGAAAAAGTTCAAGGTTAGGTTCAAGGTGTTGTGATTTACCTTGAACCGCTTCAAACCCTTGAAAATAGTGGGTTTGTTGGGTGTCGGTTCAAGCGGTTCAAGGTAAATGTAAACTCTTAAATATAAGGGAATAAATCAACGCAATATTGCACTAAAAATAAAAAATATATAAGTATAAGACATTACCTTGAACCCTTGAACCGCAAAATTGATGAAAGTCCAGTATTTACAAGGGTTTCAGGGCGGTTCAAGGTAAAAATTCACCATGAACCCACCTTGAACCTGATTTCAGGATGAACAGAAGGAAGGATGTGATTGATTTTGTCTGCAACATGGCAATTAAGAAGGATTGCTGCACTGAAAGCATCAATCAGGAAGAAACAGGACAGATTGATTGAACTGAAGGTGATGTCAACCTGTTCCGGGGGAATGCGATATGATAAAGACCCGGTGCAGACATCACCTTCAGGGGATGCGCTTGAAAAAACAGTCATCAACTATGTTGAACTTGAACAGGATATTGAATTGATGAAGGTTGACCTGATTGAAAGCATTGCAGAATGTGAAAGGTTGATTGACCTGCTGCCTGATGACACACAAAGAACAGTTATCAGAATGAAGTATCTTCAGGAATCAGGACTGTTTGCAATTTGTGATGCAATCGGAAAAAGCAGAATCACAGTTTGGAGAATTGAAAAAAATGCTTTGAAGTATCTTGACAAGATAAATGAAAACAGTTAGTATCTTGATATTTGACAAATGAAACATAAGATGTTACAATTTGATAGAATGGAATAGTTATGAAAGAAAGCACCCGGAAACATTGTCTGCATCCCAAAAGCAATGTGAAGGGGTGCTTCTTTTGTTGTTTAAGGTGGTGATAGGATATGACTAAAAAACAGAAAAGGTTTTGTGATGAATATTTGATTGACTGCAATGCAACACAGGCAGCAATCAGGGCAGGATATTCTGAAAAGACAGCAAGACAGACTGCAAGTGAAATCCTGTCAAAACCTGACATCAAAAAATATATTGATGAACAGTTGGAAAAGATTCACAATGACAATATTGCTGATGCTTCAGAAGTGATGACATACCTGACTTCTGTTCTTCGTGGACAGGCTGAATCAGAAATTGTGGTGGTTGAAGGTTGTGGTGATGGTGTTTCTGAAGCAAAGCAAATGATAAAACACCCGGATGAAAAAGAAAGACTGAAGGCTGCTGAATTACTTGGAAAAAGATATTCAATGTTTTCCGATAAAGTCAACCTTGATGCATCTTTTGCACCAATTGTCTTTTCCGGGGAAAATGAACTTGAAGACTAAAAAGAAAAAAAGAAAAGACCACCACACAGGGGAAAAAAGAACAAAGTTCCAATATCAATGTATTGATGGGAACTGGACATATTATCCACTTGCATATTGTGAATATTATGATGGTGTCCTGACAAGGGGGTTGATGCACACCCACAGGTGCAGGAATAGGAATTGCAGAAGGTTACATGATGAAACCTTTGAATAAACATCTTCCTGACATAATTGGAAAAGGATATGGAACTTTTTGGAACTTCAAAGGCAGATATAGAGCTGTCAAGGGAAGTCGTGCATCCAAAAAATCCAAAACAACTGCACTTTGGTTCATCTATAACATGATGAAATATCCCGGTGCAAACACCTTGGTTGTTCGTAAAACATACAGAACATTGAAGGATTCCTGCTTCACAGAATTAAAGTGGGCAATTCATAGACTTGGTGTTGATGACAGATGGGATGTTAAAGAATCCCCACTTGAAATGACCTATGTTCCAACAGGTCAGAAGATATACTTCAGGGGACTTGATGACCCACTGAAGGTCACATCCATCACAGTTGATGTTGGTTCACTTTGTTGGATGTGGATTGAAGAAGCATATGAAATCATGAAAGAATCTGATTTTGATATGCTTGATGAATCAATCAGGGGTTCAGTTGAAGATGGACTGTTCAAACAAATCACCCTGACATTCAATCCTTGGAATGAACACCACTGGATGAAGCACAGGTTCTTTGATGATTTAGTTGGAACAGATGCAGATGGAAAACCCATCTACAAACCAAGGAAAGATTTGGTCAGTGCTGATGGTGAAATCCTTGCATTGACAACCAACTATTTATGCAATGAATGGTTGGATGATGCTGACCTTCGTGTGTTTGAAAGAATGAAGGTTCAGAATCCAAGAAGATACAATGTTGCAGGTCTTGGAAATTGGGGAATTGTTGAAGGTCTGATTTTTGAGAATTGGGAAGAAAAAGCATTCAATCTTGATGAAATCAGGCAGCGGTCAACAGTCAAGTCTGCATTTGGTCTTGACTTTGGTTATACCAATGACCCTTCTGCACTTTGGTGTGGACTGATTGACCTGACACATAAAACAATATGGGTGTTTGATGAAATGTATCAAACAGGAATGTCCAATGAAAGGATATATGCTGAAGTTATGAACATGGGATATGTCAAAGAGAAAATCACAGCAGATTCAGCAGAACCAAAGTCCATTGCAAGATTGCGTGACCTTGGATTGTCCCGGATAAAGGGTGCAAGAAAAGGAAAGGATTCAATCAACAATGGAATAGACTTCATTCAGGACTTCCACATCATCATTCATCCCCGGTGCGTGAATTTCCTGACTGAAATCAGCAACTATACATGGGACACTGACAAGTTTGGAAAGAAGCTGAACAAACCCATTGATGACTTCAATCACCTGATGGATGCAATGCGTTATGCACTGGAAGACATGGTGAAGGGTGAAACCTTCAGTTTTGATTGATAGTGACACATTAGTGACTAATGGGGAAGGAAACAGCGAAAAATGAAGGTGAATGTTCTTGGTGAAAAGTATGATGTCATAGAATCAAACAGTGCTGAAGATGCAATCCTTGCATCAGATTCAGATGGTTATTGTGACCACACCACCAAAGAAATAATCATTGATACCTTCAAACCTTCTGACAATTCCCTTGGTGACCTTCCTGCATATAGGAAACAGGTCATCAGACATGAATTGGTTCATGCATTCCTGTTTGAATCAGGTCTTGGTGCTAATTCATGGGGAAGTAATGAAGAAATAGTGGACTGGATTGCTGCAATGTTTCCAAAGATGCTTCAGGCATTCACTGAAGCTGATGCAGTTTGATGAAAGGATGTGAAAAAAGTGTTTGATTTTCTATTGAGTGAAGCAGCAAAAATTGCACAAGCTGTCACCCTTGGAAAAGACAGAATTTCTGATGAACAGTATATCATCAAGGAAATCACACATTTCAAGGCATCACAAAGAAGAAAAGAAATGCTTGATGGTGAAAAATACTATGCAGGCAAACATGACATCCTTTCAAGAAAAAGGACTGTCATTGGTGAAGATGGTGACCTTGTGGAAGTTCAAAACCTTCCAAACAACAGAATAGTTGATAATCAGTATAAAAAGATGGTTGACCAAAAGACAAATTATCTTCTTGGACAACCTTTTTCTTTGCAGTCAGACAATGACAATTATGCAAAGGTTCTGAAGCAGGTATTCAACAAGAAGTTCCAAAGGCTGATGAAGGCAATTGGTGAAGACAGTCTGAATTGTGGAATTGCTTGGTTGTTCCCATATTACAATGAACAGGGTGAACTTGCATTCAGAAGAATCAGACCTTTTGAAATCATTCCCGGATGGCATGATTCAGAACATACACAACTTGATTATGCAATTAGAATCTATGAAGTCATAGTGTATGAAGGCAGAACAGAAAAGGTTGTTGAAAAGGTTGAAGTGTATGAAGACAAGGGCATCAGTTATTTTGAACTGAATGGTTCAACACTGACACCTTGTGAACCATACTTTCAGAATTATTTCACTGTCACTGCTGCTGATGGTTCTGAAATTGGGTACAACTGGACAAAGATTCCATTGATACCATTCAAATACAACAGCAAGGAAATCCCATTGATTAAGATGGTGAAGACCTTGCAGGATGGTTTGAACATCATTGAATCAAACTTTCAGAACAGCATGGAAGAAGACACAAGAAACACAATTCTTGTGCTTGTGAACTATGATGGTGAAAACCTTGGTGAATTCAGGAAGAACCTTGCACAGTATGGTGCAGTTAAAATCAAGACTGTTGATGGTGCAGCAGGTGACCTTCGGACACTTCAGGTTGAAGTGAATTCTGATAATTACAAAGCAATCCTTGAAATCTTCAAGAAGGCAATCATTGAAAATGCAATGGGATATGATGCAAAGGATGACAGACTGAAGGGTTCACCAAATCAGATGAACATTCTATCCATGTATTCAGACATTGATTTGGATGCAAACAACATGGAAACAGAATTTCAGGCATCAATGGAAGAACTGCTTTGGTTTATAAATGCACATTTGGCAAACACAGGACAGGGTGACTTTGAAGGTGAAGATGTGGACATCATCTTCAACAGGGACATTCTTCTTTCAGAATCTGAAGCAATTGACAATGTTGCAAAATCTGTTGGAATCCTGTCTGAAGAAACTGTTGTGTCAATGCATCCTTGGGTGGATGACCCACAGGCAGAACTTGACAGAATCCATCAGGAAAAGGAAGAAAACATGGAACAATATGGACTTGCATTCAATCCTGCTGTTCCTGATGAACAGGATGATGACCCAAAGAATGAAGAAGGTGATGGTGATGAATAATGTCAAATGTATCACCTACAAACAAAGCCTATTGGCGAAAAAGATTTGAAATCCTTGAACAGTCTTCCAATGCTTATGCAAAACAGGCAATCAGAAAGATTGACCCGGCATTTGCTGAAGCTGAAAGGAAGATTGATGCTGAAATAACAGCATGGTATCAAAGATTTGCTGATAATAATGAAATCACAATGCAGGAAGCAAGGAAACTGTTGAACAGTAAAGAACTTGCTGAACTGAAGTGGGATGTGGAAACCTATATTCAGTATGGTGAAAAGAATGCACTTGATGGATTGTGGATGAAACAACTTGAAAATGCATCTGCAAAGTTCCACATCAGCAGACTGGAAGCACTGAAATTGAGAACACAACAGGCAGCAGAAGTTGCTTTTGGAAATGAACTTGATGAAGTGGACAGTCTTGCAAGAAAAGTCCTGACAGAAGGATATTATCACACTGCATTTGAACTTCAGAAGGGTGTTGGTGTTGGTTGGGATATCGGAACAATTGACAACAGGAAACTTGACAAGCTTCTGACAACACCTTGGACAACTGATGGAAAGACCTTTTCTGACAGAATATGGACTTCCAAACAACAGTTGATTGGTGAAGTTCATAATTCATTGACAAGAACCTGCATCCTTGGGAAAGCACCTGATGATGCAATCAAGACCATATCAAAGAAGTTTGGTGTTTCCAAATCACAGGCAGGAAGACTTGTGATGACAGAACAGGCATATTTCCACAGTGTGTCACAGAAAGAAGCATTTGCAGACCTTGGTGTTGAACAGTTTGAGATTGTCGCAACACTGGACAGTCACACTTCAGAAATATGTCAGGATATGGATGGTGAACACTTTGACATGAAGGACTATGAACCGGGTGTCACAGCACCACCCTTCCATCCTTGGTGCAGGTCAGTGACCTGTCCATATTTTGATGATGACTTTGGTTCTGTTGGTGAAAGGGCAGCAAGGGATGAAGAATCAGGCAAAACCTATTATGTCCCGGCAAATGTGAAATATCCTGAATGGAAGAAAGCATTTGTGGATGGTGGCAGCAAATCAGAATTCACAACTGCTGAACCGGGTGATATAATAAAAGCAGCAGGAACATTTGAAGCTGCAAAGACTGTTGCTGAAGCAATTGCACAAACAGGGAATTATGCAAAGGTTGTTGACCTGAATGGAATCAAAAACCTTGATTCCCTTAATTCATTGAATCATGCTTTGGATGACTTAACTTCCAAGTATGAAATCAATGAACTTGAAAGGATTGAAGCATTTTCAAGGGGAAAAGCACTTGCAAAAGCAAACTTCCATCATCTTGATGTGAAGAAATCTTTCATGAACAAACCCACTGATTCCAACAGTGAATGGTCTGAAATCGTGGAAGAATACAAAAAGAAGATTGAATCTACAAAGAAACTGCTGAATGGTGGAACACTAACATCCAAAAGTTCAATAAGGAATTGGAAAAAGTATCTTGAATCACTTGAAAAAGAAATCAAGTTCACAAGATATGGGGTGTCAGACAGTTATGATGATGTTGTATATGCAACTGTTTGTCATGAATTTGGTCATGTGATTGCAGACCAATATTGTGGACAGATAAATGGTGACCGGGCATGGAAGGATGCAGGAAAACTTCTGTATTCAGTCGCACAAGACAAACAAAGACTGATTGCAGATGTATTCAGAAAAGCAAAGGACACAGGTGACATATACAAAATATCAAAGTATGCATCCACCAATTCACATGAATTTTTTGCAGAAGTCTTTTCAGCAAGGGAACTTGGTGAAGACCTTCCTGATTATATTGTTGAAATGTTAGAAAGGGTGATAAAATGATGGAACAGTGTTCAAAATGTCCTTTCTATGATGAAAGATATGACAATCTTGAAGGGTCACACAATGACCTTGGTTCAGATGATGACCACTTTTGTGTCATGTTCAATGAAGCAATTGACCAAAAGATTGTAAATGATGAAGTGAAATGTGAATATTTCACTGAATAAAGCATCCTGACAAACAGGGTGCTTTTTGATTTGGTAAAAAACCACACATTGAAGGCATGGAAGAAGTATTGCACTTTGGTACACCTTCGGTGGGTGGTTTTTTATATATTTTCGTCTTTTTAGTATTGCAGACGATAAAGAACAAGTGAAATGAAACCTGACTGAACAGGGTAAAAAATGTATTTCAAGAAAGGATGTGTAACTATGAAAAAGGAACAATTTGTGGAACTTGGGGTTGATGCAGAACTTGCTGCAAAGTGTGAAACAGCATCACAGGAAGAACTGAAGGGATTTATTCCAAAGTCAAGATTTGATGAAGTCAACAATGAAAAGAAGAAGTTGGAAGAATCATTGAAGGACAGGGACACCCAATTGGAAACCCTGAAGAACACCAAAGGTGATGTTGATGCACTGAAGAAGCAGATTGAAGACCTGCAAACAGAAAACAAGGCAAAGGATGAAGCACACAAGGCTGAAGTCCATCAGTTAAAGGTGGATGCTGCTGTTGATGCTGCACTGGTTGCTGCTAAAGCAAAGAACACCACTGCTGTCCGGGCATTGTTGAAGGGTCTTGAAGATGCAAAACTTCAGGATGATGGCACAATCAAAGGTCTTGCTGAACAGATTGCAGACCTTCAGAAGTCAGATTCCTATTTGTTTGAAGCAAATGACAGTTCCAAGACCAAAATGAAGGGTGCAGAACCGGGTCAATCAGGCAATGAAGATGGGGACAAGGCTGTTGATACATCCAAGATGACCTATTCTGAATTGGCTGCATACATGGCTGAACATCCTGATGTTAAGTTAGATTAGATTTTTAGAAAGGATAATGGTGAATAATTATGCCGAACACAAAATTTGACAGTAAATCATTCAATCCTGAAGCATTTGGTGCTTATGTAAACAGGATTCCCAATGTTACAAAAAACGAACTTGCAAAATCAGGTGCTGTTGGCACTAATGAGCAGGCAAGGGCAGCACTGAACAATCAGACTGGTTCTTTATATGCAAGGATTCCTTACTTTGGAAGAATCAGCGGTGCTACATCACAGAACAATGATGGTGGAACAAACATCCAGTCTTCCAACACCACAACCTATGAACAGGGATTCATTGTGGCTTCAAGAATGGATGGTTGGACTGAAAAGTCATTCAGCAAGAACATCACAGCAGGTGTGGACTTCATGGACAATGTTGCTGCACAGATTGCTGACTACAAACTTGATGTAAAACAGGGAATGCTTCTTGCTATTCTTCAGGGTGTCTTCAGCATGGACACAACAGGTGGTACAGTTGCAGGTGCTGCTGCTGCACAGTTCCTTGCAAACCATGTTTATGACATCACAGCAGAAACTGATGCAAAGGTTGGTGCTGCTACACTTAACAAGGCAATTCAGAAGGCTTGTGGTGACAACAAGAACATCTTCAAACTTGTTGTTATGCATTCAGAGGTTGCAACAAACCTTGAGAACATGAAGCTTCTTACTTTCATGACACAGACTGATGCTGATGGTATTGAAAGACAGCTTGCACTTGCAACTTGGAATGGTCGCTTGGTTCTTATTGATGACAATATGCCTACTGGTCAGATTCCTACTGCATATGCAAAGACTTCTGATGTGGCACTTGTAGATGGCAAGACCTACTACACAAGAAGCGGTTCTTCACCTAACTATGTTTACACACCTGTTGCATCCCCGGATGTTTCAGACATTGGAACATATTATGAAGTGACTGCTGCTGATACTTCATACACCACATACATCCTTGGTGATGGTTCTATCATCCTTGATGATATTGGTGATTCAGTTCCTTATGAAATGAGTCGTGACCCTAAAACCAATGGTGGACAGGACACACTTTATGTTCGTGACCGTTACATTTGCGGTGTTGATGGTATTTCCTTTGAGAAACCTGCATCCATCACTGCTTCTGCTTCTAATGCAGACCTTGCAACTGGTACGAACTGGAACATCATCAATGATGGAACAACTGCAATCCCTCACAAGGCAATTGCACTTTGCAAGGTTGTTTCCAAGGGTTAAGAAAGGCAGGTGATGTTGCATGAATACACTTCTTGACAGCATCACTGCAATAATGGCTGAACAGAACACAAGTCTGTCAGAATCGTTTTTTGAAGCGGTTCTGAACAGGCTTGTTTCTTTTGGTTATGAATTGCAGGAAACTGATGCATGGGAATTATGTTTTTGTATGATGAAGGTTGAAAACCACATCAAGAACACTTGCAACATCAAATCTGTTCCTGAAGGTCTTTTTCAGATTGCTGTTGACCGGGTATGTGGTGAATTTTTCAATGGTCGCAAAGCATCAGGAAATCTTGTCATTGGTGACCTTGATTTTGATGGTGCAGTTTCTTCCATCAAGGAAGGGGATGCTTCAGTCAATTTTGACACAGGGACATCTGATGATGAAAAGTTCAATGCATTCTTGAACTTCTTGATGCATGAAGGTGAAGAAGGTGATTTGGTATGTTATCGGAAGCTAAAATGGTGAAAGCAAGGAAAGCAGTTGAATCCTTGTATGATGGCATTTGCACAGTCACTGAACATCAGAAGGTTGTGAAACCAAACAAATCAACTTCATTTGCTGATGTACCTGTCCTGACAGATGAACCTTGCAGATTGTCCTATTCAACAATAACAGACATCAATGCAAGGGAAGATGAATCTTCTTCTGTTGTTCAGGTCACAAAGCTTTTCATTTCACCTGATGTGACTATCAAGACAGGTTCAAAGATATCTGTCACACAGCATGGACAGACTACTGACTACAAGTCCAGTGGTCAACCTGCTATATATCAAACACACCAAGAAATCATCTTGGAACTGTTCAAGGGGTGGTCTTGATGGGTGTGAACATTGATGGATTGAAGGATTTCAAGAAAAAAGTGGAAACATCCATGCATCCAAATGAATGGGATGCATTCATGGAAGAATGTTGCAAAGAACTTGCAGCAAGACTTCTTGCAAAGGTCATCAAAAGGACACCTGTTGGTCAATATCCTGAAGGTTCAGGGAAAACAGGCGGTACACTTCGCAAAGGGTGGACAGGCGGTTCAAAGGGAAGCGGTGCAGCATATGCACAGTCATTGAAAATGAACCACTATGGAAACACTTATGTGATTGAGATTGTAAACCCTGTTGAATATGCACAGTATGTGGAATTTGGACACAGGACAAGGGGTGGAAATGGATGGGTTGAAGGTAAATTCATGATGACTATTTCTGAACAGGAAATTCAGGCAATTGCACCAAAGATTTTGGAAGCAAAGTTGAAAAGAAAGTTGGGTGATATTTTCGGATGATAAATGAAATAATTGATGCAATCAGTCTTGCGATTGATGCAGAATTCAATGGTGACACATCACCTGCACCCTATGAGATATACACACAGCTTGTGGAACAGGGCATGAACAAACCTTGTTTTTCAATCGTGCTTCTGAATCCTCACATTGAGCATTTCCGGGGAAAAAGGTATTTGAGAACAAATCAGTTCTGCATTCATTATTTTCCTGAATCTGAAGATGTTCAGACTGAATGTTTTGATGTGCAGGAAAGGTTGGAAGATTGTCTTGAATACATCAATCACCATGATGGTGAATTTGATGAAGATGGTGGTCTGATTGCAGGAACAGAAATGCATGGTGAAATTGTTGATGGTGTTCTGTCCTTCTTTGTGAATTATGATTTCTATGTCTATAAGGACAAGGAATCCACACCATACATGGAAACACTGTCAAGTTCTACAAAGATGAAAGGGTGATTGAATATGGCTAAAACAAAAGAAACAGAAGTCAAAGACATCAGTTCTGTTGCAACTTTCAGCAAAGAACAGATTCTTTCTTCAGATAGATTTGCAAACAGACAGGATGCAATCAATGCACTTTGGACAGATGATTCAGAAAAGTCCATTGAGCAGGTGGAAAACATGGTGTCTGATTTTATGAAAGGAAAGGTGAACTAATATGGCTTTAGGCGGTGGAACATTCCTGACACAGAACAAAGTTCTTCCCGGTGCTTATATTAACTTTGTTTCTGCTGCAAGTGCATCTGCAACCTTGTCTGACAGGGGTTATGCTGCACTTGGTTTGGAACTTGATTGGGGAATTGAAGGAAAGGCTTTTGAAGTTACTGCTTCAGACCTTCAGAAAAATTCCCTGAAGATTTTTGGTTATGCATATGACAGTGCAAAGTTGAAGGGACTTCGTGATTTGTTCCTGAACATTCACACCTTATATGCATACAGATTGAATGGTGGCGGTGCAAAAGCAACCTGCACATTTGCAACTGCACTTTTTGGTGGTACAAGGGGCAATGACTTGAAAATCAAGATTGCTGCAAATGTTGATGACAACACCAAGTGGGATGTCACAACAATCCTTGATACAACCATTGTTGATGTTCAGACAGTCGCTTCAGCAGCAGGACTTGTTGCAAACGATTATGTGACATTTGACACCACAGCAACACTTGCTGCAACAGCAGGAACTGCACTTTCAGGTGGTACAAATGCAACAGTCACAGGAACATCACATCAGGCTGCACTGGATGCTTTTGAATCCAAGTCATTCAATGCACTTGGTTGTATTTCAACCACAGATGCAATCAAGGGACTTTATACTGCATTTACTGCAAGATTGCGTGATGCTGTTGGAAAGAAGTTCCAGTGTGTTGTTTATGATAAGGCAGCAGATTATGAAGGTGTTGTCAATGTCATGAATAAGTGCTTGGATGGTGCAACCACTTCAGAAGGTGTGACAACCTATCCTGAAGAAGCATCAGCGGTTTATTTTGTCACAGGTCTTGTTGCAGGAACAGCAGTCAACAAGTCTGCTACAAATACCAAGTACACTGGTGAATATGACATTGATGTGAACTTCACACAGGCACAGCTTGAATCTGCAATCAAGACAGGAAAGTTTGCATTCCATCAGGTTGACAATGATGTTCGTGTTCTTGAAGACATCAATTCCCTGACAACCATCACAGATGTGAAGGGTGACATCTTCAAGGATAATCAGACCATCAGGGTCATTGACCAAATTGCAAATGACATTGCAGTTCTGTTCAATACAAAGTATCTTGGTGCAGTTCCAAATGATAACGCAGGAAGAATCAGTCTTTGGTCTGATATCGTGAAGCATCATCAGCAGTTGAATGACATCAGGGCAATTGAAAACTTTGTTGCAGATGATGTTCAGGTGGCACAGGGTGACACAAAGAAGGCTGTTGTGGTATCTGATGCAATCACTGTTGTCAATGCAATGGTTCGTCTGTATATGACAGTTACTGTTGCTTAATAGGAAGGGGTGAAGAAAAATGGCTAATACTATCACAATGAAGGCAAAGGACACACTGTCTGCAAGATTGGCTGAATGCTTCATCACCATTGGAAGCAACAGATACAATTTCATGCAGGCAATCAATGTTGAAGCAAGCTTTGAGAAAACAAAGTCTGAAGTTCCTATTCTTGGAAAGACAGGAAGTGGAAACAAGTCAACTGGTTGGAAGGGAACAGGTTCTTGCACTGCACACTACAACACAAGCATTATCAGACAGATGATGCTTGATTTCAAGAACACAGGTGCAGACACTTATTTTGAAATGCAGATTTCAAATGAAGACCCTACATCTTCAGCAGGTAGACAGACAGTCACACTTCTTGACTGCAATATTGATGGTGGCATCCTTGCAAAGTTTGATGCAGATGGTGAATATCTTGATGAAGATTTTGATTTCACATTTGAAGACTTTGAAATGCCTGAAACATTCAACATCTTGGATGGTATGCTTACAACAAATTCATAAGCATTTGACGGATGACCCAAGGACAGGAAACCCTGTTTCCTTGGGTCTTCTGTTGTTTATAAAAAATACAAAATAGAAAGGTGGTAGAAAACCATGTCTGATTTCACAAGATTTATGAAGGAAAACAAGAAAGTAAAGGAAAATACAAAGTTTGCAGCAACAAAGTCGCTGACAGACGAAAAGGGACATCCACTTGAATGGACAATCAAACCCATCACAACAGCAGAGAATGAAAGAATGCGTGATGATTGCATGATTGAAGTTCCTGTCACTGGAAAACCCAATGTGTTTAGGTCAAAGCTTCTGACATCCAAGTATATTGCAAAATTATGTGCTGCTTCAGTTGCAGAACCTAACCTTTATGATGCAAAGCTTCAGGACAGTTATGGTGTGAAGACACCTGAAGACCTGATTCTTGCAATGATTGATGACCCCGGTGAATATCAGGACTTTGCTAATTTCATTCAGAAGTTCAATGGTTTTGACACTTCCCTTGAAGATAAAGTTGAAGAAGCAAAAAACTAATATTGGAAGGAGATGCTGAAGCAAACTATGCACATTTTGCACTTCAGAAGCTTCACATACTTCCTTCCACATTTGCAAACATGGAAATGAATGAAAAAGCTTTTGTTGTCGCTTCCATCAGAATCAGGGTTGAAGATGAAAAGAAGGAAGCAAAGAAACTAAAAGCAAAAAGGCGGTGATTCTTAAATGGCAGGAATACAAACATCAATACAGATAGTTGACCGGGTGTCAGCACCAATGATGTCAGTTATTTCCACCCTTGAATCCACAATCAATGCTTTTGAAGACCTTGGAAGGTCAATGGATGATTCCTTTGATACTTCTTCCATAAATAATGCAAGGGCATCACTTGCAGCAGCAGCGGAACAGGTCAACCATATTGGTGAAGAACAGGAACAGGTGACAAGGGAAGTTCACAACAGTTCCAATGCAATGGATGGATTCATCAGGAAGATTGGTGCTGCTGTTGCTGCATATGCTTCCATTCAGACAGTGAAAAAAGTCATGGATATGTCTGATGAACTGGTGTCCACCAATGCAAGACTTAATGTGATGAATCAGTCCTTTGAAAAGGCTGATAAGTCAGCAATGGGAACACAGGAAACCTTGAATCTGATATATGCTTCAGCACAAAATGCAAGGTCTGAACTTGGTGCAATGGCTGATGTTGTTGCAAGGTTCGGAAACAATGCAGGTGATGCATTCAGCGGAACACAGGAAGTTGTGGACTTTGCAAACTTGGTTCAGAAGCAGATGACCATTGCAGGTGCTTCCACTGATGAAGCTTCCAATGCAATCCTTCAGTTATCACAGGCTTTGGGTTCAGGTGTCTTGCGTGGTGATGAATTGAATTCAATCTTTGAACAAGCACCAAACCTGATTCAGTCAATTGCTGATTATCTTAATGTTCCAATAGGAAAAATCAGGGAAATGGCAAAAGAAGGTGAACTTTCAGCAGATGTTGTCAAGGCTGCAATCTTTGCAAGTGCTGATGATATCAATACAAAGTTTGACCAAATGCCTATGACATGGGGACAGCTTTGGACTGCTATGGGAAACACAGCGGTCATGCAGATGCAACCTGTCTTGGACAAGGTGAATCAGATTGCAAACAATGAACAGTTCCAAGTGATGATTCAGAATCTGTTGTCAGGTCTTGCAACTGTTGCGGTTTACATTCTGAATATCATGGAACTTGCATCAGGGGTGGCATCATTTATTGCTGATAATTGGGCGGTGATTGAACCTATTCTTTGGGGAATTGTGACTGCACTTGGTGCATACATTGCTGCATTGACCATTTACAATGCAATTCAGGCAATCAGTGCTGTTGTGACAGGAATCAAAGGTGCTGCTGAAATGATGGCATCAGGTGCAACATTCATGGCAACTGCTGCACAGTATGGTTTCAATGCTGCACTTCTTGCGTGTCCTTTGACTTGGATAATTCTGCTTATTATAGCAGCGGTTGCAGCGGTCATTGCATTTGCATCCTATATTGCACACACAGGTGGTGTTGCACAGACAACCTTTGGTGTTATTTGTGGATGGATAAATGTGGTCATTCAGTTCATTGTGAACCTTGGAATGGTCTTTGCTAATATAGCAATGGCAATTTGGAATGGTGCAAAGGCTGTTGCACATAACATGGCAACTGCTTTTCAGAACAGCATTGCAAACATCCAAACCTTCTTCTATAACCTTTTATCAACAGCAATGTCAGTCATTGCAAAGATTGCTGCTGCACTTTCAAAACTTCCATTTGTGGAATTTGATGCATCAGGTCTTCAAGCAACAGCAGACAGTTATG
>Ga0326512_10000755_pt1 | contig 27254 bp, 16 predicted proteins | sample 1_2617_0518_D_FD_203652 | JGI IMG/M metagenome (GOLD analysis project Ga0326512, IMG submission 203652) | Bovine rumen microbial communities from UC Davis, California, United States - 1_2617_0518 | ecosystem: Host-associated > Mammals > Digestive system > Stomach > Rumen | place: USA...
TGCCTTGCGTGGGCCTGCGGCTTCGTTGTTTTCAACTGCTTCGGCTCTCTCTGTCTCTAGGCGTGCTTTGAGTGCCTCGGCATAGCGTTCGGGCTGACTCAAGGCTGTCTCTATCTCTTTTGCGTAGCTTTCCATGATGTGGCGCTCGCAGCACGATGTGCTGTTCCAGTCGAAAGTGCCACTCTCGCTGTATGCCAGAATGGGACGGGCCACGTCGTCTGCTGCTGTGACAACATAGCCACCTTCTTCTCCGTCGTTGTTGAATACATAGAACAGGGCCTGTTTGTTGTCAGTGCTCTGCATGGTCTTGGCCAGCTTCATCATCCGAGTGCTGGTTGTCTTGCCGCTACGTGCTTTGATGGAATGTCCATTTAGGAATTGTGTTGCAATGGCCCGTGCTGTCTCTACATCCACAGGGTCAGCCTGGCAGATGTTTGCTATCAGCATTGCGGCAGTTAGAATCCAATTCTTCATACAATATTAAATTGAATGTGTTAACTTGTTTTGCTACAAAGGTAGTCATTATTTGTTATATTCACGGCATGTGGCAACTTTTTTCTGCTTTATCTATTGGAAATGGTATAAGGTAATTGAAGAATGAGCGGGCTGTTGATGGCATGAAAAAGCACACCCTGCGCATGTTATTTCGCGCAGGGTGTGCATATTTAATTGCGCAGGGTGTATGATTATTACTGCGCAGGGTGCGTGCGTAGGGGTTAGAGAGGGTAGTTCTCGAAGTCGTACAGGATGGTAGAGAGATAGCGTTCGCCAGTGTCGGGCAGAAGTGCTACGATTACCTTTCCTTTGTTGGCTGGGTCTTTAGCCAATTCTGTTGCTGCATAGGCAGATGCGCCCGATGAGATGCCTACGAGAAGTCCCTCGTTGGCAGCAATCTTGCGGCTGGTGAGGATGGCTGCATCGTTAGGAACCTTGAAGATTTCGTCAACAGCGTTGCGATCGAAGGTTTTTGGAACGAAACCTGCACCGATACCCTGAATCTTGTGCGCACCAGGAGCTTCACCGCTGAGCACAGCAGATGACTCAGGCTCTACTGCCACAATCTTCACGTCGGGTTTCAACTCCTTGAGGCGCTTGCCGATACCGCTCACGGTGCCACCAGTACCAACACCTGCTACGAAGATGTCAATCTTGCCGTCTGTGTCGCGCCAGATTTCTTCTGCAGTAGTGGCATAGTGGATGGCGGGGTTGGCAGGGTTCTCAAACTGCTGGAGAATGATGGAGCCTGGAGTGTTGTCGCGCAGTTCCTCAGCTTTGGCAATAGCGCCCTTCATGCCTGCAGAACCAGGGGTGAGCACTACTGTTGCACCGTATGCCTTCACGAGGTTGCGGCGCTCGATGGACATCGTCTCTGGCATGGTGAGAATGAGCTTGTAGCCCTTCACGGCGCTGACGAATGCAAGACCGACACCTGTGTTGCCCGAAGTAGGCTCGATGATGGTAGCACCTGGTTTGATGATACCGCGTTTCTCAGCATCTTGAATCATGGCAAGAGCGATACGGTCTTTCACGGAGCCTGCTGGGTTGAAGTATTCCAGCTTAGCGATGATGTTGGTTTGCAGATTCTCCTTAGCGGAGTAAGCATTGAGCTGCAAGAGTGGGGTGTTGCCCACCAGCTCGGTCAGTTGTTTTGCAATTTTTGCCATAGTTGTATGAAGTCTTTTGTTTTTAAGATTAATGATTCTAGTTGTTGTTTTCGATTGCAAAGTTAAGTATATTCTATATAATAAATACGGGAAAAAAGAGAAAAGGGTGACAATATACCCTTTTTATGGTAGATTGCCGCCCTTTCTTTATCACCTTATTGTGGGATTTGATTGAATGCCTGATCAAGGTCGGCTATGATGTCGTCGATGTGTTCTACACCGATGGAGAGACGCACTGTATTTGGAGTGATGTGCTGCTCTGCCAGTTCCTCGGGGCTAAGTTGTGAGTGTGTTGTGGTGTAGGGGTGGATAACCAATGACTTCACGTCTGCCACATTGGCAAGCAGCGAGAAGATTTTGAGGGAGTCAATGAACTTCCAGGTGTCTTCCTGTGTGCCGTTGATCTCGAATGTGAAGATGCTGCCGCCGCCATTTGGGAAGTACTTCTGATAGAGAGCATGGTCAGGATGAGAAGGCAGGAGTGGGTGGCTCACGCTCTTTACCTTAGGATGCTGGTTCAAGTACTCAACAACCTTCTTCGCGTTGTAGCTGTGACGCTCGATTCGCAGTGGCAGAGACTCTACGCCTTGCAGGAGAATCCATGCATTGAATGGAGAAATGGTAGCACCTGTGTCGCGCAGGATGACGGCACGGATACGAGTGACAAATGCTGCTGCACCGGCTACGTCTGCGAATACTGCGCCATGATATGATGGGTCTGGCTTAGCAATGGTTGGATATTTGTCCGCATTAGCCTTCCAGTCGAATGTACCTGCGTCAACAATCACACCGCCGAGTGAAGAACCGTGACCTCCGATGAACTTGGTCGCAGAGTGAACGACGATATCAGCTCCATGCTCGATAGGACGGAAGATGATAGGAGCGAAGGTGTTGTCAACAATGACTGCTACATGGTGCTTGTGAGCGATTTCTGCGATAGCGTCAAGGTTGGTCACGTCGCTGTTGGGATTGCCGAAGGTCTCGACATACACGGCTTTTGTATTAGGACGGATAGCAGCCTCCAGTGCAGCGAGATCGTTTACGTTGATGATGGTGTTGCTGATACCCTGTGTGCTGAGTGTATGTGTGATGAGGTTGTAAGAGCCACCATACAAGTTGTCTGCAGCCACGATGTGGTCACCGTTTTGTGCAATGTTCTGCAAGGCATATGTGATAGCTGCGGCACCTGAAGCCACGGCGAGTCCTGCTACACCGCCTTCGAGGGCTGCAACGCGCTCTTCAAACACGCTTTGGGTGGTATTGGTCAAACGGCCATAGATGTTACCTGCATCGCGGAGACCGAAACGATCTGCTGCATGTTGTGAGTTACGGAACACGTAAGAAGTGGTCTGGTAAATAGGAACGGCACGTGAATCGGTTGCTGGATCAGGATTCTCTTGACCTACGTGAAGTGCCAATGTCTCAATGTGAAGTTTCTGTGCCATAGTTGTATTTGTTTTTTGAGTTGTTAATAAATTGCTTTGTTTTTTGTTTTACGCTGCAAAGTTATAAAGCAAAGAAAAGATGACCAAGCAAATGGTTTTATAATGGGAAATATTTCTTTGATAGCGTTTATGTATAGAAATAACATACTGATTAGAGCGCTATGTTAGTCTATTCGTGAGAAACTTGACAAATTTTTCGTTTCTCACTCTTCTGTTTCACTGAAAATCCCTACCTTTGTCCGCATATTCATTGTTATACACATTATTATTATATAAATGAGGAAGTGCTTCGTAGGCATAGTAATAGGGTGCAGTGTGCTGATGGGGATGTTGTCTTGTGGACAAGTGACAGAACATGAGCGACTGGCTGTTGACTCACTTAATATGTTGGCTCATGAGGCTGCTTACCGTTCGCCTGATGAGGCGATGGAGTATGTTAATGAAGTGCTGGACACTTATGGTGCTTCAGTATATACTGACGGTATGCATGAGGCGTGGCTGAATCGTGGCGATGTGTATGGCATGAAAATGGACTATGATTCGGCTCGTGTGTGTTACCAGGAAGTGTTGTCTGAATCAGATAATGATATGATATGCGGCATGGCCGATGTGGATATGATGTCTGTATGTCTGATGCTTTCCATGAGCAAGGAGTTCTATGATTATCGGAGTGATGCTTTGGAGCGGTTTACTAATGTGAAGGATGAACAAGCGGAGATGACGGAACATCAGCAAAGGCTTTGGAATGCCGCGCAGGCGGAATATCATTTTGTGTCGCTTAACTATTTCCTCAAGATGCGGCAAGATGAAGGCATGATGGAGGAATACAATTGGCTTGAAGAGCACCAGTCTCTGTATGAGGCCGACTCCACTCAGATGGCAGCATTCCTGTTTCTTCGTGCTTTGTTCAGTATGAAAGAGGTATCCGACGCAGAGGATGAGACTCAGCGCAACCTTATTAGGCTGCTTTCGCTGGGGCGTACGCATGGATATGATTATTTCGAGGCATCGGCTCTGAACAGTTTGGCGAGCTCCATGCTTTCTGGGGCAGAGATGCGTCCTTCACGTCGTGTTTTTGTCAGCGAATTGGTGGGAGAAGATGATTATTCAGGATATGAGGAAGACTGGGTGTGGTGGTTGGCAGAGAAGGCTCGTCAGAAAGCGCATCGATATGGCAATGCCTTTGCTGAGACCACAGCTTTGGTTACACTTTCGAATTATTATCTGCAACAAGGGGAAGACAGTATGGCGCTGGCGCAGATGGAGCAAGCGTTGCATCTCATTAATGCCCATCATCGTACGATGTGTCAGCATCGCGGAGTGGAGGGCGTGATGGAAGATACGCTTCGTTTGTATGACGAGGACGCTGAATACCTCTCTACAGAGATGCGTTGGATTGCAGATCCGGATATCGTAGCTGTTCCTGAATGGATGGCAATGGTGCGTGAACAGCTCAGTGTTGTATATGGCGCAATGGGCCTCAAGGCGCAGTCGGACTATAACCATAATGTCTATTTCGATATTCTGGATGCTACACGCCAAGACTTGCGTGTGCAGCAAGAGGAAGCACACTTGAAGAAGGAAGAACATACGTTAAACTTGCTTCTGGTCGTTCTGTTTGTGATGGTCATTGCTGTGGCATGGGGACTATGGGCATATAATCGTAGGAGCCGTGAAACCTATCTCCGCAAGGTGTCTCTTTTGCGCAAGGTCATTGTTGTGTGTCAGCGTATGTCGGAGGTGCTTTCAAATGAGTTTGAAGATGAAGAGGACTTGACATCTGCTTTGCATAGTGTCTCTGATCAGCAGGTGAAACAAATCTTTCCACAGATAAAGGAACAAGATTGGACATGTGTGGATGCTAAAAGTATGAGGGGATTGGATGGTGAGTTGTTCCGTGTCATGCGTGTATTCTATGAATGGATGCATGAGAAGGGTTTGCAGTACCTTCAATTCTCGCAGAAACAGCAACAAGTGGAAAGTGAAACCTATGGCCTGGAGAAACGTTTGGAAGAGAATAAGCGGCAGTATGTGGAGAAACTGACTTCCATGTCTATTGTCAATGGAATAACACCTTTCTTGGACCGGGCTCTGCATGAAGCGCAACGCTTGCAAGCAGAGGCATCCAGACAAGTCAATCTTGTTCAGCAAAGGGAGCGTTTGACCTACCTGAACGAACTCGTTGAGAAAATCAATGAATACAATGAGGTATTGGGCCATTGGGTGAAGATTCGTCAGGGGCTTGTGGTACTCAATATAGAGAATTTTGCCCTGAAGCCTTTGTTTGAAACACTCCGTCGAGGTGCAAAAAGCTTCAGCATGAAAGGTGTAACGCTTACGGTACATGATACGTCAAGTGTGGTTAAGGCGGATAAAGCTCTCACACTTTTCATGATGAACACATTGCTTGATAATGCCCGCAAATATACGCCAGAAGGTGGACGAGTGGAGCTTTATACAACAGAGACGGAAGGTTATGTGGAAGTGTCTGTTCAAGATACTGGTTATGGTATGTCTGAAGAGGATGTGCAATTATTGCTTCAGAACAAAGTTTACGCTTCAGAGAAGATTGGTGTGGATGGTACTCATGCTGCAGAAGTGAAGCAAAACAAAGGATTTGGTTTTGGTTTAATGAATTGCAAGGGTATCATTGGGCGGTACCAGAAGACTAATGCAATGTTTAACGTTTGTCACTTCGGTGTGGAAAGTCAACTGGGGCAGGGGAGCCGTTTCTTCTTCAGATTACCGAAGGGAGTGCTCAGGGGATTGGCGCTGCTACTCTTGTTCATCATGAATATAGGTGTACAAGCTTCTGACCATCTCTTATCAGCAGAGATGTATGTGGATAGTGTTTATGCCTGCAATGTGCGTGGTGACTACAGTGCGGCCGTGCTTTATGCCGATTCTGCCATTCTGCGGCTCAACAAAGATTTTCGTTTGTGTATGCCGCACCATCACAGCGAGATGAATCTTGAAAGTGGTCCGATGGGTGAACTGGAATGGTGGAGATTGCACGCTAACATGGATTATGAACTGATCATACGTTTACGTAATGAGGTGGCTATTGCAGCTCTTTCGCTTCCACGCAACAGCCTTTACCGCTATAACTGCGAGGTGCTTACTCGTCTCTATAAATTGACTAGTACTGACCCTACACTTGAAGGGTATTGTAATGATATCCGCTTGGCGAACCAAAACAAGAAGACTGCCGTCATCGTATTGGGGGTGGTGCTTGTACTTGTGCTTGTCATCTATTCCTTCTTGCACTATCGGAACAATTTGCTGTTCATCTTCAATTTGCGTCAATTCATCCAGTTGAACAAAGCGGTCTTTACAGCTGCTGAGCCTGAGCTTCCGAATGTGTTGCATCGTAACCTTTCAGATATTAAGTTGGCTGATACCGTTGGTATGCTGATTCCTCAAGAAGGAGAAGAGGAACCGTTCCGTTGCGGATTTACAGGTGACACTTTAGAGCGTGATGTGTATGAGGCCATGATGCTGTCGGCTTATCGGCAGCGCGCTGAAGTTGTGAGTGATAACGGGCATTTTCATGCTTATCCTTTATTGATGCCAGGTATGGAGGATGAGGCTCCACTGGGGGTGATGGGGGTGCGCTTCAGCAATGCACATCTTACTGATGAAGAGAAATTAATCATGAAGTTGGTTGTGCAGTTCATGAGTATTCATGCCTATTTCTCCCACTATAAGATGGAAGAGATGGGGGAGATGCTGGAACTGAAAAAGGATGAGCGTCAACGCATTGAGAACGAGCAGCAAAAGGTGTATGTGCGCAACCAAATTATGGATAATAGCCTCTCTACTCTCAAGCACGAAACGATGTATTATCCTCATCGAATCAAGCAGATTGTGGATACAGCTCTTCAACAGGATGATGCTCTTGAAGCTAAGGTTATCAATGATATCAATGAGTTGCTTTCCTATTACCAAGAGGTATATTCCATTCTCAGTTCTTGTGCCAGCAAGCAGGTGGAGCAGGTGCTGTTTAAGCGCACGCTTCTTTCTGCATATGATATGGGGCAAATGGCGGAACGTTCATTTCGTCGGCAACAGAAACGTGCTGTCCATAAAACGGCGCTTCATATAGGAACTGCAGAAGGGTTGCGTGTACAAGGTGACAAAATTTTCCTTCAGACCCTTATTGACAACATTATTTCACTTTATTTTGAGCATCAGTCGGGTGGAGATTTGCTGCTTGACTTTGATGTTTCAGATGGATTTGCTAAATTTGCATTCACGGACACCGCATTCCACTATTCAGACGAAGAATTGGCAACTCTGTTTTATGTGGATGGCGTCACTTATGATGCCAAGACCGATACATTGAGGGGCACTCAGTACCTCGTATGTCGTCAAATCATTCGCGAGCATGATGCCTATTCTTCTCAGCGTGGTTGCCGCATTTACGTGGAGAATTGTCCAAAGGAGATAGGAGCTCGTTTTGTTTTTACACTGCCTGTGGCTTCAACCAAATAGAATAACCAAATAGAATAACCCTCCAAAGAAATATAAGCGATATGAATCCATTTAAAGTCATCATCGTAGAAGATGTAGCCCTTGAAATGAAGGGCACGAAAGAAATCTTCCGTTCGGAGATTCCTGAAGCGGAAATTGTGGGCACAGCCATGAACGAGGCAGAGTTGTGGAAACTGATGCGTGATAGTCTGCCAGACTTGGTCTTGCTCGATCTTGGTTTGGGTGGTTCCACTACGGCAGGTGTAGATGTGTGTAAGCAATTGCGCCGTCGTTATCCAGATGTGCACGTGCTCATCTTTACAGGTGAAGTAATGAACGAAAAACTATGGGTTGATGCATTGGATGCTGGTACGGACGGAATCATCTTGAAAAGTGGTGAACTTCTCACCAAAGGGGATGTACAAAGTGTGCTTGATGGTAAGCGTATGGTATTCAATCAGCCTATTCTCGAGAAAATTCTGCAACGGTTCCGCCAATCGGTGCTCAGCGACTCACTGCGTCAGGAAGCCTTCCTTGACTACGACATTGATGAGTACGATGAGCGTTTCCTGCGCCATCTGGCATTAGGCTATACAAAGGATATGATAGCGGGTCTCAAAGGTATGCCCTTTGGCGTGAAGTCTATCGAAAAGCGTCAAAACGACCTCACCAACCGTCTTTTTGGTGATGATCATGGCAGTGTCAATGCGACACGCCTTGTCACTAAAGCAATTGAGCTGCACATCCTTGATATTGATAACTTGGAACCAGACGAGGAATAGTATATAGTTAAAAGCTTCTTTGACCGCGCTAATTTGTTCTCTAAGATGTCGTATAAAGACTACATCCGGCGCATTCTGCGTTGCTATTATTGGAGCATCGTCATTCTCCTCTTCCTGCTTTTGTTGTCCTCATGGTTGCTTGGCATTTATGTGGATGGTGTGCAGGGACTGCTGACACCGCGTGGAATCCGATGGATGTGTAGCAATATTGTGCCAAACTTTGCTTCTGTCCATTTGGCTAAAATGCTTTTGGGAGTAATGGCTTTCGGCGTGTTGAATGAATCTGGCATTTTCCGTACCTTCAGTGACCGCGTCTCGCTGAAACAGCAAAGAGCATTGCTTATCACAGGTAGTGTGTTTGTCTTTGTCGTAGGTTTGTTCTCTTTATTGCTGTTCTTGCCGAATGCAGTGCTGCTGAGTGCATTCGGGACCTTTAGCCATTCTGCTTTTTCAAAAGGTTTCTATGGCTTAATGATGGTGATGGCTATCTTGGTGGGCAATGTCTATGGTGCTACGATGGGGCGTTTTGTGAGTATGCACGACTTTGTGCAAGCTCATGTAGCCATTTTCTCAACAGTGGCCGGTTATTTCGTTATTGTATTCTTGGCTAGCCAGTTTATTGGCTGTTTGGAGTTTACCGGTATTCTAACTTTATTGGGCGATGATGGAACCGTGCTCCACATTCTCCGAGTATTCCTTTATGATTTTCCTCTAGTGCTCTATATCCTTTTGTCTTTGTAGGCACAAAGGTCTCTGATGCCACACTCCTTGCATAGAGGGCGCTGGCTCTTGCATACATAGCGTCCGTGCAGAATGAGCCAATGATGTGCTCTCGGAATATCTTTCTCCGGAATGTGTTTTACTAGTTCTTTCTCTACGGCATAAGGTGTGGTGGCCTTGTCTGTCACAAGTCCGATGCGATGGCTCACTCTAAAAACATGTGTATCTACTGCCATGCGTGCTTCGTTGAAAGCAACCGATAGCATCACGTTAGCGGTTTTCCGACCCACGCCAGGCAACGCGACCAAAGCGTCGAAGTCGCCAGGAACTTCTCCTTGATGCGCTTCCATCAATTGTTGGGCCATCTGTACTAAATGCTCTGCTTTGCTGTTGGGGTAGCTGACGGACTTCACGTAGTGCAGCACATCTTCCTTTGTTGCTTTGGAAAGGGCGAGTGGAGTCGGGAAAGCCTCAAATAAAGCAGGGGTCACCATGTTTACTCTCTTATCTGTACATTGCGCCGAGAGCATCACCGCACATAGTAACTGGAATGGGTTTTCATAGCACAATTCTGTATGAGCTTCAGGCATTGTCCCTTGGAAATAGGAGATGAATTGAGCGTATCGTTCTTTCTTGGTCATAATAAAATCCTCGTTTATCTAAAAAGGGCAATAGCCTTATTGGCCATTGCCCTTCACTTTTTGCTTGTTCAAAAGTAGTTAAGCCTCAGCAGCTACAGGCTCGATAGATACTGTGCTGCGGTTCTCGCGACCACGCTTGAACACAACAACACCGTCTGTCAATGCATAGAGAGTGTCGTCTTTGCCAATACCTACATTTTTGCCTGGGTGATGCTTGGTGCCACGCTGGCGAACGATAATGTTGCCTGCCTTCACAACCTCACCACCGAAGTGCTTCAAACCGAGTCGTTTTGAGTGTGACTCACGGCCGTTCTTAGAACTACCTACACCTTTCTTATGTGCCATGTTGAAAAACTGTCTTAATTGGGTTGATAAATTTGTTTAGTTGATGGAATAGCTTATGCTACTACAGACTTGATGAGTACCTGAGTGAACTGCTCACGATGACCTCTCAGTTTGCGATAGCCCTTGCGACGACGCTTGTGGAACACGAGCACCTTGTCTCCCTTGATGAGTGGAACAAGTACTTCAAGCACCACTTTAGCGCCTTCCACTGTAGGAGTGCCCACTTTCACTTCACCGTTGTTGTCAACCAACAACACTTTCTCAATCTCAACAGTTGCGCCGGTCTCCACATTCTGCATGTGGTGAACGTAGAGCTTCTTGCCCTCTTCAACCTTGAACTGCTGACCCTGAATTTCTGCAATTACGTACATTTGTTTTTTGAATTGTTTAGGGTTCCATCGGCAGGCGGAGTCGCAGCTTCTTTCGTTGTGCATCTCGCTTTTTCGAGCCTTTCCGACATTAATCGGCTGCAAAGATACGGCATTCTGGTCTGATAACCAAACTTTTTCATTACTTTTTTGTCCAACTCCCCATCTTCATATCTTCTGCGAAATCAAAATTCAATTCTGTAGGCAATGTTTGGGAATGTTAGTGATGTGTACTTGTTCACAATCTTATGGGTGCGAAGGTCAAACGTCTGTCCATGGAACGAGCGGACTTGTAGGTATTCAATGATGAAATGATAGGCTACATTTTTCTGGTTGATGGTGTATTTCATGGAGAAGGCATAACCCACATTCATTCCCATTTGCTTGCTGTAGGGATTGTCGCTGTCCTCAGGAAGCGATTTGTCTGGGCGTTGCATGATGTCTTCAAACGAGATGCCTTCAGAAATGGGTGTGTAGCGATCACCTCCCATTAGTGTGAGGCGCCCATTGATGCCAAAGATGTTTTTCTTTCCACGGCCAACCATCCATTCCTTGCCACCTAAAATGTTTGTGATAAACGTGCGGTCATGGCGTGAGTGATGCCATCTCCGCAAGGCGTCGCGGTATTCCGATTTGAACAAAGTGGCAGTCAGCATTCCGTATAGTCCATCTTTCAGGTAGCGCTCAATTGTTAGGTCAATGCCATAGTTTCGCCCCTTTCCTTCATTTGCCAATATACAATCTTGAAAGAATTTGTGGTGGTTGATGATAGAATAGGTGCTGCCTTCTTCCACGGGCACATCGAAAAGCCACTGCCAGTAGGGCTCAATCTTTATTATGGCGTTCTCGCCTAGGCGCTGGGTGAAAGAAATAGAGATATGGTGTGAACGGGTCAAGCCAAGGTTTTTGTTGGGATTATTACTCTCTTCTTGAGCTTGTTTTTGGGAATCTTTAACAAAATAAGTGTCGATGGATTCTTTTCGGCTGTTCATGGCGTATGCCCAAGCGAGGGTGCTGGATGCGGACGTTTTGTACTGCATGCTGATGCGAGGCTCAAAGAGCCATTGGTTGTTGAGGTTGAACCACATTACATTGGCACCTGCCACGGCAGAAAGTCGCTGGTTCAATGCAATCTTGTGATTCGTGTAGAAGCGAGTAAGTCCAGTGTTTCCTTCCGATTCATACACGCGGTACATGGGTCCACCCACGACTTTGATGTAGTCGAGCCAAGTGCAGAAGTCCATGTGTTGATGGTTGATGCCGTTTTGCATCGTGTAGCGTGGAGAGAATTTGTGCTGATGTTGTACATCTGCAATTAGATTCCAAGAAACATTGCGGCCTTTCATGTTGGGCATCTTATGGAGTTGCTCGTCATAGTCATTCATGCCAAGACGGGCGTAAGCTCCCGTATAGGCGATGCTGGAACGTAATGTGCCCCCTGTTTTGAAACGATAATTGTGACTCATGCCTAATGCCCAGTTCTTCTGACGTAACCACGAATCATTCGTGTCCCATAATGTTTCCCAATCCGATGCATCGGCCACATCAATCGCATAATTGTCAATCAGTCCCGTGAACCATACAGCAAAAGTGCCGGCCTTTGCTGTAGGCATATTCAGCTTAAAGCTCAAATCCTGATAGTCAAGCGTCTCTTTATCCATGTTGATGGCATGCAACTTTTTGGCGATTTCCAGGAAACTATAGCGATAGTTTATCAAATAGGAAGCTTTGGACTTTTTGTGCAATGGACCTTCTGAAGCTAAGTCTACCCCAAGTGTTCCTATCTGTGCTGCATGCTCATACTTGCTGTTGTTGCCTATGCGCATCTTCATGTCGAAGGCTCCAGATAGTGCATTGCCAAATTCTGCAGGCATGGCACCCGTAAGAAAATCGCTGTTGGCTAGTACTGCTCCGTTGAGCGAGGTGAAGATGCCGCCACCAGCCTCTGTAATCTCAGCAAAGTGATTCGGGTTATGAATCTCAATGCCCTCCACGCGCCATTGTAGCATTTGGGGCGAATTGCCGTGAATGCTGATGCCATTGGTCGCACCACCTGTGGCCACACCGGCAAACATGGAAGCTGTTCGGGCAGGATCAGCCATGCCGCCTGCATAGCGGCTGGTCTCTTCTACACTGAACATACGGGCACCCACTTGTGCCATTTCATTCAGCGGTAACTGCTTATTCACGCGGGGTTTCACTACGACTTCGCCCAATTCGGCAATGTTCTCACGTAGGCGCAAGTCTAATATGAGCTCCTTGCCTGATGAAACCAACTGCTCTTTTAGTAACACGGGTTCGTATCCAATATATGTGGCTCTGACAGAATGGCGCCCAACAGGTACATTTTTTACAATGAATTCACCATTGATGTCAGTTACGGCACCTTTCACCGTCCCGTTCTCCACTTGAATCGTCACGCCAATCATCGGCTCTCCCGAAGCCGCATCGCACACATGGCCTCGAACTGTTTGTGTTGCTTGTGCCCTTGCCGTTGCAGAATACAGCAGCATCAATGCCGTTACTGCTCCTAAAACCACTCTTTTTATCATTTGTCCCATTTCGTGTAAGTTATTAAAATCGTAAAAAACGGCTGCAAAGGTACTTTGTGGCTTTCATCCTCACAATCTTTTGGGATATTCTGTTTTGTTTTGTGATAAATGGTAATTTGATGGGAAAGAACAAGTCCAAAGGGGGCTTTTCTATATATAAGGAAGGTGGAATTTGCAAAAGAGTAAAACTTCTTTCATTCTGCTTTCAACTCTAAATTATTTCTTGTATCTTTGCCGGCCGTATGAATAAGGGTGTGAAGGAAACAATTACGGTTCGATTTGTCAGCACAAGTTTTGTGGCGCTGGCATTGATTATATTCAAGCCGTTTGGGCTTGAAGCGTGGCAGTTGCAGACATACGCTCATTTGTTCCTTATTTGGATAATGGGCCTTGTTGTGTGTCTGTTTACGGATGTTATCTTGAAATATATTGTCAAAAAGCCGCGGTCGTATGCTTATGGAAGTGATTATATCATACGTCGCAATCTGTGGTTTCAGCTCATTAACACACCGCTTGTCTCGCTGTGCATCTGCATGTACCGCCACTTCTTGATGAATAATGGGATAGGGGATAACCACCTTTCATGGGCAAACTTCTTAGAAACCTTCGTTATTATCGCTTTCTGCTCTTTCTCTATTGGTTTGTATTGGCGTTTCAAGTTCCGGAGTCGTTATTTGGCGTTGGAACTGCGAGAAACTCGATTGTTGAACGAGAAGCTGAAAGCTTGGGCAAGTCATGATGCAAAGCAAGAGTTAACAGAATGCTTAAGCACATCTCATGCCGCATCACCATCACCTCATGTCGCTATCACCCTGACGGGGTCTACTAACGATACGGTAACTCTGCCTGTTGCCAGTTTGTTGTATATAGAAACTATTGGCAATTATGTGAAAGTGTACCAGTTGTGTGACGGTCAGGTGCGTACCGACATGCTCCGTGCAACATCCAAACAGATGGAAAAAGAGCTGAAGCTCTATCCTATGATTGTACGCAGTCATCGTGCGTTCCTTGTCAATCTTCAACAGGTGGAGCAGATTGTCTCCCAACCCGGTTCCATGCAACTGCTCATGAAACACAGTCGCAACTGCATTCCTGTTTCGCGCAGTAATATGGCGGGAGTGAAAGCTGCCATCAAGGAGAGAAGTTGGTAAGTATTGGAACTTCCATCATCCCTTTGTTCCACGTACGTTTTGATAGAAAAAAACCGACCTGCAGCGGTGGCAAGTCGGGTTTTATAATTCTTGTTTCTGTCAGTCTCGGGATATGGGGATATTGGAAATCTTAACCATTTTATCCCTGTTTAATCCCCATCTTTGGCATTCAAAACGCAAGCTGAGACGTGCGATGCTCTCTGTGGATGCAGGTACATTTTCTATGCAGATGCTATATTTCATAGGTACATCTACGGGAATCTTGAAAAGACGCGAATCATAAGGTGAGTAATCCGGCCTATTGGCAACACGTACTCCAATGGCTTCTCCCTGATAGATATTGCCGTCGTTGTCGTATGCTTCCGAACCACTCAATCCTCCATATCCAATAATTGCTTCCACGTCAGTGGCACCCTCATTAGTCAGGATAAGGTCAATGATGACGGTTTTGCCGCTGGCGGCACAGCGCTTGACATTGATTTTGAAATCGGGATGGTTGGTCACAATCTTCATGGGGGCCTGGGCATGCAGACTCTGGAAGGTGATGGCGAACAGCGCCATCATGATGAATAGAATTCTTTTCATAGTGTAGTTTTGTTAAAGATTTGAATAAGGATATGAATAATGTTATATGCAGAAGCCTACTGTCTATGTCTTATTTCTGTGAAAATCGGGACAATTGTGCCTTGGCCTGTTGATGACCTGCATTCGCGGCTTTCTGTAGCCATTGCTTGGCAGTCGTGTTGTCAATGCCGAGATACATCATCCCTGCCTGGAACATCGCCTCCGTATGGTTTTGACGGGCCGCTTTGACGAAGTAGGTGGCTGCGGCCTCACGGTTGTAGCCATCGTAGTTTCTGTTGCTGTAAAGGAGGCCCAGCTGATAGTTGCCTTCTGCGCTTCCTTGGCTGGCGGCAGCGGAGAATTTGCTCTTGGCGGCGGCGTAGTCAAAGGCACGCATGGCTTTCTTTCCTTGTGTCACCAGTTCGGTATCAGCGGCAGAAGAGGGGCGGGACGTTGTGCCAGAAGGGGTAGGGGAATTACCAGATGTGGTACTGGAGGCCCTGACGGGTGTTGGTGTAACCCTTGACGTGGTCGTAGCGGGCCTCTGTCCTGCCCCTGCAGGATTGAAGTAGAAACGGTGTGTCAGCGTAGGTACGGAGCGCGGCTCCTGAGGATGGGGATAAGGCGCATTGCTAGTAAGCGTCTTCACTTCGTTCATCACGTCGGTGATGAAGTCGCCCATCGACAGATTGGGTGTGGCGATATGCTTCATAACCGCTGTGGCAAAGGGGCTATGTGCCATCGCTCCGGCCTCGTCGTAGGCTTCGTAGCCGTTCTTGGTGGAATAAAAGACGACACCTTCGTTTAGTTCATCGGTGTCAAGCAAGCTCTCTTCGCCTTCTCCTCGCGATGCTAGCAGATTATTGTTAGTTCGGCAGGCATCGAGCATCACGATGCGTGTCGTTAGTGTTGGCACCTCGTTGAGGAAGGACACAATGCGCTTCGTGGCAATCCAGCGTTGCCGCTGCAGGACGTCGTATGATGTCTCCACCACCGCATCGACTGGAATCAGATAGGCATCACCGTTGAACTGGCTGCCGTGACCTGCATAATACACAAGTGCGGTCTGATACTGGGTGGCGTAGCCGGCAAATCTCTTGATGGCATCGTTCATCGCATCAGCTCCGGCATCGAACATCACGTAAACATTGAATCCCAGAGAAGACAAAGTCTGTGATACATCTATGGCATCGGGGATGGGGTTACTGAGACTTTTTTCAGCTGCATAGTTAGCGTTGCCTATGACGAGGGCGATGCGTGTGTCGCTGATGGAGCATCGTGGGTCGCGAGGCAGCACTTGGTCGAAGCCACCGCTACGGGTCGACATTTTATTGGTGCGCAAGTATTCGAAGGCAGTCTTTGCGTTATGCGACTTGAAAGCCTTGGCGGCAAAATATTTGTAAGTACCGTCATTGGTATTGCGCGCGCAGAGTATTTGGTCGTCAGTGGACCACTTGATGTCGTCTGTATCGTCGAACACGCTTCCTACCATACAGCTCTTTCCGCCGATGACAATCGTCGGGGTGCTGAGTTTCACAATCTTGTATTTAGCTGCACACACGGTTGCAGTCACGAACAGCAACAGAGATAAAGATATTATATGTTTCATTTTTCTGCCGTCTTTTCTGATGGTTTGTCTTCGGAATCCTTCACGGCGCTGACACATGAAATGATGAGAGAGGGGACCATTACGTTGAAAGCGTATCCAGTGATGAGAAAAACAACCATGCAAATCAGTGAAAGGATGAACGAATAGGATAGCAGCGCGGTAATGATTCGTGTGGCGCGATGCTTGCCCCATGGAATCAGGGGACGCCCCGACAGGATGAGCTTGACGATAAAGAAATAGATCAGCGTCATAAGGACAATCACAGGGAACGATATCTTGTTGCCGCCGCGTGCGAGATACTTGTAAGCAAGATAGGTCAAATAGGGACCGGGCTGCTTGCTCATGTAGGTGTCGTGAGTGTCCTCTTCGAAGTCGCCCACGACAACGATTTTTCCTTTCATGTCCTCAATCAGCTGCTGCTCAGGCAGAGTCATCAAAAATGGCCCTAAATTGTAATACTGGGCAGAGGTTACGGAACCACTTGTTACAGGGCTGACACTTCCCCAGATGGGAATATACGGGCAGTTCTCGCATAGCGTTCCGTCGTTGTCGTAGAACCATCCGTTTCGCCGTACGGTCTTGCCGTTGACGTCTTGGTACATCCGCAGGGCAACGGAGGTGCGGCCGTCTTGAAGATAAGCATACCGTGTGAAATTGCTCGAGAACACGGAGGTGTGGTAGTCGTTATAGGCGCACTTCGGCAGCAGCGTAGTGTCCGCTATCTCAAACCCGTTGAACTGAATGCCTTGCTGATTGACGAGCGGTTCGTAGTGGTTTGCGCAGACAATGTTCCTCATGCTGGCAATCTTTGCGAAGAGGGCTGAGTCGAAGACGGTTTCGAAGCCCTTCTCAAAGCGGATGTCGAGGAATATATATTTGTAGTCTGCTTGGTCGGCAATGTCAAGAAAGTCAAGTAAGACCTTGCGGTCGGTGATTGCCATGCGCCCGCTTTCGAGTGGTGACACCTCTACGTCTATTATTTGCTTGTCATAGCCGACATTGACGAAATATGCATCATCGCTTTCTTCCGCTCCATTGAACCAACTGCGCACGATATTCTCGCCCACGCAAAGCCAGCTCACTTCGTCGGCTATCGAATAAGGACAATTGCCGATGAATACCCCAGCCAAACTCATGACTAGTGCCAGCGCTGAAGCGATAGAATATGCCCTGAAATTCTTCATTATATTAGATTATCAACCCACATGTTTTTAATGGGGTCTAGTGTTCTTGCGCTGCAAAAATAGATTATTCCTTTCACTCGGCCAAATAAAAGTATTGTTTTTTTATGGCACGCTTGTATAACTTACCTTAATATGGAAGTTATGCTGTAAGTGTCTTGTTCTTCAACAAATAACAAGGCAGAGCACCCGTTATCGGATGCTCTGCCTTTCTGTATGAGGAGTTGTGTGTTGATTCCTCGTTCAAAAACGAGGCCGATTTCTTGGGAACGTTGCCCCAAGCATTCTATTCCTCGTTCAAAATCTTCATGATCTCACAGCAAGCCTTTGCCACGTTGGTGCCAGGACCGAAGATGGCTGCCACGCCTGCCTTGTAGAGGAAATCGTAGTCCTGTGCAGGGATGACACCGCCGGCAATGACGAGGATGTCCTCACGACCCAGTTTCTTCAGTTCTTCGATGACCTGTGGAATGAGTGTCTTGTGACCTGCGGCGAGAGAAGAAACGCCGAGCACATCGACATCGTTCTCCACTGCCTGACGAGCAGACTCGGCTGGTGTCTGGAAGAGAGGACCCATATCCACGTCCATACCGCAGTCGGCATAACCCGTTGCCACTACCTTGGCACCACGGTCGTGACCGTCCTGTCCCATCTTGGCAATCATGATGCGAGGACGACGACCATTGGCCTGTGCAAATTTCTCTGTGGCAGCACAAGCATCCTTGAATGCCTGGTCGCCTTTGGATTCTGAACTGTACACGTTGCTGATGGTTCTAATGATTGCTTTATAACGACCTACGACTGCTTCGCAAGCATCGGAGATTTCGCCGAGTGTACAACGCAGGCCTGCTGCCTTCACAGCGAGGTCGAGCAAGTTGTTCTCGCTCTTCTTGCCGTCCTTGAACTCCTGCACACACTTGGTGATTTCTGCAAGGGCAGCCTGACAAGCAGCTTCGTCGCGGTTGGCTTTGAGTTCCTTGAGGGCTGCTTCCTGTTGCAGACGTACAGCGGTGTTGTCCACTTCGAGGATGTCGAGTGGGTCTTCGTGGTCAAGACGGTACTTGTTGGTGCCGACGATGGTCTGAGTGCCTGAGTCGATACGTGCCTGAGTACGTGCTGCAGCCTCCTCGATACGCATCTTGGGAAGACCTGTTTCGATAGCCTTTGCCATACCGCCGAGCTTCTCGATTTCCTGAATGTGTTCCCAAGCCTTGTGAACCAATTCGTTGGTCAGTGTTTCCACGTAGTATGAACCAGCCCAAGGGTCAATCTGCTTGCACACCTTCGTCTCGTTCTGGATGTAAATCTGTGTGTTACGAGCGATACGGGCAGAGAAGTCGGTTGGCAGGGCGATAGCCTCGTCGAGTGCGTTGGTGTGGAGTGACTGAGTGTGACCCAGCACGGCTGCCATTGCCTCGATACAGGTACGACCCACATTGTTGAAGGGGTCTTGCTCGGTGAGTGACCAACCAGAAGTCTGAGAGTGAGTGCGGAGTGCGAGTGACTTCGGATTCTTGGCGCCGAAGCTCTTCACAATCTTTGCCCACAACAGACGACCTGCACGCATCTTGGCTATCTCCATGAAGTGGTTCATGCCAATCGCCCAGAAGAACGAGAGACGAGGAGCGAATGCGTCCACATCAATACCTGCGTTCACACCGGTGCGGAGGTAGTCCATACCGTCGGCGAGGGTGTAAGCCAACTCGATGTCGGCAGTAGCACCTGCTTCCTGCATGTGGTAACCGGAAATGGAGATAGAGTTGAACTTAGGCATCTTCTGAGAAGTGTACTCGAAGATGTCGGCAATAATCTTCATGGAGAATGCTGGTGGGTAAATATAAGTATTACGTACCATGAACTCCTTCAAGATGTCGTTCTGGATGGTACCAGCCATTTCTTCGAGTTTCGCACCCTGTTCCAGACCTGCGTTGATATAGAAGGCGAGGATAGGGAGCACGGCACCGTTCATGGTCATGGAGACAGACATCTTGTTCAATGGGATGCCATCGAAGAGCACCTTCATGTTCTCCAGCGAGCAGATAGACACACCAGCCTTACCCACGTCGCCCACCACACGAGCGTTGTCGGGGTCGTAACCACGGTGAGTCGGGAGGTCGAATGCCACTGAAAGTCCCTTCTGGCCAGAAGCGAGGTTACGGCGATAGAAGGCGTTTGACTCTTCTGCCGTAGAGAAACCTGCATACTGACGGATGGTCCAAGGACGGAAGGGGTACATCATTGAGTAAGGACCACGGAGATAAGGAGGAATACCTGCTGTGAAGTCGAGGTGCTCCATGCCTTCGAGGTCTTCCTTTGTGTAAACGGGCTGAATGTCGATCTGCTCAGGAGTTCTCCAGTTTGCGCTGATGCCATTCTCTTTCTGCCACTGCTGACCATTCTTCTCCTGAATGCCAGCATAAATGTCTATGTTGTTGAAATCTTTTCTTGCCATAATCAGATACCGAGTTTAGCGTTGTACTCCTTGAGCGTTTCGAGTTGATTAACACGTACATGGATGAAGTTTTCGATGCCAGCGGCCTTGAGGTCTTCAGAACATGCTGGAGCACCAGCAACGACGTACATGGCACGACCATTGAGGTACTTGAATGCGGGGATTGCATATTCTGCATACTCATCGTCAGAAGAACAGATGACTACGATGTCTGCATTTGCCTTGAGGGCAGCGTCGACACCTTCTTCCACGGTCTTGAAACCAAGGTTGTCAATCACCTTGTAACCTGCAGCGGCAAGGAAGTTGCAAGAGAACTGTGCACGAGCCTGTCGCATGGCAAGGTTGCCGATAGTAAGCATGAAGGCGATTGGCTGCTTCTTGGCTTTCTCGGTAGCAAGACGGAGGCTCTCGAACTCAGAAGCCAGACGGCTCTTGTTGAGCGCGGGAAGTTCGCCTGCCTCGTGACCGCCGCACTTGCAGCAGCATTCCTGTGGAGTCTTGCCTTCAGAAGTCTCAGTGAAGTTCGGGAACTGGTTGGTTCCGAGGATGAACTCCTTACGCTTGGCGGCATCAGCATGACGCTTGTCGTTCGAAGCGTTCACCGCATTCACGATGTTGCCCTTCAATGCTTCTGCCAAGAAGCCGCCTGCATTCTCCACCTCGAGGAAGAGTTTCCAACCTTCCTTAGCGATGGCATCAGTGAGGTGCTCAATGGTGTAAGAGCCACCAGCCACATCGACGAGCTTGTCGAAATGTGCCTCTTCCTTCAGCAGGAGCTGCTGGTTGCGAGCAATGCGCTCAGCAAAGTCTGTTGGAGTCTCGTATGGCTTGTCGAATGGAGTCACCACGATGGAATCCACGTTAGCGATAGCGGCAGACATAGCCTCTGTCTGTGAGCGGAGCAAGTTCACGTAGGAGTCGAACAAAGTCTGGTTGTACTCAGAAGTCATGGCACAAACGTGCATCTGGCAAGCGCAGTCGCACTTAGGCTCATACTGCTTCACAATCTGTGCCCACAACAGGCGTGCAGCGCGGAACTTGGCAATCTCCATGAAGTAGTTGTCGCTCACGCCCATGTTGAATTTGATGCGTTTAGCAGCCTCTGTAGCATCCACACCAGCCTCGGTGAGGATATTCATGTATTCAGCGCCCCAAGCCAAAGCATAACCCAGTTCTTGGTAGATGTAGGCACCTGCATTGTTCAGTGCTACAGAGTTGACGTTGATGCACTTATAACCAGGAAGTTCAGCCAATGCTTCAATGAGAGGCTTGGCACATTCAAGCACGGCGGACACATCCTTGCCCTTGCAAAGAATCTTAGAGATAGGGTCAAAATTAATGGAACCCTTCAGGTCTGCCAGTGGGTAATTCTTCTCCTTGAAGTACTCCACAAGAATCTGAGCGAGTTCCACGCAGTGACGCTGACAAGTCTTGAAGTTCAGCTCCACATATTGAGGCAGGATGCCATCAAGCAAAGTTGAAATAAACTCCTTGCTGATCTCCTTGCCGGAAATCTTGAAACCGAGAGAGTCAACACCTTTGTTCAAGATGTCAAGTGCCTTCTCGTTAGCAGCCTTAGGACATTCCACGTCAATCTCCTGACGCACATACCAAAGATTGTTATCCTTCTTGTTGCCGCGGATGAATGGGAACTCTCCGGGCAGGGAATCGACGGCTTTGAGGTCCTTCAAGTCCTCGCGGCGGTAGAAAGGCTGTACGTTGAAGCCTTCGTTGGTTCTCCAAACCAACTTCTTCTGGAAGTCCGCACCCTTGAGGTCTACCTCAATCTTGTCCAACCACTCTTGGGTGGTAGGTGCCTGAAACTCCGAGAAGAGTTTTTCTTTCATGTTAGCCATAAAATATCAATTAAAAAGTTGTAAGTGTTTTCACGTTCTTGTGTTCTTGTGTGTTTCAATTTCACACGCCAACAAGTCCACAAAGGTACGCCTTTTTTGTGTATGCTACAAAGGAAAATGGAATTTTTTGCTTTTTTTTGTCCATGGACACGAAACAGGCACCCTTGTGAGTCTTATTATTTGACGAAATATTTCTTCGCGGATCCGTCAGAATAGCGAATAAAATTCATACCCTTTTGTAAGGAGTTAACAGCCTTTCCATTAGGTGTGTAGATGTGAAATGGGATGCCTTCTGCTATCACGTTGTCAATGGGGACGGGAATGGAAGTTCCGAATTGCTGACAAAGATATGTATAATTCCTGACATACCAATTTTGCACATACTCCAACTCGTCACTCAACGAGCTTTTAAGCGGTACTGGGTTCTTGTCCCATTTCTTCACCTCGCGTTGCCATGCCCCTGATGTTTCAAACTTGTTTGCGTAGGCTTTCAATTTGTCACAAATGCTCTTGACGGATAAAACGGTTGCGTAATATTCTTTCCATTTCTCCAAAACCAAGTTGTTAAATCCATCTACATTATCGGCTAAAAGTCTATTGAACGGCGCAACGTAGTTGTAGCGCTCCATATCGTTAAGCTCATCGTAATAGTCCCCATTCCAGTTTCCTCCCAAAGACATGTCCATGTCCCAAGGTGACACTAAATAGCGATGTCCTTGGGTTATATTTGTCGTGGAAAGAAATGTGTTCTTGTATCCATTGTCACACACATTTAAGACCATCGTGAAGACGATATATTCGGCGAGATTGTCAGAATAGAAGTATTCCTGATACTTTTGATTGAACACTTCATCTGATGTCGATTCGGAGCAGAAATCAATTAAGTCCATCAGGGGTTGCCATGTTTTCTCGGATGGATAATCATCTGGATATTGGAGTTCCCATGCATTCCATATGTCTGTATCTGTATTTGCTTTTTTATAGGAAATTAGTTTACTGCCACTTTCCCAGCTGATGCCTTTATACAGTAATCCTCGAACCGTTATATCTTCATCTTCTACCTTTATTTTTTTTAGTTGAAGTAACTTCCTGTCTATTTTGTCCGTCATACAATACAGGCCATGATATTCGCCATTGATGAACACTTCCACAAATTCTCCTTTTGTTCCGTTTCTGTTCCCAAAATCCGTTTGGTAGGGTGTCTTGCTCACTTCGTTCCACACATCAAAACAAACACGATTCCTCATTCGAATTCTATCGATAGCCATTGCGTCAAGAATCCAACTGTTTTCTTCTCTGATGCCAAAAAGGTTTGTGTCCAAGTTTTCTCCTGATTCATCAAGCAGTTTGACTGCATACGATTTCTTTTGATATTTCGTGGATGAAGCGCCGTGTATTTTATATTTGCAATGGAACTTTACAGATTCGAGGGATGAATCCGTTCTCCGTAAATAATCTGCTATCTCAATCTCTCCTGTAACATATTCATTTTTGTTAATACGGTCTTTGTCCACAATCAGATTGACTAAAGGAAGCGAATTCTCATTCAATTCTCTTTTCATTGCCTCATATTGACTTTCTTGCGCCGAAAGACCTATTATACAAGAGAATGCTATTAAAAACAAGATGAGTCTGTTCATGTTAGTTTGTGATGTGCATTTTTGAATCCATATCGTCCAACGCTTCCATTTCTAGCGAGGCCCAGATGAAAGGACCTGCACCTTTGGCATCATTGTCACGTACAGGTTCGGACAAATAATAATTATAAGAGCCATCTCTGCGTCTGTTCTCTTTGACGTTAGGCGCGGCTCGTTTTACCTTTTCGCTGAGCCCAGGGCCTAATCCTGCTACAGAACAGCAATGGGTGAGAGAAATGGTCTCGTCATCATTGACACGGATGAAATGCTGTAGTATGCCACGATACGCTCTTATTCCTGCATCTTGAAAGGCTTTGTTTGCCACATACCCCTTTCTGTAGGCTTTCAAAAGAGCATAGGCAAACATGGATGAACAAGTGGCTTCTAAATAGTTGCCTTCTCTATTAGGAGCATCCATCACTTGGTACCACAGTCCTGACTCCTTGTCTTGCCACTTAACTACATTTTCCAAATCCTGTTGGAGGATAGCCACCACCTCTTGGCGCCTCGCATAGTTTGTGGGTAAAGCATCAAGTAGCTCGATGAGCGCCATGGTGTACCAACCCTGTGCGCGTCCCCAACAATGCTGGCTTAACCCCGTTTGTGGGTCAGCCCAAAACATCTCGTGTGTTTCGTCCCATGCATGTCGGTTGAGGCCTGTTTGTGAATCCAGAGTGCGTTCATAAGTTGTCTTCACTTGCTGGATAACATCATCATACACTTTTCCTGCCTCTTTAGCTGACAGCAGTATAGGGGCAGCCATTGTGTAGAAGGGTAATCCCATGAAGATTCCATCAAGCCATACTTGATAGCTATAAATGGCTTTGTGCCAGAAAACTCCATCTTCTTCAGTACGTGGTTGTTGCCGTAATTGCTTCATCATCTCTCGCATGGCAATCAGGTTTTTCTGTTCAGGCTTCTGCTGATACATGCGTGCCACAAAATGGCCTGTCCGGATATTGTCAAGATTGTAGTCTTTGAGTTGATAGCCGCGTATCTCTCCTTGGGCATTAATCATCGTGTCAGTATATTCTTTGCAATACTCCCAGATACGTGGGTTCCCATATTTGAGATAAGTGTCCAGCATGGCTTCCAGTTCTATGCCCATCACATAACTCCATTTGGGCTTTGAGGAGAAATCCAGCAGATAACTCTTCGGAGTGCGTTGCATTTCCGATGCCGTCATCCATTCGCTGTAATGTTTGTAAGGGTTCTTTTGTAGGCACAGGGAACCATTCACTTTCAGTTTGTCATATACGATGTTGCGAGTCTTTCCCTTGATGATGTTTCCTTGTTCCACTCCGTTGAAGTGGCAATACCTTACCGTGATATCTTCCACATACGTACCTTCTTCCAACCCAATTACTTGTACACCGTATTTAGAGTGCTCGCAAGTCACATTCTCCATGAGCACCTTTTTCACGGTGGGGTAATATCCTCGGCAACACACCTCATTGTGTTCATAGTCGAGGTTTATTTTCAAAACTGATTCACCACATTGTCCTACTTGGATATCCTTGACGAAAATATCTTCAATCACACCGCCGCGACAAGAGTTTGTCTTGATGCGCAGCACACGTTCCAGTTGTGGAGAATCCATCACGCAGTCGTGTGCAAACACATTCTTGCACCCTCCGCTGATTTCAGAGCCAATCACCACGCCTCCATGTCCATTTTTCATCGTGCAGCGCCGGATGATGATGTTTTGGCTGGGCATATTCCTCTGCCTGCCATCCCGGTTGCGTCCGCTTTTGATGGCAATGCAGTCATCCCCTGTATTGAAATAGCAATCCTCTATCAATACGCGATCGCATGATTCTGGGTCGCACCCATCTCCGTTTGGACCATCGTTGTTGATGTGTACACGTCTCATGGTCACATCTTGGCATTTCAGAGGGTGAACCACCCAGAATGGTGAACGTAGCAAGGTGACATCTTCTATCAGTACACGCTCGCATTGATTGAAGCCAATCAGTTGTGGGCGCAATCCGTCTGTAGCTCGGAAAGTTCGGAGCGTAGAACGCCGTCCCTTAGAGTCTAGCATAGGTTCTCCGTCTTCTCCATTCTTCATCAATCGCTGGCGTGCTCCTGATTTTTGACTCACGATGCCTTCTTTCCATCCATATTTGGCTGCTCCGCACCAAGGCCACCATGTCGAGCGATTTCCGCCACCATCAATTGTCCCCTTGCCAGTGATGGCAATGTCTTTCGCTTTGAAGGCGTAGATGCATGGCGACAGATTATAGCAGTCCAGACCCTCCCATGATGTTTCCACAATAGGGTAGAGCTTTGGTTCGAACATGAATTCCAGCACAGCCCCTTCTTCCACCACCAGATGTACACCGCTCTTCATTTCGATGGCACCAGTCAAGAATCTTTGTCCGGCAGGAATCACCACGCGGCCTCCTTTCTGTCTCGAGCATTGATTGATAGCTTTCTGAATTGCTTTCTGGTTGTGCGCAGCAGATGCTGTGGATAGGGCTCCATAGCGAGTGATTACCACCTCCGCATTTCCAAAACTCGGTTGTTGGATGCTTCGCTCAATCTGTTGGTAGCGCAGGGAGTCCCATTCTAAAGCAGCTGCGTGATGGGGGAGGACTATTCCGGTTATCGCCATCAATACCGTAGCGATGCATCTGTAAAGGTATTTTATGGTTAGTAGCATAAGAATCATTTCTTTGTCTTGCAAATTTAGTGAATAAATTTTAAAAGAGAAGCAGTTCTTCGCTTCAGTACGCTTTTTTTCTGTAACTTTACACCCGTAACAACATTTCTAATCAAAAACCAATTATTAACCATGAAAGTAAGACTATTACTTTTGTCTGTTTTGGCAATGGGCTCTCTGTGGGCACAAGCACAGAAGACACCCGTGTGGTGCGACCCCAATGTCAACGAAATCAATCGTAAGACAGACGTGGCGAATTACTTCGCTTATGAGAGTGAGACGTTGGCTCAGTTGCCACAAACGCCTGTAGCAAATGCCAAGGCGCAGTCAAAGCGTTATATGAGCATCGAAGGCAAGTGGAAGTTCCACTGGGTGGAGAGTGCCAACGAGCGCCCTGCCAACTTCTATGCTGTGAAGTACGATGACTCCAAGTGGGGCACCATGCCTGTGCCTGGCATTTGGGAGCTGAACGGCTACGGCGATGCCATCTATGTGAACAATCAGTATGCATGGCGTAGCGATTGGGTGATGGACCCACCTGCTGTACAGGACAAGGGCAATCACGTGGGCTCTTATCGCCGCACCTTCACCGTGCCTGCCGATTGGAAGGGAGAGAACATCTACATTCACATCGGTTCTGCTACATCTAATCTCACGCTCTACGTGAACGGCAAGTATGTGGGCTACTCAGAGGACTCAAAGGTAGCAGCAGAGTTCGACATCACCAAGTACATTACTCCAGGCAAGGAAAATCTCATCGCCATGCAGATTATGCGCTGGTGTGACGGCTCTTGGAATGAAGACCAGGACTTTTGGCGTCTCTGCGGCATTGCCCGTGAGTGCTATCTTTATGCACGTCCTAAGGCGCACATCGAAGACCTCTTCATCACGCCCGACCTCGTGAACAACTACAAGGATGGTAAGTTGAGCGTCAAGCTGACAGCTCCTGCTGCCGTTGGCAAGACATACAAGGTACAGCTGTTTGACGCATCGGGTAAGGATGTGTCTCCAAAACAGATTGGCGTATTGCAGATTGACAAGAAAGGTGTGGGAACTGCCGAACTGTTCATCCCCAATCCTCTGAAGTGGACAGCAGAGACTCCTAACCTCTACAATCTCTACGTTTCTCTCTATGATGGTGACAAACTT
>Ga0326512_10000756_pt1 | contig 27242 bp, 53 predicted proteins | sample 1_2617_0518_D_FD_203652 | JGI IMG/M metagenome (GOLD analysis project Ga0326512, IMG submission 203652) | Bovine rumen microbial communities from UC Davis, California, United States - 1_2617_0518 | ecosystem: Host-associated > Mammals > Digestive system > Stomach > Rumen | place: USA...
ATCTGGTTCTCCCATCGGCATACCATCCACCGTTGTTTACTGTCCTGCCACAATTAACACAAGTGCGTTCTGGCTGTGCGGATGGCAAACTGTTAATCCAATCATCAAGCCGTTTTTTATTGCTATCTGTACCCATACGATACATAAGGTGCATATGCAACGCATCTATCGCTGCCTGTCTGCTGATTAAATCATTCATCCTGTTCACCTCCCTTATACGGTTCAGGAAGTGGCATCCATGCGATAGGTTTTTCTTCCCCATAGCCAATAACACTGTATATCCCATCACCAGTATTTATTGCCCAGTCACCGTCTTCGAAAAACCCAACTCCCATATTGCTTGCAAATTGCAACAGAACATCCATATTATTGTCTGGAAATCTGTCTTCCAGAGAAATCCAATTCGGATGTGCAGTATCATTTACCGTGATAACCTCTCCCGGGTCTGTGCCGAAGTACCCACCAGTGTTTCGGATAATTACCGTATCTTTGCGGATTTCGTCTATGTATCCGTGAACAAAACATCTATCACCTATCTTCATTCATTGTCTCCTCCATACGGTTCAGGAAGTGGTTGCCATGCGATAACCTTCCAGTATGCCATTCTTCCTGTCATCGTCCATGCTTTATATCTCGGCTGATACGGTGCAACAGTTGTTCTTCTCCCTATTCCATCAAGAGCGGAAATAAGATATCGCCCACTCTCTTCTGGCAACCTCTCACTGCACGGTATCCACCGCTGTTCTGGCTGTGCGGAGGGCAACTCAAGTAACTCAGATTCTGCGTCATTCATATCAACATACCAATCTTCGCCTGCATGTTGATAAGCTGGCTCTGCCAATTTGCGCTTTATTACCCCAAGCGCCGCCTGCCTGCTAATTGAGTCGGAACTGTTCGGCATTTCCGAATACTTTAAAGTGTCAATTGCCATGTCTATCGCCGCATTTCGTTTTTTTTGCATTACCGCCGCTTTTGGTAATGAAGTATTAATCCTCATGTCTTCCAGAATCGTTATTGCTTCTTTTGGACTTAAATTCTTCATACCTACATCCCTTTCTACATCTACAATACAACGTGTCATCATCGGATATTCTCTGATACACATGCTTACATGTATAACATTTCTCCAGCGGATTATTCGCTGCCTGTCTGCTGATCAAGTCATTCATCTTAAATACCTTTTCCATTTAACATTTCCATCATTATCACACATATCCGCTCCACAATATGGACACGCCCTATAAACAGGCTCTTGCATAACTTCATCAACTTCCGTTTGCGTCCCGCATTCAGAGCACTCGTAGCGGCTTCCTGTTTTCCATATCCACTTTGCCTTCGCTGGCTGTATAGACGGTAAGCATTTAATTCTCTTCATCATTTTATCAGCATATTCTTTTACATACTGGACCGCTTCTACAGGCACACCGCCTATAGAATCATAAAAAGATTCAATCGCCCGCTGCCTATCAATCGGATCACTCATTCTTTTCCCTCCATTTTTACACCACAGTTTGGACAATAATGCATGTCTTCAGTTCTCCAACCAATTTTTTTCAGTACACCACATTTAGAGCAATGTATTACATTAGTATGATACTTTTCGTCAAAACGCATCGTTTCTGTAATCCACTGGCCGATCTGTTGTTCTGGCTTAAGAGCAGTACCCTTTTGTACTCCTATTCGGAATCCTTTTTCAAATGCTTTGCGTATAGATGTATTTACATCACATTCTGTTTTAAAGTAATTATCTATTACAATATTCATTTGCTTTTCACTAATTGTCATCTTTCCATACCTCTATGCGGCATTGAATTTTCACCAACATCACCCTCAAATCAATTTCATTTCAGATTTGCAATTTGGACAAATTTTGGGGAGAATTCTTTTATGAATTATTTCCCCACAATATGAACACTGATAATGATATCTATGTTCTTTAGATGGACCAAAATCAAGCCATCTTGGTCTACTTTCTAACCCACAAGCAGACATAATTTGATTCATTTGCTTTCCTCATCAATTTTAGTCAATGTTTTACCATAATGATTTATATAATTGGATTCTAGCATCATTTCTACAAATTCAGGCTCCAATCCAAATTCAAGAGCATCGGACATTATCCAATCGTTCCATACTTCATAATGTAAATCATTCAACATTGCTTTTATTCGATTAATTATTATTTTTAACATGTTAATCTTATGTAAGATCCATTTTCATTCCACAGTTCTCACAATATTTTGCTTTCGGAGTTTCATAATAATCATATCTCTGATAACCGCAGCATGAACATACAATGTAATACAGATCATAACCGCCTGGTACTCATCACCCGATTTTCGGTCGTCTAGCCGGTAAAGCCTTAATACGATTTACTAAACCCTCTACAGTCGTTTTAGTTTTCCATATTCTTATTTCATCAATTGCTTCTTGACGGTTAATCAAATTTTTCATCATTCTTCACCTCGTCTTCCTTTGTTTTCTCCCAATCAATATCCCAGTCACAAACCTTGCCGCCATAAAACACCAGCCAATAATAAAAATCTTTCTCATTTTCTTTTATTGGTTTCCCTCTTAAAATTATCAATATCGTTCTGCCAGCTCTTTATCAAATCCTTTACTCTCTTATCAGTCCACTCTTTGATCTTTAAATCTTCTTTGTGCTTGTAAAACATGTAGAATCGTATTCTATCAATCAATGATTCCATATATAGTATTTCATCATGATATAGTATTTTATCATAATATTCCACGCCACGAGGCACCCTGTACAAGCGCCACTTATCTGGTGCAATAGAATACAATGTATAGAATCTATCGAATGAAATATACAAGTTACTTTTGTCTTTTGGCGCGGGACAAAACCAAAATTCACTGTCATTACTAATATAATTACAGATAGTCATGACGACGTATACCAAAGCTATTCCTACAAATACAATAAGCAAGCAGTCAAGCACGACAGCCACCCACATTCATTTTCCCTCCTTAACAATCGGTCCTATGTTTTCGCATCAACTTCAACTCTTTTTCTATCCCTTTTAATTCAGCAACTATACTGCTTAAACTAAGCGCTATACACAAAAGACACCCAACAATCATACTCACAAGAAAAGTCATACGTCACTCCTTTGATTCCATTGCGTTTTAGCTTTATCAAAAGCCACTTCATAAGTAAAAAACGGTACTGGATTAATATCCGTTGCTTTAAAAACAAACCCTCTTGAAACGTCGCATCTTGGGCAACGAACAACCGCTTTTAATTTTATTGTTACACCATCGCTTCCAGAAAATTCAACTCCAGATACTGGCTGTTCTCCACAAAACGGGCACCTTTTTAATTCTTCCACCCTATTCACCCCTCCCTCTGCCAATCAATCCATATACCTTTCGTCTACCTTAATAAGGGGACATGTATCAGGTTTCTGCACGACAAGCCCTGGATTTCCAGAAATAATTTCTTTAGTTATACAACACTGTATATAATTTTCAAAAGGAGAATAGTCTGCCATAAAACAAAGGTCACATGAAGAAGGCGGATCATAATTCGGAATGTAAATTGCCATTTCTTATTTAATCTTCCTCTGCATAAATATAATCACCGTAAGCTACAATATCACCATCATCGTCTACCTGAATGTATTCCAGTGCATACTCTTCCCACCGTTCTATATCAAAATGTTTTGTATATGTACACCGAAGCAACTCTAATTCCTGTTTTGCTTCTTCCAATCTGTCAATCGGCCACCTTTTAATTTCTTTTGGATCCTGATCAATGCCACCGATCAGATCTCCATGTTTAAGAGTAGACTTTTTATCTACATAGGCGAATCCATGAAGCAGTCTAATGTAATTATACAATTTATTTACCTCCTTTAGATATTTAAACCATTTGTCATAAACTTCATAGCCTCTTTCCGGGCATCATTTCTTTGAGTAATATAAATACTAGTTGTTGAAATATTCGAGTGGCCTACAGCTTCTTTTGTGGCTTCTATATCGCCACCACTTGCTTCATAGTATAATGAAATAAAAGCTGCCCGGAGTTTGTGCGGAGGAATATCATACCCTAATGCTTTACTAGTATATTTCTTTACAATTTTAGCTATTGTGTTGACATGTACTCTGTTTCCATTACTAGTAATAAATAATGCATCGCACGACTTGCCTTGTAATATAATCTGTCGATAATACAGCCATTGCTGAATTAAAAATTCTAGTTGTTTAGACATGCCATATACTTGGGTTTTAGATCTCTTATCTGTAACTACAATCGTCTTTTCTTTAAATGAAATATCCTCTATATTAATCTCAGATAAGGCGGTTTTTCTCATCCCCGTTGTCATGAATAATGTTAAAATCAATTTATCTCTATTGATAAATAATTTCTGATGTGGAGTTTGAGACACTGCACTCTGATCTACACATTTTAAAATAGCTCTCAAATCATCCATGGATAAAAATTTGCGTTTGACATAATCTTTCTGAGAGGGGCGATCTATTAAAACTAATGGGTTCCCTTGAATAATGTTTTTTCTATTCAGATAATTAAAAAACAAATTTAAAGTAGACCAAACCATTTTTTGATATGCATAACTTGTTTTTTCCATTTTGTTATTTTTGTTTTTATATTTTATTCTGTTAAAATATTGGCCAATAATTACATCATTAATTTCACTTATGTCAATATTTTGTTCATCAAGATAATCCATAAAATGTTTTATTTTATGGATATACGCGTTACATGTAGTTGGTTCCTTAGACACCTGTAACATATAATAATAATCAGTAACATAAGATGGCATCTGTTCCAAAAGCCTTGTTGTACTATTATTAAATTGTAATTCATGCTCTAATCTTCCTTGCATATTAATATTCCTGATCCTTTCTTTCCATATATAAATATTTTTCCCTATGCCTTTGTATCATTAAATATTCATAATCCTCTTCAGATAAGTATGGATCTTCCAATCCAATAAAGTGTAATATTTCATGCAAAATTGTTTCCCCCTTAGGATAAAATAACATAGTACCTAAATGAGGCTGGTTTATCGTTCCCCAACCAATCTCGTGTGCGATAGCTTGAAGCGAATTATATAAAATGTTTCCATTAAATACCAAACGCCAAAATGTATATCTACGCCAGTATTCTATCGAGCCAAGATCCTTCGGGCCGCATCCGTGATAATCACTATTCATTTTTTTAATAAAATCTTCTATTTCTTTCGCTATAGCTTTCATTCTCTTTTCATAATTATCTACCTCCTCCACTCTATTCGGATTATCAAGGTCTGTACGCGTATCTTGAATCTTATCTGCTAATTCTTTTGCTTCTCTAATAAGATCCAAAATAGGACTTATCAATACTCTTACTTGCTCACACGCGATTGCTTCTCCTTCGTCTCTGATTGCATCAATACGTTTGCGTTTTTCTACCTTCTCTGCTTCAGCAAGCTCTTCTTTCCGCCGTTCCTCTATAGCGTTTGCAATTAGTTTCTCTAACTGGTTAAACTCTTTTTGAGAACCATTCTTAAAAGCGTTTTCGATCTCTTCTTTCTTGAGGCCATATTTAACGAGGTCATCTACCAAACACTTATATAAATATATCTGGCCCACGAAAGAACCTAAAGTACCATAAAATATAAGTGTCATAAGGCATGACTCTAACCAACCATTAAATACAATTCCAACCATCAAAAGTGGAATAATAATTGTCAGGGCTGGGAAAAGCATCTTTGCCAAAACATCAAGATGAAGCGATTTGAAAAAATACCCAATTTTCATCTTGCGAATCATTTTATGGATATCTTTCTGACTCATACCAAGCTTAATGATACCCGTCATATTCTTCATTTCTCTCATAATAATTCTCCGCTCATCGTCATAATAAACTCATTGCTCTTCACTTCCTTGAACCCATGCACTTTCCCACACTTAGGACACCACAGATCCTTGATATGTCCTTTTTCTCTCTGCCTTGACATTCTCGGAAGTGGTATAATTATACCACAATCCCCGACAAATCGCGACCCTCTGTAAATATTATTTCTACGCTGCATATAACATACCTCCTTTTGATTTCCCTATCTATTATTTTACAAATTGTACCATACGATAAACCAATATAATAATCCAACCTGTTGCGCAAAAACCGTTTAATGCCGTAAGCCATATATCTTTTTTAGCGGCAGCCCAGGCGGTCACTACTAATTCCATCCATACAAATAAAGAACATACAACTATCTGATACATTCTCTTCCCTCCTATCACTTATAATTTTTAATCCAGTTTAATTTCACTTCAATACTCGCGTTATCAAGATGTGCATGCTGATAATCCAACAAATAATACAAAACTGAAGTAAAATCAGCATATGCAACCATCTTCTTACGATGCCAACCGTCATCCCACCATACGAGACGGACCACATAGGGATTGACTTTTCCCTCTTCTTTAATACACTCAATTCGAACACCACCAATTGCCAACGACATAATTTTTCTTGTCATGCTATCATCCTTTCTTCTGCTCTCGCAACTGTTCAATAACATCTCTTAAACTATTAATATGTTCCTTTTCTTTTTCATCTGTTGCATAAGCCGCCCATAGTAACCACGCCCACAGTCCTATCAATAAGCCGCTTATAACTAACGCTCCAGGACTCCCAACCATAGCAAGAACTATACCGAATAAAATAAGTAAACTACTAAGCCATGCAACACTACTTCTACTCATTTTCCCTCCTTAATAATCAATAAATTTCCCTGTTTCATCTTCAGCATTTACAGCTTCAATATCCACACACTCAACTCGATTCCAATCACAGTTGCCTGCTTCAAACTCAGCTTCCCTTCGAGCCTCTTCAAACGAATCAGCTTCAACTTCAACATCAAGTCTGCCGTCAATCTTGACTGATACTATGTACTTCATATTATTTCTCCCTTTCTTCACATTCATAAATGCCCCATTCGAGTTTAGCTTTATCTAAAATATTTAGCATTCGTGTAAGCGCTTCATCTTTTGTTTCACCGTCTTTCATATCCATATAAAGCATACAGTTTACAGCTAATTCTCTTTTTGCTTCCATATTTATTCTCCTTACATCACTCACATCATCTGTTCTCCATTTTTAAACTGGGCAATTACTCTCCATTCTTTCTTAAAACTCAATGCGAACTCATAGCAGCTCACTCTACTTTTTTTTGTCTTCCTGTTCTGCCAAACAGAATATGTAGTTTTAAAACGATCTGACGTACTGTCTTCTCTTGCTCTTTCCATAGCTTCATCCACTGTAAAGTCGAAACATAAAGATTCAAAAGTAATCTTATTCATATCTGTCCCCCTTCTTGTAATTAACCAATCGTTAATATTTCACCAAGTAACTTCAGATCCCAGAATTCTATATCGTTAGCTCTGTAATCCGTCCTTTCCGTTTCCCTCGCATACGCTTTTAAATCTTCCTTTACCTCATCCCAACTGATATAAGTCTTTACTCGCACTTCATTGGTCAGTACGTTTTTAGCTTCCACTGTTTTAAGCACTATCATAATTACGTCTCCTTATTTAATATCATATCTACCTTCTCGGTATCCCTTACGAAACGTCTCATATTTTACCGGGCAAACATTCGTCCAGCATTCTAGCTTCGCATCCCATTTATAAACCGAAGCTGGCCGCCAGCATCTGGTTGCTCGTAAAACCATTCCGGATTCGGTAAAAACATAGGCCGTTGCACATATATTGTGCCATCCGTCTCTAATCATTTCCCTGTCCTTTCTGCGTTTATTATCCTCCGGGGACCGAATAGATCCCCGGAGATTAGTGTGTTTATTACGCTGCCTTGATCATCTCATATGCCTTATCCATAAACGCATGGCCATCCACCACGTTCATAAATAAGTTTTCTTTGTAACTTTTGGTCAGCCGCAGTGGTTCAGAATGAGTAACAAAATCACTTACAGCATTCAAAAATCTATAGCCAGACTTTTCGATGTCTCTCAGATCAGGTGCCTCCTGATAACGATACATTAGTTCTGCTCTCTTTTCCGTAATATTCAGAATCTTTCTTTTCGTATCATTCATCTCGTCCACTGGAAGAAGAAGATCAATAAACTCTTTTACCTTATCGTCGGTCAATTTCTTCAGTTTCAATTCCCCGAACTCTTCTTCCATCTTGTCCAGATAATTTTCTGCTCTGGACAGTGTATTGTAAGCTTCCTGAAGTTTATCCTGAATATTTCCCTTATGAACGCATGCCCAACTTCTCTGAGCGCCATTCAGCGCCATATTCAAAGTATTTTGGCATACAACGCGAACATTTGTCAGCGCAACTTTAATAGCACCAGTGCCATCATGACTATTCGTAAACACAAGATAAGGGATGAAGTCCTCTCCCGTCATCTGTCTGCCTTCCATTCTTGCCAACAGCCATACTCGCTTTCCAGACGAAAGACTTCCGGCAGTTTCATAGGTCACGCCTTCTCCAAGCAGAGCGTCTGTGAAATCAAATGCTTCTTCGTTCTGGCAGATACGGTAACGATTAGTCACCATTCCCAAAGGCTTATTATCGATATCCCTTACGTTGATCTTAAATCCCGGAATCACAATTCCTGTTTCCTTATCTACTACTTCATGCTGAATCACTCTCCAATCCAGACCCGCCAACTTGATCGCATCTTTCGAAGTCGGAGCATCCTGAACAACGGTCCCCTGATGATGCCACGGTGTCTCTCTTACACTAAACATAGTCTCTACACATGCTGCCATAATTTAATCTCCTTTTCTTGAATTACTAATCTTGTTTATTTTGTTTATTCTTGTTTAATTTATCTATTTATCAACATGCAATTATCAATCAATGTTTCCGTTCTCATAATCATATACAAAATAATCATCATCTTCATCCCAAAAGGTAGCTGCATCATCGCATTCCTTTACAGGGTCATCACCATTATCAACTATAGAGCAGGTACCGTCTCTTTCCCAATAGGGGCAATCCCAACCATTTACAGGACAATAAAACTTTTTCATCATGCAGCCCTCCTAACCTTAATGACGTCCTTTTCATCCATTACTCTTACTGCGACCATGTTCTGTGCCAGTATCCAAGCATTCCCCTGGCTAGCCGGGCGATCATAACTTTCCCAATCCTTTACTTTGACTTCAACCCATACTCTCCTTTCTCCACTTGCGAGTTCTTCTTTAAGATGTGGTGCATAAGGAGTGAAACAACAGTGCCACCCTGTCCGAATGGCGAACCCTTTCGTGGGGAAGCATTCTGCCTTCAGCACTGCTCCGAACCGTGTCGGTTCTTTCCTATTAATAAAGAGTGGATACACTTTACCATCTTTCCCTAATCTCATCAGTTTGTAAGCTGTCATCCACTCTTTGTTTGCTGTATTCTTTTCTGTTGCCATTATGATACCTCCTTTTGCCTTATCTGTCAAGTAATTATTTGCGTTTTAATTTATCATGTATTAATGTGCGTACACTGCAGTTCTGGTCCCTTTCTTTGCCTTAATACATCTCTTGCACATCGAACAAGTAACACCAGTCTCATAACCATTCTTATCTACTGCCGGGCAGTGGACAACATCTTTCAGCTCAGGTTCCGTTCCGTCGTCATAAATGAACTCTGCAAAGCCTCTCGGGTTGCTGTAATTCTTATGCCAAATCGAAACCAGCACTCTGAAATTATCAGGAAGAACTCCGTTGTACTCTTCGTCTACCTTCTCGACCCATCCGAACCGCTTCGTGTAAACATAAAAGATCACATCAGGATTCTTCGCAGCGAACTCAACCCATCTCTTCATGTAAGCATAAGAGAAGAACTCTCCGCCCACATGAACTCGGAATACCGAAACCACATTGCGATCAAGAAAGGTCTGGACCTCAGCAAAGAACGTTTCCGTATCTTCCCTTGCAAGCATAGTATTCTCACCCCATGCTTTGATGTTCACATTGTGATGCTGAATTGCAGAACGTTTTGCATAGCAACAATCACCGCAACCATCACAGCAACCATGGCAAGTACCAGCAATATTCGTAAGCTGCAGACCATCTTTCCGTTTCAACGGTTCGTCTCCCGGAAGCAAGGACAGATTGTAAATTCCCTTGCCAATCTTTTCGTTACCGCTAGAGATATGCACATGCGTGTCTCCTGTCAGATACAAATCATAAACCACGCCGTTTGTCAGCTTGTACTGTTTCGGCTTTCTTCTTGCCATAATATAACCTCCTTTGATATACCATCATTAGTATATTTAAGTTAATTAGTATACTTTAATCTAAAGAAAAAGAACCAGTGTTTACTGGTTCCTTATCTTCTCCTTATATTACAATCAGTTCGTTCCCACAGCGGGTAGTACTCTCATTTCTGTTGCCAATAATCCATCCCATACTTCCGCATACAGCAGATCAGCAGACACATGTGTATGGTGTCTGTTTAAATTGATTGCTTCATCACATAGTGTCAAGAATTTTTCCTTCAGTTCCTTAATACCGTCATCTTTTGTCTTACATAAGATAGCTTCTCCTTTGTCATTATAATTATTGGTTACAACTACAACATACATATTCGTCATCCCCCTTTATAATATTTCGAACATATGTTCGTTTCTGTTCATACTATACCATGCTCATTGTCCTTTGGCAAGGACTTTGACAATACTCAACTATCATTTTGCGTTTCTGTAATGGATTCATCAATCTGATCCTGGAAGGCGGAAGCCGGAAGATAGTCCGCAGCTATCCGCCTTCCAGGATCATAATGTGAAATTAATAGTATTGTATTATCAGGGCGCAATCCCTTTCCATTATTACCGATTGTACTTCTGACGTATAGCCTTATCAAAATTGAACTGATTCATGATACTTCTGATGCATAGCCTGATCGAAATCGAACTGATTCAGTTCAATCACTCTCTTGAAGTAACCGAACAGCTTATACCACTGTCCCTTGTACTCTTCTCTCTTGACTTCCAGCTCTCCTTCTGCCTCCAGACGAGTTGCCCAAAGAACACGGCCTCTCTCATTCGTCGGCAGGTACACATGAGTATCTGCATGGAACCGCAGATAATTCTGCAGGCTATAATATGCACCAGCTCCCTTGTACGCATCGATCCATTCTTTACATTTGACAGTAGTGCGGCTCAGTGTCAGATCCGGGCAATAATAACCATCTCTCCGTCCACCTTTCAGCTCCTTATTGAACTCTCGGATGATCTGATAGTAACCATTATAATTTGTACACTGCTTGATCGCGTCAATCGTGATGTTTGCAATTGCGATACCCTCTGTATGCTTACGTTGTGCCCATACCAGATGAATTCCCCTACACTCAGCATTCAGCTTTGCCTTGTAATCCTCAAGCATGGCAATAATCACTTCCTTGGTAAAGAAGTCTTTCCGTACTTTGAAAAGCTCTTTATCTTCCTTTTCGATCTTGCTCATAGCATGAAGTTCATTCTCAACCATCGTCCACTGATACTTATACGGCTTCTCGTTCAGAGCTGCAGTATAACCACCCTCATGCTTCATCATACGGAACGTCTGAGCCATCACCCAACGTCTGAACAGGTTGCTATTCTTTACATATCCCTGGCTATCAATCTGATCCAGCATTCCTTTCAGTTCCGTTGCCGTAACCGTGGGCAGACCATTTTCACCAATCGTGATCATCAGCGTAGTTCCCTTCGGCAGTGCTTTGTCAATAGCTACATTATAATATTTGGAAGTATCGATACCAGCGTTGTCCAGAGTGTTCATTCTATTATTTCTGTTCTGCATAATTTATTCTCCTATTATTTTATATTGTAGTTTACTTACCCACTAAGTTACGTTACATGACCCATTCCTTTAACAGAATGAAATCCTTATCTTTCTTCCCCTGATAGAACCAAGATCCCCATTCATCCCTCCATTTGAGATCTCCGTTCAATGTACTAAGTAATACAGTTGCTTCTAACAGAACTCTTGCTGTCCTCCTTTCAGCACCAGTCACCAGTTCTGCATCTGTCATTTCATCAGCGGTAAGCGCTTTAAAATAACTTCGCTTTCGTTTGGTTTCCATTTCATCGGGATACGAATACTTGTAACTGATATACATATCTTCAATCAGTTCCATAATATTCGCATAGTGTTTTATCAATGTATCACACGGTTCGTTTACTTTACCATTCTGAATCCAATACTGACCATTCACGATTAGGTCCTTTTCCTTCAGTCGTATGAGTACTGACGAACCTTTACCTATCTCGTTGACCAATTTATCAAACAAAACCATTTCGCTGTCTCCTTACTCTATTAAATGTATGATCCGGGGTAAAAATGGCATCTCTGTACTGAGTATCATCAATTACGGATCCCGGCAGCACCTGCTGCAGGATCCGTGAATGTCAATGAAACGTGTGCCTGCAGCAGGTGCTGCCGGGATCCGTAATCATAAATGTTTACCTCTCCTCATACTTCCCTTGCCATTAGGATTGAAACCAACTCATATCTTGCGGTGCTTCTCTCTATTTGTCTCATGTCATTATGCTGGAGGCGGCCACCGGTCGTCGCCCGCATAACGATAGAGTCCATTGCGGGCGACGACCGGTGGCCGCCTCCAGCATGGACTAAATATAAGATCCTTATTGATTTCCATTGCACTATTATTTATGTATGCCTTACAAACATGATGGCTTCCTTTATTTGTTTCATAGGAGATACAGCTACCAGCGACTAATCCTGAAGGATACTTCAGGATGGTCACCTGGATCCTGCCTGGCTCGAGCTTCCGGCATTGTCGTCAGACAACCTGCCAAGCTCGAGCCTGGCAGGATCCAGGTTAAGTGGCTGGAAGCTGTATGACTTAAATTTCATTTGCCTAGCATACATTCTTGCCATAATGATTTGTTGTTTACATCATTCTTACCAGAGTATCAAACACTTCCCTTGAAGTCATTAAAGCCAGCCGCATTTCATTGATCGTATGATAACCGTTAATTTCTTTAGCTGTTTTCATACGATTCGCTTTTACGTTGCGACCAGTTCCACGACTGATCACGCCTACTTTACCATCAGGAACATAACCAAGACCTCCTATCTTCTTTTTCCCTGTCTGCACAGCTCTCAATGCGTCCATAACGAACTTGTTCAGTTCCTGTATGTCTTCCTCTACATTGATGATTGGTAATACAGATGTTGCCCAACTGTATTCTCCACCATACAGATACTGATTGACTGCATTTACAGCTGCTTTATACGACCGTTTGCTTTTGATGGTTCGCTTTTCAATTTCTTTCTGGAATGTCTTTACTCGGCTCTTACTGAGACTGATATTTCCTCCGCAAATGCTGAAACCAAGGAATTTGACATAACGATTTCCATCAATGTACTCTACTTTCTTCGGATTCAATGTCAGTCCTTTCTCTGCTAACATTGCTTTCATTATCCGCATTGCATCTTCATAATCAGGTCCAACATATAAACAGTCATCACTGTATCGTACATACTTCCCTTTTAGTTTACTTAACCGCTCATCCATGTCATATAACATGGCATCCGCAAGAAAACTCGCTACAGCACAGCCCTGTTTCAATGACTGATAATGCTGAATCAAATTCCCTTCAATGTCAAAGCACCAGTCCGTATGATAATAATCACGGATAATATCAATGATTATGCTCTTCCCGACTTTCGTTTCGATCTGATCGAAGACATAATCAATCCATTTCAGCGGGACTGAATCAAAATATTTACTCAGATCTGATTTGAATCCGACTGTTCCGTTCCCTTTCTGTATCTCTTTAGAGATACTCTGCACTACCTTGCCGCAACCGATGCCCTTCTGATAAGACGTACAAGCAGGATGAATCATCTCCGGGAACATCTCAAACAGAAGATTGTTCACCAGACTCAGAAAGATTCGATCAATGTTTTCATTGATATAAACCGTTCTGAATTCACCCGGTGTATCCTTTGGAATCTGTGCTGTATGCGGTGGAGCAATTCTGTACTGATCTGTTGCAATCTTGTACAACAATGCTTTCCGTACTTCAGGATCACATAACTGTCTCATTTCTGTTTTGCTGATGTTTTTACCAACACCAATTTCAATCGCTTCGGTCCATCTCTCTGGTTCCAAAAACATTTTCTGCAGTAATACATCCATTGTTTGCCTCCGTTTAATTTAACCTATACAACTCTCCGCAACAGATACAGATCTTTCAGATATTCCAACAGCTTTTTCCCATCAATATCCGTGTACATCTGAAAGTCTTCACTCAAGAAAAACTCTTCAATGTTACGAATTTCATCTGCCTTCGTGCGCCGATTCTCTTTTTTCGTACCAGGCGGGTCACGTAACCATTCAGGTTTGCCTCTCTTCTTATGTAACTCCACCCAATCATTCACAGCTTGACGAACAGCAGCTGCAGCTATTTCTGCATATGGATCATTATAATCTCTTCTCTTCGTATCTGCCTTCAGATAAGATCTGGAATTTTTCATGCTAGTCCACGACATCATTCTTCCTCCTCAATCGTTTCATAATTATCATCAACCGCCTTCTCAATGCACTCATACTCTGTCAGTCCCTCACCTCCTTTGCGTTCTCCGCAGTACAGCTCCCAAGCATATTCTGCCAAAGCAGGAATATCGTCTTCTTCAATATCATCGAAGTCTTCCTCTAAAACATCTTCTGCGAACTCAAGAAATATTCGTTTCTCTTCTGTCTGAGTTCGCTTAAGCTGATACATTGCCCAATCATTTTCGCTTACAGCTTCAAAATATGTATTCATATCAGAATCCATATTGATGGCGAAAAAGGACATGGCGTCCGCTGCGGATTCACACTTCATGATATTGGCATTGATTTCCATTGCAATTTCATTCTTCGGTACGATGTAATATTTCATGTTATTCTCCTTTACTGATAGTAATACCGTCTTCTCTTAATGCGACAACCACCACACAGTTTCTTGTACTCAGGCAGATCGAACTCAGCGTCTTTTCTTGTGACGTAATCTCTGCTTACCTCAGCCCCGGAACCGTCTACAATAATGAATCTGTAATAATACCGCATGTGTATACCTCCTTTGCTTTACGGTGCATACCGTTCCCATTCTTCTTCAAATTCAGATGGAACATCATCCAAACCTTCAACCAAAGTGAATTCCGTATAATCACCATCAGACCATTCTACCTTGGCATAATCCCAGTCATGGAAGCATTCATTTTCATTCAGTCTGCTTTCGCAAGCGATCTCTTCATTGTAATATCTTTCCCATTCCCAATGCAGGAATGCAACCGCTACCTGATATTCATCGAATTCCCAGATGCAAGTCTCTGCATCAAAATTGTGTGACATAATTACATAATACATATTCATATCCCTTTCTGTTTCAATGTCAACATCGTTTCCAACATGTTTCAAGGCGAACTTAATACTGGGTAATTTTACCTAATGTCGCTTATTATCACTTAATTTTATTAAGTCAAACACCTCTTTTACTTTACAAAGTTAATTTTTGACTCCAAAAACCCAATAATATTATATAAATACATATGTAGAATTTTTTCTATTTCATTATGTATATTATATATACTATTAATTATTATCACTGACTGTTATTTTGCTTTACGCATTCTCCCTTTCTTTACCTAACGTATTGTACCGTTCATGTAATTTTCTCCACTGCTCAAGATTGTGACGACCCAACTTAGCCGCACGATCCCATCTTTCTTCTTTCGTGAATTCCCTTGCGAACATATCTTCTTCCACAACAATCTGATTCATTACATTTCCTCCTCTACCAGTTTTTTAATTTCCATTCTTTCTCTAAACGGCAGTGACCAGAAATCCGGGAACAATTCCTCACATTTTTTGTAGAACTGATCTCGCTTTGCTTCGTAAGCTCTCATGTTTTCCCTGGTTACATCCTCACGAACACTGAACACTGCTCTTGGATAGCGCATCAGCTTACCTCCATTTCTATATAATCTTCTCTTTCTCCATAAGGAATGCAGAGCGTGAACTTGTTTCCATAGCGGTCACCGCAGATCCTCAGCCCATATGGAGTCTGCTCTTTATCACATTTCTGAATGTGATCGAACATCCAATTCACATTTGCTTCCGTTAGCGGATAACTTAGCTTGGTTAGGATCTTCTTTGAGAACATTTTCGTTCGTTTCACTAACTGAGACGGAACAAAATAATCTCTGCCCCGAATACAGAACGTGAACCCGGAAATAATTTCCGTATTATTACTCATATTACAACCTCCCATTCTCCATATAGGAATAATAAGTTCTGTCACCGATAATAACATGATCCAATAACGGTACTCCCAGAATACTACCACCTTGCTTAACATTTTCTGTTACTTTGTCATCGTTTGTACTGGGTGAGGGATCACCGCTCGGATGATTGTGAACCAGAATAATATTTACCGCTCCGACGGCAAGCGCTTTGATAAACACTTCCCTTGAGGACATTAACGAAAGATTGATCGTTCCTTCAGATACAATGAACCAACCAATCAGTTTGCTTTTGTTATTAAAGCAAAACAAATACACTTTTTCTTTGTCCAACGTCTCAACATCATCTGCCTGACGCAGAAACTGATAGATCGCAACAGGAGAAGTCAAGTAAACATTACCGCTGTAATTGAAGCTGCTTTCTTTTACAAGCATCGGCAACCGATCCCGGCTCAATCTGGTATCATACTGAATTGCTCTCATTACTGTACCTCCATTTCGTAATGCAGCCTCTGTACAAAGTCCAACATCCGGTGAAGATCATTCATCTTCGCTTCTCTTCTCCGCAGCATCTTGGTATGAATTCTAAGTTTCGAATTATCACCATCTTCCGTTGCGTCATCAATATCGTGTTTCGAATGACGAATCAGCTCTTTCTGAAATTCAATCTCATTCAAAAAATAAGTAATCATCATCTCCAGAGTTTCCTTGTTGTTCGGTTCCATTTTGTTTCCCTCCATTAATATGTTTTGTAAATGAGTAACATAACTAAACATTCATTGCCATGAATATTTAACTACACCACTCATTAAAGAGGAGCCTGTACCTGTGTGATACAGGCTCCCTGTTTTATTTAATTTGCCTATTATGCAACGTTCGGATTGAATCTTTCCGTTACTTCCTTATCAATCAGACGAGGAATGTTCAGATTCGTGCAGACGTGATCCTCAAGGAACAATGCATTTGCGTTACCCTGGGTTCTTGTAGTGTAATGACTCCAAGCAATTGCCCGGAACAGCTTGGGATCCCACTGACGAAGAACTCTGGTGATTTCTGCTTTCACTTCCGCAGTATTATGAACCGCCAGTACATCAGATACCATCCGCAGAGAGTAGTTACTCAGACCAGTGCCAGCTTCATTCCAACGAGCACCGATCAGAATATCAATTACGTTCTGCATATGAGTCTTACCGTACTTTTCGGTGATAATAACAGCCTGAGCATACCCGGTCAGAGTTCCCTTCGGCTGTCTTCCCTTGTGGCGATTCTTCTTGAACTGAATACCGTCTGTGTTATTCACAATGTCATCCAGATCAACGTACTCTTGGTCTCCAAGAATAACATGTGCCTTGTGCTGATCAAGTGGACTCATCTTGTCCACTAGAATCTGCTGAGAGATGAAATAGTTTGCTTCTACCTTTCTCCGGGTTTCTACATCACCATCAATAAACTGAATCTCACAAGGCAGTGCATCAATTCCCTTCGCGGTTGCCGCCAAGAAACGGTGCATACCATTCATGATGTAATACCGCTTTTCTTCTTCGTGAACAGATACAATCAGCGTATCCATCTGCTTCAGATCAAACTGCAGCGTCAGACGCCTTACCGTATCCAGATTGTAAGTATTGGTTCTCTGATAAAGCTCATCCAGCTTCAGCAATTCCACCGGGATATTAGCGTATACCTTACCACCGATCACCTGCTTATTACTTTCCGTAAGATCAAACAGACGATCCAGGACTTTCTCTTCTGCGGACTTCTCAGCAACGGGAGCAACAACCTTCAGAGTCTTCTCATTCTTACCAAAACTAAACTTCATTACATGACCTCCTTGATAATTAAATATATATGTATGTGATATTATTTATTTGCTTTGTTACTTACAGAATTGTAATCATACCATTAACAGCATCGTACCAATATACGTTATAACTCAGTCTGTCTTTTGGATCGACTTCAGAATCATTAACACTTTTAACCATTTCTTTGACAGAATCCGTATCAATAACAGCCGGATTTAATAGCAGCCATTCATGAATAGAAGAAGGAATCAGATAACAATCTGCCTTGACTTTTTCCTTGAATTCTTTTTCATTCAAAATACTAGATGCACCATGCAAAGTATTAGGGTTAACCACTAAAAAGTTTTCACTTGCACCTCCCGTGTATTCACAACTATAAGCAGTAAGTACATCAAACATTCCCTGTATCATGACATGGTCTATTTTGCTTCCCTGATACAGATCTTCTTCTGTCATCTCAAGCTGGTCCGCGATCTCCTTTGTAATTAATGCACAATGTTCATCATCAATCTTATATCTATAGCAGATAACCAAATCATTCCATTTTCTATGCGGGCATTTATCTACTTTATCCATCTGCCAGATAGGAGACATAAGAGTTTTATAGATGTTGTCTCGGATATGCTCCGTCGTCGTTTCTATTGTTGCCATAATGTTACTCCTTTCTTATATATAAATTCTAAAACAATTCTCCAATTAGCACATAAACCATATTACAGTAAGTACCATATTCTATTTTTGCTTTCTGTTGTAAACTTCTATTTTTAATTTCGGTTGTATTATGTATCTATATTAGATGTCGTATCCCTCCCAATCTAATACATCATTAAAGCATACAGACGCATGGTCCATAAAAAACGTCAGCCAGCAGTCGCTTTCACTTACTCCGTCAATACAATCTTCTTTGTGTACTCCCTCCTCTACAAACTGGATATACAGTTCATATCCCGGATTCATTTTCACAGGTGCTTTGGATTTGTTATAGTTCCCGTAATATCCGCCATAATAACTGTAGTTATGATTGTAATAATCATCATACGCATCATAGCGTCCCCAAAGGTATCCCTTGTACGGCGTCTGGACAAATTCGAACTGTTCAGTTTCCTCTTTGTTTGCCTCCTGCATTAACTCCTTTACCTTACTGATGCTTTCAATCATCTCCTCCATGATGACATATTCCTGAACTGTATGTGCTCTGTAATATCCACATGAGATATTCACACCAGATACTCCTGCATCCGGGCAGATATGACTGATATCACTGAATGATCCCCAAGCAGTTTTATATCCAGTTACCTTCTCGCAGAAATCCTGAAACTCTTCATTGTCATCATCATAGAATACCAAGTCTTTTGCATTGGCACGATCCAGTTCAATACAGAACTTCAGTTTCTTAATATCTTCCAGATACTCGGTCGTACAAAACTTATTCGAACCAACACCGCCGATCTCTTCCTGCTCACAGAACAAGACCGCAGGTCTCATATCCGTTTCCTTAAGGATTCGCAGAATCATATAGATTCCACACCGATCATCACCACCAATTCCCTGAGGTGAGGAAATCATATGCTGACCACAGGAAATATCTTCGTAATAATCTTTGATCGTTTCCTTGTGAACCGTATCCATATGAGCCGTAAGAAGCACCGGACAATTGTTTGCTTTGGCATACAGGAAGCCATTTGCGTTGATGACTTCCGTATAATACTTTTTCAGTTCACCCTCAAGGAATACTTTCAATTCCTTTTCCGTTTTCTTGCAGATCTCAATGAACTCCGGGAATGTGGAATTGTTTTTCATTATTCCGCCTCCTCTCTCAGACTGTCGGCGTCAACCCATTCGCCGTCTGCGTTCTGAGCATAACCGGCCTCCCTTGCGTTGTCTTCGTCAATATAGCTATGGCCATCTTCCGTTGTCACATAAGTGCTTTCGTAATCCCAGTACCATTCATCTTCCAGATCATCATACAAGCAACTTTCCCTTTCATGCCATCCGTCATCGACAGTATTTACATAACCAGACGCTTCGGCGCATTCAGAGTCGCAGAATACGTTGCCGTCAATTTCGATTGCACAATCAGGATCAACCTCGCATCCGCAGCGATCGCAGTATTTTGTACGACCACAGCAATCACAGGTTAACTGACCACTGATTTCGTGTTCCCTTCCACACTCCGGGCAGATCGGATTGTGACCAATGTGAATTTTCTTGTGCTCACATCCCTTGAGCAGAGAGATCGTGCAATCATTATACTGCAGATAGTCTCTGTAATGAGTACCATGAGATTCTGTAAATTCTCTGATAGAACTACTTCCCTTCTTCAGAGTCCACAGATTCGGTTTCCCTGTACATGTAGTAATTACTTCCTGCATGACCGCCCTGAACTGAGAAGCAAGACTTCCGTCTCCGCCATCTCTGCCATCAGGATAAACCCGGCCCTGAACCAGTACGTTGTTTCCGTAGTGGAACATGCACCGCTGCATTTTATCCTGCTTCCAGAACTCGTCTCCTTTGTAATCGGCATCTACCGTATAATATACCATGGATACCCCATCCAGCATGTAGCTGAGAGTGCCGCTCATATACATACCCTCGTAGGTATGCGGGCAATCTCTCAAATTCTGGTAATCTATAGTATGACAAGATGCCCATCCATGGCCAAAACTACAAGTCAGGAAATCCATAGGATTCAAAGAGATAATGGTATGCCTTGTGTACTCCAGCGGATTGATGGCATCTGCGAACATGGCGAACTGTCTGTTCCAACCATAGTCACGACCGTTCCAATTGATTTCCTTGATTTGATCAAATCCAAGGAGCTTGCCGATTTTCCCTACGATCCGGGAAATCTTCTGCCCTTCTACAGCCATACCGGGATAAATCTCGTTGATTTTATCCGTCAGTTCCTTTGTAGCGATCGGAGAAATGGTACTCGGATCTTCCTGACCGAAATAATTCAGAAGTACCTGGCGGAAAGATTTTACCTTGTCGTAATCCGCATAGTAAGTATGATTCACATATCTTCCCTTGACGCTCGGGAAATTATCCAGACTTTCGATTGCTTTTCTGGCAAATCTTTTTTCTTGTCTGGGATTGATTTCCATTCCGTTGAACGAAATAGAAGCAGAAAAGCCACTCTCAAGATTGCTTATGAAATCTACAGCTTGGTCTAACTGGCGATACTGGCTCATCCACCAACGGTAAGGCTTACCGCAGTATTTGACTTCGTTTGCGTTGAACTGCTCCACTTTCTTCGCAAGAAACCAGTCAGTAAACTCCACTACCTGCTGATACTGAACTCCGCGAACATATCCCTTGGAGAACACGATTGCCAGCTTTTCTTCATCCCAATTCGGATGCTGACGCAGGATACCGATCAGCGGCATGTTGTTTTCCAGATATATCCGAAGCTCCTCTTTGATGCCCTCCATGGAATACCGATGACCGTATGTGTCAAATGCCTCAGCCATTTCACTTGCGATCCGGTCAATGATCTCATCCGACACTGGCGTCAGATCATATTCAGGTTCCGGGATCTCGCTTACTGCCTGATATCCCTCGACCAACTTGAAGTGCCGGGCGTCTACCGGATAAATGTCCCCGACACTCTCCTCATACTCTCCATTGGTTCGTTCCAGAACTTTTACCTTGATTTTGTCTGGATTTCCATCGATCCCTACCGCCATAACTCTGCAGATCGCTGCATCGTTCGTAATGGAATACTGCTTAGAATCAATACCAGTTACAATGTCGCCTACGTTGAACATAATTGTTCCTCCTTTGCCTTGTTGGCTATGTCTATGTGTTTATTAATTTGTATATTACCAATATTAAGTTGTAATTAGCCGTAGATAATGCATCCCACAAAAGCAGCCATCATCAGCACAAACGGGTTGCAGATGAAATCAAGAATCGCGTTCTTAATCTTCCGCAGGATCGTCTCCCTTCGGGTTACCTTGCAGAAATACTCGTCAACCAAAGGTTGGCGATTTGGGTCGAAGTACTGTTCGAAGCACTCCAGTTCTTTCAGTTCCTTTTCCTTGCTGCTCATGGATAATTCCTCCTTTGCTTTGCGATAAATCCGCAGAACCACTCATCTGAGAATTGAACCCAGACGCAAGCTATTCCGTCATTCGTTTCACTAGCGGTACACCAGTACTGAGCAGGATTTGTTTTAATTTATGTATTACTTATTCTTCGCGTTTTTCACCTTCTTTCCCTTTCGGTCGATGATATAATCAAACCGCTCAATTATATCATCTTCGCCGTCACTGTTCGGTGCGTAGATACACACCGTCATGACTATATCTCCTTTGCAGATTCCATTGACTCCGTTGTAGGAAATATAGTCATAATCCTCAACACCAAGGACTTTTCCATTGCCCTTGTTGTCAATTACCTTGCCGATGATCCGTTCCACGATGATGTCATCACCGCGATTACGAAGAATATCTCCTGTCAATTTATCGGTATAGTATTCCCTTACCACACCGATTTTCTGTTTCTTGACCAGCTTCTTGTAGAAGCTATAGGGACTGATCCCGGTAGCTTCCGTTGCAGACGCAAGACTGGCGATCAGGGTCAGTCTAATGATGAGTTTTTTCATCTCCGTTCCTCCTTTGCTTTGTAGCTTTCCCACTCTTCCCAACCGGGAGCGAGTTCAGCGAGTTCGTCTTCCAGAGCCATCATCTGGCCCAGCAGATCGGACCACTTCAGGTTTACCTTACGGATCTCTTCCTGTACTGCCTTCAGCTTTGCCTTCCGAGACTCTACAAAATCTTCGGCCACAACTTCCGTTGCGGCAATGTTACTTGCCTGCTCCCTGGTGATGTCCCATTCGTCACCCAGGGCGGAGGCGAACTGCTCCTTTGCCTTCCGGGATTTTTTGTCCCCGGCATTGTATACACGGAACTCGTGCATCTCCCGGCACAGGTCGCGATAATCCTTCCGTCCCTGACGGCGATCTGCTTTTGTCTTGCCGTATTTCGCCTTCTCGCGCTTCATCACGCGATAGCGGTACTGGCTGTTTCGGTTACCACGGAACATCACCTTTGCAGGTGTTTCCATTGCGTCCATCTCGTTTTCCTTCTCTCGGCGCGGCGCAAGCCACTCCAGAAGGTCTCCGTCATCTGCGTGATCCCAGAAGATTTCGGACTCTGCCCAGAACTGCTCAGAGTTGAATAAAACGTTAAAATTTCCATTGTAGCACATAGTTTCCCTCCTAATTTTAATTTGTGCATTAGTTTCCGTTATCTTGCAAATACCACAACCCCACGAGAATGGGGCTTGAAGTTGCAGACGATCCGGGAACGTGTCCGGAATTCGTCTGCCTTGATCGCGTCATGGCGGGCTGTCGTCATAATGCGATTGATTTCCGTTTCCGTTTCTGCCTCCGTTAATTTGGAGATTACAGAAACAGGATAGCATAAAGCTATTGCGGTCGCAATAGCTTTTTGCTTTGTTTTTTTAGTTGTCATTAAATTCCCTCCTTTTTAATATTGGTTTGCCTTGCGTGGCAGACAGTAATCAATTATCAGTTAATTAGTATTAGTTATATGCTACTGTGACCAGAATAGCCTGAGGGCACTGACTTCTCAGGCCGATAAAATACTGGTGCTGAGTCCGGGATAACAATTCACGAAAATCCTCCGCGTAACCCTGGATTCCGTCCATATAATCTTCCGCATCTCGGTATTCAAAAATCGGACGCATTTTATGAACGTCCCACTCAGGATCCGGGCCCATTTCGTCCGCTTCCCACAGATCTGCCGGGAAGAAGTTTCTCGGGATCTCGCCGTCAATATGCGTAACGAGATCTTTGGCTTCAAATTCCGTTACGCTCATATCACTGAGCATATCTACAGTAACTTTTTCCTGTAAATTACCGTCTTCGTCAAAGTAACGCAACGCGGCACGAAACACTACCGCGTCTCCAATTACCTGATAGCAATAACTGCCATTCTTTAGAAATTCAAATTTTTCCATTTTGTTTTGACCTCTGTTTGTTTATATTTCATGCATAAATCAGCGTTAATAACTGAGCCTAACTTATACATGATAATAGCTATATATGGAGTCGAACCACATATAGCTGCCAATGCATATTTTTTATGCGTGGCGTAGTAATGCGAACAGACCGTTAATTGTATATGCCCTCACTCGGCAGTAGTTTCTGTTGATTACTACTGGTTTATCCTATGACCGTCATAGGGAGTTACAGATTACAGAGAGAACATCTCCTCTACTGTTTCGTCTCCAAGCAGAATATCCACCTTTTCGAGAATAGATTCAAAATCATCCTCTTCGTCAGGCGCTTCGTACACAGTCGGCATGTGCGTTTCTGCGTACAGTTTTTCTACCCATTCCGGGCTGGGGAAACAGTGTTTGGACATAGTTTGTCCCTCCTTTGTTTTATTGGTTGATTACGAAGAATCAACCATAAACACCACCTCCTTTATGTTTTTAACGATGTAAATAACCCAGAATATACCCAATAGAAAAGAGCAGATAGATACCCGCTCCCATGCACATTAACTGTTCAATTGTAAACATAATATATCCCTCCTATTATATATTATATATTATATATGTGATGTACATGTATTATATGTATATATATCATGCATGCATATACTGATTTTCCCGGGAACCATACGGCATATATGCCGTATATCCCTCAACATGTCCTGCCCTCATAGCAGGACAATGAACGCAATCATAATCTGTGATCGCGTTCACGTACTCTCGCTGTCCCTGGGCTTTTTTATGCCGTCTGTCATGTTTCATGAGTTCAACATACTCGTTAAACTCAAGTTCGGGCCGTGTTTTCTTCAGCCCACCTGCAAGCCATATCTGATACAACTTGTAAGAAAACTCAGACTTATCGTTGTACGTCTCCCAGCAATTATACTGGAAGTCGTAGAACGATACTTCCAGCCATGGATTTTTCCCCTTAAAGTTCCGGGGAAAACGGTCCGCATATGCAAGGACTTTTTTGTCCCAGATAAGCAGGCCATTTTTATGCAAAGTCTTCCCGCCAATTGTGACGGATTTTTGCACTACAAAAGCCGTAATAGAACACGGCAATTTTTTGAAATACTCATTTGAGAATTTCATCATTCCACCTCCAATTAGAACACTTCATCCAAACATTTCATCCATCGGCAGGATACCGCCGTCTTCCCGCATAAAATCATCAATGATTTTATCACGGTCAAATGACCGCATGCGCCAGTGGCTGCCGTCATGAATCCATGCGGCCAGACGGTCGTTGTCCGTGTCGCACGTAGATGTAAACGGGAATTCCCCATCTGGCGTGATAATATATCCCACCAGACAGCCCAGCGTTATTTCAAGGCCGCGCCATTTGTGGCACTCGGCTTGAACTTGCGCCGAAATATAGACCATGTCATTATCTCTGACATAGTCGACCACGGGGCATAGCCCCGCCTCAGTGACAATCATTAGCTCTTCTAACATTGTAATCCCTCCAAAAGAGCGCACTATTCCCACGGACGGAAATAGTACGAGCTTAACAACGGATAACATGCGGAAACGATTTTTCCCACAAAAAGAAGGCCGTCTATAAACAGACGGCCTTCCCGTTCTAGGAAAAAAGCGTAATTTAATAGGCCCCGCATATGCGGGGCCTATTTCCGGGGCCGGGGCTTATTTCCGGCCGCCCTTCGTGTTGCCGCCCTTCCCCGCCTTGACCGGGGCCTTCGTTGCCGCAAGGCGGGAACCCTCGTACTTGAGCACAAGGAGGCGGGCAAGTTCCGTCTCAAACCGCGCCGCCCCGGAGACGGCCTTCATTGCGAAGGCGGGGGTGTCGTTGTCGCCCTCATTCAACCACTTGATGGAGGCCACGTCGAATACTTTAGTAGCAAGGAACTCCACTTCAGCGGAATTCAGATTGATATGGCAAGGGGCTACCACGGCGCCGCCCGTGACAACCTCAAACGCCTTCATGAAGGCGTTTACGGCGTCCTTCATAGCTTTCCACTCCCGGGAGGTGGTATCAAGGGGGCCAACATAATCCGCCACCTTGACGGCCCACGTCTTTGCGGCCTTGACGGCCTCCTTCAGGCCGTCGCAATTGTTTGCCCTTAAGGCGGAGGCCCCGCCGAAAATAGCGGCGGCATAGACTCGCACGGCCTTCGCCTCCTCCTCCGTGAGGGCCACGGCGGGAATATTGTCACGGGCGGCCTTAAAAGCGGCGGCGCGCTTTTCATATTCCCCGGCTTCCTTGAGGACGGAATCGGCCTCCGCCTTGAGGGCGGCGGCGTATTCCGTGGCCGTGATTGTCTCCTCCACGCCCTTCACCGTGACCGTGACCATCAAGGCCGGGCCAACGTGGGCGGCGGCTTGCGCCTCAAGTGTATCCGCCTTCGCAGTGAGGACGGAAACACGGGCCTTAAGAGTGGCGGCCCGGGTTGTGGCCTTCACGGCCTCAAGGGAGGCGGCCGTGTGGGCAACGGCGCACTTGAACGCCTCCGGGGCGGCGGCAACGTGCGCCACGTTAGCGGTGAGGAAAACTTTCGCAGGCGTGGCTCCGAAGAGTTCAAGGGTAGGGAAAGTGTCCTTAATGGTGGCGGCGGTGTTGATGGTGTTGGTCTTCTGCATATTGTCTCCTTCTCCCCGTCTTTCCGGGGTGTCGTGGTATAGTGTGTTCGGCATGGATACCGATGAACGAGACGGAAGTGGGGCCTCCGTCCCGTGGTATCGTTACCCATACGGGGGGCGTGCTTTCGGAAAAATGCCATATTTACCGGGCCTCCATTCAGGGCCTTCGGGGGTGTCACGTATACGGGCCGGGCAAGGGCCTTCGCCCCATTCAGGGCAAGGCCGTGGCGGGGGCTCCTACGGAGTATTCCCCCCCTTCCCCGCCGTGACCGGGGCGCGTCCATACGGGGCGCCACCTTGCGGGGAAGGGCCGTGGCGGATAACGGCGCCGCCCGGCCGGGGGGGTATGCCCCTCCCGACAATGACATCATACCATGCCACCTAGGAAGAAATATCGCTTTACACCGCAGCCGATATATTTTTTATAAATATTTCCCGGCCCCCGGAGCCCGTAATTATCATTTTTCAGATGCATTTATCACTTATTTATTCTATTCCATACCATGCTTATATAATAGAAATATGTATTTCTCACACCCCCCCTATACGACTATACCGGGGGGTGTTAAAATCATG
>Ga0326512_10000757_pt1 | contig 27237 bp, 28 predicted proteins | sample 1_2617_0518_D_FD_203652 | JGI IMG/M metagenome (GOLD analysis project Ga0326512, IMG submission 203652) | Bovine rumen microbial communities from UC Davis, California, United States - 1_2617_0518 | ecosystem: Host-associated > Mammals > Digestive system > Stomach > Rumen | place: USA...
GTCAGCTTTGCGTAATTATCGCGTGTCGTGCGGCTGCTAAATCGCTCGTCATTTCTATATATGCGGTATGTATTTGCATACTGCGCCCTTATTCAGAGGTTGTTATAAGTTCTGCAACACGAGGGCAATCTGCTTTGCTTGTCAAGGATAAGATACAAAAGTTTTTGATGAATAACTATCCGATGGTTTATGCCGAGATTGAAAGCATAAAGACTTCTCAAGATGAAGTTATTATTATGTTTAAGAGTAAAAGTCAAATTAAAGTTGTTACTGCGAGTGAAAATGGTCGTGGTAATAGGTCAACCGTTCTTATTCGTGAAGAGTTTAGGCAGATCAATAAATATGTTGATGATAGTATCCTTTCACCATTTCAAGTTATACGACAAGCTCCATATATAACATCTGGAAATTATGCTAATGTTCCAGATGCTATTGATGAACCTGTAGATATTTATATATCTTCAAGTTGGTTAGATAATGGTCATTGGATGTGGAATCTCGTAGACCAAGCATACAAAGAATCCTTTGTAGGTCAAAACGCTATGCTTTTGGCTTTTGATGAGTCAATCGTATTAAAACACGGTATCAAAAGTCTATCGCAGTTACGAAAAGAGAAAAAGAAACAAGACCCATTAACTTGGCGTATTGAGTTCTTAAACGAACGTGTTAAAGAAAACACATCTGCATATTTTACATATTCAATGCTTCAGCAAAACCAGAGGTTGAAAAAACCTTTTTATCCAAGAGACAACATGGATGTGCGAATTGGAAAAAAAAATAAGTTCGAAATTCCAAAACAAAAAGGCGAAATTCGAGTTGTTTGTTGTGATATGGCTTTTGTTGAAAATAAGAAAAACGATAATTCTATTTTCTCTTGTGGTCGTTTAATACCAGAATTTACGAAGTATCGAAAAGAAACCGATGCTGAAGATAAGACGATAAACAATGGATATCGTGTTATGATACCGTATCTTGAGTCTGTACAGGGTGGCGATACCACAAGACAGGCATTAAGAATAAGACAATTATATGAAGATTTTGATGCTGACTATATTGTTCTTGATATGAGAAATGCTGGTATTTCGATTTATGATATGCTTGCAAATATCATGTATGACGATGAAAGAGATATAGAATATGTTCCTTTAACTTGTATGAATGATGAAAGTGTTGCAAATCGTATTAGGTTTGAAGGCGCAGAAGAAAGAATTTTTGTAATCAATGCTTCTCAGAAATTAAACAGCGATATCGCTATCAATTTCCGTCATTATCTTGTGGATAAAAAGATTGATTTACTTATTCCTTTTCAAGAGGCACAAGAAGAAATACTTTCACAAATTCAAGAATACATCGAAGCACCATCTGCTGACGATCAAATATTCTATGAAAGCCCATTCTTAGAAACTCAGGCGTTAATATCTGAAACTACTGAATTGACATATGAAAAGAAAGATCAGACTGGTGTTATCGTTGTCAGGGAACAAGGAAACAACAGAAAAGATAGATACACTTCTGTTTCATATTTGTGCTACTTTGCGAATAAATTGGCGCAAGATTTAAGTACAATTAACGAAGAATATGAGTATGAGTGCTATATAAATTAACGAGGAGGTTTAGTATATGGCAAAAAGAAACAATACAACTTCCTCTTATAATAGACGAAGTAATTATAAAAAACTAAACTACGAAAACAATCAACAACAAGATATAAAACAAGATAATACAGAATATGAATTTAACTCATTCCGTTCTTATCGTCTTAACGCCATTTCATATTATGGCATGATGAATGTTTTCGATTTATATAAGCCAGAACAAATAAGGGATTTAATTCGTGATCCAATGGCTAACAATCAGGTATTACGTGAAATATCTCGCATATTATATGGGTGTAACGGTGTTTACACAAACACTGTTGATTATATGACTGCCATACCTACACTTGATAATGTAATCGTTCCTTATGGAGAAAGCAAACAGAAAAAGAAAAGAAATAGGCTTCTTATGCAATCTACGCTTAAAGGCATTAAGCATAAAGAGATTGTGCGTGATGCGCTTTTTCGTGGCATGGTTGATGGTATTGCGTTTTACTATTTCGAGACAACTGAAAGACCGTTATCAAGAGAAAAAATAATGAGTAATTATGACGTTGAAAGAATACATGAAATAAATGAATTAGGCATAAATGCGTCAATAATTTCACTATCTCCTGATTATACAAAGATTATTGGGATAAGAAACTCGAATTATCAATTAGCATTTGATTTATCATATTTTGATAATTGCGAAGGCGAAGAAGCTGATAGAAAATTGAGAAAATATCCTAAAGAAATTAGAGATAAATACTATCAAGGGAATCATGAAAGATGGGTTGTTCTTGATCCATCAAAAACTATCGTTCATAAAATCAGAAGTAGCAAAGAAGAACCGTGGGGCAGACCACTTGCTCTTGCTGCAATTAATGATGTCCTTTATGGTGATTATTTTACTGATACTAAAAGAAATGTATTAGATGAAATAAATAATAGGATAATTTATCAAACTTTTCCAGAAGGAAAAGACAAAGGCACTTCTGCCCTGTCACAAAAACAGCAACAAAATCAACATGAAAAAGTTAAAGGCGCAGTAATGAATAAAAACAATCGCGGTGGTATTTCATTCTTTTCTGTTGCTGCTGGAACTAAAATTAACAGTATTGATGCAAATAATACAGATATATTTGATGATAAGTATGAGTCAAATCTTTGCGACAAAATAGCAATGGATTTAGGCATTGCTGCATCACTTCTTAATGGCTCTGGAAGTGGTAACTATTCTTCGCAAGTAAATAATTTAGAATTATTAAGTTCAGAAATATTTCAATGGATAGAACAAATCGAAGCAGAGTTAAATAAATGCATCAATGCAAATATAATAAAGGATAAAAGAAATAGTGTTGAATGTAAGTATCTTCCTACTACTTATGTAAATCAAAAAACAATGGTTGCTAATGCAAAGGATTTGTATTTGCAAGGGAAAGGTTCATTGTCGCTTTGGGCGAGTGCTGCTGGAATTTCACCAGAAGTATACTTTGCTTTGTTAGATCAAGAATTAGAAGATAATATAGAAAACAAATATCCTGTTCATCAAACAAGTTATACATATTCTTCTAAAGATAATAAGGTAGGTAGACCTACTGATGATGATAGTTCAAACTATAGTACGCTACAAACAAAAGCAAATAATACAAATGGTACTCCTGCACCGAGTACGCAGTAAACGAATTTGCTATTAGGGGTTAATAGATATGCAAAAGATAGTAAAATTTAGGGTTGATGAAGATATAGATCAAACGTTACAAGGTTATCTTGATGATAATAGTGGCGAAACTTTTGTTTCATTAACGCCAGTATATAACGATGGTGATGAAATAATCATTGCCGTTGTCGATGATGGACAATAAAATAGATGTTTTATAGGTAATTAAATATGGTTTTTGAAAACGATGAAAAACCGCATGATGAAGAATATCATTATGTAGCAACCACGGATGAACCAACTGCAAATAAACTAATTGCTGAATGATTAGAACTTATTAAGCACGAAGGTAATAGGTGGATATTCAAAAATTAAACTATTTTAATATATCAAGAGGACAGTTCACTACTGCCCTCTTTTTATATAAATAAATGTTCAATAGGGGGAACTTGAAATGAAATCTTTTGAACTTTCTAAGAAAGAATCAAAAAATGGTCGCAGACATTTCAAGGTTATACTGCACGAGATATACCCTGACTCATGCGTGGATGAGAAAAACGGTATTGCTAATCAGTATAACGAAAATGGTATATCTTGGATTCGAGAATATTGTGAACAAGCACTTTCAACTATAGAAGGTAAAAGCATAAGATGTGAATTTCTCGATGAAGAGAGGACTATCCTGAATGGGCATGGCGAAACAGAAATCAAAGATGAATTGCCACTATTTGAGAACGCCGATGTAATCGGTCATTTTGAAAAAGGATATATTACAGACATTGAAACAGATGAAGGCATCAAAACTGTTTGCATTGGTGAAGGAACTATTGATGGACTATGTTATCACAATTTCTGTGAGAAATTAGAAGATGACATTGAAAATGGTAATGCTCCTAACGGCAGTGTCGAAATCCTAAAAACTGGCGATAATCCTTCAATCATCTATAAATACGGTTATAAAGAATATGGTCGTATACCGATGGTGTTTGAATATTCTGGCTATTGAGATTGTCGTATTTGCACACCCTACGACAACATAGTAGCAATGCAAAGTAATTTGCATTTTAAAACTAACCGAATTGCTGGGAACTCCTAAAGGCAAATAAACCACAACGCGAGGATGAAATATGCCTAATCGTGATGGTCGTGAAAACAGAAAAAAATATTTGCATGAGAACGAGGTTAAATCCCCTGTTCTTTTTTAATGGACAATCAGCAACCAAGCCCCGAACAGGGGAAGGCTCAACGACTATTCCATATGGAAGTAGATACAAGCGTATCGAAGTGGTTAGCCCCTATAATTCACTTCTAACTATTAAGTATTGATGAGAGGTTCGATGCTTATGGGGAAGAAGAAAACACAAGAAGAATTTTTACAAGAAATGGAAGTTAAACATCCAGAACTTGAAGTAATGGGTGAATATACAGGTAATCATAATAAAGTGCTTATTAAGTGTAAAATATGCGGAACAGAATTTTCTTCTCTTCCTTGCAACATGGTTTCCAAAAAACTTAGCGGTTGTCCTCATTGTGCAACAATAAAGCTTCATAATAAGCAAAGAAAAACTCATGAACAATTTATTTCTGAAATGAAAGAAATCAATCCAAATCTGGAGGCTATTTCAGAATATAAAGGTGCGCATAAGAAAATACAATTACGATGCAATGTTTGCGACAATGAGTTTTTAAGCAAACCGAACGATTTACTATACGGAAAAGGTTGTCCTAAATGTGGTGGAACAATGCGTAAAACGCATGAAGAGTTTGTATCTTTAGTTAAGAAAATAAATCCAAATATTGATATTATTTCAAAATATACAAAAGTATCTGCTGACGTAAAGGTTATATGTAAATCATGTGGGAATATATTTATAACAAGGGCGCATAATTTGTTATACAGTCAAACTGGCTGTCCCAAATGCAAGATGTCGCATGGAGAAATCAAAGTAAGTCAATTTCTTGATATGCATAATATTATTTACGAAACACAGTATAGATTTGAAGATTGTAAAAATATAATGTCTCTACCATTTGATTTTTATATTCCAAGCCAAAATTCTGTAATTGAGTTTGATGGTGTTCAACACTATAAAGCAGTTTCTTATTTTGGTGGTGAAAATGCATTTGAAAAATTAAAAATAAACGATGAAATCAAAACAAAATATTGTAATGAACATAACATTCATTTAATAAGAATACCTTTTTTTAATTTAGATATTATTGATGAGATATTAGAAGATGAATTATTAGGGTGATGATATAGTCTATTCTTGCGTGAAAACGTAAGATACCTGTTATTTAATAATAAGGATGCATAAGTATAGCGAACTTATGTGAATAATAAGGCACTTTTAGGTGTGCGTCCTGCTGATAATACAGCGAAGATACTTGAATTAAACAATGTCAATAAGGAGGATCATACAATGGGTGAAAACGAAATTAAAGCCATTGTTTCTCAAGTAATCGGTGAAATGAACTCTTCTGCCGAAGAGATTAACAAAATGCGTGAAGAGTGCGAACAACAGATTGCACAATCACAGTCTTATGTTAAAGAACTTGAGTCAAATATCGAAGAGTTAAATAAAAATATTGCCGAACTTGAGGCTAAAGTAAGTGCGCTCAATGACGCTAATGCTGCTCTTACTTCTGATAAAGAGACACTTACAAATGAAGTAAATGAATTGAAGTCTAATCTTGAAGATGCACAGAAGAAAGAAAAGATTGGTGAACTCAATACAGCTATCAGCGAGTTCACAGATGAGCAGAAGGCTTATGCACAGGCTGAAATTGATGCGTTTAATGAAAATCCGCTTACAAGCGAAATCAATTCTGTAGTGAACAAGATTCATGCAGAGATTGGTAAGAAATATATTGAAGAGGCTAAGAAGGCTTCTGAACAGAACGAAACAGAAGTTGAAGATATTTTCTCTGAAATCAATGAATCTAAGAAAGTTGATTCAGATGATGATGTCGATATTTTCTAATTGAATAATTAGGAGGAAATCAAAATGATTAAAGTTGAGACATTAGGGATGTTAGATATTGCAAAGATCAATCCCGTTCTTACATCCGCAAATGATGTTGTTAATAATTCTTTTCTCACTGTTGATGGAATTACTTATGTGATTCTTAACGACATCAATGGTGACGATGCGTATAAAGATGGCGTTACAATTAAGGCTGGAGAATACCTGAATGGTTATGATCTTTCCGCTTGGGCTGGTCAGAAACTTGTTATTGATGAGAAGCATATTACTTATGCTTCTGGTGCTGACTATGATGATATTACCGCTGGAACTACTCTGCTGAAGCCTAAGACAGATGGCACTCTTGAGGTTGCTTCTACTGCCCCGTCATCAGGCGTTTATTTTAAAGTTACTGACAAGGTTACGCTTACGGAAAAGGCTGTTAAGGCTGTTGTTATGGTAGCGTAATTATCAATTATATTTGGAGGTAATATAATATGAATACTACTTACGAGTTAAACAATCTTCGTAAAGATGCTGATTACCTGAACAGAGAAATGCGTGCGACATCTATCGTGTCCGAAGTTTTCTCTGCTATGGTTAAAGGTCAGGATGTTGGCGCAATTAAAGGTGCTGATAAGGCTGTCAAATATATTAAAGAACTTGGTTCTCGCGCTGAGAATGGTGATTTTACTGCTGTTGCAGAACTTAATACGCTTCGTAGATTTGTTATCGAAGCTCCTCTGCTTCAGGAAATGAAGATGCTTTCTATCTTTGGCTCTTATCAGGCTGTTGGATTTGATGAAACAATCGAACGTGAAGTTTATAAGCATGTAGGTGATAAATCTCGTGAACAGGCTGCTGGTGGTGATGTTGTATTTCCGGCTATCGTTAAGGAAGTTTATCCTGTTCCGACATTCACTGTTTCGGGTGGCTATGCTGTAGATTATCGTAGAGTCGCACTTGGCGATATGTCTAAAGAGAATGAGGGCATGGAACAGGTTAGAATTGATATTCGTAATAAGGCTAATCGCGCCATTATCTACAAGATTTATAAAGCCATTCATGATGCTACTGGCGTGAAGTATACTTTTGAGAATGCTGGATTAACAAAAACAGGTGTTGATGGTGTTCTTTCTAAAGTACGTAGATTTGGTCGCCCAACCGTAATCGGTGACTATGCTCTTCTGTCACAGTTTACACCGTGGGCTGGTTATGCTTATGCTGTAAACGCTCCGCATGGAACACTGTCCACATCTACTGTTAATAATATCAATGTTTCTGAAAGAGTTATGAACGAGATTCAGGACAACGGTATTCTTGGGATGTACAATGGTGCTATTCTGGCTGAAATCGACAATCCGTATGATGAGACTACACTGAACGCTGGTGGAACTGATTTCGAGACTATGCTTCCTGCTGGTCTTGGTTTTGTCATTCCTGCTGGTGCGCAGTCTCCTATCGCTACTTATACTCGTGGCGGTCTGACTTCCTTCACTGGAAACAACGTGAAGAACGGTCGTATTGAAACCAGATTCGATCTGGAAGTTGGTTGCGATCTGGCTAAAGGTCAGGAATATAAACTTGGTATGTTCTACGATAGCAATATTGGCGGTCTGAACTAATACAAAATTGTTTATTATTTCTAAACGAATATAGAGGACTATGCGTTGTGTATAGTCCTCTTATGAGGTACAAATATGGAAAATGAAAACTTTTATTGTTATTCATTGAGATTGTTCCACTATTTGTGCGCGTTTAATCAAAAATGCTACGCTTCTAAGGTTAATGCATTATCAGGAAATCGCTATTGGGTTTTTAAGAAATCAAACAAATTGGATGCTTTAATTAAAACTTATAATGAAGCTAAACATAAATTTAGTTGAAAACAGAATAATAGTTGAAACGAGGTATTAAGTATGGGTAGAACAACGGCGAAAAAGGAAACTCAAACACATGAGGAATACTTAAATGCGTCAGTACAAAAAGTTGAAACTGTAGCGGAAATTGAACCGCAATTAAATTTGGAACAGCAAGTAACGGTTAGAAGTATCGCAGGATGGACTACTGGATTTGCACGAATGATTACTGTTGGTGATGTTTCAATACCAAAGAAAGGTGCTGTTAGGTTATCAAGAAACGAAATTATTTCCCAAGTGCATAATAACAATACACTTTTTACTGGTGTTGATGGGAAAGGGAATCATGCAACATTAATTATAGATGACTATCCGACAATTAAAGAAGTTGGATTTGAAGATGCTCAACAATTCAGTGATGAACTTGTTAAAAAATTATTTAGCTATGCACAAAATCAATTTGAAGATGAGATTAGAAAAGCGATTGTTACTCGTGCTGAGAAGTATGCTTTGATGATTTCAATTTGTAAGCAGAAAGACTTGAATGATTTTAGCAAGATACGTTTCTGCGAGAAATACACTGGCTATAAGATGGATAAAGTAGAACAAGACGAAAAGAATGTTCATTAAGTAAGAGGTGATTCAAATGGAAAGAACAACCGCCAATGAGGTATTCGATAGTTTTGATAGTTCGTTCCGCGACAAGGAAATCATACCAGATGGACTTAAATTAGTGTGGCTAAAAAAGGCAGTTGCTCGTTATTCCGCTGAACTTGAAACACTTGAATTTAACGATGAAGAAATGTCTTTTGATACAGTCATTAGTCAATATGTTATTGATACGCTTGCTGCTTTCATGAAACAGATGTATCAAGAAAGAGAAGTTTCAAAAGTCAATAAACGTGTTTCCATAGTTGGGAAAGATTTATCTATTGATGGTGGTGGTCATTCAAAAACCGCTGCGAGAAACGAAATGGAATACGATTATTCAAAATCTGCATACATGGTTCAAATGCAAAAACCTACTGCATATGATTAAGGCGGTGATTTTATGGCAATAGAATGGTATTTATTAAAACCGCCATATTCACAAACAAGCGGATTTGAAGATGAAGTTATGGATTTTTCGCAAGACGCTTTCTCAGAAGCACTTGAAAGTCCTCTTGCGATAGATGTTGAATATTGTAACGCAGATTTATCAATCTGCTCTCCTATTAAAGCAATAATACAAAACTCAGTACAAGATACAAAGTTGAATGCATTTACAAGACATCTGTTAGTTCCAATAGGTTCTTGTAAAGCAGGAAATTATATTAAATATAAAAATCGCTATTGGCTAATTGTCGGTTTAGTAGATGATAATGGCATGTACGAAAAAGCCGTGTTGCGTTTATGCAACTGGATTATGTCTTGGGTTAATAAAGAAGGAAAAGTAATTGAAAGATGGGCGAATATTGAATCGGCTTCACAGTACAACAACGGTCAAAGAGATAATAGATATTATGTTATAAGAACAGATCAACTTTTAATATGTATGCCAGATGATGATGAATGCTTATTACTTGACTCAGGACAAAGATTTATCATTGATAAACGTATTCAAGTATATGAAAGAAACATAGGAGATGACGTAGATTCAGTTACTTCAAATAAAGTTATTACATATCAACTCACAAGAAATGATAGTGTTTTATACAATTATATAGATAGTGGTCATTATGAAATTCTTGTTACACAAGATGAACAACATAACGGTGATGGTTTCTATCGAATAGGTGATAAGGGATATTGGTTGTGTCTTGAATCTGAACACGGAGAAAATATAAAAGATATTCCAGTACAAGGAAATGAAGGGCAACAAGAACCAACTATTTCTACAAGTGAAATAGTTTATGATGAAACAAAAATATTTGTTGGTCTTGGCGCAGCAGAATTTACAGCGGTATTTTACAATGAAGAAGGGAATATCATAGATGGTGATGCTGAGTGGACTATCATTTGTGAGTTTGAAGATAGATTGCAAGTTGATTATATCAATAACACAATATTGATTTCAGTTAATGACTATTCTCTGCTTAATAAATCGTTTGAGTTATTATTAAATGGCGATGAAAGAACAAAAATAAAAATTCAAATCGTTGGACTAATTTAAGGAGAGATAAATGAGAGAATCAACTACTAAAGAAAGAGGTATTTACAAAACTCGTATATCAAATGCATTATTGCAATCTAATAATATTAAAGAAATTATTTTAGGCGATACGAGCGAATTAACTCCGAAAGAATTATTATCAAAGTTTCAAAAACATGTTAATTCTCATTTATTTATAGATGAAACGATTAAAGACACTACGACATATATCTTTTTTGATGTGATAATGCCTGAATTGCGACCTCAGACAAAAACAATTCAAGTTTTGATATATGCTATTTGCCATCGTGATATTTTAGAGGATTATGTGAAAGAAGGTTATTATGGAAATCGTGCTGATATTCTTTCAGAAATGATAGAAGAAACTTTGTTAGACGATAGTATAGTAAAAAAGTTCGGTATAGGTGATTTATCATTAGACAACGTAGATATCTATAACTCGGTTACATTTTATGGATGCATTATGTCATTCAGTGTACGTAATTTTAGATGAAATTAGATTATTTTACATTATTATGTCCAGAACCGATTTCGTTGTCAATCGGCACATTAAGACAACCTACTTTGCGCGATATAGGTAAATTGACATATCCTAAATTTGGTATGTATCAAGTATATTTGAAACTAACACCTAAAGATTATTATACTCTTTTATGCGGTGATAAAGGTAATGAATATTGGAATATGCTTTCAGATGAACAAAAAAAAGATATTTCGATTTATGACATTATTCTTTTAGAAGAATCTATTGCAAATACATATTTGGAAATATTAAATTTCTTTTTTATGGAGAGGGTTATCTTTAAAGATAATCTTTTTTTTATTTTGGATACAGATGATTATGAAACACCACCATATGAAATTGAAACAGATAGTATTGTGGTCGGAAAAATTAGTCCAAAAACATTTACAGATGTAATAGATATCATTCAACAAATTCTTTGCATAAAGAGTGATGATCCGTTAGATGAACCAATGCCAAAATTTAAAAACGCAAAGGCTAAAAGGTTATATGAGAGGATGCTAAAGGCGAGAGAAAAACAAAAAAAAGAAAAGGCTTTAAAAGATTATATAAATTTAACTTTGCCTAACATTATTTCTTCCACTGCGATGAAAAGCGCAGGATTGAATATTGTCAATATTTGGGATGCCACGCTATTTCAATTATATGACCAATTCGGTAAAGCACAAAACGATGATGTACATTATTTAAATACTGTACGTGTGGCGGTTTGGGGCGATGAAGATAATAAATTTGATCCCTCGCTTTGGTATAAAAATTTATTCAATAAACAAAATGATAAAATAGACATTTAATGTCTTTAAGGAGGAATTTATTATGCCTGATATTAATAAAGCTAATCGACAGGTATGCGATGTAGATATTCGTGTTTTAAAGACAATGGCTCCGTTCCTGTTCTTTGATACTGCTAATACTACGACTGCTGGATTATCTGGCGATTCTGTATACGCTATGAAGAAGGGTGTACGTGCAATCGCGTTCCATAATCCGATTGAAGGTACTATGACTATCGAGGCACAGGTAATGCCGTTCAAGGCTTATTCCCTGTTCTCTGATGGTACTATTGATAACACGGCTGCTTATGCTGTGAAGAAAACTATTAAATGTACTACTGCTGGCGAACTTGATATTACTGGTGCAAAGGCTGGCACTGTGTTTGTGTATGCTTCTGGCGAGTTTGGCAATACACCGATTGCAGGAACTTATGCTTCTAACAAGTTCACCGCTACTACCGCCAATGATATTGCGGTCGATACCGAGTATGAAGTTGGTTACATCGTAGAGAGAACTGATAATGTTAAGAAGGTTTCCTTCAATAACAAGAAAGTTCCGAAGGACTACTACATCACTATGAGTACCTTAGATAAAGGCGAGGATGATAGCCTGACACCGTTTATTATGACCGCTTATAAAGCGTCCATTCAGCGGAACTTTGAACTTTCCTTCTCTTCTGAGGGTGATCCTGCTTCTGTGACAATCACATTAAATAATGATAGTGTGCGCGTACAGAAATGTGCGTGATAAGATAACCTATTGAATTGCTGAAAAACCCTAAAGCTATATATACTACAACGTAAGAATGAAATAAGTCTAAGCGTGAATGTTGCGAAAGCTGAAAGAAATATATAGATGATATAAGGTTAAATCCTAAGTATTGGAATAATGGGCAACCAGCAGCTAAGACTCGAACAGAGTAAAGTTCAACGACTATCCGTAAGGAGTACACCATAAGCTATTGATGGTGGAAGTGGTAGGCATCCGCAAGGATGAAGATATAGTCTGCACTTCGTATGAAAGTACGAGAAGCGTATGCTACGCTTGGGAATATGTAGCGAATATTCCTTAACACAATGGTTGATTTACTTGAGGACAAGAACGGCAATGTTCTTGATATGATTGAAGATACTACTGATGTAGAATGATAATTACTATGGGCGAGTGAGATACCTCGCCCTTTTCTATTGAATTATGGGAAATAAGTTTGGTGATTTCAAATATCACATTGGAGACATAATTAGTGATACATCTCGAAACATTGAAATAATTGACAGATTTTATATTCCTAAACAAAAAGTAAAAAATGGAAAAGCATATATACAGAATGAAAAATGGTATAAATATAGGTGTTTAAAATGTGGAAACGAGGATACTATCAGAGAGTATTCATTATATGGTCAGAATACAGGATGTAACGCCTGTTGTGTTCCACCGAAGAAAATAGTTAATGGAATAAATGATATTTCTACAACTGCGCCTTGGATGATGAATTATATAATAGATAAAGGCTATTGTTATTCTAATGCCAAATACAGCAATGTAAAAACCATGATGAAATGTCCTGATTGTGGACGCACCGTTGAGAAGTCAGCGTTAAACTTATATTCAAATCATGGATTATCTTGTATATGTGGTGATGGGAAAAGCTATCCAAACAAATTTATGTATGCCGTTCTTGAACAATTAAATATCGAGTTTTCTACAGAGAAAATTTTTGATTGGTCAGATTGCAAAGTATATGACTTTTATATAAAGAGTAATGATTGCGATATTATTATCGAGATGCAAGGGATGCAACATTATAGTAGAAGTATTTCTAATAAAGGTAGAACGCTTCAGGAAGAAATAGAAAATGATGTTTTTAAAGAATCTATTGCATTCGATAACGGTATTAAGCATTATTTTAAAATAAACGCATCTGTTTCTGATTCCGATTTTATTAAAAATAGCATATTGCAATCTGGTTTGTTAAATATACTGAATACAAAAGAACGAGATATAGATTGGGATAAATGCAATATGATTGCAACATCAAATCTATATAAAATGATTTCGATATATCATAACGATAATCCATTATTGAATAGAGATGAAATTGCGAAACATTTTAATGTATCTGGAAGGTATGTTTGGAAAGCCATTAAGTCTGGTGTTAAATTTGGATGGTGTAAAAGCACTCTTCAAGATACACGAAAAATAAAAGAACTGAATAATCTTATAGACCGCGGAGAAAAACCTATTTATTGTGTCACTATAAATCAGTATTATCGCAGTTCGTCTATTGTTTGCACTCTCCTATTTGAACAAACTGGAATAAATCATAATTCAAGAGCATTGAGAAAATCAATCGAACGAGATCAAACATATAAAGGAAATAAATATATGTATATATCTCGCGAAGAATTTAACGAAGCAAAATCTAAGTTCCCCTACAAATGTCATGGGAACTTTTTCAATATCAAGGAGAAAGTATCATGATTAAAGAATGTCCTGTCATCATGAACAATGACGCTGTTACTGTTGTCAGATTTAATGGCATTGACATTCAGTTTCCTTCTGTTGGTCAAGAGGATATTAAATTTTTGAATGTCAAATTTGAGAATGGTAAATACTCTATCACAGATGATAAAGAAGAAATAAATTCTGATGTCAAAGAATCTGTAGATACAGAACAAAACAATAATGATAAAAATAAGAAAACAATCAAGAAGAAGCATGAAACTATTGTCGAGTAAGGATTGTATTGTAGTTTAAATAAAGGGTAATACTTTGCAATCGCATCGTGTTACCCTTTTCTTTTTTAGAGTAGAGGTAAGAAAACAAATGCGAACAACTATAAATTTTGAATCATTAGAAGAAGCTATTGATTGTTATGGACGAGAAAACCTAATTCCAATCGACAATCTAAAACAAGCAATATTTTATATTAAACATGGTTGCCAGCCGAGATTTGTTTGGGAGAAAGAAAGATGCCCGAACAAAATCACATTTTGGTTTTTAAAAAATGAAACTGCGTACATATACCAAAAATGGCTCAACACTTATCCGCATAACAAATAAATATGGCAAGTGTCGGCAAACAATTTGAACGTGATTTTACGAAAAGCGCACCTGATTATATTGGTGTGATTCGTTTACCAGATGCAGCGCAGTCATTTTTTAGAAGTTCAAATTTAAGATTTAGTAATAAAAATCCATACGACTTTTTGTTATGGAATCCTAAAACACTAACACTCTATGCGCTTGAATTAAAAACAGTAAAAGGTAAATCTATATCTTTTGAGCGCACAAAAGATGAGAACGGTGAAATCCATTATCATCAAATTACAGGTTTAGATAATTTTGAAAAAATAGGAGAATGTGTATGTGGCTTTGTAATTGAGTTCCGTGAACTTGAAACAACCATATTTCTTCCTATTAAGGAGTTTTTGAAATTACAAAACGTGATACCGAAGAAAAGTTTTAATTTTAAAGACCTGTCTATTTACGATGTTAATTACATTACTATTAGTCAAACATTATTAAAAACACATTATCGTTATGACATAAATTCTTTTTTAGAGCAGACAGCTTTACATAACGATATAAAGGGGTAAATCAGAATGAAATATAATAATAAGTTAAATCTGAACGATTATTTTCAAGTTATTCACGATATTGTAGATGAATACTTCGATAAAGATACTTTTGAATATGCACCTCAATTTGGCGAGGCGTTTGCATTATGCGCATATTTTAACAACTGCGTTGAACTTGAAGATTCAGATACGATCAAAACGCATCCTATTGACAATATTTTAGAAGTGCAACATCTATATGACAATGAAGATTTTATGAATCATTTTATGGATGAAGTTGGTTGCGTTAATAATATTGTTCCAAGTTTAACATTTGGGAACGCATATAATAAAGCTATGGACATTGTTGAATTTAAAAAGAACGATGCTAATTCTTATGCAACCGCTATTAGTGCATCCATTGATGCTGTATTGAAATCCTTTAGAGAAACTTTCTCTGAAAGTGATATTAGGAAGTTTGCGGAAATTGCACAACAGATTAAAGATGGTAAATTATCAGAAGAAGCTATCGTAGAAGCGTATGGCAATTCTGATAGATTTAAAGCTAATACTGCTTTATTAAATGAGGGAAATGCTACTATTGCACTTCCACCCCAGACATAATTCGTGAGGTGATCTTATGGCTGGTGGAGGACTTGACGCTGCTTTAGAACAGATAAGACAGCGAATGCAATCTGCTATGAGTCAAATAAACGCAAAAGCAATGTCTAACATGCAACAAGAAACGCAAGGATTCTATTCTGGTGGAAGTCCAACAATATATTCACGTACAGGTCAACTTGGAAGTTCACCAAGGACATCTGGAGTACAAGGTGGTGGAAATTCTTATTCTGTTAAAATGTATTTACAAATTCCAAGCTATGCCGTTCCAAATCCGGCATTTACATCAAGAGGATTTGCAAGTTATTTTAGTGGATTACAAGCATTGAACGCTGCCGAGTACCATTTCGCACATGTCAAAGGAAGATCGGGGTTTTGGAATAGAGCAAACCAAAAAACAATACATGATGCACAGAGTATCCTTGCAAGCTATTTTCATTAAGGAGGTAAATAATGTCGGTAAAAAAAGGCAAAGGAAGAAGTACAGTTTACAACGACATTACTTCTCCCGAAAAACTGTCACAAGTCAATCCAGACAATTTAGAATTAGAAAAGGATTATTTGGAATATCTTGCTTCTATTGACAGAGCCAAAACAACGATATATCAGTATGAACATAATTTACATATATTTTGGGTGTGGAATTTAGATTATAACAAGAATAAATTCTTTGTCGATTTGAAGAAGAGGGAATTTAGCAAATTTCAAAATCATGCAATCAACGAGTGGGGATGGTCTCCGAAACGTGTGAGGACTTTTAAAGCAACCATCTCGTCACTTAGCAACTATATAGAAGATATTTTAGACGATGAATACGAGGGATACAAACCAATCGTAAACAAAATTCAATCTCCTGCTAACACGGCAGTAAGAGAAAAATCTGTATTCACATTAACCGAACTTCAAAAACTGCTTGACCAACTTGTATTTGATGGCGAATACATGAAAGCATGTATGATCTCATTGGTTATGAATAACGGCAGACGTAAAGCGGAAATCCCAAGATTCAAAGTTAGTTATTTCAGTAAGAAAAATTTAATATGTGAGGGTGCTTTATATAAAACACCTGAGAAAATGGTAACTAAAGGTCGTGGCACTCGCGGTAAACTTCTTGACGTATATACCCTTGCGAAGCCTTTTCAACCATATCTTGACTTATGGTTAGCTGAACGTGAACGATTAAAGATAAGAAGTGATTATTTGTTTCCAAGATTAGAAAACGGGAAATATGTTAATAAACCTATTAAGATTGAAACAATAGATTATTGGGCGCAAAAATTCACAAAAATGATGAACAAACCTTTTTATTGGCATAGTTTACGTCATTTCTTTACTACAAGGTTAGCCGAGTATAACTTACCTGAAACCGTTATTCAAGACATCATAGGTTGGGAGTCAAGCGAAATGGTTAGTGTATATGTCGATAGTTCTACTGATAAGAAACTCGACAAGTATTTCGGAGCAGACGGGATTAAGGATGTGAAACAGGCATCATTAACCGAACTTGATTAATATAAGGAGGTGAGGTGATGGCTGATTTTCAGGCTACGATAAAAGCCATATTAGATGCTTCTGAAGCTGAAGCCAAGTTTAATAGTTTAGTTTCTAATATGACTTCTAAGCCAATACAAATAAAAGTAGATTTTCAGTCTAATCAATTAGGGCAACAGTTAGCATCATTAGCTAACCAATTTTCAAACCAAGGGGCAAACGCTGGTCAGAGTTTTGCGAACGCATTTTCAAGTAGTTTAAATAAGATTGATTTAAGAAATGGCGGTATAGGCAATATTCAAAATATGTTAATGGGTGCAGGATTTAATAAAAATTCTATACACCAAGTAACAAATGAGCTGGATAAACTGACATTATCAATTAGCAAAATCTCAACTACACAAAAATCAAATGGAAATATCAGTATGAAAATTACTGGTACTGACCAACTTGGTAGAGCCGTTCAAATAGTAAGAGAGTTTGATAAAGAGACAGGAAAAGTTCAAAATACAACAAAGACTTTTTCGCAGTCTTTTCAAAACATGGCAAACGGAGTATCTAATGCAGCCGGAAAAGTAAAACAGTTCAATGAATTACAAGCCAAAACATTTGGAAATCAAATGACAACTTGGGCGAAAAATAATTCTAAAGCTGTTGCTGCATATGGAGATCAGTTAGATGATTTGCAATCGAGATTAAAAACAGCGATTGCCAATAAAGATGTTGATGCCATAAAACAACTACGCGATGAATTTAGATATATACAATCTGATGCGAAAGCAACAGGGAATTTTGGAAAAACATTCTCAGAATCTTTTGGTTCTGCGTTTTCAACGGTTGGTAAATTCGTTGCGTCTTACATGAGTATTTATCGAATGATAAATACTATAAAAAATGGCATTAAAACTGTTGCCGATCTTGATACTGCATTAGTTGATTTACAAAAGACTTCTACTGCGACACCAAAACAATTAAATAGTTTTTACAAAGAAGCTAATGACGTTGCAAAAGAATACGGAACAACAACACAGCAAATTATTCAAGGTGCTGCGGATTAACCTATAAGTCCTCTTATATGGAAACATATAAGTTTACATTCAGCTTTTATCGGGAAAAATCCTGAGAAGGACAATTCCGAGGGCAAGACAAAACATTTAATATCATATCATTGGATGTGGTAATTTGATAAAAAAGAAAAATTATGATGAATATATTGGAAATGAATACAACCTATTAACAATTCTTGATATTTATAAAATTGGAAAACAAAGAAAAGCATTTTGTAAATGTCAATGTGGAAATAAGAAAGAAATGAATTTCTACAACGTAATAAAAGGAAAATCTAAATCATGTGGATGTTATGAAAAAGAATCAAGATATAATCGTAATCATGCACAGACAGATATAATTGGGAAACGGTTTGGGAAACTAACAGTTATTAAAGATTCAGGTAATAGAAGTGCAAACGGTTCAGTTATATGGGAATGCAAGTGTGATTGTGGTAATATAACCTATTGTGAGTCTTCAAATTTAAAACGAGGGCATAAACAATCATGCGGATGCAATAAATTAGATTACATAAATTCATTAAAGAACAATATAATAGGTAAAAAATTTGGATTATTAACAGCTATAAAAGAATTAGATCGAAGCCAATACGATAGAAGAACATACTCATGTGAATGTGATTGTGGAAACATTTGCATTGTGGATGGTTCTTCTTTGACTACTGGACATACTACATCGTGTGGATGTATGGGAAGAAGTAAAGGAGAATATATCATTCAAAAAATACTGCAAAACCATAACATTTCTTTTATAAATCAATATAGATTTGATGATTGCAAGCACGAACGGCGATTGCCGTTCGATTTTTATTTGCCTGAAAACAATGTATGTATTGAATATCAAGGAAAACAACATTATCAAGTAGTCGATTATTTTGGCGGTGCGCAAGGATTCGAGGATAGAAAAAGAAACGATTCTATTAAGAGAAGGTATTGCAAAGATAATGATATAGTATTATTAGAAATACAATATGGAGAAACAATAGAAAATATAGAAAAATTGATATTAAATGTTTTGAACCCGTAACGAGTAAGTTTTACATGCAGTAATGTATGTTTACACGCTGAACACCTAAACGCATTTTGCGCATGGTGAAGATGTACTCTGCTCTGCAAATATAATCTAAAAATGAAATTGCAGAAGTAGGCAGAAATGACCTACTCCTCTTCTATTTTGAAGAGAGTAACAAAAGGTGGTCTCGTCTTGGATATAACTTGTCAGATGCAAAAACGATGAGCAAATTATCATCACAGTTTGCAGCGATAAGTCCGGGGATGAGTGTTGAAGAAAGCACTTCAAGTCTTGTCAGTACGATGAAGGCATTCGGAATTGAAGCTGATGATGTTCTTGACGGTGTAATGTCTAAAGTTAATAAAGTTGGTAACAGTTTTGCATTATCAAATGCAGACGTTATGACTGCTCTTAAAAATTCATCAAGTGCTATGTCGGTAGCAAATAACTCACTTGATGAAACTATTGCTTTAATTACTGCTGGTACTGAAATTGTGCAAGATGCGTCCAAAGTAGGTAATGGTTTAAGGACGATAAGCATGAGGATCAGAGGTAGACAATTCATGCCTCCTTATATGGAAACATATAAGCTATGTGCCTCACTAAATATAGCATAGTAAACAAACTATATCAGTTAAAGGAATGGGAATTTCAAGACTGAGGAAAGATTATATATTTGCACTTTTTAAATCATCACTGAAAAAGGTGGTGATTTTTTATTTATATTAAATATCATAAGAACGATGTTATAAAAGATTTGGAATCAAGGGGTTATAGAATATTGGAGTATAAAAATAATTCAAATATTATCGCAGAAAATGAAAAAAAAGAAAAATTGATGACTTAAAATGCAAATATATAAAATCCGCAGAGACTACAGGATGTGTATGGCAACATACATATTGAAGTTTGTTCTCCCTGTCTTATGACGAGAGTAATATATAGTCCGTTCTTGCGATATAATCCATAACTATGAAACGCAAGAGTTAGCCAGAAATGACTAACCGCCATTTATTTGGTCAGTAAGCTAAAAGCTGAAAGTAACAGATTAAAAGATGAATGAGGAAACCGAGGAACTTGATGATAATCTCGTAAATATCAAGGGCGATGTTTACGAACTCACAGGTGGAAGGGTTTCAATCATGGAGGACGCTGATACTTATAAAAGCACGTATCAGGTTCTTAAAGAGATTTCGGCAGTTTGGGATGACTTATCAGACAAAAATCAAGCCCAACTTCTCGATAAGTTATTCGGCAAGACGAGGGCAGAAAGTTGCCCTAACATGTAGAAATACATGCAAAGAACATATTTAATTACAGGTAATTCCTAAAGCCTTGCACCACAATAACGGCGAAAGCACGTTATGAAGGTTTGACAACGCAAGGATGCAACAATGGATGTTCATGTAGCAAAGTACCCTAACGTCATACATAGACCATATGTTAATTAAGTCGAGGGTAAATGTTCATCGACTATTCCCCATAAGGGATATGACAATCAAATAAAGGTGGAAATCCTGAATAGTCATATCAATAGAAGTACGGCGCAAATTTAGGCGTGAGTGAAAACCTCTTAAATGGAAAAGGTATGCCCCTAACACATAACGGCGAGGGTGAAGAAATAGTCAAAACCTATATGAAAGTATAGGATGTTTAATCTAAAAGCTATGCATAGGAGAAGCATGGCAAGACAATTTACGAAAGAAGAATTAGAAATGATAATTGAAGATTATAAATCTGGAATGAAACCATATAAGTTGGCAGAAAAGTATAAACGAAATTCATCAAGTATTATAAATAAGTTAAAACGATTGGGAGTATATGAATTTTCAAAAAATCATTATTCAGATGAAGATATAGAATTTATAAAGAGGGAATATCCTATTGGTAATTGGGATGCTATTATGAAAAGATTTCCTAATTCAACGAAACAATCAATTATTTCACAGGCGCATAAATTGGGAATAACAGCAGAGTATTTCTTCTGGAATGAATCTGAATTAGAATTTCTAAAACATAATTATTTTAATTACACACTTGATGAACTTGAATCTCATTATGGTTATAAATATTCAAAGGATGCGATACAGACAAAAGCATTTAGATATTTTGGATATTCAACAGATGATGATTGGAGTGAAGAAGAAAATAAACTATTAAAAATACATTATCCAACTAAGCCGATAGATGAAGTATGTAACCTAATTCCGGCAAGAAGTAGAAATGCTATTATAAGTCACGCACGTATTTTGAATCTATTTTCGTTCTTTTACAACCAAACATATTGGAATGAAAAGCAAGATAATTTACTTCTGAATAATTGGGAGAATATGTCTGATGATGAATTATCTAATTTAATAGGGAAACCGAAGTTATCAATATCTGAACGTAGACATAGATTAGGATTAATGAGGGTTGACAAAGATAATTTGAAATATTCGGATATTAGCAAATACCTTAGAGGTCAATTACAAACATGGAAAACAGATTCTATGCGTAATTGTGATTATCAGTGTGTGCTTACAGGATCAAAAAATTTTCATATTCATCATCTATATAGTTTCAACCATATAGTTTCAGATTTTTTTAATAGTTCTAATTATATTATTAAAGATTTTAATGATTACACGCAAAAAGAATTAGCTGAGATAACATCAGCATTTATTGATGAACATAATAAGTACCCATTAGGTGTATGTATAAGAAAAGACATACATGATTTATTTCATAGTATATATGGAAGATATAATAATACACAAGAACAATGGGAAAGATTCGAAGAAGATTATAAAAATGGTTTTTATATCAATACAGCATAGTAAATTTTAGATTAAACTGGAAAGAGTTATGACCTTTCTGAATGTAATGACAAATTGGTGCTGCCGTAATTTCCAATTTTTCACAAGCCGAAGAAGCAATAAAAAAGATGTCCACTTCTGCTGGTGCAGCAGACGCAGAAATGGAAATCATCACAAATTCAATATCATATAAATTAAATGCCTTAAAAGAAACAGGTACAGGCATTTGGCAAAATCTATTCCAACGTAGTGACATGGGCGCAGTCTTAGATGGACTCACTGGTATACTTGGAGTATTTGATGCAATAACAGACAAGATAGGTTTAGTCGGAACTTTACTTGTTGGTGGTACGCTTGCCAAGGGCATTATGGGCGTGGTTTAACCCAAAATCAAGGGTTACAGCAGAGGTCGGCATAGTCAAGAACATATCAATACGGCGATATAATTCAAGTCTATGGGTGTGCGCCCAATATAAATACACACAAAGAGGTAAATGCTTGGAAACTGGTTAAACTAATCATACTACAGCATAATCGGAAACGATAAGTGTGAATGTTACGAAAGTAGAAAAAAAATGATTAGCTGGCGCATGGTGATAGTAAACCTAAACGCTTTGCGATTTTCGCAGATAGGATAACATAAGCAGGACGGAATACTAAAGTGTTCAATCCCCAGAGACTACCCACTCTTTGAGTAGCCATTGCCTTAGTATGGTTGCTTATAATGTATAGTCCAATGTAGGAACTTATCTCCTATTTATGGTGCGCTCGTATCGGCGTTGATAAGATGATACTTTATTTATATGTTGGTGTCCACGTATAACCACATTTTGCGCAACGATTCACTGTTTTGTTTGCGCCGATAAAACCTGTTACGATATTATATCCTCTCCTATTCGTAGATATAGACTGAGAATGACAACGAGGACATTCTATAGGATCATCAATATTATAAATTCTTCTGTGTATTACTTCATTAATTTGACTTTTAATTCTTGTTGATGAAGGTTTCATTGAAACTAAAAAGTATAATTTAGATAAATTTTTAACAATATATTCTGCGTTTTCTTTTGTAAGTCCATCAGATACAATATATGGAAGTTTCTTTACACATTCAATACTTTTGTAATGATTGACGTTGCAATTATCACGAAGAAAATTTGCACAACACAATAACAATTCGCTTTTGTCTTTCTGCGTTCCATCATAGTTTAATTTTTCAATTATTACTCTGTATAATTTATTATCTTTTATACTCTGTATTGGATACCCACAGTGGATACATACTTTTGCTTTATCAGATACGTTATTTCCGCATTCTGGACATTTAATAAGTGCCATATAATCACCTTCTTTCTAATGTAAATATACACTAATTTAATAAATAATACAAGTTAATTATATATAAAATCCATAAAATAGTCTGCTTTTAAAGATGGTGCGACATGGATAGGAGCGTTTGGTAGCGGTTTAGCAAGTATGGCTACAATGGCTGCTCCGCTAATAGCAGCAGCAGTTGCTTTTGGTGCTTATAAAGGATTTGACTATCTTAATTCTGGTTGGACAAGAGCGCAAGATCAAGCAGAAGTTTCAGTTAAAGAATACGAAGATGCACAGTCTAAACTTGAATCTCTTCAAGGCAAACAAGGTGAAAACTTTGAGCAAGCAAAAGGTATAGCACTTAAATACAATATCGAAGTAGAAGGTGCTGATACTGTTGATGATATAATAAATAAAGTTGAAGCGAGTGATACAACTCTAAACTTTGTGGATGAAGCAGAACTTTCAAGATTATCAGAGGCAAGTGCAGAACTTGAAAATCAAATTAAAATTCAAGAAAAGATTGCTGAATCGAAAAAGAAAACCGCTTTAGTAGATACAGAACAGGCTTCAAAAGCGGAAAAGTCTTATTGGGAGCATATTAGAGGGCAACACGGCGAAGGCGTGTTCGGCAGTATTGCTTCTGTTTGGGATTATATTACAAGCCAAAAAGCTGTTTATGATGAAAACGGAAGATACACTGGAAAAGATGAAAAAGACCTTTGGGAAGAAGGCGGTACAACAAACATCGACCTTGCCAGAAAATCTCTTGAAAGTCTCAATTCGTTAAAAGAAGAATCAAGTCGTTTAGATGAAAAATTAGCAAAGAAATCAGGTAATTTAACAGATCAAGAAATTAAACAAAGGGAAGACTTAAATTCTAAGATTTCTCAAGCTACCGCTGAAACGGCTGGTTATCTTGATATTATTCAAGACCAAGCTGATACCATGTTGAAATATGGTGCTGATTCTGATTACGCAAAGAAATACATTGAAGATGTAAATGATATTGCAAAAGGATTCAGACAAATAGATATGACTCCTGCTGAAAAAGCATTAGACAATCTTGAAAGTTTCTTTGATGGAAAAGGCAAAGGCGCAATTAAAGATTACTTGCGAGATTCTGTCAAAGAGGGCAAGAATCTAAAACAGGCTTTAGGTGAAGTCGGTCTTACTATGGATGATTTAGGCATAAGTAATTACAAACAATTAAGAGATTACTTTAAAGATGCCTCAGAAGAAATCGATGGTGCTACAAATAAACTTGATACTTTTAGATTATCTGTCGAGGACGTAGAAGAAGCGTCTAAATCAGCAGATCAAGATGCCGGATGGTCTACTATTCAATCAGCCGTAAAGAAAGGAAAAGAACTTCTCGAAGAAGGAAAAACAGGAACAGACGATTTCCAATCTATCGCACAATTTCTAAGTCCTAAGAATTTAAAGAAACAAGCTAAAGAAGCTAAAGAAGCTGGTGGCTATGCTGCTGATGTTTATCAAGAGGCGTTTGAACAAGGATTAGCAAAAGCTGAAAGATGGTTTGGTGAAGATGAAACGCAGTCTATGATGAACGCAGTAGACGATTTTGCAGATGCCGGACTATTTAATGTGAACAAGTCAGATGATAAAGGATTGTGGGATATAGAATCACAATTCAACTCCACAGCAGAAGCAGCAGATAAATTAGGGGTTAGTGTTGGTGCTGTCGAAACAGTATTAAGCGCACTTGAAGCATATGGTTATGAATTTGATGGTGTTGAAAAGTCTGGCGATATGCTTAACGAGTTTTCCGACTCACTTGCTGGTCTTAAATCCGTTTACGATGATATGGAAAGCGGAAAAGGTAAGGATAGAGTAAAAGACATCATAGAAGGTTTCGACCAAGAGTATAGTTCTTTCGAGGAAGATTTATCTGGTCTTACTGAAGAGCAAGTGGTTCATATAAAGTTTGAATATGACTTAGCTGAAATTCAGAACCAAATGGATCAGTTGCAAAGACAGCGTGAAGGTGAAGGAAGTAACGGAAATGGTTCTGTCGGAACGAGAGAAACAAATGCGCAGTTAATTGCACAGCAAGGTTCTTACATTCAGAAATCAATGGAAATGCAAGGATTGACTTCTGAAGGCGTTGAAATACCAGTAACTTTAAAAGACCAACTCGGAGCAGTCGATCAATTTAAACAAAATTTAGCTAATGCGACTTCCGAAGGCGCAAGGCAACAAGCACAAGAACAACTTATCCAAGCACAACAAGCGGTAATTGATACACTCAATCAACAAGACACTACTGCTTTGCAGAACGAAGTTAAAGACGCTGTTTCAAAAGGTGCTGAAGAAGGTCATGTAGAGGGCGCACAAAAATCATCTGAAGAAGTTTCAAATATTCAAAAAGAATCTTCTAAAAACGCACAAGAGCAATTAGCAGAAGAAAGCGGTATACAACCAATGTCTACTGCTTCACTAAAGAATGCCGCATTAGACCCCGATATGCTCGCTCAATTCCAATCCGACATGCAAGAATTATCTGGTTCATCTGAACTTGAAATAGAAGCTAAAGTCAAAGCAAATGAATTGGATACAGATGGTCTTAGTGGCGAAGAAGCAACTATCGAAGGTGGAAAAATTCAAGCATCTGAAATTGAAGCACCAGAAGGCGATGCTATTGAATTAGATGCTAATGTAAACACAGCAACCGTAGAAGATTCAATAGGATCATTATCAGGGCAAGAGATTGAAGCAACACTTAACGCAGATGCATCACAAGCAGAAGGCGAAATAAGTTCTCTGTCAAATCAACAAATAGATGTCTCCATGAATGTTGATACGTCACAGGCAGAAGGCGCAGCAGAATCACTTCAAGGTCAACAAGTAGATGTTGATATGAATGTTGATACATCTGGTGCAGATGGCGCATTAAGTTCTTTAGAAGGTCAATCCGTTACTGCAACTGTTAATGCCGATACTTCCGCTGCAAGTGGCGCGATTAGTGGATTAAGCGGTCAAGCTATAAATGTCAGTGTAAATGTAGATGCACCAGAAGCACCACAATACGAGGATCAATCTCCGCAAGTAGCGTATGGAATTAATGCACCAGCAGCACCAGTTTATCCAGACCAAAATCCGGCGGTAAACTATCACATCAATGCGCCTTCTCCACCGTCATATCCTAATATTAGTAGAACTGTTACATATCATATTGTTACAGTTGGTTCACCTCCTGCTGTTGACGGAACGGCACATGCAAGAGGTACAGCGTATGCAAGAGGTGATTGGGGAACTAAATCAAGCGGTATTGCGCTTGGTGGTGAACTTGGACGCGAGTTAGTTGTAAGGGATGGCAAATTCTTTACTATTGGCGATACTGGTGCAGAAATGTTCGCATATAAGAAGGACGATATCATCTTCAATGCGGAACAGACAAAACAGATATTTGAAAAAGGGAAAATAACACACGGCAACCGCAGAGGACGAGCATTGGCTGAAGGTACGGCTTTCAGACTTGGTTCTGGTGGTTCTTCATCGTCTGGTGGTAGTTCAAATAGTGGCGGTGGCTCTGGAGGTTCTGGAGGCTCTGGCGGTAGTTCAGGCGGTGGCTCTGGAGGTGGAAAATCATCTTCATCTTCATCTTCATCTTCTAAAGCAGATTACATTGACTGGATAGAAATTAAATTAAAGCGTGTCGAGGAAGAAATAAAAACACTCGACAAAGCATCAAAAGATACTTTTGCAAAATGGTCTACACGTAATGATAATCTTGTACGTCAAATTCAAAAAACAACAGAAGAAATAGATTTACAAGGTCAAGCATATCAAAGATATATAGCCCAAGCAAATTCCGTACCACTTGCACAAGATTT
>Ga0326512_10000758_pt1 | contig 27236 bp, 36 predicted proteins | sample 1_2617_0518_D_FD_203652 | JGI IMG/M metagenome (GOLD analysis project Ga0326512, IMG submission 203652) | Bovine rumen microbial communities from UC Davis, California, United States - 1_2617_0518 | ecosystem: Host-associated > Mammals > Digestive system > Stomach > Rumen | place: USA...
CAAAGATTGAAACGCAGGAAATTGCAGGGCGTGACATTGACCGCCTTGTGCTCCAGTTGGATGTCGCCGAGGGTGAATATACCGACCACTACAAGAAACTCTACGAGGCATCCAAAGGCGGTATGTACCCGGCAAGGTTCAAGGGCGTTCTGCGGCTGAACATCCCGGTGCAGGGCGATCAGTACGAAGCGATGAACAAGCGCATCCTCGAGGGAGCGGCTTGGTGCTTTCAGGAGTCCAACAAGGGCTACAAGTGGGACGGCGACGAAACACGCCTGAAGGGTTTGGCGGTTGGGTTTGCAGTTCGTGAGGCTGACTACCTGATTGAAGATGCCAACGGCGTGCGGAAGGTAACAAGCACAGAAATTTGCCGCCTTGATAGTGTCCCCGAGGTAAAGACCGGGAAGTGCAAGACTCCCAAGCGGCGTGAGCTGAAGGACGCTCAGAAGCAGAAACTGGCAGAATACGAAGGGGCTATGCACAGGGATTTCACCGAGGTTGAAACTTCTGACGAAGAACTTCCGTTCTGATGGTAACAATTGCGGCGGTGATGGGTTGCCATTGCCGCCGCTCTTTTGGAGGCGATGCAGGTGATCATACTGGAGGATACCAGACAGCAGGAAGGGAAACATAAAAACATTGAAAGCTACTTCAGGCGTTCCGGCATTCACCTTGAGCGGTGTTGCCTGTACGCCGGGGATTATGTTATAGCCAACGACCAGAGCCGTGCGGTGGACACCAAGCAGGACGTCATGGAGATCATTAAAGACATCCTGAGTGCAGACCACGACCGTTTCAAGCGTGAGTGCTTGCGAGCACAGGAAGCCGGAATAAAGTTGCTGATCCTGATTGAAGAGCCATTGCCGGAGGGCGGCTTGAAAAACTGGAAAGTCCCACTGGATGCAAAGGGGAAACCGTTCTCCGGGGTAAAAGGCGAAACGCTCAGAAGGGCAATGATTACCATGACAGCCAAGTATGGAGTCCGCTTCAGGTTCTGCGATCCCAAGGAGACAGGGCGTGCAATCGTCGAGTACCTGACCGAGGGGGTTCTCCCATGACAGACGTTGCGGCGGCAATTAAGGACGCTGTTTCTTGCCAGCAGTTTGCGGACTTCATCGGCCTGAATGTTAACCGAGCAGGATTTGCTGTTTGCCCATTTCACGGAGACAAAGATGCAAGTCTGAAGATCTACAAGGGCGGTCGTGGATGGTGCTGTTTTGGATGCCATAAGGGCGGCGATGTGATTAACATGGCATCGTTGTACTACGGGTTACCTTTTAAGGAAACACTGAAGCGGCTGAACGAAGATTTCAATCTCGGCCTTATGAACGACAGCCAGAGCGAACAAGACCGGGTTCTTACGGCAACACTGGCGGCGAAGAAGAAAGCCGAGCGGATGAAAGCACAAAGGGAACGAGAAGCAAAACTGGCTGAGTATTGGGTGGCCTACGACAAATGGCTTGACTCTTGTCGGAAAGTCAGTGATAATGAACCAAGCCGGGACGGTGAGGCATCCAAGGAGTTCTGCGACGCTTTGATCGACCGGGAGATTAATTACCAACGAGTGAAAAAACTAGAAACGGAGCTGATTGACAATGACCACTAGTCAAGAAGCGATTCAGGCATTCAAAGAGGCAATTTCTGCTTACGACTATTCCGATTTTGTTGAGGGCGATGAACCATACGTCCTGTTGGAAAGTGCGGCTGTTACACCGGAGTCAAGACTGCGGTTTGAACAGATGCTAGAGAAGCGTGCACAGCAGTGCGGCGTTCCGATTCGCATGGTTCGGGCAATGGTTAAGGAACACAGGCCGAAGCCAACTGCCAAGGATTTGACGGTTGGAGGGTTCTTTGATTTTGATGGACAGCCTATTACGCTTGAAACCGGGAAATACATTGCAGAAGGCAACCGCATCTGCGTTGAGGACAAAACCGGGATGGAGGTTGTGTGTCCGCATCCAATTATTCCGTCGAAAAGGTATCTGAACATTGAAACCGGGACGGAATCGCTTGAGATCAGTTTTAAACGTGAATACTGGAAGTCAGTGATTGTCGAAAAAGGGAAACTGGCAAGCGCAAGTACAATCATTCAGCTTGCTGACCACGGTGTGAGCGTAACAAGCGAGACTTCCAGACAGATGGTGAAATACCTGTCATATATCGATGATCTGAACCGGGAGATCATCCCAATCGAGCAGATGAGTTCACATCTCGGATGGGTGGACGGCGGTTTCGTTCCGTACCTTGACGGCGTGGAATATGACGGTCAGGGCGCATTCCTTCAGATGTACAAGACGATCCACGAGCAGGGAAGTTACGATAAATGGCTGATGACCATGAAGGACTTCCGTGCTTCCGGGTGCATTCAGGCACGGCTTGTTCTGGCGGCGAGCTTTTCGTCCGTCCTGCTTTCTAAGTTTGATGCTCTGCCATTCTTCGTGCACCTTTGGTCAGCACAGAGCGGCACAGGCAAAACGGTCGCCATGGAGGTCGCCGCAAGCGTCTGGGCGAATCCGCAGGTGGGTGCGTACTGCCGCCCACTGAAATCGACTAATGTTGGCTTGGAGCAACTGGCGATCTTTACGTGCAACTTGCCATTGTGCTTGGACGAACTCCAGTCCATTCAAGGCCGTGGGTCTTTCGATGATATCGTTTATGCCTTGTGTGAGGGAAGCGGCAAGACCCGAGGAGCTAGGAACGGCGGTCTGCGTGCTTCTCCCAGTTGGAAGAACTGCATCATCACAACCGGGGAGATGCCGATCATCAACACCGGGAGCAAGGCCGGAGCAATGAACCGTGTGATTGAGATTGAGTGCAAGAACAAGCTGTTCCCTGATCCCAAGGCCATGCACAAGGCCGTTACGGCGAATTACGGGTTCGCAGGGAGGCGGTTCGTGGAGGCACTCAGCGATGAAAAAGTTCTGGAAGAAATCGAAACGGAACAGCAGGAAATTTTCGAAAGGCTTTCCGAAATTGGGACGGACAAGCAGGCTCTGAGTGCATCCATTCTTCTGGCGGCAGACCATGCGGCAGAGCGGATCATATTCCACGATGGTGTGACACTGACCGAGGACGATATTATGCCGTATGTGAAGAGCATGCAGGATGTTGATTCCGGCAGGAGGGCGCACGAATATCTGCTTGAGTGGATCGCAGAGAACAGGCTTGGGTTCGTGGTTGACGATGACACGGAGGCGGTTCATGGACGGTCAATTCTTGGGTGCGTTGAAACGGACAAGGAATCAGGACACGCCAAGACGGTCTGGATCATCGGAAAGAGTTTCAACCAAGCCCTGTTGGACGGCGGGTTCAACCCGGACAGCTATCTTTCATGGGCACAGGGCGAGAACCTGATCAGAACACAGCCGGGGCAGAAGAAACTCGTCCATAGGATTCCGGGAACGGGAATCAGCACGAGGTGCGTGTGCGTGCTTCTGGATGGAACGCAGGAATCGTTGGAAAAATGGGGAACTGTTGTGCAGGATGCAAACCTTCCTTGGTAAGCGGTGCAAAACACCGCTTTTTTTATTGCAAAAAGTTCGGAATATGTGAATTTAGGTATTTACATATTACACAATATGTGATATGATATGCATGTACCCAATAGGGTGATAGGAGGAAACTTAAATGAAGAAATACATCGCAATCGGGCATTTCAAGGGAAGCAAAAATACCGTGAGCGTGGCCGACATTACCAGTTCCAAATCAAACTTTGAAGCAGACCTTCGAATGAACGCATTCGTGGCAATCGCAGTTCTTACAGAGAAAACCTTCAACGAGATCAAGGTAATGGACAGCATGGAAATCTTCGAGAAAGTTAAGAAACTCACTACCAACTACCGTGTGTGGAATGAAATCTGTGACTACATCGAACAGTGCATGGACATTATGGAAGAAAAGCTCGCCAACGCTCAGTGGTAAAAAACAGCCCAAGCCGCCCGGGCAAAAGGGCGGCAGAACGGAGGAACGAATTATGGCAATGATTGAAAAGGGATTGCACGATTATCTGGTAAAACGTTATGGAAGTTGGGAATCAGCGGATGTTGTGAAAGATGATGGCAAATCAATCACTCTCAAGATCGACTTCGGAGACGAGGAAGTTCTTACCGTAGTGATTAACAGAAGAGAGGGCTACAACGGTAATTACAGAGTGATAATGGAGAGATAACGAAAGAAATTGGAGGAACTTAAAAAAGGTATTTACATATTGTGTAATATGTGATAAGATATACATGTACCAAACAGGTACTAACAAATGAACGGAGGGTAACGAAATGGCACACATTGAAGATATCAGGTTCGATCATGTTGGCAAGAATGAAGGCTGTATGTGTGACAACTGTGGTGCATGGCTTACAAATATTTGGACTGTAAAATTTCGCGAAGGCGAATCGCTCCACTTCGGAATGGACTGCTTTGACAAACGCATCAAGGGCAAGTTAAATGCTTTCGGCAAGAAGGAAATGCAGAAAGTTCTAAAACGGATTCAGGAACATTCTGAACTGCTGAATCAGCTGAAGCAGGATGAAGTTACGGAAACTGTCCAGAAGGAATGGGAATCTTACAGATACTGGCAGAAATATTGGAAGGATAAGACTTTTGAAGAATGGAAAACATGGATGATTGAAGAAGTTCTTCCGGATCGTCTGGAAGCGGATAGAAAAGTACTTGCTAAGTTTGAAAAGATCAATTTTTAAGACAGATCGCCGAGCCGGGCGGCTAAACCCGGCGTTGGAGGTTGAACGATATGACAATGCAGGAACGGCTGAACATTCATCGGGAAATTGAGCGGCAGAACAAGGAACACGAAATTGAATGGAAGAAGGAGAACGAAAATGAAAGACATTAAGGAAATCACGGAACAGCTCGAACAGGGCGTAAAGGAAGTTTTTACAAGCGGACGCTATGCTGAGTATCTGGACACAATGAGCAAGTTCTACCACTACAGCGCAAATAACTGCATGCTGATCATGATGCAGAAACCTGAAGCCACGATGGTGGCAAGCTACAACCAATGGAAGAAGGATTTCAACCGTCAGGTACAGAAGGGTGAGAAAGCAATCAAGATTCTCGCCCCAATTCCCCACAAGCGCACCAAGGAAGTTACGCTTCAGGACGGCACTGTTGAAAGCCGTGAAAGTCAGTGGTTATCCTTCAGAGCTGTTCCGGTGTTTGACATTAGCCAGACAGATGGAGATCCGCTCCCGACATTGACTGAAAGGTTGAACGGCGATGTGAAGCAGTATGATGAATTGCTTGTCAAGATCATTGAATGCGCTCCAGTTCTGGTTCATTTCGAAGACATCCCCGGAAAAGCACTTGGCTATTTCAGCACAGCTGAAAATCGTATTGTGATCCGTCCCGGGATGGGAGAGGAACAGACAATTAAAACGCTTCTGCACGAGGTTGCACATTCTATGCTCCATTGTGATGGCGGCGAGGAGAAAGATGCCGATCGTGAGACAAGGGAAGTGCAAGCCGAGAGCGTGGCCTACACGGTTTGTAAGTATTTCGGCATCAATACCGATGGCTATTCGTTTGGATACATCGCCGGATGGAGCGGTGATAAGGACGTAAAACAGCTTACTGAAAGCATTGAAATCATCAGAAAAACAGCAAGAACAATTATTGATTCAATTATCGAAAGAGGCGAGAATAATGAAAATAACTGAAATGAAAAAGATTGATTTCAGCTCAGTCCCAGAAAGAAAGCACTGGAGTGATAAGGTCGAACTGTTCAACTCGTTGGTTATTATTCCGACGATGCGAAAGCATGATAGCGGATATATGTGTATGGATTTTTGCGCAGTGGATGTAAATGATGAGCCGATCTGCCTGCTCTCCGGCTGTTCCGATGTTATTAATCTTGATGGCATTGGTGGTTATGGTAAATTCAATGGTGAACTTGCTAAAAGTAGGCCGATTGAGGGATGGAGCATTGACTGTTTGCCTTGTGGATACTTGAGAATCTTTTGTAATGGATGGATCGAGGCAGGGCATTCGGTGAGCGATTTTGAAATTTTTTACCATGACAGGTCGGAAAAGAAATAGTGTAAACATCAAAGCCAAGTGAAGAGCAGATAAGGAAGATCAGGTGGAAATAAATGTGGTATGTTTATATGAAACACATTGATAGCGGCAGAGAAGATTTTATTGGTGTTTACGACACGGCAAAGGAAGCAGTACACAAAATTGCTCAGTGTTATTTGATCGATGGCAGAAATAAAGCAATGGAAGATGAATATTATTATTTTATGAAACGCCATTGAACAAGATCGACCGCTCCTGCGGCCGTTTTTGTATGCTTTTTGTTTGACAGCGTGCATACATTGTGCTACACTTCGTCGTGGAGGTGATGAACGTTGTCTGCCGTTTTTGGGTTCAGACTCCCAGATGATTTGCGCAACTACTTGCGGGTCAAAGCAAAACAGCAAAGAACCACCGTAAGTCATTATTTGATCATGCTGATTCTGCGTGACATGGGGAAGGAAGATGATACTTTTGCCAAAACTGATTGACAAAGACCTATGGCATTTGTTTATCCGTTGCAGTGAAGGAACAAAACGATGCCACGGGTGCAAGTGGAACAACCAACGAACCGATGGCATGTGTTGTAGTCTGGTTGATGAAATCAATAAGAAGAGAGAGGAAAAGCAATGAAAGAACTGGAAATTAAGTATGTTGACATTGACTCCGTTAAGCCTTATGAAAAGAATCCAAGAAAGAACGACGATGCTGTTCCCATGGTGGAAGAAAGCATAAGGCAGTATGGGTTCAGAGTTCCGATTGTGATTGATAAAAATAACGTGATCGTTGCCGGGCATACCCGATATAGAGCCGCACAGAATCTTGGAATGAAATCCGTTCCTTGCGTAATAGCGGACGATCTGAGCGATGAGCAGATCAAAGCGTATAGAATTGCAGACAATAAAGTCTCCGATTTCTCTCTGTGGGATAATTCGCTCCTGCTCGAGGAACTCGAATCCTTGTCGCCTGATTTGTTCACCGGGTTTGATGAAAGCGAACTTTTTGACCAGACCGCTTCCGAAGCGGAAATTATGGATGAGGGCGACAATGACGTTCTGGAAGAAAATGAACAGGGCGTTATGTATGAAATCACCTTCAAGTCGCAAGACCAGACGAAGATTCAGGCGATCAAACAGTATTGGGAGGAGAATCTGAGTGACGGACAGTGAGATTTTGATTGTTGAGATATCCGGCAAGCGTCCGGGAACATCAAAACAACGTCCGACGGAGAAGTTCCAAACAAGGTTTGATCACCTCATTATCTCAAACAATTCTGCCGGATATGATAGCACTTGGGATATAGTCGATGTTCCAGACGATTACAGGCAGTTCTACATCGAGAATTATAAGATATCTGATAAAGCATATTTCGCTCCGATGAATCGCAGTTATGCGATAAAGTACGCACGTGAGAGGGGCTATAAGTATCTTATTCAGCTCGATGACAACATCGAGACTATCGAACTCGCCTATAAAATTGGCAATAAGATGTTTAGGAATCACGGTGCGAACATGTTCGATGATTTTGTCGAAATGCTCGTTTGCATTCTTGAAAATAGCAATGCATGCATGTCCGGCATGAGACTGCAAAGTATGATGCCGCAAAAACAGTTTCTCGCTGAAAGATATCTTTATAGCTTTTTCGCTCTCAAACTGAAAGATTGTCCGGATGTGTTTCATGGTGATTTCGAGGACGATATCGAGTATCGTCTAAAATGCACCGAAAAGGGTTTGCCCACTCTGATGTGCGTTCCACTTGCTTATGGAAAGACTTCTCAGGTCAGCGGCAAGGACGAGAGCGGCAATAGAGCGGCGTATACGGAGGCCGGACTCAAGCGTGGGGAAACCATGAGGAAGATTCATGGAGACGTATACAAGTGCGGGCTAAAAGGCACTACGGCGAGTACTGTGCCCACTCATGGAGTGTTCTTTAGACATCAGTTAAAACCGATAAAGGTCGGAACGATCCTATATGACAAACAGGCGATTGTTGACAGATTTCAACAGTTGCTTGCCAAGTACAAGAAGGTTCTCCCGGACAAAATCATCGAGAAAAAAACACCGAAACGAAAGGGGTGATGAACGATGGCTAACGAACAGAATCTGATCCCGGGGGCGCACAAGCTAAGCGTGGAAGAAGCGTCGAAGGGTGGTATTGCTTCCGGCAAGGCAAGAGCCGAAAAACGTGACCTTCGTAAAGCCCTTGAAATGCTCCTAGAACAGACTTTTACCGACAAGAAGGGAAATACTAAGACTGGCACTCAAGCCGTTACAGAGCGGCTTTTCGCCGAGGTTATGAAGGGAAATGTAAAGGCGTTTGAAGTCCTGCGTGATACGGTCGGGCAGAAGCCTGTCGAGAAGGTCATGGTTGCTGAAGTGGAACAAAGCGTGATTGATGAAGTAGAAAAGGCGGTGCTTGGAGATGGCTAAGAATGATTTTTCGATTGACGTTGATGTTAATCTTTCCGTAACAGACAAAACCGTGGACAGATGTCTGCGCATTCTGGAGATGTGGCTTGAGGACAATCCGGGGTATGACATCGTTGGTGAGCGGCATCCGTTGGTGAGCGGCGATGAACGTATTATTTTGAAGGTGCATCGCCGTGACTCGTGAACAGGCATTAGACTTTCTGCTGAACCGTCCTGTTGATTATGCAAAGATGCTCGGGTTTACAAAGCTCGGGCATCTTCATAATCAGTGGATCATCGACATGGTGCGTGGCACGGAAGACAAGACCCTACAAGCAAGCCGTGGTACGTATAAAACCACAAGCGTTTCGGTTGCGCTTGCGCTCATCAGCATACTTCTACCAAACATGCGCACGATGTTCATGCGAAAGACGGACAACGACGTGAAGGAAGTCATTAGACAGGTGCAGAAAATTCTAGCTGATCCGCACACGCAGTATCTGGTCAATTGCATCTACGGCGTGAACCTTTCGCTTCAAGTGCAGTCAGCGACCGAGGTTAGCACCAACCTGATCCGGGACAATAAAGGTACGAGTCAGTTGATCGGGCTAGGCATGGGCGGATCCATCACTGGTAAGCATTTCGACAGAATATTCACCGATGACATTGTGAACGTGCAAGACCGAGTCAGCAAGGCCGAGCGGGATCGCACAAAGACGATGTACCAAGAATTGCAGAACATCAAAAACCGTGGTGGGCGCATTTTTAATACAGGCACGCCGTGGCACAAAGAGGACTGTTTCACGATCATGCCGTCGCCTGAGCGGTTTGACTGCTACCATCCAGAAATCAAAAAGATCATTACGCCGGAAGAACTGGAAGAAATCCGGCTGAAAATGTCGCCGTCGCTGTTTGCCGCCAACTACGAACTCCGGCACATCGCCGCAGAGAATGCCCTGTTTGAAACACCGCCGCAGTTCTTCGACAAGCCGGAGCTTCTGCGGGATGGCATTGCCCATGTCGATGCGGCATACGGTGGCGAGGACTACACGGCGTTTACATGCGGGAAACGAGTCGGAGACACGCTTTACATGTACGGTCGAATGTGGCATACTCATGTCGACACTTGTATCGACCGCATTCTGGACGATGCAGAACGGCTTATGTGCGCTCCAATATACTGCGAAGACAATGCAGACAAGGGCTTTCTGGCGAAGGAAATCAAGCGGAAAAAGCCGGAAATGCCGACCCGGAAGTACCACGAAAAGGAAAACAAGTACCAGAAGATCAGCGAATATCTGAGAAAATGGTGGTCTAACATTCGATGGCTCGATGGGACTGATCCTGATTATCTGGCGCAGATCATGGACTACACGGAAGAAGCGGAACACGATGACGCCCCGGATAGTGCGGCGTGCATTTGCCGTATGTTTGACAGAAGAACATTGGACACCTATCAATCCTTGTTTGGAGGTTGAGAAAATGATCAAAATCAAAACACTTGAGGTTGCGGGCATCGGCCCGGCAATCCACGCAATGCGAAACCCGTACGACAGTTGGGAAAAGAGCGACACGTGCCATGGGCGCATTGGCGATGCGGACAAAGAGCTGTCCGAAAAGCTGAGTGCCGCCGGGACTGAGCATTGTAAGCATCTCCGCATGTGCATGGTGTGGGCAGAAATCGAGGCTCCGCTTTTCTGGTGGAAAGAATTTGACACGTACCGTACCGGGGTCGAAAAGCTGAGTTGTTCCACGATGCACACGATCACCAAGAAGCCATTCAGTAAGGACATGTTTTCCGAGAACGTTGGTCAGAGCGTGATCGACTTGCTCGAAATCATGCGTGGATTCTATCTTGCCGCAGAAACCCCGGAGAGGAAGAAGACATGTTGGCGGCAGATCATTGAGAACCTTCCGAGCGGTTTCCTTCAGCGGCGAACCGTGATGATGAGCTATGCGGCTTTGCGCCAGATTTGCAAACAGCGAAAAGGACACAAGCTGTACGAATGGCACGACTTCAGACACTGGGCTTTCGGACTGCCGGAAGGTTGGATGATTGGAAAGGATGATGAATGATGCTTTTAACCTATCAAGACTTCCTCGAAGAGCCGAACGTGCTTGATTTTATCGGCAAGGCCATCAATCAGCACGTTAGCTCTGAGGACTACAAGATTGCACAGGAAGCGGATGCGTACGATCGCCAGAAGAACACCACGATTTACAACTACGTCCGCATGATCTTCACAAGCACGGGTGCGCCAGTGCAGGACTTCACGGCGGCAAACAACAAGATCGCATCAAATTTTTTCCATCGCCTGAACACTCAGCGGTGCATGTATTCGCTCGGCAATGGGATCTCGTTCAGCGACCACAAGGAAAAGCGCATGGTGGAAGGCGTGGAACAGACCGTTGACTTGACCGATGAAATGCTCGGCACAGAGTTTGACACCGACCTGAAGGACGGAGCTTACAAGGCACTTATCCACGGCGTTTCTTTCGGTTTCTGGAATTTGAACAAACTGTACATCTTCCCGTTGACCGAGTTCGTTCCGCTCTGGGACGAAGAAACTGGTGCGCTCCGAGCCGGGATTCGGTTCTGGCAGTTGGACAAGGACAAGCCGATCACGGCGGTTCTGTACGAGGAGGACGGCTACACCAAGTTCCGTGGCGGTCGGCACAGCGGCAACATGAACTTTGCGGTTGTTCAGCCGAAGACTGCTTACAAGCAGGTGTATCGGGAATCAGCCGCAGACGGCGTGGAAGTTGTGGGCGCAGAGAACTACGGAAGTCTGCCGATCGTGCCGCTCTGGGGGAGCAAACTGCATCAGTCAACGCTTGTGGGCATGCAGAGAGCGATCGACAGCTATGACCTGATCCGTTCCGGGTTCGCCAACGACCTGACCGATTGCGCTCAGATTTACTGGATCATTTCAAATTGCTCCGGCATGACCGACGCAGAACTTGCACGTTTTCGGGATCGCTTGAAGGTTCAGCACATTGCGGTCGCCGACACAGACAACAGTGCGGTTACTCCGTACACTCAGGAAATCCCATTTCAGGCAAGGCAAGCCTATCTTGATGCAATAAGGGCGGGTATCTATGAAGATTTCGGCGGTTTGGATGTCCATACAGTTGCGGCAGGTGCGACTAATGACCATATTGATGCGGCGTATCAGCCACTGGACGAAAATGCCGACGATTTCGAATATCAGATCATCAAATTCGTTCAGCAGATTCTCGCATTGATGGGCGTTGAAGACACTCCAGTGTTCAAGCGCAACCGGATCAGCAACCAGAAGGAACAGGTGGAAATGGTTATGATGGAGGCGCAGTATCTCGACGATGAAACCGTTCTGCAGAAACTGCCTAATGTGACAGTCGATGAGATCCCCGGCATTCTTCAGCGCAAAGGCTTGGAAAATCAGGACAGGTTTGAAGCAGACGTGCCGACCGACGAAGAAAACGAAAACGAAGAAATGCAAGAAGAAACTCCATGATTGAGGGGTGTTTGCGTTGGATGATTTCATTGAAAAATACGCAGACGATGCATCAAAAGAACTGGAAAAACGCATAAAACTGGTGTACAAACAAGCCGCCGGAGAAGTTCAGAAAAAGCTCGATGATTTCATAAAAAGACATAAGGCAAAAAATGCCAGAATGTTACAAATGGTCGATGCAGGACAGATTTCTGAACAGGATTACAAGCGGTGGTTGCAGGGACAGATTTTTCAAGGCAGACAGTGGAAAAGAAAACTTAAGGATGTTACTGAGGTATATGTTGGTGCTGATAAAAAAGCACGTGATATTGTTGGGAAAACGACCAAAAACGTGTTTATGGAAGCGGCAAACTATTCCGCATACGAAATTGAGAAAAACACTAGTGGTGCAATAGCTTTCAACGTGTACGATGCCAAAACAGTGGAAAGGCTGTTGAAAGACGATCCCAAAATGCTTCCTGAGTGGAAAATAGATGAACCAAAAGACTACATCTGGAACGAAAAAAGGGTGCGGAATGCGGTCACTCAGGGCATTATACAGGGCGAATCAATTGCTGAGGTCGGCAACAGGCTAACCACTGAACTTTCTACCAGTAATGCCAAAAAGATGAACATGTTCGCCAGAACTGCCGTCAACGGGGCGCAGAATGCAGGCCGCATGGACAGATTGTATGAAGCTGAGAAAAAGGGCATTGATGTCCGAAGGAAATGGCTTGCCACGCTTGACGGTCGAACCCGTGATACGCATCGTGCCTTGGACGGTCAGGTGCAGAAGACAAAAGACTCGTTTACAATTGACGGCATGACCATTAGATTTCCGGGCGATCCGACCGCTCCTGCACGTTTGGTGTACAATTGCCGATGCACTTTAGTCTATGTTTATCCGAAGTATCAGCACCTTCAGCACAACCACGAAAGGCGCGATCAGCTGAACGATAAAAATATCGAGAACATGACGTATTATGAGTGGGTTGGTTTGGCATCGAAAAAAGACCGGAAGCAAGAAGAGCCAAAGCCAACTGAATCAGAGTAAGCAACGACACCTGTTCAAAAAGAAATTTTTGTGAAATTTGATGATAAAGAAGAAACAATCCGTGACAATCAGCCAAACTACACAGAAGAAGAGAAAGAAAGCATTGACGAGTACGTTGGCTCCTCGTATGACGGCATTAATACTGCGCTACGGAATGATGAAGTTGAAAATTACCCGGATATCAAGAGAAACATCAAGAACATTGACAGCGCGATGGAAAAATCGACGCTTCCAGAAGACACTGTGTGTAGCCGCGGGACAGACTTCCGTGAGCTGAGCGGATTGTGGGGCCGTAGACCGGATTGGTACGAGGAAGAAGAACACCTCAAATCCATTATCGGGGAAGATGCCGTCGTTAAGAGTTACACAAGCACTACAAAAGGCGAAGAAACACTACAACAATACGCGTCAAAGGGCGTGGAGATGATTTACGATGTCAAGGCTGGGACGCATGCGATTGACATTGAGGAAGTGTCTGGCAGAAACGCGGCCAAGGAAGAGAGAGAACTCCTCCTTGACAGGGGAATCGTTATTCGCCCGACAAGAATCGAATACACGGCTGATGAAGATGGATTTATTGAAGGAAAAGTTCGGATATACGTTGAAATAATTGACAAGAGGGAGTAAGCAACATGGCAGTGGAGTTCAAAAGCAATCTGGACACAGTTCTGAAGGAAAGCCAAGAAGCCATTGAACGAGCCGCAGAAATAATCGGTGGCATGGCTGAAAGTTATGCCAAAGAGCTGTGTCCGGTAGACACGGGCAATCTGCGGAACAGCATTTCTCACACAACCGAAAACAATGGACATACCGTTGTCATTGGTTCTGCCGTCAAGTATGCGCCGTATATCGAACTTGGTACTGGCATTTATGCCAATGGAGAATCCCATGCCAAGAAAATTCCATGGTACTACAAAGACGATAAAGGAAAATGGCATAAAACCTACGGCATGAAGCCTAGGCCATATCTTCGTCCGGCAATTGAAAAGCACAAAGATGAATACAAGGAAGTTCTTAGAGCAGAACTTTCAAGCGGCTGATCATCCAAAAGCGGGATGCCTTGTAACAGGTGTTCCGCTTTTGATGTTTGTTCTGGTTGAAAAACACAACCAGATGCATCGAAAACGGCTGTCTGTTACAACGTTACAGTGTTACAAGCAAAAACAACATGGTTATAAGGAGAAAAAATATTAAAAAGTTTTTTTCTCTCGCGCGTAAGGCGTAATTATTAATGTAACAGTGTAACATTGTAACACTATATTCTATATCTATTATACGCCAAGGCTTTCCGGGTTCGTCGGGGTGTTACAATGGTAAAATAATTTGTGTAACAGGATGTAACATAGCAAAAATGCCCTTGCGGAAGGGCGTGGTTGAAAGAAGAACTCTTGACAGAATTTCTTGATTTTGCTATATTCGGGGCAAGACAGAAGAAGTTGTCTTAAATAAGCGCACTGAGCGAAGAAATGCTCCGAAGAAAAGGAAGGTGCAACGACATGGCAGTGACTAGATCGTTCCTCAAGGGTATGGGTTTGACCGATGAACAGGTCAGCGCAATCATTGAAGAGCACACCAACACGGTGAACGGTTTGAAGGAAGCACGGGACAATTACAAGGCAGATGCCGAAAAGCTGACGGCTGTCCAGAAGCAGTTGGATGACCTGAAAGCAAACAGTGGCGATGACTGGAAGGAAAAGTACAACACACTGAAAAAGACGTTTGATGATTTCAAGACCGAGTCCGCAAATCAGGCAAAGGCCGAAAAGGTTAAGGCGGCATATACTCAGCTCCTGAAGGATGCAAACGTTGACAGCAAGCGTATTGATGCCATCCTGAAGATCACCGACATGAGCGGCATGACCCTTGACGAGAGCGGAAAACTCGTTGATGCTGACAAGCTCTCTGAAAGCATTAAGAACGAGTGGAGTGCATTCATCCAGACCACAGGCGTGAAGGGGTCGAACGTCGAGACACCGCCAGAAAATCATAGTGGCACGACAATTACTCGTGCAGATGTTTATGCCAAGGACGAGCATGGTAAGTACAAGTTGTCCACGGCTGAACGTCAGAAAATGCTTACAGAGCATCCAGAAATCTTGAAAGGATGATTGCAATGAAAAATCTGCTGAAGATGAATCTGCAGAATTTTGCCGCAACAAATGTTGAAACCCTCTCCAATCCTCGTGATTCTCTGCCGAACAGCTACGGCACTGGGGCGACGGCTGTGACCGCTCGTGAAGTGGACTTTGTCACCCGGTTCGCTGATAACTGGGAAGCCCTGCGTAACATTCTGGGCATTATGCGTCCTATTCGTAAGGCTCCCGGCACTCAGCTGATTACGTATAATGCCGATGTTACTCTTGAAAGCGGCAGTGTTGGCCCCGGAAATCTGATCCCGTACAGCAAGGCCACGATCACTCAGGCCGCAAAAGCTGACCTGACCATCGAGAAGTATGCCAAGGCCGTCCCGATCGAGGACGTGAACAAGTACGGCGCAGAGATTGCCGTCGAGAAGTCCGATGATGCGTTCCTGAGCAAGCTTCAGAACGTTGTTCTTGGACGGTTCTACACATTCCTTGCTACTGGTAGCCTGACAGGGACTGCCGCCACATGGCAGGCCGCTCTCGCCAAGGCGCAGGGTGAAGTTCTGAACAAGTTTGCCACCATGCAGAAGGACGTGACTGAGGTTGTCGGTTTTGCCAACATTCTCGATGCTTACGACTATCTGGGTGCGGCTGACATCACTGTCCAGACCCAGTTCGGTCTGACCTACATCGAGAACTTCATGGGCTATCGCACTCTCTTTTTGCTTCCGGCGGCGCAGATCGCACGTAATAAGGTACTGGCAACTCCTGTTGAGAATATCGATCTTTACTACGTCGATCCCGGTGACAGCGAGTTTGCAAAGCTCGGTCTGAACTACACTGTGCAGGGTGAAACCAACCTGATCGGTTTCCACGCTCAGGGCAACTACAGCACCGCAGTCGGCGAGTCCTTCGCTCTGATGGGCATGGCTCTGTGGGCTGAGTATCTGGACGGTATCGCCAACATCACCGTCAGCGGCACTTAATGTACAGGGTAGTCCATGAGTTCTACGACCTTCAGGACTCCTGCAAGTATTACATCCCGGGGGATACGTTCCCCCGGGATGGCTTGACCGTCAGCGAGGAGCGGTTGGAGATGTTGGCATCTGACCGAACATCGCTTGGCGTTCCCGTAATTGAGAAGGTCGAGGACGAAAAACCTGCGCCACGAAGGCGGGTGAAGAAGGATGCTGTCTGAAGTTTGTGACTTCGTTCACAACTATTTCGAACACGAAATTCACCACGGAACTTTCAGTATTGTCAACGGCAACATCGATCTGACTGGACTGGTAAAGAACGGTCAGCGGTTTCGCATTCTGGGGTCTGCTCTGAATGATGGGATTTACACCTACTATGACGAAAGTGCGTTGTACAACGACGATGACAATGCACTAGCGGATCTCATGGACGAAACCTTCACCGGGGCAATCGTCGCCATGGCTATTCCAAAGGCGTTCCTGAAAATCGTAAGTGAAATCACGGAATGGCAGAACAAGAACAGCCAAGTGGTTGAGAGTCCATACACGTCTGAAAGTTGGGGCGGCTATTCGTACACAAAGGCCACTGGAAGCGGCTCTGGCGGCGGTGTTCTGAGTTGGCGTGACGTGTTCAAGCAGAAGCTGAACGCATATCGTCGGATTGCATAATTGGGGGATGGGCGTATGTCGTTGATTGAGGAAAGCATGGATTCTGTATGCATTATGGAAAAGCGCAGAGTGCCTGACGGCGAGGGCGGCTTTATAACCGACTGGCAGGAAGGCGCAGAATTCAAGGCATCTATAACATACGATTCGTCCATGCAGGCACGGATTGCAGACAAACAGGGCGTGACTTCCCTGTACACTGTCACAACCACTAAGGCCGCAAAGCTTGAGTACCACGATGTTCTGAAAAGACTTCGTGATGGTAAAATCTTCCGTGTAACCAGTGACGGCGATGACAAGCAAACTCCTATACGCTCCGGCTTCGGGCAGTATTTGCAGGTGACCGCAGAGGAGTGGGTGATTCCATCATGACGAAAAATGCGGCAATTCACGCCTTTTTCTCTTCGTTCGGTCTTCCTGCATATCCTGCTGTTTCTGTCCCCACTTCCGGCGATGACATGCCAGAATATCCATACCTGACCTATGAAGCATCCACTGATTCCGAGTTTAATGAAATTCCGGTGACTGCATCACTTTGGTACAGGACTGAAAAATGGACGGACATTAATGCGAAGACCGAAGAGATTGCACAGGCTGTGGGAGGCGCAAAAATCCTGAATTGCGACAATGGTGGAATCATCATTCGAAAAGGAACGCCATTCGCACAGCCTATGGACGATCCGAACGATGATATGGTCAAGCGTAAAGTGCTGACCTTCGATTTTAAATACACCACGACTTTTTGAGAGGTGAAAAGATATGTCTGTAACTGGACTCAGGGCTTCTTCACTCCAGAACCTTGTGCTGAATGAAGGTGCTTTTCTGGTCGGTTTTGACTGGACTGCGGCCAATACTGCGGCGGCTTTTGAGGATGCTCTGGAAGCGGCTCTGCAAGATGAAACCAAGCTCCTTGGTGCAACCAATGGTGGCGGCGTTTTTAACTGCGTGCCTGAAACAAGGCAGATCGAAATTGATGGCATTCGGGGCATGGTAAAGGGTGTGACCCGTGTGAATTCGTGGAACGTCAGCCTGAACGGCACGCTGAAAGAACTGAAACCTGCGACTATCGCAAAACTGGCGATGTGCGCCGATGTTGACGATTCTGTTTCCAACATTACGAAGATCACGGTCAGGAGTGATATCAAAGATTCTGACTACATCCCGAAACTTTGTTGGGTTGGTTCTACTCCGCAGGGCTATATCCTGATTGGCATGACCGATGTTCTGAACACCGCAGGCATCGTGATGACTTTTCAGGACAGGAACGAGGCGAACATTCCGTTCACGTTCATCTCCCACAGCAACAATCTGACCGGGGACGAAAAACTGCCTGTTGATATCATTATCCTGAAGAGTGCGGCCTAAAGCCACAATTATGGGGGGAGGGGAATAATCCCCTTCCCCTTTATTTTATGGAGGTACAAAAATGAAGATTTCCGAAATGTCCACCGAACAGCTTGCTCCTGTGCTTGCCGATCTTGCAGAGCCTCTGAGCGACATTGCTAACGACGAGTCCACAATGGAAGCCCTGAAACGCATTGCCGCAGAAAAAACCAGTCTTACACAGGTTGCGGCCTTTGTGAAAGAGATCTTTCCTCTGCTTCTCAAAACGCATTTTGAGAGCACGTGCAAAATTGTCGCCATTCTGACCGGAAAAACACTGGAACAGATTAAGGCGCAGAAGGGGCTTCAGACCATTGCAGATGCTGTGGCTGTGTTTGACGATGACCTGATGGATTTTTTCAAGTCGTTCGTGCATACGGAGCAGACGAAGTAATATACGCATTATGCACGATTAGATTCCCTGTGCGGATTCCTGCATTGAGATCGTACCTGACCGCAGAAACCCGACACAGGGCAACAGGCGTATACATGTGCGATGCGCTGTGGGTGATTGCTAGTGCATTGGGCAACCAGATCGCACGGTATGAAGAGGTCATGAAGCCCGAGCGCAAGCCAACCAAAAACCATACTACTCAGGAGGTCGTGGACGATATCCTGAGCGTTATCCGATCAAACAGGGAAAGGAGGATGAAGAATGGCGACACTGTTCGAACTGGCGGCGAAGTTGACTCTGGACAAGTCGGAGTTTGACAAAGGCGTAAGCGATGCGGATAGCAAAGGACAGGGGCTTAGCAAAAAGCTGAGTGGTGCGCTTGGCGTTGCATCCAAGGCTGTTATCGCCGGGGTTGGAGCCGCCGCAACCGCAATCGGCACACTGACCAAAACAGCCCTTGATGGTTATTCGAGCTATGAGCAGTTGGTTGGCGGTGTTGAAACTCTGTTCACATCAAGCGCAGATAAGGTCATGCAGTATGCCAATGTCGCATACAAAACAGCAGGACTTTCGGCGAATCAGTACATGGAAACAGCTACGAGTTTCGCCGCATCACTGTTGCAGTCAGTAGGTGGAAACACAGAAAAGGCCGCAGACCTTGCAAATCAGGCAATCATTGACATGTCCGACAATGCCAACAAAATGGGCACGGATATGGAAGCGATCCAGAACGCCTATATGGGTTTTTCCAAGCAGAACTATACAATGCTTGACAACCTGAAGCTCGGTTATGGCGGCACAAAGGAAGAGATGTACCGCCTGATTGAGGATGCACAGAAACTCGACTCAAGTTTCCACGCAAACACGGAAACGGTTGAGAAGAACGGCAAGGCGGTGCAGGAGCTTTCTCCGACGTATGCCGACGTTGTTCAGGCCATTCACATCGTTCAGGAAAATCTCGGTGTTGCAGGAACAACGGCAAAGGAAGCAAGCACAACCATTCAGGGGTCTGTTGCTTCCATGAAATCCGCATGGGACAACCTGACCGTCGGGCTTGCAGATGACACGCAAGACATGGGGCTATTGATCAATAACTTCGTGGAAAGTGCGATTATTGCTGTCAACAATATTGTTCCTCGAATCAAGGTCATTTTGTCCGGGGTTGCCAACCTTGTGTCTGAAATGGTAGGGGTGATCGGAGAACAGCTTCCGTCTCTCCTGAATCAGCTTGTTCCTCCGCTGATTCAGTCTGCCACGAACCTTTTTACTGCGGTTGCAGGTGCGCTTCCGGGTCTAATGGAGATCATTATAGCCCAGTTCCCGTTCGTAATTCAGGCAGTATCAGGAATCATTCCGATGATTCTGGAGGCTCTCCTGAATCTCCTGCCCACGCTTGGGCAGGTCGCCACTCAGGGCATTGCCACGATTGTGGATGGTCTGAATGCGGCTATTCCGAACCTGATTCCCGTGGCTACTGATGTTGTCCTGACTCTTGTGCAGGGGCTTCTGACAAATCTCCCACAGCTTGCACAGTCTGCGCTCAATCTCATGATGGGATTCGCACAGGGCGTTATCAACGCCATTCCGCAGATTGTAAATAAGCTTCCCCTGCTGATTCAGGCCATTGTAAACTTCTTTAGTTCAAGCATTGGCATAATCACAAATGCAGGGCTTAAACTCCTGAGCGCACTGGTCAAGGCGTTGCCGCAGATTATTAATTCCATCGTGTCCGCACTGCCTCAGATCGTTCAGGCGATTATTGCATTTTTCGCATCCTCACAGCCTCAGATTGTGCAGGCAGGAATCACGCTTCTGGTTGCTCTGATTGGGGCACTGCCTCAGATCATCAACACGATTGTGGGAGCATTGCCGCAACTGATTTCGGCTATCCTGAACGCAATTTCCAGTAATATCCCTGCAATCATGCAGGCGGGAGTCCAACTGCTGACATCCTTGATTGGCGCACTGCCTCAGATTATTGTAACCATTGTTTCGGCTGTGCCTCAGATCATTGCAGGACTTGTGAATGCCTTTGCATCATTCGGGTCTAGTATGCTTGATGTCGGCAGGAAACTTGTCGAGGGTATCTGGCAGGGCTTGGTCAATTCTATCGGGTGGATTAAGGATAAGATCACCGGGTGGGTTGGCGATGTGACAGGATTCATCAAGAATCTTTTCGGCATTCATTCCCCGTCTGCACTCATGCGAGATGAGGTTGGCCTTATGCTTGGTCGAGGCGTTGCCGAGGGTATTGTGGGCAGTATCGGAGATATTCAGGATGCAAGCCGTGAAATGCTTGGAGCAATTCCAGACCTTGAGGGCAGGGACTTCTCGCTGAATGTACGCCGAAACCTGACCGACAGCTATACCGATGGCGTAGGCAGGATTGAGGAAATCATGCGGAGATTTGAGCAGACGATTGTTCTGCGGTTGGATGACCGTGAACTCGGTCGTGCAGTGAGGGGGTACGTTTGATGCCTATTGTAAAATACCAGAACCATAATGGCGAGAGCGTTGTCCTGCACGGCGATGGGTTTTCGTTTATGAATCTGAATTCTCTCAGGGCGTACCAGTGGGATTTTTCAACCACAAGCAGACCGAACGGCATGGGCGGAATTGCCTCTAATTTCGCCCGTAAGCCTCTCCAAAGGACGATCAAGGTTAGTACTCATACTGAGACTTTGGAGGCTCTCTATGCGCTAGAAAACCGCATCCATGCGGTCACAGAACCTGATGTTATAGCAGGAATTCCGGGTCAGCTTTTTGTGGGTGAGCAGTATATCGTCTGCTATGTGGTCGAGGGCAGTGTGGAGGATTATGTCATTCCCGGACATTACGCTGAGATTGAACTGACTCTGCTGATTATTGAGCCGTACTGGTGTACGAAAACCACAACCGTTTTCAACATTGCCACATCCGCATCCGATACAACTGCCAAGAAGTTCAATCTGCGATTTCCGTACAGGTTCACTACCGGGTACGCAAATACAAAGCTGAACAATACGCATTATGCAGAATGCCCTATGATCATCACCGTTTATGGGGCGGCTCAGAATCCTAGCATCAACATTGCAGGAAACACATATAATGTTGCCACGCAGATCGCCACAGGCTCACGGCTTGTGATTGATCAGACTCAACACACAATCGAGATTGTGAATTCTGTGGGTGAGAAAACCAATGTTTTCAATAGTCGAAATAAGCAATATGATATTTTCAAACCGCTCCCGGCAGGAGAAAGCATTGTCTCTCACAGCGGTGGGTTCAAATTTAGCATTGCAGTTATTCAGCAGAGGAGTGGATTGAAATGGACAACCTGATGCTGTTTCATGCCAACTCGTCCGGTGAAGAACTTGAAGTGATCGATGATATTGTTTCTCTGGATATGGAAATCAATATCGGACGAAAGGCTACAGAGAAGGACAACTCCTTCTCTGTTTCCGTATCGGAGAGTTCATGGGCGAAAATTCCTATCATGATTGGTGACATGGTCTATGTCTCTGGGACTGAATGGGGAGGGATTGTGTCCAGTGTTGTGCATAGGACTGCCTCAGGAACGGTCACTGTAAGCGGAACGACATGGCGAGGGGTTCTGTTCGGTATGGTGGTCGAGCCAGTCGGACAGGCGTATGTCAGTTTTTCCAATCTGGATGCCAACCGTGCTATCGACCTTGCGATTGCAGGAAGATTGCCCAACCTGATTACCGTCAATTCTGCATCCAGTGGGGTGAATGTCTCAGGACAGTGGAGATACAGAACAGTCGCCGATTGCCTCCATTCGACCTTTTCAGACTATGATCTGCGACTGAGCGTTGTGTGGGACAACATCACAGGCAAAATGATTTTATCCGCAGAGCCAGTGGATGACCTGACTGAAGAGATTGAGCTTTCGCAGGACTATGGTGTGGACTTCACTTCTGAGGACGGGAGCAGTTACATGTTCAATCGCTGTCTGGCATTGGGAAGAGGTCAACTTGAAGAGCGACTTGTCGTGAGTGTGTACTATATGAACGGCACATTTTATACTGAAAAGCCGTCCGGGTGGGATGACTCGCAGGAGCGCACAATCATCTATGATGCATCCAATTCCGAAAGTGTGGATGACCTGATAAAAGGCGCAAAAGACAGGTTGTCCGGGTATATTCCTAGGAAGTCGATCACAATCAATCAGGTCACGCTTGGCCTTGACACACAGCTTGGAGATATCATAGGCGCAAGGGACAGACTAACCGGAATGGTGGGCAGTTCGAAGGTCAGCAAAAAAATATTGACGATCAAAAATGGAACGCCTAAAATAGACATGGGGGTGGAATAATATGGGACAGAAAGCAATCACTATTTACACGCCGCCTACATCCGATGCGCATATTTATGCAGAGGATGAAGCACAGCTGAACCGTGCAAGGTTCGGAGGTTCAGGTATCACGCAGGCCGACAATCTTCTTGCCTGTGCGATTGTGAACAATAACACGGTTAGGCTTTCCTCAGGCCAGTATTCCATGCAGGGCTATATGATTGCAGTCACTGGTGGAACAACTGAAGACCTGACTGTGGAAAGCGGTGTCGCAGGAGCATATCGCCATGATTTGGTCGTTGCAGAGTTTGTGCGAGGCGGCGGTGATGTTGCAGACCAGTTTGTGTTCAAGGTAATCAAAGGGACTGAAGCGGCAACCGAGAGCGAAGCGCAAGACCCGGCTCTGACTCAGGAAGACCTGACTACAGGTGGAAGCCACAGGCAGGAGGCACTGTATCGCCTGACCATCAATGGCGAATCTCTGACAGGAGTGACAAGGGTCGCCAGTTATGTGGGCAATGTGTACCAGTAATGAGGTGCAGTCATGGGAGTTTTAACAAGAACAATTACTGCAAAAGGCAGTAGTGCATCCGGGTATTGGACGAGAAACTCAGAGAAAACCTTCTCGGTCGACGTGACCGATACCGGGGCTTTTGCAGGAGCGAATGTTACCGAGGCACGGCTGACTCTGTCCAACATTAAGTCGTACTCAAGCGGCAATACCTATTTTGAGGTGTACGTGAATGGGTCGCTTGTGGGCAGAGCCACAACCGCCCTTCAGTCCAATTCAAGCCTGCATAGTGTATCTTTCAACCTTGAGAGCTTGAGTGATGTTCTGATTAACGGGGAGATCACATCATTTGTGGTCAAGGCCGCATCCAACTCCAATGGTAACAAGGCATACTACTATCGTTCGAATGAATCCTCGGCTACCGTGGCGACCATCACAGCCAGTACGACATTCAGCGATCCTTCTGCTCCTGACACTGTCCTGCTGAATGGTGCGGCAGGAAATATATACGTCAAGGATGGGGTAGGAGTTACTCTGTCATGGTCTGGCGCACAGGCGGGAACACGAAACCCGATTGTCGGGTATGAAGTCTTGAAGAACGGCTCTGTTTTCGCTTCACTTGGCGCAGATGCTTGGCAGGTCGCAGTCGATGCTCCTGCAGTCGGTTCAAATATCACATATGCAGTCCGTGCAATTGGTCAGTATAGCAATTCTGCTAATTCCGTGGCCAGAATTGTGTATGGCTATTCAGACCCAACTCCTCCAACATCGATCAAGGTCAATGGCGCATCCTCAGTGATTGTGGATGCAGGAACGATTGTCAATGTAACATGGAGTGGAGCGCAGGCAGGAGCGAATAACGGCATCTACGGATACCAGTTTTATGTCTCCTATCAGCCTGATTCCGGTTACTGGGCGTATGGCAGTGTGATCACAGGCACAAGCGCAACCCTTCAGGCATCGTCTACCATGGGCGAAAAGCTGTATTTCAAGCTTGCTACTGTCGGCTACGTGTCGCAGGGAAGTATGTCCGATGCGACCATTGTGCTTGAGACGAAAGTCTACACTGCGAACAATGCTCCTAGCGTGGTCAGTGCTTCTCCCTCAGTGACTTCTGCAGGAAACCTTGTTACACTGAGTTGGAGCGGCGCACAGGCAGGAACAAATGTCAACATCGCATCCTATGCGGTTTATCGGTCTGAAAACAGGGATTCAGGGTTTGAGCTTCTGGCAACGACAACGGGAACATCCATGAGCGTGTATGCTCCTGCTCAAACAGGTCATGCCTATTATTATCGGGTTGCCGCACTCGCAGACCGGGCAGGGTATGACAGCGGGATGTCGCTTGCATATGCAATCCTTGCCGTCCCAGATGCCCCGCAAGCTCCTATCATTCAGGGAACAACGAACGGAAAATCCTATAATCCTCGTCCACGTGTGTTGGCGCAGATTCCTGCGAACTCAATCGAAGGACTTGGGCAGACCATCTCGGCTGTTGGGTGGACTGCCTCCAGAACCGGGCAGGTTGCAGGAGAAAAGGTTGTGCTGAGGAAGGACACGGCGTATAATGCCAGTGGAACCAGTACAGTTGAGTTTTCCAACAGGGACTCCTATGCAGGAGTTTCAAGCGTGAATGTGGACGTAAAATATCAGAGCGCAGAATGGACGGATGATCCAGTCGAGGCAGGGTACACAACCATCAAGGCGGCTCATATGAACGAACTCCGCAGGGCGATTGATGACATTCGTGCATGGTATGGCATGAGCGCACACCAATGGCAGGATGAAATCATTGCAGGGGTTACATCATCGGTTCGGTGGGTATCCCATGCGCTTGAAATCAAGGCGCAGATTGAGGCCATTCGGGATTTCGTGAATGCGTGGGATTCGACCAATGGTGTGTTTGATATTTCTCTGCCGAGCATTCCTGCGTTCTATGCTCCAAAGGCCGATGTCATTAATGCATTGCGACAGGCCATAACTTTACTGTGAGGTGATTAAATGCGAATCATCAAAGCAACCATCCCCATGCTTGAGAGCCGAACGCTCGTAATCGGCTTTCAGGCTGAGAATCAGCGGACACAGGTGCGGATTAATTGTGCTCCTATTTTCACAGAATATCCGCATGCTACACCGTCTCTTGCAATCAAACCGCCTTCGGGCGAAACCTACCCGGTCTTCGTGGACAGGGATGGCGATGAGGTTGTGTGGACAATCCTGAGTGGAAACCTTGCGCTTATGGGTGATGGAGAACTTCAGCTGACATTTGTTAAGGACAGCGTAATTGCGAAAACAGTCATTGGACATATCCGCATTCTGAGATCGCTTGTGGTCAGTGGAGAAATGCCCGATCCTGTGGCGCAGTGGGTGGACGATGCCAATGCTAAACTGCATGAAGTCGATGTCACCATCGTGAGCATTGACGAGATGGATGCCGTGGCAAGCGGACTGCCTGAAGGCGCAGACCCGACCGTGGAAGTGACTGAAGTCAATGATCATAAACGGCTTGTTTTCGGTATCCCTAAAGGTGACAAGGGTGATAAAGGCGATACCTATGAACTCACGCAGGAAGATCGGGAAGAAATCGCACACATTGCAGAGGAGAATTTTTCCGGTATAGTGCGTGGGTATCGTGATGATGCCATGGATGCGGCTGATAGAGCAGAGCAGTCTGCTCAGAATGCAGGCTACATGTATATGGAAATCGTTGATGGACATCTGATTTTTTATCGCACAGAAAATGTTTCCGTCGCTGATTTTGCACTTGTTGATGGACATCTTATAGTGGAGGTGGCGTAATGATCACAAAGGATTTGGGCATGGTGACAGCGTATGCATATGCTGTTTCCAAGGGGTACACTGGCACTGAAGAGGAATTTGCCGAGCTGATGGCGAGTTATGCCTCAGTGGCTCAGGAGGCTGTTGATGCGGCTCTTGCGGCGGCTCAGAGCGCACAAAATGCGCAGGATGCAAAAACGGCGGCAGAAGGTGCAAGAGACACTGCACAGAACACGGTATCCGGGGCGATTGCAGGTATTCAGGCCGAAGGTCAGACACAGATCGGTGCAGTCCAGTCAGAAGGTACTACGCAGGTAGGCAATGTCAACTCTGCCGGGCAGACTCAGGTTGGAAATGTCAATGCCGCTGGAACAACTCAGGTGGGAAATGTCAACACTGCAGGAAGCACACAGGTGAATGCAGTACAGGCAAAAGGCGAAGAGGTACTCAATAGCATCCCGTCAGATTACACCGAACTCAGCGATGACGTAAGTGGTTTAAGGAGCGCAATATATGATTATGTTATCCTTGACCTGAGTGTACAACATCGCGCGACGCTTGAGGAAAATAAAGGCCATCACATAAAAACGAATGTTGGTATTGGGAACGTTGTTTCGTTTACGCCTTTAGATTCGCCGCTTACAACAAGTTATGCAATATATGATTGCGAGAAAGATGATATTTTTGAGATTGCAGGAAAAGGTGGAAATGCTCCCCGTGTATGGGCTTTTGTTGATAACGATAACAAACTAATGTCTGTATCAGATGCCGATCTGGTTGTTTCTTCCCCGGTTATTATAACCGCCCCTGCAGATGGAAAACTCATTTGCAACGTTACGTCACTTACATCTCCATTGCCGACATTGGTGAAAAAATACTGGTCTAACAAATTGGAAGTTTTATCTGAAAAAGTAACGGATACGACTTTGAAAAAATCTGGATATGCCGCAGATGCAGAAGTGACAGGCAAGGCCACAAATGTTGGCTTAGCTGAATCTATATACAACAAAGGGGTTTTAAGTGCATATGCTTCCGATTTCGGCGGGTGGTATGTTGGGCAGAACGAATCCTATTATGGCAAATGGGATAGTGATAATATTCCTGTTGGTGATGGATTTGGTTACTTGACAACGTATGCTCATGTAATTAGCAAGTTTGACGCACTAATGGCGATGGATACATC
>Ga0326512_10000759_pt1 | contig 27229 bp, 42 predicted proteins | sample 1_2617_0518_D_FD_203652 | JGI IMG/M metagenome (GOLD analysis project Ga0326512, IMG submission 203652) | Bovine rumen microbial communities from UC Davis, California, United States - 1_2617_0518 | ecosystem: Host-associated > Mammals > Digestive system > Stomach > Rumen | place: USA...
TCATAGCTGAACGAGCAGTCCTTATGCTCAAGGTCAAGCATCCACTTCTGAGCGATGATGCAAGCCATCGTGTGAAGTGCGCTGTGTTCAGCCTCAAGGTCAGGATCGCTGAATATCGGTGTCCGTTTTACTTCTACGCTCATGCTATCCCTCCACATACACTCCGTTTATCACCTTGAACACCTTTACCTTGTCGGTCTTGCTTTCGAGCCTTGCCTGTTCATCGACCATGTTGTTCCACCATCTTGTGAACATCTTTACAGGCATTGCGTACTGCTCATCGAATGGCTTACCGTTCCTGTCCGCCCATGTCTTTACGCATTCCTCGCAGTAAAACGCATCGCCTACCGCTCTGCATCCGCTGATGTACATGCCGTCAGGAACACCGACCATTGCACTTGACTGAAAGCGTTGTCCGCAGTTACTGCATTGGTAATGTATCTTCATGTCTTGCCTCCATACTTGCAGGATTCGAGAAGCAAAGCTCCTTATCAATCAGTCGCATCTTCTGCCTCCTCCCACGGCTCCGGGAGCGGTGCCCAGGCGACCGGCTTGACCACCATCGGCCAGCCGTCCGCCCCGGTCCATCCTTCCTCATCGTCCAGAAATCCGATGGTGACGTGGCGGATCGTCTTCTTCGCCCTCATCACCGCTATGCCGATATCCTCGCCCGGCTGGAGCTGTATGATGTCGCTCCCGTGGACCGTGACCAGCACCATCTCGCCGAGTGCCGGCGGTCTGTCTTCAACTCTGACCCAGTTCATCGCTTACCTCCAATCGCAGGTGACCTTCGGCGCGTTGTAGCTGTTGTTCCATGCCTCGATGGCGTCGGTCTCCGTGTCGAAGCAGCTCGTCTCCGGGTTCACCGGGCAGCTGTCGTTCCCGCAGGCCACGTACCACTCGTCCTTGTGCAGCTGGTGGACTTCCGCCGGGCCGCCGCAGAACGGGCAGGCCCTCGGCGTCGGCACCCGGTAGATGGCAAGGGCCTCGTTCAGCTCCTTCACCTTCTCCTTCAGCCTGTTGACCTCTTTCGCCTGCTCCCGGCTCACGCCGTCATAGCCGGCCACCTTCGCCCGGAGCGTTTCGTTCTCGTCCTCCGCCTTCTCGATGGTGGCCTTCAGCCTGCCGATGGTGAGCTCAAGGTCGTTGTTCTCCTCGATGGCGTGGTCGAGGTTCTGGGTGAGCTTCCGCTTATCCTCAACGAGCTTCCGAACCTGCTCTTTTAATGCACTTTCGGAACCGAGGCCATCGTTTTTCGGTTCCGGCATTCTCCGCATCTGCCCGATGATTTCTGTCATCATATCGAGCGCGGTCTCATAGTCACTCTTCATGCTTCCCCTCCTGTTTAATCCTCCGCAGAAATTCGCGCCCCTTCAAGTTCGTCCGCTATTCCTTGCATCACATATAGTGCCGTCGGGAGCGCAATTCCATTTCCCCACATTTTGTATTCAGCCGAGTCCGTGTGCAGCTTGTTGTACCATGTGAGGATCTGCTTCTTGGTGTAGTCCTTTTGCGGCCGTCCACTGATGCTGTCGTATGTTTGCCTGACCGTCTTCCAAAACTCAAAGGTCTCTTCGTCCATGTCGTCTAAAATATATGGCCATCCCCAGCGGTCCGGGAATCCTTGTAGTCTGGCGCATTCTGTTGGTGTCAACCTTCTTACTGCATATCCGCCGTCTTTCGTCTCACTCCCCACGAACTCCCTTTCGGTTCCTTGACGTTCTCCGCAGCCCTTGTAGTAGTTTGCATCTAAAGTCCCCGCGACTTCTCGTGTTCTATTTCCGCTAAACGAATCGTTTACAACGCAATTAAACTGCATTTTGTCCGGCATCCTCTGCCCTCCACCGGCATTTCTCACAGATAGCGTTCCGGCCGTCTGGTCGCCGTTCCAGTATTTCCACATTTTTTCTCCTCGATTTCTATTTAGTACCAGTAAGTTTGTATAGTCCGAGATGTGCCCTTCGTGATCGCCGGTTATTGTGTTAGACACAGTGCCAGCTCCATTCCCTCTGGCGTCAAATACTTTTGCTTTGCCTGCGTTGCAGGTGTAGTAGTCATTCATCGCACCGGCCTTGTTTTATCTCTCCAAACCGGGACTGTGATTCCAAAGCTTCCCGGAGCATCTCCGGCAGCTCCCGACCACGGCGGTCTGCCCTCCGCAAAATTCCCTCGCAGGCCCGTGCGCTCAAATAAAATTTTTCTGGCACCTCCCCCACTTCTAAGACAGAGGACAAGGTAGATTCTACGACGACGCTGGGGGACTCCCCAGAATTGAGCATCGAGAACTCGGTAAGCAATGCTCCATCCGTCACCGCAGTAACTGTCTGCGTAGGCCCATCCACCCTTCGGAACCTCAGGCATAACGGCCCCCGGCTCGGCGACTTGGATGAGACTTTCGAGTACTGTGCGGAAGTCTTCTCCTCGGTTTGAACTGAATGCTCCGGGAACATTTTCCCAAACAGCGAAAGCTGGAAATCGTCCATCTGTGGCATCTCGCATCTCCTTAATTATTCTAACGGCCTCCATGAACAGACCGCTTCTCGTTGTTTCATCATCGCCTATATCTTCGTGTTTCAGGCCCTTGCGACCGCCCGCTATGGATAAGTCCTGACAAGGGCTTCCAAACGTGATGATGTCAACTGGCTCTATCTCTGCCCCGTTCACCTTTGACACATCGCCCAGGTGTTTCATGTTTGGGAACCTCGACCGTGTCACGGCTATCGGATACGGCTCGACCTCTGCTGCCCAGCGTGGCTCGATGCCGCACATCGTGGCACAGAGGGGGAAGCCGCCGGAGCCATCAAACAAACTGCCTAATGTATAAGCCATCTTACCCTCCTAAAACGGCACATCTTCGTCCAGCATGGCGAATTCATCCGGGATCTCGAGCTTCGGCTTCGGGGAGATCGCCGGCCCATTATCCTTTGCCGCATCTCCTTCACCCTTGCCGATGAAGTCGACCGTGGCCGCCACGACCTCCGTGGTGAAGACCTTCGTGCCGTCCTGCTTCTCGTAACTTCCCGTCTGGATCCTGCCGGTGATGGCCACCTGCCGTCCCTTGTTCAGATACCGCTCGCAGTTCTCTGCCAACTTCCCGAAGACCACGATGTTCGGGAAGTCTGCCTGCTGCGTGCCGTCCTTGCTCTTCGGTCTGTCGATGGCGATGCTGAAACGGCAGATCGCCATCTGCGCCGGTGTGTATCTGAGCTCCGGGTCTCTCGTAAGCCTCCCCACTAAGTTCACGCTGTTCATCCTCTTGCTCCTTTCTGCCTGAGACGCTTCATGGTCTCCTGGATCTCGTCCGCCGTAGGCGGTTCATCAGGCGAGGGCGGTCCGGCCTCCACATCGGGCCGGTCGCCATCGCTATTTACTTTTTCGGAAAGAAAAAGTAAATTTTTGTTTTTACTTTTTCTTTTAGGTTTCGCTATGGTTTCCGCATCCGTAACCATAGTTTTTTTTAGCTTTTCTTCTTCGCTCTTTTTAGGCCGTCCACCCTTGGTCCCGTTCTGCCTCCTGCGGTTGTTTGCGTCGACCTGCGGCTTTATGAGCGTCCAGATCGCGCTCATCGCCGGAGGGAAGCGGCCGAGATCCGGCTCTTCTCCTGTCGCGCCGTAGATGACGACCGCCTCCAAAGCATCGAACTGGTATTTTTTCGGGAGGGTGCGGATGGCCTCTACAAAGCTGAGATAGATCACCGTCCCGTCTGCCATCCTAAGCCTCCCCCTCCATGAGGTTCACTTTCGTCTGCGCTCCTTCGCCGTTCTTCCGGGTCTCTGCCATGTGCCGGAGCTTCTTCATAGCGGCCTCATATTGAGCCATGGTCAGTTTCCCGAGATCCTCGACTTGGTAGGCCGCCTCGAGGCGTTCCCCTGACATACCGGCGGTAACCGCCAGGCGAAGCATCTCGAAGACCTGGTCCCTGTTCGGGTGCTCCTGCGGCTCCTGGTAGTCCTGGATATCCACCTCAGGTGCCGCCGGCTTCTCCGGCTTCTTCTTGCCGAAGTTGTAGAGGATCCCGTCACGGTTGCTGATGACGAGGCGCGTGATCCGCTTGTCTGTATACTCGATCTCGTCCACCTTCATGCCGCTGAGCTTCTTCTTGCCGTCCGGGGTCAGCTTATACTGGCGACCGTCCTGCTCCGTCTCACACTTGACGAAGATGAACGGCGCGGTGTAGAGCTCCCGCCCTATGCCCCAGTTAAAGCAGGCCCTTTTGAAGCTGTCGGATGCCAGGCCTTTCTCCTTCTCTGTGTTGGACTCGGTGCCGGTGTCTTCCTTCTCGACCCACTGCCGCTTTTCTTCGTCCCAGATGCCCACGGTGCAATTCGCGTTTTCTCTGGTGTGGTACCTCTGCCAGTTGAAAGGCCCGACGGTCTCGTCGAGGATGTTCTGGTCGCATCTCGCATCCTTGTACAGGAGCAGTGATGCGCCGTTCTTGGTGACCGTGCCGACCCTGACGTCGATCTCGTCCGCCCTTAGCGTTCTGAATTCTAATCTCGCCATTTCTTCGTTCCTTTCTCCATCCGTTCCATCATGATCGTCGTGTTGTAAAAATCCCGCAGGGCCGTGTTCATCGTCGATCGCATCATGTTGACCAGCTCCTGCCGGGTCATCGCCGCGATGGTGTCCTTTAAGGCGTTGCCAACTTCTTCCGCCACCGCCTGCCGGACGATCTTCTCGAGCTCCTCCGCCGAGAAGGCTTCGCCGCTCTCCACGGTCTCCGCCTCGTGCGGCTCAATAGGCGCGTATTCTTCCGGCTTGATGTTGTATTTGACTTCGATGAGCTGCGCCGCCGTAACTTGCAGGTGGCCCCTCCGGGCCGCGACCTGAATGTATGAGTCGCTTCGTCCGATCTCGCGGCTGACCATGATCATGGTCACGCCACGCTTGTGAATGGCCGCCTCAAATTTTTCATAATCCACCGGATAGCTCTTAATCTTCATTTCATCACCCCCTCCGGCATCCTGATCAGCGGCGCCCAACCGATGGCGCCGTATGTCCCGTTCGGCAACGCGGACTCCATGTAGATCTCTCCGGCGGTCACGTCGAAGAAGGTGTTCCACCCTCCGTCGACGGTGTAGTCGAGCTGGTTGATCCCGCCGAAGCGGTCAATGAGCAGATACTCGCCAGCCTCTGTCGGCGGCTCATCCATCGGGTAAAACTTGACAACGGCCACCCCGTCTGATACACTATATCCAAGCGCCGGACCGTCTCCTTTTGGAGCGGTCTTTTTTTCGTTCATCATTCCAGAACCTCCAATTCTGTGATCTCGCCCTGCAGGGCTTCTAAATAGTTGCAATCGCCCATGATGCCCGCCATATCGTCCAAGTAGTCCGTATCGACGATTACCTCGATGAGATGACCGTTTTGACCCTCGTAGCCGTATCCGCCGTAGGTGTGGCAGTCCTGCTTGGCGTCTCCCTTCATCAGGTAGACCTCCCGGCCGCCGATGGTCGCCCTGTAGGTCGTCCCCACCGGGCCCCAGTAGCTACCAAGCGCCACCAGGATGAAGCCGTCGACTTCCAGCAGTCCGTCGTCCCTGTGCACCGCCTGCGAGATGATCGCCCACTGAGTGCTTGCTGTGTCCGTCACGGCCCGGTAGTCCATCCACGGCTTGTTCGCCGAGTTGCTGGTCAGCGGCGTGAGGCTCATTTTTTCGTTTTGAGCCAGGTTTTCGTCCTCGGCGGGTTCCTGTGCCTTTAACGGGATTTCGTCCGCCCTGCAGAGGCTCGCCACCTCTGCGGCCATCTCCGCCGCCACCTTTGACCGCTCCTCCCGGAGCGCCTCGCTGAGGTCCACCTCAGGCATCACGGGCAGATCTACCGATACATTGGGCCGAAGCAAGCCTCGAAGACCATCAGGGTGATGACCATATAGACCAACAGGCCGGCCAGTTTCAAAAGCTCTCTTTTCATGTTTTTCCTCCTTCCTTACTTAGAACCGTTTTGGCTCTTCACTCCGTCTTCGTATGGTTCGTAGAACCACTCCGGGTCGATCCCGAGCAGGTCGGTCAACCTCTTAAACGTCGCCGCCTGCGGCCAGTGCTTGCCGGTGATCCATGCCCGGATCGTGTCCTCCCGAAGCCCTGCCCTTCTGGCCACCTCGGCGATGTTCATCATCGCCAAAGCGTCAGCCAGCTTCTCGTGCTGAAATTTTTTCACTGTCTTCTTCCCTCCTTTCTCTGTACTTCTCGCACCCCGTGGTTGACCCAAGCCGGAAGCCGTGGAGCAAACAACGCGGCGACTTCCGTCTGTCCTCGAAGGTCTGGCAATGGGTGCAGGTTGTGCACGTCAGCTTCTCCCCCGCCATCGTCCGCCGCTCGAAGTCGTTTTCTGGAATGAGAACACGTGTTTCGTAGCGGATCAGTGCCCGGAGGGTTCCGATCTCGTACTCCCTGCCGGTGATGACCTTCCCTTCGGCCTCCAGGGCGTCCAATGCGGCGTTGACCTTGGCCTCGAAGTCGGCGGCTGTATTACCGTCGACCATCTTGATTCTTTCCCTTTTCTCATACTTCATAAAAAGCGCCTCCCATTAAGCAATCGCTTCTATGGTGGCGCTTCTTCCCTTCCGGGTCAAGTAATCCCGGGTTTATGATTTTAGGAATAGTTAAGCGCCACCTATATAGTATCACAGCTCGCTCGCAGGGTCAACGGTTTTCGGGCCTTTTGTCCCAAAATCTTCAGCGACCGCCCTGCTGAGCAGCTGGACCACGTATTCCGGCGGGACTGCCTCCCCGCTCTCCCAGCCCTGGTAGGTCCTCATCGGGATGCCGTACAGGCTGGAGAAGTTTTTCTGCGTCAGTCCGGCGCGCTGGCGGAGATGCCTGGCGATGTTGCTCATGTCCGCGCCGCGAGCGAACTCGCCGAGATCCCGGTCGAGTTCGAAGGCGATGTCGCAGTAGGCCTGCTCCGCCACCGTCTTCGACCACCACCACTTCCGGGCGGCGACCTGGTCGTCGATGTAGTAGCCGACGATGTCGCTCCAGTCCGTTCTGACCCACCCGCACCCTTCGCGCTCGACGAGCCAGTAGCCGAAGCTCTTAGCCATTTCTATTGCTTCCGTCTTCGTGATCTTTTTCATGGTTCCCCTCCTTACTCTTCCCATTCTGCCCGCTCGATCGCCGCGTCGACGATCCCGGCCGCGGTTTCCTTCACCCAGTCAGATCCGCCGAAGTAGGCCAGGTAATCCTCGATGACCTCGTCGTTGGCCTCTTCCTTGTCCTCGTAAACGCTTTCCCAGACCGGGGTCTCTTCCTTGTCCGCGTCCTCGTAGAGGAAAGCCCAGCTGTTGAAGTCTTCCTGCACGCCGCGGCCGCTGACTGTGCCGACGTAGTAGAGCTCGCGGTCTTCCCATTCCTTCGCCTTGAGGAAGCTGTTGTCGCCTTCTGGCCCGAACAGCATTTCGATCTCGCCGTCGCTCCAAATGTAAACTTGGTACTGCGTGATGCTGTTGTTTCTGATCGCGGTGTCAGCGGTTTCGACCATGCACTCGATGATCTCGTTTTCGATTGCGTCCCTGTATTCTCTGATGATCTCGCTCTTCTTCAACATCTTTCTTACCTCCTTGCATCCTGTTCTTCCCGCTGGCCCGCGATCAGTGTCGCGGGCGGTTGATAATATCGTCGTAACTCTCGTATCCGAGCCACTCTGCGATCGTTTCACGCTCGAACCACAGGAAGTCGTTCAACTCCGTCATTGATATCGCGTCCCCATCGTCCGCAGCTAAATCCTCCAGCGCGTCCATGATGATCTGAAGTTCTTCGTCAGACAGGTCGGAGACGGTGTCCTTTGCACCGCTCCAGACCGCGTCTCTTACGTCGTATACGTTCATTTCCATTGTGACTTTCATGGTGTTTCTCCTTTCTTGGGGTCCTTATCATCTCCCCTTAATTATATTATACGCTTATTTCGCGTAAAATCAACGCCTTTTGCGTGATTTCAGCGTATTTTTGAGCAACAAAAGACCCCCGGCGGCCGAAGCCACCGGGGGTCTCAGAAAGGAGATGGATGAAAGTTGTTTGCTATTTTAGGAGGGCGTTGACCTTAGCCTGGATCTTGTCCGCCTCTGCGGCCGTCCCGGCGTATCCGTCCTTTTTGAGGGTCGCCTTGATGGCCTTCACCCTCTCCGCGCCGTTCCCGAACTCGCCACGGATCACGCGCTTTGCATAGGCCGTGATCGCGCTCGCCGTCAGGGTCTTCGGCTTCGGGGTGAGGATGCCGTTGACCTTCGTCTGGATCTTCTTGACGTTGGCATCCGTCCCGGCGTATCCGTCCTTTTTCAGCTGCGCCTTGAGGGCCTTGACCCGGGCATCGCCGTTGCCGAACTTCCCGGCGATCACCTGCCGTGCGTAAGCCGAGATCGCCGAGGCCGTGATGGTCTTGGTCTTCTTGATGGTCTTCGGCGGCTCCTTGATCCCGGCGAGGGTCTCCCAGTGCGACTTGTTCCCGCTGAACAGATTGCAATCGAGATCGCCCGTGTATCCGGTCAGGCGGCCGACGCTGGTCCACTGCCACATCGTCCACGCCTTCCAATGGCGAAGCACAGGGCGGTGCCCGGCCAAGGTCATATTGTAGTCATAGTCGACGCCGTAGTCACGGTATTTAGCGATCCACAGCGGATAGCCTGCCGCCGCGACCCGGCTCCAATCGTAGGCGTTCTCCACGTACTCGCTCATGTAGACCATCGGCTTGACGCCTGCCGCCTTCTCTACCCGCCTGAGCCACTCCTCGGCCCATGTGGTATTATGCCGGCCGGAGCTCTCCCAGTCCAGCACCGGGATGCCCTTGCCGAACCACGGCTTGCAGGTCTTGATGAAGAACTCGGCCTCCTTCGCCGCTCCGTTGTACTCGGGCCGGGCGAAGTGATAGAACCCGAAAGGCTTGCCGGCCTTCAGCGCCTGCTGGACGAACCCGGCCGCGGATGCATCCGCATGCCCTGCGCCCTCGGTGGCCTTTACGATGACAAAATCAGCCTTGATCTTGCTGAGATTGATCCCGGATTGCCACGAACTTATATCGATGCCGTTCATGCTCATTTCTTCCTCGTTTCTTAATGGCCGGATGGTCGGCCGCAAAATTAAAGCCGCCTTAAAACTCAATTTTGGCGGTCACTTTTTCGTTGATTTTTCAACGGTTCCGGGTTTTTCCTCACTTCGTGATGTCGAGGCTCCGCAGGTCGTCATATTCTTTCTTGCCGGTCCCGTTTCCGCCTAAAGCGGCATAATGCTGATAGCAGATCTCGACCGCCTCGAAGTCGTCCGCACCCATTGGCTCGCCGTTGACCACGAACTTCGTGTGGAAGTGGTCCAGGCGGCCTCTTAGCAGGAAGCATACACCGCCGCTTATTGCTTTTAGCTGTCTGGCCGCTTCTTCCGCATCCTCCGCCGCTTGCTTCCGGGCCTGCGCCTGCTCGGTCCGGCTCGTCTGCAAAAGCCAGACGATGTAACCGACGAGGGCCACAATGACCGGGCTCAGAATGTTAGCAATTATCGTCTGCGCCACCGTCGTCCTCCTCTTCGATGTCGTCCATCGTCAGCTCCGCGCCTTCCAGCAGGTCGACCTCCGGCAGGCCCGCCACCGATGTCAGCAAGCTGAGGATGCCGGACAGGACCGCGGCGCTCGCCACGACCTTCCAGTCGACCTCGCTCAGTACGACGCAGGTGCCGATCATCGCGATCGCCGTCTGCGCCATCGTCTTAATGGCCCGGATGCCCGCGGCCCTCCACCATGTCTTGCTTCCCATTTGATCCTCCTTATCCTCTGGCGATGGTATCCGGGAGCGATGCGCTCGCCGTCTTACTCCATGCACCGCTTGCCTTGATGTACAGGTCGCCGGACTTGATCGTCCAACCGCTCGCGTTTCCGCTCAGCTCCACCGTGTAGCCGCCGCCGGTATCATATACCACCGTCAGCGTCGCTCCGGCGATCAGGCCGCCGTAGTAGCCCGCGGAGAAGCGGAGGGTGAACTCCGCCAGTTCTGCCGCTGTCCAGCTGCTCCCGCAGTCCACCGTGTAGATGGTGTTGCTCGTGCCGTTGACCGTGGTCAGGGCGCCCTTATGCGTCGATCCGGCGTACACCTGCAGCGTGCAGACGGACCGGCTCGCGTTCTCCTCGTGGGCCTTGACCTGTAAGCTAACGCTCTTGATCGTGGCCCCCGACGGGATCGCCGGAAGGTTGAAGGTGTAGTTGGCCACGCCCGTGTTGCTCTGCCCGGAGCTGTACGCGTTGCTCGTCGAGGTTCCTGCCTCCGCCGTCTTGCCGATGCACTGGCTCAAATTGCTTGTGCTGTTGAAGTTCGACGCGGTGAAGTCCTCCGGGGTCGCTTCCGCCGTCTGCTCCGCCTGGATCTCGATGTACAGGTCGCCATCCTGCCCGAGAGATGCCGCCGGGGTCCCCTGACCGCTGTACACGGTCAGACCGGGAGCGGAGCCCCCGGTCACGTCCTCGACGATGATGTCCGCCTCGAGCCACTTCCCCGCCGTCAGCAGGGTCTTGGTCTCGTTCTCCAGCGCGGCGATCTCCGCGCCCTTGTAGGTTACCGATGTACTCATGAGCTCACGCCCCCATTCCATACCGGCAGATAGAGGTCTACGTTCCCGCCGGATGTGGCGAAAGTGGCGACCTTGACGCCGCTCGTGTAATCCGGCGTTACGCTCTGGACGCCGCCGGAGATCCCCGCGATGGCCTCCTGCACGAAGGCGGTCGTGGCGAGCTGTCTGGTGTTGGTGCCCGCCGCCGCCGTCGGGGCCGTTGGTGTGCCGGACAGGGCCGCATCCCACAGGTTCGCCTTGTTGCGGTAGGCGTTGTCGAATTTCCAGGCGTTGCCGTCGTACACGGCCAATATCGGCTGATTGATGTCGATGGTGTGGTAAGGCGTCTGCCCGGAGAAAGTATTTTGATTGACCGTCACGCTGACCAGGTTCTTGGTCTCCCCGCCGAGGGTCAGCTTCGGGAAGGTCTTCGTGTTGCCAAAGGTGAAGCGGATCAGGATGAAGACGCCCGCCGTCAAAGAGAAGCCCGTCGGGTCGTCCAACGTGACCTCCTTGGTCTGAACGTCCGCCGCCGTGGTGCAAATGCCGGTCCACAGCTTCTGCGTGTAGGACCCGCCACCGCCGCCGCCAGTAGGTGCATACAGGGAAGTCGCGACGCCGCCGACGGACCATCTCGCGATCTCGGTGCCGGATGACAGCACCTGTTGGATGGTCGGGATGTCGATGTTGACCGTCCCAGTCTGTCCGTTGACGGTCTGCACCGGGGCTTCGCTCGCCGTGATGAAGCCGCTGTCGTTGGTCAGGTCGTTCGTGCTGTCCGGGATGACGAGGTTGACGTCTCCCGTCTGGCCGTTTACCGACTGCACCGGCGCTCCCGCCGCTGTGATGTAATTGCTGTCGTTGGTGATGTCGCTGGTCTTGGTCGGCACCGTGACGGCCGCCTCCGTGCCGCTCTTAACGCTCACGCCGTTGACCTTGACGTCCTGGATCGCTCCGTCCGCCGTGGTCTTGACAGCTGCCAGCGCCGTCTCGGATGCGATGCCGAGAGACGACAGGCTCTTGTTGCCCACCAGCTCCACGCCGTTGATCTGCGGCAGGTTCGAGAGGTTCCTGTAGTCGGTCTCGGTGGACCCTCCCCCGCCTCCGCCGCTTCCGCTGTAGGAGCTCCCGCCGGAGGCTGAGAGGCCGCTGATCGTGTCGGCGATGTTCTTGCCCTTGGTGCCGACCGTGACCTCGTCGTAGCGGTCAAGTAAGACGTTCCATTTGGTCTCGATGACCTTCGCCGAGATGCTGACGTCTCTGACCGGGTCGATGACGTGGAGCGTGTCGCACAGGAGGACCGGCGCCTCTGCACCGCCCTCCGTGGTGCTGTTAAGGTCCACGAACTTGACCTCGAGGCCGATGGTCGGCTTGGAGGTCAACTTGTTGGCGTACTCCTGCGCCACGGGGTTCAGCGTCGCTCTGTTAGGCTGGGTCTCGTACTGGTCGGTGACGTTGATGACCGCCGTCCGGGACTGGGTGAAGTCCGACGCCACGAGGTCGTGCACAGGGTAAGACAGCGATGTCGTTTTGTTCCCGGTCTCCTCGTCGTACCAGTAGACCATGACGTGGGTGTAGGCTCCCTCGAAGTCCTCGGTGCGGGTGAACTCCAGGAGGTTGCCGGCGTACCTGATGTGGACGCCCCGGTCCTCGCCACGGTTCTTGTGGATGATGACGTTGAAGCCGTCCCACTCGAACTCGCCGCCGAAGGTGTCGAGGAGCGACCCTTCGACGCCGCCCAGCGCCGCCCGGACCGTGGTCGGCTCCGGGTGGGAGAACGTGCTCGTCTCGTTCTCGATGCCGTCGTTGGTGAACGTCCAGTCGGTCGTGTCGCCGCTCTGCTGGATCAAATTCGACTTGATCGCCGCCAGGGTGGCGGTGATGCCGGTGGTGTCGGCGAAGTACTTGAGGTAGACCTTCGTCAGGTCGTAGCTGATGTGGTGGGCGCTGACCGCCATCGTGCCGGTCAGCGTCTTCTCTACGTTATAGATGCGGAACGGCTGAGGGTCTTCCCCGTAGGACGGCACCGCCAGGATGACCGCCCCTGTGGTCAGGCTGTTAGCCAGGACCCCGGTCGGGAGATATTCCAGCTCCAACTCATATTCACCGTTCCTCTGCTCGGTGACGGTGCAGCTGATGGCGTCCGCCAGCGTGCCGAGGAGCGTGTCGTTCCCTCCCGTGTAGGTCCGCTCGTAAAGTATTGGCTTCACAGGACCCACCTCCTCGGGTAGATCGTGCCGGTGGCTCTAAGCTCCGCACTGCCGGAGGAGTACGTGCGCAAGAAGTAAGTGTGCTCCGCCCGGAAGACCGGGAAGCCCCGGTTGTCGCCGAAGTACTCACCGCCGCCTTCAACATCCACCACGGTCGGCCTGATCGTCTGCCGCTTGCCGTCCTTGATGCCGTAGATCTCGAGGTTCTCGCAGTCAATGGCGATTTTGTCCATGTCCGTCGACCCGGAGATGTCGAAGGTGAAGGTCTCCCGGGTCGCCGTGGAACCGTTCGGGAGGCCATCAATAGAAAGCCGGGAGTAATGGATTCCGTCATCGGTGCCTGTTGGGTTGTCGAAGACGAAGAGCGGCTTCGACGGGAAAGACCCCATGACGATGAAGTCCTCGACCAAGTCCTCGCTTATGCCGAACTGCAGGCCGTCTTCGTCCTCCGTGACGAACCGCTGTGGCTGGCAATTAAAAGAGATGCTCACCCTGCCGGTCCTTCTCATCTGCCCGAAGGTCGGTTGCGTCATACTTTCAAAGCTCGCGAGCCGGTAGTGCGACGTGTCGTCCGAGATCGTCAGCTTGTGATAGCCTGGCACAGATGCGAGGAAGTTAGTCAGCGACATGATGGACGCCCCACTCTTGATCTTGTTGATCTCGAAGGTGAGCTCCATGTTGTTGAACCGCCCGTTGTCGATGAGCAGGTCGCCCGAACGGCCCGGGACGCTGATGTGCTCGATGTCCCGCTCCGGGGTCGTCCACCACTCGCTGCTGTCACCAACTTGAAGCCCGAAAGAAGATACCGCGCGCCCGTTAAAAATTAAATCTTTAATGATGCTCATGCCCAGACGCTCCCCTTTCTTTCGACCTGCCGCTGTAACTTAATGCTGATAATGTTGGCCAGTTGGTTGACGTCCTGGCCTTGCGCCCCGTTGATGGTCATGTTGATGACCGTACCGGCACCGCCGCCGACGGCCGACCGGATCATCGCCATCAAAGAATTGGTGCCGACGATGGTCTCAGACCCTGCCTCGCCCGCTCCAAGCAGGCGGCCGTTCATGGCTCCGAAGATGGTCGGCGAGTCCAGGATCATGCCGTTTTTCATGGCCTTCGCGTACCAGTCGATGCCGAGGGACGGGATGCTCCCCTTTAAGATGTCGCCAATCTTCCATCCCGGTGGCGAGATGGCGAAATGCGGGAGCGGGATGTGCGGCCACGAGAAGCTGAAGGAGAAGAAACCCTTGATCTTCTCGATGAGGCCCCAGATCTTGTCCTTCGCGTCGGTTATCGGGCCGACGATGGCATCCTTGATCGCATTGAACTTCTCTTTAATGGCCGCCCACAACTCACTGGCTTTGGCCTTGATGGTGTCCCAGTTCTTGTAGATCGCGATGCCTGCCGCGACCGCCGCCGCAACCGCCGCGATGACGAGGCCGAGCGGGCCGGTCAGCGCGCCGACGACGGTGCCGAGGACCGGCGCCAGGCTCATGATCGTCCCGATGACGCTGATGACCTTGCCGATGATCAGGAGCAGCGGGCCGATGGCCGCAACGATGAGGCCGATCTGGACGATCTGCTCCTGTTGTTCCGGCGTGAGGTTCTCCCACGCTTCCTTGATGCGCTGGATGACGTCCCGCACCTTATCAATGGCCGGGGCGAGAACTTCCTGGAGTACGCTCCCCAGCTCCGCGCCGGTCTGCTTCAGGTCGTTTAGGAGGAGCTTCCAATCGTCCATCGGGTCCTGCGTCCCCTCGAAGGTCTCGGAGACGCTCCCGGCGGCATCCGATGCAGAGGTCCCGAGGGCCGTGAAGTCCAGCGAGCCGTTCTTCACGGCGTTGTAGATCTGATCGCCTTGCTTGCCAAAAAGCTCGTAAGACGCGGTCAGCCCGTCCATGTCGTCGGTGCCGTTCAGGATCTCGTTTTGGAGATCCTCGAGGGCGGTGCCCATGTCGGTTCCCTGCTCTGCCGCCTCTTTCAGGGCTCTCTTCAGGCCGCCCATGACCGCCGAGCTGTTGGCGCCGGAAGTCTCGAGCTGTCCCATGAGGGCGACGGACTCGTCGATGCCGAGGCCCAGCTCCTGAAACGCGGTGGCGTTGCTCACGAGGCCGCTCGCCAGACTGTCCACGCTGGCGCCGGTCTCCTGCCCGGTTTTATTCAGCCGGTCCAGTAAAGCTCCGGCATCCTCCGCACCGAGGCCGTAGGCCGCGAGTGCCTTCTGCGTCGTGTCAATGGCGGTCGAGACGTCGGTGTCGTTCAGATCCGCAAATTTGATAAACTGGCCGGACAGCTCCTCGAGGGCGTCCCCGGTGAGGCCGAACCTCGTGTTGACTTCGCCGATGGCGTTGCCTGCCGTCTCGAAGTCCGTCGGGATCGTCGAGGTGAGGTTCCCCATCGAGGCGGTCATCTCATCGAGTGCCTCGCCGGTCGCCCCGGTCTTTTTGACGATGATGTCGGCGCCCGCGTCCACCTCGCCAAAGGCGGCGAGGGATACGCCCGCCAGCGCGGCGAGTGGGGCCGTCACGTTCTTCGTGAGGCCCTCGCCCACGTCCGCGATCTTCCCGCCGAGCTCCTGCATCTTGCCGCCGACCGCCGCTATCTGCTGGGTGCCGACGCTTCCGAAGTCCTTCTGCGCCTTCTCGGCATCCTTCAGGTACTGCTCGGTGCTGACGATCTCACGCTGCAGGGCCTGCTGCTGCTCGATGGTCTGGCCGCTGTCCGCGGCGCCCTGTAGCTTCTCCAAGGCCGCCTTCTCTTCCGCCAGCTTCTTCTTCGTCAGCTCGACCTGCTTACCCAAGAGCTCCTGCTTCTGCTCTAAAAGCTCGGTGTTCTTCGGGTCGAGCTTCAGCAGATTGTCAACGTCCCGGAGGGCCGACTTGGTGCTGGAGAGGCTTTTGTTGACGCCCTTCAGCGCCTGTTCGAGTTTAGTGGTCTTCCCCTCGAACTCTATGGTGATTCCTTTGATTCGATTCGGCATCGCTTGCTCCTTATCCGAAGAATCGGTTTATGTCGTCCTGATTGGCCAGCGGCGTCCATTCGAGGTCGTCGTCGGCCGATTCCGCAAAAACGTCCAAAACGGCCCCGACGGTGAGCGCTTCCAAGTCGCCCACCGTGAAGCCGATCTGTTTACATCTGAGTAAAAAGAGCGCGGTCCCGAAGGGCCGGTCCGTCGCTCTTATTTTTTTTTACCGACCACCTGCGTTCTCTGGCTGTCGGTCCACAGGCCCAGGATCTCCGGGCCTGCCATGAGGACGCCGAACGGGGAGAACTGCTCCAGCCATTCGTCGAAGGCCGGGCGGTTCTTGTCGGCGTCCATGATGTACGCGAGGCGGCTGATCGTCTCAGCCGTGCCAGGTGCCATCGCCGTTCCTTCCGCCTCCATGGCCTGCATATCCTTGATGAGGTCACGGCCGAAGGTGGAATAGTAGTGGATGAGGGTGGCCGCAGTCGCCCTCATCGTCACTTCTTTGTCGTCGATCAAAACAACTCTGTCCATCTTCCCCTCCTATGCGCTACGCCGGCAGGGTGACTGCCTGGAAGAAGTTCGCGTAGGCGCTGTCCTCCGGGCCGACCTTGCCCTGAACGTAGGCGTGCTCGCCCACGACCAGCGCGGCCGCTCTGATGTCGAGAGACTCGGTCACCGGCGTGATGCTGGTGTCGGTGGTCTGAGAGCCGATAGACGGGCGGGTCGCCTTGATGTTGTAGACGACGAAGCGGCGCGCTTCGGCATCGCCCTCGACCTGGAACATAAGCGCGAACGGCTCGATGGTTGCGCTCGCGTCCTCGTACAGCAGGCCGCTGGTCGCGTCCTTCACCTCGCCGAGGATGGTGGTGCGGAACGCGTCCGGGATGAGCGCGCTCTCGAAAGAGCCGCTGTAGCCGTTGTTGCTGGAGCCGATCCAGTAGTCGACGTTGTCGGCTCTGAACGGGTCGAGGCTTCCTTCGGCGTCGAGGGTCAGGTTGACCGCTCCCGGCCATGCGACCGGGGTCGCGTAGCTCGGAGTGCCGCCCGGGGTCTCCTGGGTCAGCTTGGCGAAGTACACGTTCTTCAAGCCGAACTTTACCTTGTTAGCCATGTTTTCCTCCTAAATGTAGTAGTAGATTGAATAGACCCCTTCGGACTCGTCCCAGATATCCTCCGACTTCTCCCACCGCAGGCCTGCCGCGGTCAGGGCGTCTTCGATCCGGGTCTCCATCGCCGGGGCCTTCGTTTTGAAGTAATATTGGACGGTGTAGGCGTTCTGGTGCCAGTAGTTGATGTTGTCCGCGCTGAAGTCGTCCTGCCCTGCGCCAAGGTAGACGAGGAAGGGCGGCTCCTGCGGGTTCTCGAAGTGAGAATACCGGGCCGGGAGGCCGGTCGACTCTAAAACGTTATAAAGTTCTGCCTCTGTCATCCCAGTGCCTCCTCGATCCGTTTCACGACTTCTTCTTCCGCCCACTCCCTCACCGGCGCGATGTGCGGCTGGGCGGTGGAACGCCCCCAGGTCCCGTATTGGTTCCTGATCGGGTGCGATTCTTCCAGGAGGTGCGTCAGTCCCGGCCGGGTGGCGTTGTACACCACCGCGTCGAGCTTCTTGCCCTTCTTGACCGTCCACCCGCTCGCGTACTTGCCGGTGTCTCGTGGGCTCGTGTCCTTGAGCTTCTGAGCAGCTTCCCGTGCGACCTGATTGATGACCTTGTTCGCGGTCTCCTCGACGTCGTCCATGTACTCGTCAAGGATGCGCCCCAGCTCGTCCTCCAGGTTGATGTCGATGCTCTTGCCCATGCTTACACCCCGGCGCCGTTAAGCGCCGTCTTCTCCTCCAGCGTCAGCTCCACGCTGTCGCCGTCGTCCGTCCAATAGGCGCGGATGATGCCGTAGACCTTACCGGCCCAGACGGCTTCATCTTCGCCCTCGTAGTCGATGCGGCTCGACAGGGTCAATACCACGGATGGCCTGAGGCCCGCCTGCGCCGCGTCGTAGAACTCGGAGCGGGTGACGCTCCGAGTCTTGCAAAATACCTGTTTCTCGCTGTAGGCTTTTACGGTGTTTCCCACGGCGTCCGTGGTCACCGTCGCCTTGCGGAGGATCGCGATGTCGTCCATGCTCCCCTCCTCTTAGGCGTCTGCCGTCAGCTGATCGAGCTTGTAATTGTGGAGCCAGTAGCGCAACATCCGAGGCATTCCCTCGCCGCTGTCGCGCCGTCTCCACATCCATGCGGCGTATTGGATGATGAGGTTGTCGTAGGCGGCCGTGCCGTCACTGCTGACGCCCTCTCTGTTCACTTCCTGCTCCGCCGTGCTGATGTACGCCGCGAGCCTGTCATCGTAGGCCGTAGCCACGATGCCGAGGTCAATCTTGAGCGCGGCCAGTCTCTCGGTTGCTGTCATGCTTTTATTTCTCCTTATTTAGGGGCCCCCGCCGCTATTGTTATAATGGCCGCCTGCGTGTCGGTGCTCAGACTGGGATCAGATACCACTCCAAGGTTCAAGCCGCCAGCTTCAAAGGCTCCGGCTTGGAAATGGGTCGAAAGTGTCCGGCCTGCAACATTATCAATTTGCTGCGGACCATATTTAGAACTGGCCGGCTTACTGTATGAATAACTGTCTTTCGCAGGCTGCAATTTTACGTAGACGGAATCGGCCGTCGCAGAATCCACCTCGATTATTACAGGTTCTCCATACGCCATCGGCATCATCGCCGCCAGCTTCGCGTTCAGGCTCATCCCGTCTTTTGTTGTGAAGTCCGGGCTTACTGTGACGGACAGTAAGCCCTGCGTCAGTTTCCCTGGTTCGCCGTGTCCTCAGCAAAGTCCGGGTTGCTGGTGCCCGTCGGGATGATGGCCGCAAATGCTTCCGGGATGACCGGCAGGCCGTCATATCTGGCGTTCGCCATGTAGACGCGCTTGCGGTTCAGGAACATCGCGTGGTCGCTCTCCTCGATCTTCATGCCGCTTCTTTCAGCCAGCAGGTAGAGGTCGAAGTAGCCGCCGACGATCATGCCGTCCGGCATGAAGTCGAGCACCTCGATGACGCCGCCGATGACCGGCATCGCTCCGTCGATAGCGGAGACGATGGCGCCCGCCGCGTTGACGCTCAGGCCCTGGATCTTCAGCTGGGTGTAGGTCGCTTCGTTCATGACGAAGACCTTCTCGCCTCTGCTGTACTTACCGTCAGCCGCCGCGAAGTCCTGAAGCAGTGCCTGGAAGTAGGCGACGCCGGTGCCGCTCGGGGCGCCCGCGATGTTGGTCGCGCTCAGGTTGACCCACGGTCTCGCGGTAGTGGAGTAGCCCGCCGGAGCCACGGTCTGCTGGAGTCTGGTCACGATGCCCAGCGGCATACGGGTGCCGGTGCCGAAGATGATAGCCTTGTCGAGGGCCATACCGATGGCGGCGCCCAGCACGGTGATGACTTCCGCCGCGAGGTCGATGTCGCTGTCCTCAAGGGTCGCTCTGCATACCGGCAGATAAGCGCCGACGTTCCAGCAGGCGACTTCGGCATCGTTGAAGGTGAGGCCGATCTCGTTCACGTTGGCACAGCAGTCGGTCCATACGGCCTCCGGGATGGTGCCTTCGATGACGACGCGGCCGTCACCGCTGACCTGGCGGACGTTGACGTGCTTATACAGCTTGGAATATTCCTCGATGTTCTCGCGGATCAGACCGAGGAAGACTTCCGGCACGAGCAGGGAGCCGTTGGTGATGGCTCTCTTCTCGATGAGGGCGCTTCTGACTTCGCCGAGGAAGTTCTTGACGTCCTCGCGCTCAAACATGGCGGTGCGGGTCTGCGCGTCCAGTTTGTTGATGATGCTTCTTCTGTTCATGGTGTTGTAGTTCCTTTCGCTTCTCTGCTCGGGTTTGGTTTCCGGCGCGGCCTCCGGCTGTGGTGCCGGTTCCTGCGCTCTCTCAAGGTCGGCCAGCTCTGCTTCGATACCGGCGACCCGCTCTTCGAGGCTCTTAACGGCCGCTTCGGCGTCCTTGGCCTCCTGCTCGTACTCGGTGACGCTCTCCTCGACCGCGGCGCGTTCCTCGTCGGTCTCCGCTTCGGCGATGGCCTGCTCAAGCTCGGCCTCTCTCTTCTGCATCGCTTCGACCTTGTTCCTCGCTTCGGTCAGGGCTTTCGTCGCGTCATTGAGCTCCTTACGCTTCATGAGGGTTCTCAGTGCCACTCTTAAGCCTCCTTCTCATCTGCTCCCGCCATGCTTCGACCTTTCGCGCTTCCATCTCAGCCAGCTGCGCGGCTCTGGCTTTCAGGTTGGTCTCTTTGTAGGCCGGGAACGTACACACACTAACTTCGTAGAGCTTGACCGCCTTGATCGTCCAATGGACGGAGCCATCGTCTCGGTACGACGGGTCCTCGTCCAAGATGTCAAAACCGAAGCTCGCCTGCGTGACGTCCCCACGGTCGACCCTCGCCTTCGTGTTGAGCGCGTCCTGATCGTTCGGATTGATCAGGACCCTCCCGTACAGCCCGTGAGAATCGACCGAGAGGTCCAGCGTTCCCGCTGTCGTGCGTCCCAGCACAAGCCTCGTGTCGTGGTCGGTCAAACACCTTATGTCATCATCGAGCGCCTCGTCGAAGGCGTGCTCGTCGATGCTCTCGCTCATGCCCGGGCCGATGTCATACGTCGACCCAAAAACGGCGAAGTAGCCTTCGATGTACTGCTTCCCGTCTTCCTCTGCCCGGGTCTTAAATTCTCCCGGCAGGCAGCGCACCTGCCGGCTTCCGATGCCTCTGGCCTCTTCCGGCCGGATCTCGTTCTTCTTCATGTCGTCCTCCTTTAGTCCTGGATGAGCTTCTTCTGCTGGCCGCTCATCTCGACAGGGATGTAGTTCTCAAGCACCCTCAGCTCGTCCAAGCCGTCTCTTGGGCTCATGCCGAGCCGGTCTCTCCATTCGTTGCCGTCCACGTATCCGCGATCAGATCCGGCGAGATAGACCGCGCTGATCTTCTCGATGTCCCAGTCGTACAGGCTGAGGATGTTGAACCGCAGATACCACTGCGGGCTCAGGATCAGCTTCTTGGTCAGCTCCTGCGCGATGCCCTGCGCGATCGGTGCGACGGTCCTCTGAATGAATCCGTTCCATGCCTTTTGGTCGTACTCGCCCACGCCCACGACGAAAGGCGGCACACCGATCACCGCGGCAACGGTCCGCTTGTCCACCTCCACCGTGTCGGAGATGGCGAGGTCGGACAGCGTCAGCGGCTTGATGGTCTGAATGTCGAACATGTCGGCCGGGACGATCCACGGCTTGCCCGCGTCGTCGTTCCCGATGTAGTCCTCCAGGATCTTGTCGCGCTTCGTCTTGCTGTTGAACAGCTCGTCGCCGCTGTCGACCTTGATGATGATCGACGGCTTCCATTTGCTCTCCAAAAAGCCCTTTTTGGTCGCCTCCGCCTGTTTCAGATTGTTCGCGATGTCCCGGAGGGACACGGTCACGCCCTGGCCCTTCCACAGGTAGGTCGGGTCCGGGTTGTAGGTGAAGTGCAGAACATCGGCAGGGTCAAAAGCCCTGCCGTCGATGCTGATTTTATAGTCCGAGTAGCCGCTCGGCATGAAGTTGACCCGGCTCACCGCGATCGGTTCGAGCCGCTCCAGGATGCCCCGCTTCGTGTGCGGCAGGACGATGCTGTTGCCCTTGCCGTATAAGAGCAGGTTCATGACGATGGACTCCATCCACGTCTTGCGGGTCATGTTCGGCTCAGGGTCGATGTCGATCTTCCGCGACAGCTCGTTGATGATCCGGGTGTCGCCGGACTCGGTGTTGTTCATCAGGTGAATGGTCATCATGCCGACGAGCTGGGCGATGGTCTGGCACGCCGCCCGGATCTCCGGGTTCTTGTCGAGACTCGTGTAGCCCTCGACGCAGAGGCTGGTGTCAGACCCGACCACGATGCCGACCTTGCTGGTGCTTCTCTGTTGTCTCTTAAAAGGGTTTCTCATTTAATCCTCCCACCACTTCGCGGCTCTCGCCTGTCTGGTGTACGCCTCGATATGCCGGACTGCCGCGAAGACGGAAGCATCGAAGAGGTCGATGCGCTGTGTCGGCATGATCTTTTCATAGCTGACCATGTCGTCGGTCTTCTCGATGGCCCTGACGTTCGAGACGCAGTATTCATACGCGGTCGAATGGCAATAATAGAGCTTGCCGTCCTTCGCGTCTTTTTCGATCTTTCTAAAGCCTTTGCTCTTGATGAAGTACATCTGCGGTTGTTCGACGATCTTGAACCCCGCCGCCTTCATCTGCGGGTAATACTCCTCCCCGGCGAACTTCCTGTCGTGGCCGACCTCCCGGATGCGGAAGCCCTTCGCCCGCATCGCCTTGAACCACTCGACCACGTCCGAGACGTTGACCGTCGGGTTGTTGCAGAGGGTCAGCCATCCGGCGTCCTTCCAACCGAAGAGCGGGATGTTGTCCTCGTCGGCCTTCCGGGCCGCCTGTGTGACCGGGAAGAAGCCGTGGGGGATGATGATGTCCACGTCGGCCTCTTCATATCTGCCGAAGAGGGCCGCCGCCGTCAGGTCGTACATTCTCGAAAGGTCGGCGCCGCCGTACCACTCGACCGGGAGCTTCGCCAGCTCCTCCATGCTCCAGTTGTACTTCGCGTCGCTCCTCTTGAACTCTTCAATGTCGAACCAGGACCGCATCGCCGCCGTGTAGATGTTTAGCGACCGGGAGAGGAAGTCCTTCCGCTGCTGCGGATCGTTCTGCGCCTGCAGGGCCTCCTGCATGATGCCCTCCGGCCGGATCGTGACGCCGTAGTTCGGGTTCGCCTTCATATGCTGAATCGGGTTCGTGTAGTCCACGTTGCCCTTCTCGTCCTGGTCTGCCCGGGCCACGAAAGCAAAAAAAGAATCGTCCTCGACGATCCCGTTCGCCACCTTCGCGGCGTATTCGATACGCCGGTATCCGAAGGAGTTGATGTTGTCGCCTGCGGTCGTGATGCCCACGATCAGGCGGTTCGTGTACGCCTTTTGCGCTTCCTTGAAGCGGTTGTACTGGGACGGCTTTTTATATGCCGCGACCTCGTCCATGACCGCAAAGTTGCAGTTGAAGGAGTCCTGCGCGTCCGGGTTGCTCGGGAGGGCGATGATCTCGATCGAACCGTCCGGCCGTCCTTCCTTGTCCGTGAAGGTGTATTTGATGCTGTGGTTGAAGCTGTTGTTCTGGATCTCGAAGTGGTCGATGATCTTCTGATACCTGAGGGAGAACAGGAGGAAGTTGAACGCCTCCATGCTCTGCTTCAATGCCGCCGCCACGATGTAGCACTTCGACCCGCTCCGCCTCTGCAGGATGCTCACCGCCCACGCCAGCGCGGCGATGAAGCTCGTCTTGCCGTTCTTCCGGCCCCAGACGATCAGCGACTCCTTGAACCGGCGCTCCTCCGTCCCTGCGTAGTAAAATCCGAGCAGGTTGTAAACGATGAAGATCTGGAACGGCTCCAATATTAGCGGCCGCCCCAGTAGCGGCCGCCCCTGCAGGTCCTCGCCCTGCGCGTGGACGATCATCGTCTCGATGATGCGGATCACGACGTTCGGCTCCTTCGTCCTGAGTTCGAGGTCCTCCCGCTTCAGGTCCATCAGGAAGCGCTTCGCCGCCGCGACCACGTCCTCACCGATCGTGATCGCACCGTCCACAACTCCCTTCGCGTAGTCTATTGCAATTTGTTTGTAGTCTCTTTTTGAGCCTGCCATCCTTCCGCCCTTTCAAAAAGCACGTCGCCGACCTCATCGAACGGGCCAAAGAGCGGGCGGTTCACGGCGTGGTTGATGTCGCTCGTATGTCTGCATGGATCGCCGGGGCACTCGCCGCCGTAGAAGTCTATGCACCTTTGCCGGTCGCAAATATAAACGCGTTTTTTCTCGCTCATATCCCTATGCCTGCCAGCAACTCCTCGAAGCTGGTCTCCTTCTCCTTCGCCGCCGTTCCCTGGATCTTCTTGAACCCCGACGGCGTCAGCCCGAGATCCCTCCAGTACGCGAGCGCCTGGGTGTTGCACTCCTGGATCACTGCAAGGGCCGGGTTCTTCCTGAGGTTCGTATGGCCGTTCTTGTTCGTGTAGGCGACGACCGGGTTCCCACCGCTCTTTTCGTAAAGGTCCTGCGCCGCGTCTCTGGTGTCCATGATCCCGGCAAGCTCACTGATCACGATGTCGAAGAACGGCTGATATGTTCCGGCTTCCTCACAGGCTGATTTAATTTTCCTTTCCCAGTCTGTTCTTTTCATGGCTCCTCTTCGCCAAGTATAAAAACGGTGTGTCGCAGAGCGCCGCGATCATCTCGATGATGCTCGTGCTTGCCGCGATGATGAGGATCTCCTTCACGCTATAAATGCCATAGAACGCCAGCCAGATGAAGCCAAAATTTTCGAGGCAGTTGCAGAGGATGGTCGAAAGGTTGTTTCTGAGCCACATCATTCTGCCGCCGGTCTTCCGCCGGATCGCGTCGAATAGATAGACGTCGCCCATATTGGCGGCGAAGTACATCACGGCGCTGGCGATGCTGATTCTGAGATTCAACGAGAACAGCGTACGCATGGCTCCGTCTGCGTAGTCAAAAGCACTCGGAACGTAAAGCAGTGCGATTTGAGTCGCAATGATGAGCACGACGTCCGCGGCGAGCCCAATCTTGACAGCTCTCTTCGCATCCTCTTTGCTGTAGCACTCGTTGAGGATGTCTGTCGCCAGGAATGTGCTCGCGAACATGACCGTCCCGATCGCCGTGCTCAACCCGAAGATTTCCGCATTTTTCGCCGTGATGATATTCGCCAGCACAGTTGCCACCGCCACCCAGGCGATGAGGCCATCTTTGCCGAAGAGCTTCTTCCAGAGCAGAAGAGCAGAGAACACGGCGATGATCTCGCCGAAAATCAGATAGTTATTCATTTGTTCCTCCTTAGTTTTTTTTGAGCGGGTTGTTGCATACCGCTATGATTTACTTTTCTACAACGACGTTGAAATGCGTCTTGCAGTTTTCGACCGTGTCCGTGATGTGGATCTTGAGCGGCGAAAAGAAAGTCATCATGTCATAGACGGCCATCACGACGTCCTCGATGTTGAGCGTCTTTCCGTCGACTTTCTTCATGATCTCCTCTTGCACCTCTGTGTAGTCCGGGTAGTACTCGTTCGGCGTGAGTGTGATCTCCAGCCGGTTCGTGTACCAGTCTCCGCCTATCTCGCACTGGGTCAGGGCGACCGGGTACATTTTGATAGTCTTGATCCCCTGCGTATTTAATATTCTCTTCATCTTTGCTCCTCGTATTCTATCGGGTCGACTGCGCCGTTCGCTTTGAACGCCTTCAGCCGGTCGATGCATGTCCCGCACTTGCCGCAGGCTCTGGCGCCGCCTTTGTAGCACGACCACGTCACCTCATAAGGGACTCTGAGGCGAAGTCCATCCGCCACGATCTTTGCCTTGTTCGAGTGGACGTATGGCGCCCAGACGCGAACCTGCCCGCCAGTGCCCGCCGCGACCGCTGCGTTCATCTTCTCGACAAAATCCTCGGAGCAGTCCGGGTAGGCGTTCCCGGCCGCATCGTCCATGTGCGCGCCGTAGACAATAGTGTCAGCCCCGACCGACAGAGCCAGCGAAGCGGCCGCCGATAGGAACAGCCCATTTCTGAACGGCACGTATGTTGCGACCGGTTTGCCGCCGGCCCTCTTGATTTGGTCGGCATAGTCTCCGTTCTCCACATCGACGTTGTTCTTTTCCAGAAGCGAGCAGCTGCTGAGACCGAAGACTTCGGTCAGGTCAACTTCGGCGCTTTCAACGTCGTAGAACTCTGACAGTTTCCGTGCGCTCTCTATCTCCCGTTTATGCCGCTGTCCATACCACGCGATGAGCGCGAACACATTTCTTTTCCCGAAAGCCTCAACGGCTCTCGCGAGGCAGGTTGCAGAGTCGACGCCGCCGCTCAGCAGGACAACCGCCTTGCTTGATTTTTTATAGTTTTGTTTCTGCATACTTTTGAAATTTGATCCATTCTGTATAGTTGATGAGCGCGGCTCGCCTGGACTCTTTTATCCTCTTGCCGGCCGGAACCTTGATCTTCGTCATCGTCTTGCCGTCGAACCTGTAGATGTAACCGAAGCGGTTCCCCGTCGTCCAGGCGGTCGAGTCGACGCTGTCGAAGTGATACTTCGTCAAGCCCTCCAGATTCGTGAAGCCGAGACCGTGAACCTTCGCTCCGCTCTTGTGGGCGATATTTATCATCGCTGGAAATGCCTTGTACTCGTTCTGCTTGATCTCTTTTGAAACGATGCCGCCGATGGCCACGTAGTCGTATTGCTCCGCATCCCTCTTGTACTGCTCAAGCCCCCTTGATTTGTGCCAGACTGGTATGCACCTGGATCCCGTCAGTTTCTCAAGCCTCCGCCGATAATCCATCACCTTGTCGAATCCGACCACGGAGTCGATGTCGAGCTCAAAATACTTTTTTACTCCATTGCGTTTTATGAAGTCCGCGTAGCGCTCGATGTACTCATCCCAGTCGACCTTCGTTTTCGTATTCATCATGAACGTGAACGCGCCGCTATCCAGCAGGAAGTCGCCGAACATCGGGATGAGGCGTTCTGTGTCTGCGTCTGCATAGAAGAACGATTCCAGGATGAACGGCTTGTGGTCTTTCAGAACCGGGTCAAAGCCCCCCCCTACTATGTTGAGTGCGAAGCTCAGCCCGTCTTTGAATTTTGTCAGGGTGTGAGGACTCGCTATGAATAGTTTCATCAGGGCCACCCCCGGGGAGGATCCATATCTCTTTTGCGACCTAGCTGTAGTAAATCCCGTTGCCCGTGCACAGGTACAGTTTCATTTTCTTTTATTGGCGAAGCCGCGTCGTGTATCCAGTGCCGCGACTCCCCCCCGGCCAAAAATTTTCATGTTTCAGTGCCTCCTCGAGTGTTTCCCCGCGGGCCACCCGCTTCCACGCCGGGTTAAGGTTGCCCGATACTCCTCCCGCTAAGTAGAGAATCATAGTTCAAATGTCTCGCCGCAGTGAGGGCAAGTTACCATCTTCGGTTCGGGATCCTTTTCTGGCGCGTCGCCGAAGAGATCGCTGACGTCGGTCGTGCCTTCCGGTTCGAAGCCGAAGGCGGTCATGTCGATGTCTCCAAGCTCGAGGAGTTCCTCGTCCAGGAGCATGAAGTCCCACCCCGCCAACTCGCCGGTCTTGTTGTCCGCCAGCCGGAACGCCTTCACCTGCTCCGGGGTCAGGTCGTCCGCCGTGATGGTCGGCACCTCTTCGAGCCCCAGCTTCTCCGCCGCCTTCAACCGGGTGTGCCCTGCGATGATGACGTTGTCTTTGTCCAGGACAATCGGCACTTTGAAGCCAAACTGTCGGATGCTCTCAGCCACCGCGTCGACCGCGTTTTCGTTCTTCCTCGGGTTACGCTCATAAGGTACGATTTCTGAGGTCTTTCGCATTACAATTTGCATTTTCCATCTCCGTTCTGCCCGGGATCCGCTTAAAAGTAAACCCCTTTTCCATAAAATTAGCCCGTGTATATAACAATC
>Ga0326512_10000760_pt1 | contig 27217 bp, 22 predicted proteins | sample 1_2617_0518_D_FD_203652 | JGI IMG/M metagenome (GOLD analysis project Ga0326512, IMG submission 203652) | Bovine rumen microbial communities from UC Davis, California, United States - 1_2617_0518 | ecosystem: Host-associated > Mammals > Digestive system > Stomach > Rumen | place: USA...
GAGGACTGGCGCGCCGACGACCCCGAGCGCTACAAGTATGAGGTGGCCACGATGGGCTGCCGCACACGTGTGTTCGAGAACCGCTTCGGGCCCAAGACGTCGATCGGACGCGGCAACCTGAGTTTCACAACCATCAATATCGTGGCGCTGGCCATCGAGAGTATGGACGAACCCACCGTCGAGAAACGTGTGGAGGTCTTCATGCTGCGCCTCAACGAAATGTGCGAACTGGCAGCACGCCAGCTCAACGAACGTTATGAGTTCCAGAAAACCGCCCTCGCCAAACAGTTCCCCCTCCTGATGAGCAGCCTGTGGAACGGAGCCGAGAAACTCGGACCCAACGACCGCGTGGAAAGCGTCATCAACCAGGGAACGCTCGGCATCGGCTTCATCGGACTGGCCGAAGCCCTGATCGCCCTCACCGGAAAACATCACGGCGAGAGTGAGGAAGCCCAGAAAATAGGCCTCAAAATCATTGCCTTCATGAAGAAGAAGGCCGACGAGTTCAGCGAACGCTATCAGCACAACTACTCCGTGCTGGCAACGCCGGCCGAGGGACTGTCCGGACGGTTTACCCGTATCGACAGAAAACGCTACGGCATCATTAAGGGTGTTACGGACAAGGATTACTACACCAACTCCAACCACGTGCCGGTCTATTACAAGTGCAGCATACGACACAAGGCCGAGGTGGAGGCGCCCTATCACGACCTGACGCGCGGCGGACACATCTTCTATGTGGAGCTGGACGGCGACGCCACCCACAATCCGGAATCCATCGCAAAGGTGGTCGAACTCATGGACCAGCTCAACATGGGCTACGGGTCGGTGAACCACAACCGCAACCGCTGTATGGACTGCGGTCACGAGGATGCCGTAGAGGGCGAGGAGGTTTGTCCGGAATGCGGCAGCCACAACATCGACAAACTGCAGCGCATCACGGGCTACCTGGTGGGTACGACCGACCGCTGGAACTCCGGTAAACTGGCCGAGCTCCACGACCGCGTGACCCACACCAAATAATAAAAAATCTTAAAGTTTCGGGAGGCGATGAACTTTTTCGCCTTTCCGAACGTTTATCTGATACAGCAATACCATTATTCTATAACCCAACTAATTTCAAAACTCTATGAACAAAAAATGGATTTGTACCGTATGCGGTTACATACATGAGGGGCCCGAGGCTCCCGAGAAGTGCCCGATCTGCAAACAGCCCAAGGAGAAGTTCTCTGAACTTCAGGACAACGGCGGTCTGACCTATGCCACAGTGCATAACCCCGGCGAGGCCAAGAGTGCTCCCCAGGAATTTGTCGAATTCTGCCGCGCCGAGTTCAACGGCGAATGCTGTGAGGTGGGCATGTATCTGGCAATGGCCCGTCAGGCCGACCGCGAGGGATATCCCGAGATTGCCGCCGCATTCCGCAAATACGGTCTGGAGGAGGCTGAACACGCCGCCCACTATGCTGAACTCCTCGGCGAAGTGCTGGGCAAGACCAAGGACAACGTCAAGAAGCGTATGTTCGCTGAACAGCAGGCTTGCGCCAACAAGTTCGAAATGGCCAAGGCTGCCAAGGCTCAGAACCTCGACGCCCTCCACGATTTCATCCACGAGGCTGCCAAGGACGAAGCCCGTCACTCGGCCGGTTTCAAGGGACTCTTCGACCGCTATTTCGGCGAGAAATAATTCCGAAAACCAACGCAATTTTTCTTAGAATTGTCATTTTTAGGGCATGTTCCGAGAGGGACATGCTCTTTTTGTTTAAATATGTATAACAAAATTTGGACAATTCGGAAATTTTTGTTATCTTTGCGCCCGAATGAAGATAACGCTATTTCAGTCAGACACGGTTTGGAAACGGCCTCAGGACAATTATCTCCAGATAGAGGCTCAGTTGGAAGCACATCGCGACAGCGACCTTTTGGTGATGCCCGAGATGTGTACCACCGGCTTTGTGACTGACCCGATGGACGGTGAGCTGGAGCGCAGTCAGGATGTGGAAGAGCGTCTGGCGGCGCTGTCGCAGCGGTTTGAAACGGCGCTCTGCGGCAGTTTTGCCGTCAGGGAACCCGGCATGGGCGGCATCTGGCACAACTATAACCGCTGTCTCTTTGTGACTCCCGAAGGCGGCATCTGGCGTTACGACAAACATCACCTGTTCAATCCCGGCGGCGAAGGAACGGCCTATACGCCCGGAACCCGTCAGGTGACGGCCCGCTGGAAGGGTGTGCGCTTTGCGCTGTCGGTCTGCTACGACCTGCGTTTCCCCGTTTGGCTCAAATACCACAGGGGAGGAGAGAGGCAGCTTCCCGTCGGTCCCGCCGAAATCAGTCCCGCCCACGAATACGATGTCCTCATCTGTTGCGCCAACTGGCCCATACAGCGCCAACTGGCCTGGGAAACCCTCATCCGCGCACGTGCCATCGAGAACCAGGTCTATGTGGTGGGCGTCAATCGCGTAGGCCACGACAATATCTGTCCCTATTCGGGCGGCTCGAAGGTGATTCATCCCTACGGACACGTGATTTCCGAATGTCAGGACAATGTCGCCTCGACGTGCGACTTCGAACCCGATCTCGAATGGCTGAACCACTTCCGCGAGAAGTTCCCGTCCCTGCGGGACAGCGACAGTTTCCGGATCTGGTGATGTTGAACCTGTTAATATATTTGCATTTGTGGTTACTAAAGGTATCCTTACGATTCTGATGTTGCTCTGCTCGAACGTCTTCATGACGCTCGCCTGGTACGGCAATCTGAAACTCGAGCAGATGAAGCTGACTACCGACTGGCCTCTCATACTGGTCATCCTCGCCTCGTGGGGGATGGCGCTGTTTGAATACTCCTTCATGATTCCCGCCAACCGCATCGGTTCGCAGATTACGGGCGGTCCGTTCTCGCTGGTGCAGCTCAAGGTCATCCAGGAAGCGATTTCGCTGGTTATCTTCACGGTGGTGGTGACGCTTCTCTTCAAGGGTGAGGCGATTCAATGGAACCACTATGTTGCTTTTGCGTTTATTCTTTTGGGCGTCTTTTTCGCCTTCCTAAAATAACAGAACAATGAACAGTCTTTTTCGTCTCCGCACTTTAACACTCGCTTTTTCGTTTGCCATTCTTTCCCTGAATGCAGCCACACAGCTTCCAGCCGATGTGGATGTGACCTCGCTCCGGTTCTACGACCTCGCTTTCAAGGGTCCGGATGTCTGGTACAAAACGCGGCAGGCCCGTCAGGTGGCCGACACAGTGCTGGCCTATCAGTTCCCCTCGGGCGGTTGGGCCAAGAACCAGAACTGGCAGCAGAATCCCGACGGGAAGAAAATGGCGGAAAGAGCACAAATCCGCAAGCAGATGGCTTCGGAAACGGGTATAGGTCCCACGATTGACAATCATGCTACGACCCAGGAGATGTGTTTCCTGGCCCGTCTCTATAAGGCAACGCACAAGAAAGCCTACCGCGAAGCTTTCATGCGCGGTCTCGACTATCTCGTTGAGGCCCAGTACGACAACGGCGGGTGGCCCCAGTACTACCCCGTCAAGACAAAGAAGTCCGGTCCCGACTATTCCAGGAATATCACCTACAACGACGATGCGATGGTCAATGTCATGAAGCTGATGCGCGATATCGCCCGCGGAAAAGCACCCTATGACGCACTCCGCCTGTCGGCCGGCGAAACGGCCAAGGCACAGGAAAGCTATGAGAAAGGCATCCGCTGTATGGTCGAGACACAAGTGTGGAAGAACGGACAGCCCACCGTTTGGTGCCAGCAGCACGACCCCGAAACCCTGAAGCCCGTCAATGCCCGCGCTTTCGAACTGGCCAGCCTGACAGGTTGTAACGAGACCCCGGAAATCCTGCGCATGCTGATGGACTATCCCAATCCCGACGAGAGCATCATACGTGCAGTATGCGGTGCGGTCGACTGGCTCAAAAGCCACGCTATCCACAACAGGAAACTCGAAAAATTCACCAACGCCCAGGGCAAGAAGGATATCCGTCTTGTGGAGGCCGACGGCGCACCCGATCTCTGGGCCCGATATTACGATCTGGATACCGAGGAGCCTTTCTTCTGCGACCGCGACGGTGTGAAACGTGCCCGCCTCGATGAGGTCGGCTACGAGCGCCGCAACGGCTACACCTGGCTCGACAACGATGTGCAGAGCGCCCTCGACCGTTTCCCCGCCTGGTACAATAAACACTGTCCCGGCAATTTCCAGGAGGGCGACTACTACCTCTATTGCCACATGAACGATGCAGGCCCGGCCTATACTGCCTATGCGCTATCGAAGGACGGTTTCCACTATCACGACCTGCTGAACGGCGACTCCATCTTTGCGGATGCCGAGGTGGCCGAAGTCGAGGGACGTTCGCGCGATGCCTATATCTGCCGCATGCATGACGGCAGGGGCTATCTGATGTGCCTCACCGACCTCGATGCAAGCAAACAGGCCCAGAAGCGGCTCGGTAAAATCGGTACATGGGACAACTACGCCATCATTCTGCTCAAGTCGGACGACCTCATCCACTGGACCCACAAGGTCTACGACTTCCGCAAGGGACGCGGGATTTTCTGCAATCCCGACGATCCCGCTCCCTACAAGGACTACTCCACCGTCAACCGCGTGTGGGCCCCTCAGGTGGTGTGGGACAACAACTATGTGTGGCCCGACGGCAGGAAGGGCGCATACTTCATGTATTACTCGCTTTGGAACCGCGCTGAGGAGGAATACGACCGCATGTACTACAGCTATGTGTCGGAGGACTTCACGCAGGTAACCCAGCCCAAACTTCTCTTCGACTGGGGCTACGCCACCATCGATGCCGACATCAACTGGATAGCGAAAGACAGCCTCTGGCACATGATGATCAAGAAGGAGGGAGGCCAGCCCGGTCTGTTCACCGCCACCGCCCGCAACCTTACGGGTCCCTGGGGAGAGCCTGTGGCCGACGACTATGTCAATTTCGAGGGTAACAAGAAGTGCGAGGGCGTCTCGGCCTTCCAGCTCAAGGGCGATACCGCCTGGACCATCGGATATATCGAATATTCCTCCAAACCCAGAAACTACCGCATCTGCAAGGCCAACAGCCTGATGCGTGGCTTCAATTCGCCCCGCAACATCGAGGGCGTCGACCGTCCCCAGCACGGCTCCTTCATGCGTATCACCAAGGATGAATACGAGCGTCTCGAAAAGTGGAGCCTCGAATACGAACGGCAGCACAATGCGCCAGATGTGAACAATCCCGTCCTGAACGGTCTCTTCGCCGATCCTGAGATTCTGTGGAGCGAGAAGAACGGACGCTACTATCTGTATCCCACCACCGACGGCTGCGAGGGCTGGAACAATCACGATTTCAAATGCTACTCGTCCACCGACCTCAAGACCTGGGCGGACGAAGGCACCATCATCGACCTCCGAACCGACATTTCGTGGGCCGACAGCAAGGCCTGGGCACCCTGTATCATCGAACGCAAGTACGGCGAGGGCAAGAAGGCTGCCTGGAAGTATTTCTACTACTTCGTGGCAAACGGCAAGATCGGAGTCGCTGTGGCCGACGATCCCGCAGGACCCTTCAAGGATGCCCTGGGCAGACCGCTGCTCGACAAGAGTACGGCCGAGGTGAAGGACGGTCAGGTCATCGACCCGGATGTGTTCCTGGACCCCCAGACCGGCAAATACTACCTCTACTGGGGAAACGGCAACATGGTGTGCTGCGAGTTGGGCGACGATATGACCAGCATTGTCTCCACACGTCTGCTCATCGCCAAGAAGGACCGTCGCGCCTACGGCTATAACGAGGGTACCTATGTGTTCTACCGCAATGGGAAATACTATTTCACATGGTCGGAGAACGACACACGCTCCAAGAACTACCGGGTGCGTTACCTCATTTCGGATTCGGCTACCGAACTGGTGCGCGACGGAAAGCCTGCCGAGGTGGAAAAGACGGTACTTCTGGCCAAAGACCCGGCGAAACAAATCTACGGTACGGGCCATCATGCCATCCTGCAGGTGCCCGGAACCGACAAATGGTATATCGTATATCACAGGTTCGCCCGCCCCGATGCCGTCCACAAAGACTGGTCGGCAGGCTATAACCGCGAAGTCTGCATCGACGAACTCCATTTCAACGAAGACGGAACTCTGGTGCCCGTCAAACCTACACTCTGATTGTAAATAATTAAAAAACTGTATAAAATGAAAGCAATTACCGGTTCGCTCCACTACATCGGAGCCGACGATCCGAATCTGGATCTTTTCGAGAGTCAGTACAAAGTGCCCGAGGGCATGTGTTACAACTCCTATATCCTCCTCGACCAGCAGGTGGCTGTGTTCGACACCATCGACGCACGTTGCGGCAGTGAGTGGAAGAGTAACCTGCAGAAAGCGCTGGAAGGCCGTCTGCCCGACTATCTCATCGTGCATCATCTCGAGCCAGACCACAGCGCCCTCATCGCGTGGGCTTTGGGTAACTATCCCGACCTGAAGATTGTATGTTCCGCCAAGGCACAGGCCATGCTGCCCCAGTTCTTTGAGAATGTCAATCTCGAAGGCCGTGTTCTCACCGTCAAGGACGGCGACACGCTTTCGCTGGGTGCCCACACCCTTCATTTCTTTACGGCCGCAATGGTGCACTGGCCTGAGGTAATCGTTTCTTACGACGACTTCGACAAGACGCTCTTTTCGGCCGACGGTTTCGGCAAGTTCGGTGTATATGATGCCGATGCCGACGACTGGGCGTGCGAGGCCCGCCGCTACTATTTCAACATCTGCGGCAAATACGGCATGCAGGTTCAAGCCCTCCTCAAGAAGGCTGCTCCGCTCGACATCCAGCGCATTTGTCCCCTCCACGGTCCCGTGCTCGAGGGCGAGAAGATGACTGAGGCACTCCGCTTATATAATATATGGAGTAAGTACGAGGTGGAGACAGAAGGTACACTCATTGCCTATGCCTCCATTCACGGCGGTACGAAATATGCAGCCGAGTTCCTGGCCGGGATGCTCGAATCGACCGGCGAGAAAGTGGTGCTTTCCGACCTCACCCGTTCCGATATGGCCGAGGTGATTGAGGATGCTTTCCGCTACGGACGCATGGTGGTAGCCGCTTCGAGCTATGATGCCGATGTGTTCCCGCCCATGCACGAATTCCTGCACAAACTGCAGCTCAAGGGCTATCAGAACCGCCGTGTTGCCATTGTCGAGAACGGTTCCTGGGCTCCCACCGCAGGCAAGGCCATGAAAGCGATGCTCGAGACGATGAAGAATGTTACCGTTGTAGAGCCGACGGTCACCATCCGATCGAGGATGAAGGCCGAGGATGTCGCCCAGTTCGCAGCGTTGGCCGATGCGCTTCTCGCCGAATAAGAACAAAAGAAAAGATCCGTCCCGTGGAGGATGGATCTTTTCTTTTTAAGTGCCTAGTCGCTTTTTTCACATTCGCGAAGGATGTCCTGTGCTGATACTCCTTCAAGTTCACTGCGCACCTCTTCAACAAGTCTCAGTCTTTCCGACTCAATGTCTTCCGGGAGTAAGGAAGTGCGAGGTGCTTTCGGCTCGTTTCTGAGATAGCCGGTCTCTCCGTTTTTTCGTTTTTCTGTATTCATGATTTTTTTGTTCGGTATTTCGGTGGTGTCCGTTGTGGAGAGCAGGCGGAATACTTTTTCATTTTCACTGGCAAAGATAGCGCTTTTTTCTTGAATCGTGTATGCCTTTTGAATAAAAAAATGACTATAAGTGTCAAATTTCTTCAAAATTCCCGAGTTTTTGAGGATATAACACTTGAAATTTGAATTTTTTCTGTATCTTCGCAGCATGAGAATTGATATTATCACCGTTCTTCCCGAGATATTGGACGGACCGCTCAACCAGTCGATACTGAAGCGTGCCCAGGACAAGGGTCTCGTCGAAATCTGTGTGCACAATCTGCGCGACTGGTCCACCGATGAACGTCATCACCGCGTGGACGACTATGCTTTCGGCGGTAAAGCCGGTATGGTGATGCAATGCGAGCCCATCGACCGCTGTATCTCCGACCTGAAGAAGGAACGTCACTACGACGAGGTCATCTTTGTGACCCCCGACGGCGAGAAGTTCGACCAGCATATGGCCAACGAACTGTCCCTGAATGAGAATCTCATCATCCTCTGCGGTCATTATAAAGGAATAGACTACCGCATCCGCGAACATCTCATCACCCGCGAGATTACCATCGGCGACTATGTGCTCACCGGAGGCGAACTGCCCGCAGCCATCATCACCGATGCCATCGTGCGCGTACTGCCCGGCGCCATCGGCGACGAACAGAGTGCCCTTTCGGATTCGTTCCAGGATGACCTGCTGGAAGCTCCCTGCTACACACGTCCGGCAGATTACAAAGGCTGGAAGGTGCCCGAGATTCTGCTTTCGGGCCACGAACGCAAAATCAAGGAATGGGAGTACGAACAGGCGCTGGAACGTACCAGACAACGCCGTCCGGACTTGCTGGAGAAGGGGCAATGACGCAGGAGGAATTTCATCGCCGCACTCAGATGCTGGTGGGAGAGGAGGCCATGCAGCGTCTCATAGCCGCCCGTGTCATCGTATTCGGCGTCGGAGGCGTGGGATCCTGGTGTGTGGAGAGTCTTGTGCGCAGCGGTATCGTGCGGGTCACCATCGTCGACAGCGACTGTGTGTCGCCCACGAATGTGAACCGACAGCTTATGGCTACCGTCCCGAACGAGGGACGACCCAAGGTGGAGGCCCTTCGCGAACGCCTGCTCGACATCAATCCAGAAGCGCAGATTACGGCAATACAGGGTGTGTACGACGAAACAACCGCATCGCAGTACGACCTGAACGGATATGACTATGTGGTGGATGCCATTGATACCGTCAAGGCCAAGATACTGCTCATCCAGAACGCTACGGCTTCGAGCGCCAAACTCTTCTCGTCGATGGGAGCCGCCCTCAAGATGGATCCCGCCCGGATTGAGGTCTCCGAATTCTGGAAAGTGAACGGCTGTCCGCTGGCCCGTGCCCTGCGGAATGTTTTGAAGCGTCCCGGTATGAGGCCACGCAAGAAATTCCTCTGTGTGTGGAGCCCGGAACTCCTTCCGAATCTCGGCGATACGGCAATGCTCGAGTCTGAAGCAGGCGCCATCAAACAGAAAGCCAACGGCACCGTAGCCCACATCACCGCCATCTTCGGGTTTACACTGGCCGGACTGATTGTCAAAGATATAACAATACTGAAATGAAACGATTGCTTTTTCTACTTATTCTATTGCCCGCGGTCCTTTCGGCCCAGACGGGCGATACGTCGGCACCCCTCAGGGTAAGTTTCCTGGGTGACAGCTACACCACCTATATGGGAGCTGTGGCTGTAGATACCTTTGATGTATGGTATCCTCGCCATGAGGTGAATAAGAACGACCGCAAAAAAGCGGTCAACGATGTGCAGGATATCGAACAGACCTGGTGGCGACAGCTCCTCAAGGCAACCGGATGGACACTCGATACAAACAACTCATTCTCCGGCGCAACGGTATGCTATACGGGCTATCGCAAGGAGGACTACACCAACCGCTCCTTTCTCAACCGCCTGGCTTATCTGGGCGAGCCTGATGTGATTCTGTGTTGCGGAGCCACCAACGACAGCTGGGCAGGTTCACCCATCGGGGAATACAAATATGCCAACTGGACGCCTGCCGATTTCAAGAGCTTCCGTCCCGCAATGGCGGCCCTCTGCGAAGGGTTCCGTACCCACTATCCGCAGGCGAAGGTATATTTCATCCTCAATAGTGAACTCAAACCCGAAATCAACGAGAGCGTGAGAACCATCTGCCGCCATTACGGCATCGCCCTTATCGAACTGCATGACATTGACAAGCAGTGGGGCCATCCATCGGTTGCCGGAATGAAGGCTATTGCAGACCAGGTGCTCGACGTTTTACGCGCCGACGGATGTGTGAAATGATGCTCCCGACTTTGCAATTTATGCAATTCGGAACATTTTTATGAATAAAAGACTTAAATGTTCTGCATAAATTTGGAAGTCTCGCATAAATCTGCTATCTTTGCCAAAATTTAGACATTATAAAACAGTTCGCCAATTAAGACTACAATAACAGCATATAGAATGAAAACAAAGAAACCGGTTACTCTGATTCTGAACGACGGCCATGTGTTCCATGGCTTCAGTTTCGGTTTTGAAAAGCCAGTCAGCGGCGAGGTCGTCTTCAATACCGCTATGATGGGCTATCCCGAAAGTCTGACCGACCCGTCCTATTCCGGACAGATCCTCACGATGACCTATCCTTTGGTAGGCAACTATGGTGTCCCCGATGCATCGGTTGATGCAGACGGGATTTCTCGTTTCTATGAGTCTGACAAGATTCACGTCCGTGCGCTCATCGTGAGCGACTACTCCGAGGAATACAGCCACTGGAATGCATCGCGTTCCCTGTCCGACTGGCTCAAGGAAGAACAGGTGGTAGGTGTCGAGGGCATCGATACCCGCGAGCTCACCAAAGTGCTGCGCGAACACGGCGTCCTGCTCGGCAAGATTCTGTTCGACGACGATTCCTCGCTCCAGGACGAGATTCGCAATGCGACCGATGTATCCCGTTACGACGACCCCAACAAGGTCAACCAGGTAGCCATCGTTTCCACGCGTGAGAAAAAAGTGTTCGGCAATGGTAAGAAGAAGGTATGTCTGGTCGACTGTGGAGTCAAGCTCAATATCATCCGTTGTCTGCTCAAATATGACGTCACTGTAACCCTCGTGCCCTGGGACTACGATTTCAATGCCGACGGTCCCGATGCATATGACGGTCTCTTTATTTCCAACGGTCCCGGCGACCCCAACTTCTGCGGAACAACGGTGGAACACATCCGCGAGTTCATGAAGACCGGTAAGCCCATCTACGGCATCTGTATGGGCAACCAGCTTCTCTCGCTTGCCGCAGGCGCCAAGGTTTCGAAACTGAAATACGGTCATCGCGGACACAACCAGCCCGTACGCCGAGTAGGCACTAACCAATGCTTCATCACTTCGCAGAATCACGGTTTTGCCGTCGAGAACGATACGATTCCCGCAGGCTGGGAACCCCTTTTCGTGAATATGAACGACGGGACCAACGAGGGGATTCGCAATCTCGAGCACCCCTGGTTCTCGGCTCAGTTCCACCCGGAGGCTTCTTCCGGTCCCACCGACACCGAGTTTATCTTTGGTGAATTCTTTAACTTGCTTTGAATTTGAATATGAAGAAAGATATTAAGAAAGTATTGCTGTTAGGCTCCGGTGCCCTGAAGATCGGCGAGGCCGGCGAATTCGACTATTCGGGTTCCCAGGCCCTCAAAGCCTTGCGTGAGGAAGGCATCTACTCGGTCCTCATCAACCCCAACATCGCTACCGTCCAGACATCGGAAGGCGTTGCCAACAAGATCTATTTCCTGCCTGTAACCCCCTTCTTTGTCGAAAAGGTCATCCAGAAGGAGCGTCCCGACGGAATTCTCCTCTCCTTTGGCGGTCAGACCGCACTCAACTGCGGCGTCGCCCTTTGGAAGGAGGGTATTCTCGATAAATACAATGTGCAGGTGCTCGGCACTCCCGTCCAGGCTATCATGGACACCGAGGACCGCGAACTCTTTGTGGAGCGTCTCGACGAAATCAATGTCAACACCATCAAGAGCCACGCCTGCGAAAGCTATGAGCAGGCCAGGAAGGCAGCCGACGACCTCGGATATCCTGTCATCATCCGTGCAGCCTATGCCCTCGGCGGACTCGGATCCGGTTTCTGCGACAATGAACAGGAACTTGAGACCGTTGCCAAGAAGGCTCTTTCGTTCTCGCCCCAGATTCTCGTGGAGAAGAGTCTCCGCGGCTGGAAGGAAGTCGAGTATGAGGTGGTGCGCGACCAGTACGACAACTGTATCACCGTCTGCAACATGGAGAACTTCGACCCGCTCGGTATCCACACCGGCGAGAGTATCGTTGTGGCTCCCTCGCAGACACTCTGCAACAAGGACTATCACAAGCTGCGTGAACTCAGCATCAAGATTATACGCCACGTCGGCATCGTGGGCGAGTGTAACGTGCAGTATGCCTATGACCCCAACTCCGAGGATTATCGCGTCATCGAGGTCAATGCCCGTCTGTCGCGTTCGTCGGCCCTTGCCTCCAAGGCAACGGGTTATCCGCTTGCTTTCGTGGCCGCCAAACTCGGTCTCGGCTACGGTCTGTTTGAACTCAAGAACAGCGTCACCAAGACGACTTCGGCCTTCTTTGAACCCGCCCTTGACTACGTCATCTGTAAGATTCCCCGTTGGGACTTGGGTAAGTTTCAGGGCGTAGACCGCGAACTCGGTTCTTCGATGAAGTCTGTAGGTGAGGTGATGGCAATCGGCCGCAACTTCGAGGAGGCTATCCAGAAGGGTCTGCGTATGATCGGTCAGGGTATGCACGGTTTCGTCGAGAATAAGGAAATCGTCATTCCCGATGTGGATGCCGCCCTCCGCCAGCCCACAGATAAGCGTATCTTCGTCATTTCGAAGGCTTTCCGCGCCGGATACTCCGTAGAGCAGATCCACGAACTCACCAAGATTGACAACTGGTTCCTCTATAAACTCAAAGGCATCATCGAGACCGCTGAGAAACTTGAGGCGCTCTCCGACCTGAAGGAGGTTTCCCCCGAACTCATGCGCGAGGCCAAGGAGAAAGGTTTCTCCGACTTCCAGATCGGCCGTGCTCTCTACAAGGAGACGATGACGGCTACTCCCGAGGAATACATGGCCGGTATCCGTGCTCTCCGCAAGGAATGGGGCATCACGCCTGTAGTCAAGCAGATCGATACCCTCGCTGCCGAATATCCCGCCCAGACCAATTACCTCTATCTGACCTACTGCGGCAATCAGCACGACATCGACTTTGCCCGGGACGGCAAGAGTGTCATCGTGCTCGGTTCGGGTGCCTATCGTATCGGTTCCTCTGTAGAATTCGACTGGTGTTCGGTCAATGCCCTCACCACAGTCCGCAAAGAAGGTTACCGCTCGGTGATGATTAACTACAACCCCGAGACGGTTTCCACCGACTACGATATGTGCGACCGACTTTATTTCGACGAGCTCACTTTTGAGCGCGTTATGGATATCATCGATCTGGAGGCTCCCCACGGTGTTATCCTTTCGGTGGGTGGACAGATTCCCAACAACCTGGCGATGCGTCTCGACGAGGTCAAGGTGCCTATTCTCGGCACCCAGGCCAAATATATCGATAACGCTGAGGACCGCCAGAAGTTCTCATCCATGTGCGATGAAATCGGTGTGGAACAGCCCGCCTGGCGTGAATTGACCACCATGGAGGATGTCGAGGAGTTCATCGGCGAGGTAGGATTCCCCGTTCTTGTGCGTCCTTCCTACGTCCTTTCGGGTGCAGCCATGAACGTATGCTCCAACCAGCAGGAACTGGTGCGCTTCCTCAAACTCGCAGCCAACGTCTCTGAGAAACATCCCGTCGTGATTTCCCAGTTCATCGAGGGTGCCAAGGAAATCGAGATGGATGCCGTTGCCGACAAGGGTGAGATTGTAGCCTACGCCATCTCCGAGCACATCGAATTCGCCGGCGTGCATTCAGGTGACGCCACCATCCAGTTCCCGCCCCAGAAACTCTACTATGAGACCATGCGCCGTATCAAGAAGGTTGCCAAGAAGATTGCAGCTTCGCTCCACATCTCAGGTCCCTTCAACATCCAGTTCCTGGCCCGCGAGAACGATATCAAGGTCATCGAGTGTAACCTCCGTGCTTCGCGTTCTTTCCCGTTCGTGTCGAAGGTCCTCAAAATCAACCTCATCGAACTCGCTACCCGCATTATGCTCAAGGTGCCCTATGAGGTGCCTCACAAGTCGGAATTCGATCTCGACTATGTCGGTATCAAGGCTTCACAGTTCTCGTTCTCCCGCCTCCAGAAGGCCGACCCTGTTCTCGGTGTAGATATGTCGTCAACAGGTGAGGTTGGCTGTCTGGGTGAGGATACCCATTGCGCCGTCCTCAAGGCGATGCTTTCTGTCGGCTTGCGTGTGCCCGAGCGTACTGTGCTGATTTCGTCCGGTAATCCCAAACAGAAACTCACACTCCTCGAACCCGCCCGTCAACTCGTCGAGAAGGGATATGTACTCTACGCTACAGGCGGCTCCTACCGCTATCTCGTCGAGAACAACATTCCCTGTCAGCACGTCTACTGGCCCAGTGAGGAGATGCAGCCCCAGGCTCTCGATATGGTCAAGAACAAGGAAATTGATCTCGTTATCAATATCCCCAAGAACCTCACATCCACAGAAATCGACAACGGCTACAAGATTCGTCGTGCCGCGATCGACTTCAACGTGCCGCTCATCACCAACGACCGTCTCGCAGCCGCCTTCATCAACGCGTTCTGCACCATACCCATCGACGATCTCGCCATCAAGGCATGGGATGAATTCTGATAAGTACTCACTCCAATAAAACTATGACAAAAGTAAGAATAAAAACATCGCTGGGCGATATGGTCGCCGTCCTCTATGACGAGACCCCCCAGCACCGCGACAACTTCATCAAGCTGGTCCGCGAAGGATATTACGACGGAACACTTTTCCACCGTGTCATCAAGGACTTCATGGTCCAGGGAGGTGACCCCGATTCCAAGGGAGCCCCCGCCGGAAAACAGCTCGGCATGGGTGGCCCGTCCTACACCATTCCTGCTGAGATGATTTATCCCAAGTACTACCACAAGAAGGGTGCCCTCGCTGCCGCCCGTACCGGCGATGAGGTCAATCCTGAACGCCGCAGTTCCGGTTCGCAGTTCTACATCGTGACCGGCAAGGTCTATAAGGAAGGAGAACTCGTCCAGATGGAGAAGCAGATGCAGATGCAGCAGCTCCAGCAGGTTTTCAACGACCTCTGTATCCAGCACCGCGACGAAATCATCACGTTCCGTAAGAATCGCGACCAGGCCGGTCTCCAGGCGCTTCAGGAAAAACTCGAGAAGGAGACTTATGCCAAAGCCGAGACGATGGAGAAGGTAAGCATCCCTGCCGACATCCGTGAGGCCTACACAACTGTGGGCGGTACTCCCTTCCTCGATAACCAGTACTCTGTTTTCGGTGAAGTCGTTGAGGGCCTCGAGGTGGTCGATAAGATTCAGGCCGTAGCCACCGCTGCCGGCGACCGTCCCAAGGAAGATATCTCGATGACAATAGAGGTTATCGAATAACGTCATGACTGTCTGAACTGACTGTTAATAAAAGAGCCCTGCACCAATCGTGCAGGGCTTCTTTTCTATGGAAGGAAGATGTGTCAGCAGGCGGCTATGGCCTTCTCGACAGCTGTGTATTTCTCGCGGAATGTCTTGTCGGTTTCGAGGAGTTTCTCTACACTCTTGATGGCATGGAGCACGGTGGCATGATCTCTTCCCCCGATGACCTGTCCGATATGCGACACGCTTTGGGTGGTGTATTTCTTGCAGAGCGACATGGCGGCCTGTCGTGCGAGTACGTAGTCCTGCCGTCTCGACTTGCAGAGAATGGACTTCTGGTCGATGCCGAAGTTCTCTGTGACAAGGGCGAGGATGGATTCTGTAGTGACGACGCGCGCCTCGACGCGAACAAGCATTTTGAGCACACGCTCGGCCAGATCGCGGTCCACGGGCCTGTTGAAGGTAATGGAGTAGGCGAGTAGGGAGTTGATGACACCCTCCAAGTCACGCACATTGTCGGTGGCATTCCGGGCAATGAACTCCACAACATCTTCGTCGATGTCGAGACCTTCCTTGTCGCACTTGCCGTGCAGAATCTGTCGGCGCAGTTCATAGTCGGGATGTTCAATCTCACCTATGAAGCCCCATTTGAAACGGGTGAGCAGTCGGGGCACCAGGTCTTCGAGTTCCACAGGGGGACGGTCACAGGTCATGATGAGCTGCTTGCCGCTTTGGTGGAGGTAGTTGAAGATGTGGAAGAATGCGTTTTGGGTAGCCACTTTGGTCTTGCCGGCAAATTCCTGGATATCATCAACGATGAGAACGTCGATGGTCTGGTAGAAATTGATGAAGTCGTTGAAGAGGTTGCGGCGAACGGCATCGGTATACTGCACCTGGAAGATATGTGCGGTGACATAGAGGACGCGCTTAGAGGGCAGGGTCTCAAGTATCTTCAGACCGATAGCTTGCGCCAGATGGGTTTTGCCTACTCCCGATGCTCCGAAGATGAAGTAGGGGTTAAAGGCATTGTGGCCGGGCTGTGCAGCAACGGTGCGTGCAGCAGCAAGAGCCAGTTCGTTGCTCTTGCCAGCGCAGAACGACTCGAAGGTTAGCTGCGGATTGAGGTGCGTGTCAAAGGCCTGAGTATGGTTTACTGCGGGCTGTGCTCCGAGATCCATCTTGGTTTCGGCCACATAGGTCATGTAGCGGAGACGGATTTTGGGACCGAAGACGCGCTGGAGCGTTTTCTTTAGCAGATCAAAGTATTGGCTTTCAAGCTGCTCACGGACGAAGGCAGAGGGAATGGCCAGCGTAAGGCGGCATTCCTTTTCCTCAAAGCTATACACCCGGCAACAGGCGAAGAAACTCTTGAAGGCTTCCTCGTTCTGAATGTTGTCGCGTATGATCGCCAGACACTCGTCCCATTGAGACTCGTAAGCTTGTGTCATAATTGTTATACCTTATTATTAATAATGTATATGTATTTCTAACTCAAAAAGGTTTTCAATGCATCACTGCAGCACAAAATCGTGGGTTGCAAACGGTGCGAGATTTCGAAAACCGTGTGCAAAGATAAAGTAAATTTTTTAAATAAACAAATGAAAAAAAAGGTATAAAAATTTGTTTTTTTCTAACCTGCTGATTATCAGCTGTTTTCGGGGTTGAAGGAGATTTGCGGAGTGTCCTGTGAGAAATCCGAAATCTTGCTGTGAAAAGGCCGTGAAACGGATTTTGGGGGCGGAAACATAAAAGTTATCCACACTATTTTTTAGGTTTTCACGCCCCCGGGTTTTCTGCTGGAAACAAAGCAGAATTACTTCGACTTTTTTTATTCGGAATCGTTCTAAATAATGGCCTGTTTATTTCTGAAGGGAATCATAATTGAAGCCCAAAGGAAGGAGGCTTGAAATGCCATTGACAACGTAAATCTCTGTGTCAGAGCAAAGGAGGAGCTCGATGGGCTGTCCGCCGCGCACTTCAGTCTCAAGAATGACCTGGCGGCAGGCACCGCAGGGAGTGCAGACCTCAGGCGTGATACGACCCTTGTTGCGGGAAATGATGGCGAGTTTGAGAACTTTTGCCTCGGGAAAGCGGGCCATAGCGTAGAAAAGGGTGGTGCGTTCGGCACAGATACCAGAGGGATAGGCTGCATTTTCCTGGTTGCTGCCCGAAATGATTTCGCCGTTGTCGAGCAGGCAGGCAGCGCCCACTGAGAAGTGAGAATAGGGGGAATACGAGGTCAAAGTGGCCTTTTTTGCAGCTTCGACAACATTTTTTTGGTCATCGGTGAGCTCTAATTCAGAAAGAATTGTTATCTTTGCAGAAATTTCCAAGGTTTTCATCGCTGGAATTTTTGAAGTTGGACTTAATAATAAATCGTGTGCAAAGATATGAAAAATTTTTCATATAAACAAGCGGCAGGCCGTAAAATTGCGATTTTCGCACTTGCAACCCTCAGCTTTTTCACTTCAGCAGGCTCTTTGACAGCCCGTGGGGATAAATGTGTGAGGCAAAGGGCCCCGATGACCGTGAAGGAATATGTGGCCGAATACGGACGGGAGGCGCAGCGCCAACAGAAGAAGTACGGAATCCCGGCATCCATCACACTGGCCCAGGGACTGTTGGAGTCGGGCAACGGATCGAGCTATCTGGCAGTGGTGGCCAACAACCATTTCGGCATCAAAGCCTATCGGGACTGGGCCGGTCCAGTGGTGAGATGTGATGACGATGCCAAGCGTGAACCGTTCTGCAAGTTTGCGTCGGTGGAGAAAGGCTATGAGTACCATTCGTTCTTCCTCCGCAATAATCCCCGATACAACCCGCTCTTCAAACTTGACGTGACGGACTATGCAGGTTGGGCCGAGGGGCTGAAACGGTGCGGCTATGCGACCTCGCGCAGCTATGCCAAGGACCTGATTCGTATCATTGAGACGAATCACCTGGATGTGTACGATGTGCAGTCTTCTAACCATGTGGAACGTCCGCATAAGGTGTATCTTACGAGCCGGAAACGAGGTCTGCACTATATCCGCTGTCAGGCGGGCGACGACCTTGCCTACATCAGCAAAGAGTTTGACATATCCCGACGGAAACTGCGCATCTGGAACGACCTGCCCAAGAAATATCAACTCAAGGAGGGAGAGATCATTTACTTGGAACGGAAGAATAGCAAGGCGGCCAAAGAACATCGGACACACGTGGTCAAAGCGGGCGAATCGTTACAGGCCATCTCACAGATGTACGGCATCCGGCTGAAGTCGCTGATGAAGCGGAATAGGCTCGAGTCCGGTCGCGTACAGACGGGGCAGGTGCTCAAACTCCGCTAATAATATTTAAAATCAAGCCAAAAATTTGGTTATCTCAAAAATAACCTGTATATTTGCAAAGGTAAAAAACAACAAAACTTCTTTATCTATGTCAAATGTAAAACCATATGCTGTCGGAATCGACATGGGTGGTACAAATACAGTCATGGGCATTGTCGATACCCGTGGCAAGGTTGTAGCCACCGAATCAGTAAAAACCAAAGACTATCCGGTCTTTCAGGATATGATTGAAGCCATTGCTACGACGCTTCGTAAGCTGATGGGCAATGTGGGAGGCCCACAGGTGATTGCCGGCATCGGCATCGGCGCCCCGAATGCAAACTACTACAGCGGCAATATCGAGTTTGCACCCAACCTTCCCTGGAAGGGTGTCCTTCCGCTGGGTGAAGCGCTCTATGACGCACTCGGTATCCCCGTCGCTGTGACCAACGATGCCAATGCGGCCGCTATCGGCGAGATGACCTACGGCGTAGCCAAGGGTATGCGCGACTTTATTGTAATCACACTCGGAACAGGTGTCGGATCGGGCATCGTCATCAACGGCGAACTGGTTTACGGACACGACGGTTTTGCCGGCGAGTTGGGACACACGCGAGTACACAACGGCGACCGTATGTGCGGTTGCGGTCGTAAGGGTTGTCTGGAAACCTATTGCTCGGCCACGGGGGTGGCCCGTACGGCACGCGAATTCCTGACCGCACGCGACTGCGACTCGCTGCTACGCAAGCTCGATCCTGACAAGATTACGTCGAAGGATGTGTTCGATGCAGCCCAGCAGGGCGACCAACTGTCGAAGGAGATATTCGAATATACCGGCCGCATCATGGGCGAGGCTTTTGCCGACTTCGTAGCTTTCTCGGCTCCAGAAGCCATTATTCTGTTCGGCGGTCTGGCCAAAGCCGGCGACCTCCTCTTCAATCCCATTGTGGAGGCGATGGAGGCCAATCTGCTTGATATGTGGAAAGGCAAAATCAAAGTGCTGCCCTCGGGTCTCGCCTCGGGCGATGCGGCCGTGCTCGGCGCTTCGGCCCTTGCATGGAAAGCTAAATAACTCTTTTCAATCCGGAAACATAAGTGATAAACGTTCTCGGGGCCCGGGTCCACAATCTCAAAAACATAGATGTGACGATTCCGAGCCATAGTCTCACCGTTATAACGGGTCTGTCCGGATCGGGCAAATCCTCGTTGGCTTTCGACACCATTTATGCCGAAGGCCAACGTCGCTATATCGAGACCTTCTCCAGCTATGCCCGCAATTTTCTGGGCAATCTGGAGCGCCCTGATGTGGACAAGATATCCGGACTGTCGCCTGTCATTTCAATCGAGCAGAAGACCGTCAACAACAATCCGCGTTCAACGGTGGGTACCACCACAGAGATTTACGACTTCCTGCGTCTGCTCTATGCCCGCGCCGGTGAAGCCGTCTCATACTTGAGCGGCGAGAAGATGGTGAAATTCAGCGAAGACCAGATTATCGACCTGGTACTGAACGAATATCAGGGACGCAAGGTCTATCTGCTGGCACCTCTGGTGCGGAACCGCAAGGGGCATTATAAGGAACTGTTCGAGGGCCTCCGTAAAAAAGGTTATCTCACAGTGCGTGTGGACGGCGAACTGCGTGAAATCCTAATGGGCATGAAACTCGACCGCTACAAGAACCACGATGTGGAATTGGTAGTGGACAAGATGCGTGTTCCCGAACTGAGCCGTGAGGCAGGTGACGGTATTCAGGATAACGTAGACATACAGCGTCTCCGCGAATCCATCCGCCTGGCCATGAAGATGGGCGAGGGGATGATGATGATTCTGGACGGCGAACACAGGGACGAGGGCGGCAACTACGACAGGATACGCCATTATTCGCGCATGCTGATGGATCCCGCCACCGGTCTTTCTTACAGTGATCCGGCGCCCCACGACTTCTCTTTCAACTCTCCCATGGGTGCATGTCCGCATTGTCACGGCCTGGGCTATGTAGCCAAAATCGACCGCGACAAACTCATCCCCAATCCGAAGATGAGTATCGCTCAGGGCGGTATCGCTCCTTTGGGGAAACAGAAGAATACGCTCATTTTCTGGCAGATAGAAGCCTTGCTTGAAACCTACGGCTGTACGCTCGACATGCCCATTCAGGACCTGCCGGAGGAAGCTGTCTCGGGAGTGTTGAACGGAACTGGTGTGAGCTATCACATCGACGAGTCGAAAGCCGGCTATTCAATGATGGCGATGCCTTATGAGGGCCTGGTGAAATACATCCAGCAATACGAAGACGACGAGAGCGTGAAGGTGCGTCGCTGGGCGGAATCGTTCTCGACGGTGATGAAATGTCCCGAATGCGGAGGGCGCCGCCTCAAGAAGGAAAGCCTCTCGTTCTATATCGACGGCAAGAACATCGCCGAAGTGTCGGCCATGACGCTCACCGACCTCTCCCAATGGGTGGAAACGCTGCCTGATAAACTGTCGGACCGCCAGAAAACAATCGCAACGGAAATTCTTAAGGAAATAATCAAACGTCTGCACTTCCTGCTGGATGTGGGCTTGGGTTACCTCTCGCTGGACCGTTCGTCGGTGTCGCTTTCCGGTGGCGAAAGCCAGCGCATCCGCCTGGCTACTCAGATAGGGTCGCAGCTGGTCAATGTGCTCTACATCCTCGACGAACCTTCGATAGGGCTTCACCAGCGGGACAACGAACTGCTGATATCATCGCTGAAGTCGTTGCGTGACATCGGCAATACCATCATCGTGGTGGAACACGACCGCGATATGATGCTCCATGCCGACTACATTGTAGACATCGGTCCTGCTGCCGGACGCAAGGGCGGCAACGTCGTTTTCCAGGGCACACCACAGGAGATGCTCCGGACACATACCCTCACCGCCGACTACCTGAACGGTACGAAAAAAATTGAAATTCCTGCCCACCGGCGCAAGGGTAATGGAGAATTCCTTTGGCTGAAGGGTGCCAGGGGCCATAATCTCAAGGACGTCTCGGTGAAATTTCCGTTGGGCTGCCTCATCGGAGTGACTGGCGTTTCCGGGTCGGGCAAGTCGTCGCTCATCAAGGGTACGCTGCAGCCCATCCTTTCGCAGCATTTCTATCGCTCCCTCGAAGAACCCCTGCCCTACGAGAGCATCGAGGGCATCGCACATATCGACAAAATCGTGACAGTGGACCAGACCCCGCTTGGCAGGACACCGCGTTCCAACCCTGCTACCTATACGGGCGTGTTCAGCGATATCCGCAACCTCTTTGTGGCACTGCCTGAGGCTCAGATACGCGGCTATAAACCCGGACGTTTCTCGTTCAATGTCAAAGGCGGACGTTGTGAGGCCTGCTCGGGTAACGGCTACAAAACCATCGAGATGAATTTCCTGCCCGATGTCATGGTTCCCTGCGAAGCGTGTCAGGGAAAACGTTACAATAAAGAGACCCTCGAGGTGAGATTCAAGGGCAAGTCGATAGCTGATGTGCTCGACATGACCATCAACCAGGCGGTGGAGTTCTTTGAGAATGTACCTGTGATTCTCAACAAGATCAAGGTGCTGCAGGACGTAGGTCTGGGCTACATCAAACTGGGACAGCCCTCGACAACGCTCTCCGGCGGCGAATCGCAGCGCGTGAAACTCGCTACCGAGCTGGCCAAGAAACAGACCGGCAAAACCCTCTATGTGCTCGACGAACCCACTACGGGTCTGCATTTCGAGGACATACGCGTACTGCTCGGCGTGATGAATCGCCTGGTGGACCGCGGCAACACCATCATTGTGATCGAACACAATATGGACGTAATCAAGAGCTGTGACTGGATCATCGATATGGGACCGGACGGAGGTGTTGCCGGCGGTCAGCTCTGTGCCCAGGGAACACCCGAACAGATTTGCAAGAAGTACAAAACGCCGACGACTCAGTTCCTCGGCGAAGAACTGAAACGTTGAATATTTTCAGAATTAAGGGTATTTTTTAATATGAATCAGATTCAAATATCTTCCGTCAGTGATTTGGCCCGCGCTGCCCGCGAGTTTCTGTCTCTCATGGATCAGGCTACTGTTTTTGCTTTCCGTGGGGAAATGGGTGCCGGCAAGACTACGTTTATCAAGGCTATCTGCGAAGCGCTGGGCGTCGGGGATGTCATCAATTCGCCGTCGTTCTCAATCGTCAACGAATACCGTTCCGCAACGGGCGAACTCATCTACCATTTCGACTGCTATCGTCTAAAACGTGTTGAGGAGGCCCTCGACTTCGGTTTTGAGGACTATATGGAGTCGGGCTGTCTGTGTTTCATCGAATGGCCCGATATTGTGGACGATTTGTTGCCGTCTGATACGGTATTTGTCGATATCAGGGTCAACGACGACGATTCGCGTGTGGTGACCCTGTCCTAAAGGTCCATGATTTTCATAGCGGTCGAGAAGGTGAGCACACCCTCGCCGAGCCGTTGATAGAGGAGGGAGAGCAGTTCTTCCTCCTTTTCTTTTTTCCAGTGTTTGAGGTCTGCTATATTTTCGACTTCGCTCATCAGGGCATAGCCTGAAACATTGTCGTCCAGACCGGTTATGAGACTCACAAAACGTGTGTTCCGGAGATAGCTGCTGACCTTGGTCTTGGGGATGTAAACATCCCGCATGAAGTCGAGAAAAAGGCTTTGCGTGCGTTCGCCGGTTACATGGAAGGTGGTGTTGTAGATAAGCATATTCAGTATTCTCTTTCGCCGAAAATATCGGTGCCGATTCTCACTTGGTTACTGCCGTTGTCCACAGCCACGTGCCAGTCGTGACTCATGCCCCAGCTGCGGATGTTGAAGGTGTCGGCGGTGATGCCCTGGGGAGCCAGCAGGACAAGCAGATGGTCATACACCTCCTTCAGGCTTTGGAATTCGCGGGCTATCTGGGTCTCGTCGTCGGTGATCGATGCCATTCCCATCACGCCGCGCATCCGTACGTCGGGCCACCGTTCGGCCAGACGTGCGTTATGCATCAGGTCTGTCACCTCGCTGGGCAGCCACCCGCTTTTGGTCTCTTCCTGCGCCACATGGATCTCGAGCAGCACGTCAATGGTGCGGCCGTTCTTGGAGGCCTGTTTCTGGATTTCGTCCAGCAGGCGCTCGCTGTCAACGCTTTCAATCATCGAGATGAAAGGTGCGATATATTTGACCTTGTTGGTCTGCAGATGTCCGATAAAGTGCCACTCGATATCTTTGGGCAGGATTTCGTATTTCTGTCGCACCTCCTGTTCGCGGCTTTCGCCGAAGATGCGCTGTCCGCAGTCGTAGGCCTCCTGCAGTTTCTCCACGGGGTGGAATTTCGACACGGCGCAAAGCTCTACCCCTGCGGGCAAAGCCTTGCGTATCGCGTTGATGTTGTCTGTGACGCTCATTCCTCGTTCTTTTCTTCTTTGGTCTTGGCCACTAAACCGAACACATCCATCAGTGTGGTCTCGGCGATGGTGTTGACCTCCCAATCGCTCATCGTGTCCCGCATTCCTTTCGTGAGGTTCGAAAGGGCCTGATTGAAGTCGTTGGCCTGCACGAGCATGTTCTGTGAGGTTTTCTTCTCCACACCGCTCTTTTCGTCCAGGCTGATGTATATCACCTTGGCCTTGTACCAGCGGTCGCCGTTGGGGTCGATGAAGATTTCGGCAATCTTCTCTTTCTTGACTGCCGTCACTTCGAATTCGCCCGTGATGTAGGGTTTCATCTCCTCGATGATGCGGTTTTCGGCCTCGGTAAACGACAGGGCGTCCACGAGGTAGGCTTCTGTTACTTTTTTCTGGGTGCCGTTTTCGATAACTTTCTCGAATTTCACACGGCATTCATACCAATTTCCTGTCATATTTTTTTATTCTTTATCTAAGTTGTTATTGATTTCGCGGATATATGCGAGCAGTTCGTCACGTCCGGTTTTCTTCTCGGCCGAGGTCTGCAGGATTGTGGGCAGTTCCTCCCATTCCTCGAGCAGACGTGCTTTGTAGGCTTCGAAGTTGCGTTGCCACTGGGCATTGCTGAGTTTGTCGAGTTTGGTGAACACCAGGGCAAAGGGGATGCCGTTGCTGCCCAGAGTGCGGATAAATTCCAGGTCGATGGCCTGTGGCTCTAGGCGGCAGTCCAGCAGTACGAAGAGTAGGGTCATCTGGGTGCGGTTGAGCACATAGCCCATGATGAGGCGCCTTAGTTTCTCCTGTTCGTTTTTGCTCAGTTTGGCATATCCGTAGCCGGGCAGGTCGACAATGTACCAGCGTTTCTGTTTCGATTCCTCGTCGGTCACCATGAAATGGTTGATGAGGAGGGTCTTGCCGGGTTTGGCCGATGTCTTGGCCAGCCCTTTATGGTTGGTGAGCATGTTGATGAGCGACGATTTGCCCACATTCGACCGTCCGATGAAGGCGTATTCGGGTTCCTTCACCTGCGGACACATCCTGAAGTCGGTGTTGCTGATGATGAATTCTGCTTTCATTTTTTAAGCCATTTGTCAAGCCAGTTGAAATAGACGCGCTGCCAGAAAACGCCGTTTTGGGGCTGCAGCACCCAGTGGTTCTCGTCAGGGAAGTAGAGGAACTGGGCAGGAATACCCTTCATGCGGGCCACATTGAAGGCCTGCATGCCCTGGTCCACCGTCACACGGTAGTCCTTCTCGTTATGAATGACCAGAATGGGAGTGTTCCAGTTGTTGACGAACTTATTGGGTGAGTTGTTGTAACTGTGGCGCGCTACGGGATTGTCGAGGTCGTATGGAGCGCCGCCCAGGTCCCAGTTGTCGAACCACGATTCTTCGGTCATGCCCCACATGCTTTCCCAGTTGTAGATGCCGGCATGGGCTATCATGCACCTGAAACGGTTCTGATGGACGCCCATGAGCTGATAGACGCTGTAGCCGCCGAAGCTGGCACCTACGGCACCCAGTCGCTCGTTATCGCACCAGGGTTCCTTGCGTATCTCGTCGATGGCGGTCAGGTAGTCGTCGATGCACTGTCCCGAGTAATCGCCCGAGATTTGTTCGTTCCATGCCTGTCCGAAGCCGGGGAGACCGTGACGGTTGGGGGCTACGATGACATAGCCGTTTGAGGCCATGATGCGGAAATTCCAGCGCAGGCTCCAGAATTGGCTGAGCGGACTCTGCGGACCGCCCTCGCAGTAGAGCAGCGTGGGGAATTTGTGCGTCGGGTCTTTCTGCAGAGTCTCGTCGAAGCCGGTGGGATAAATCACCCACACCAGCATCGAGTCTCCGTTGGTGCACTGCATCCAGCGCTCTTCCACCCGGATGGGTTTGAGGGCAGCGATGAACGCATCATTCTCGTGGCTGATCTGTACGGCTTCCATACCGGTGATACCGGTTTTGTATTGTCCCAGCGAGAAGATTTCCGTGGGCACTTCCATCGACTGGCGGCAGGCAATCAGTTCGCTGCCGGCCCAGCTGAGACTCTTGTAGTTGGCCTGCACATAGGCTGAAAGCTGTCTCACGGTGGCTGTCTCCACATCCGCTGCCATGATGCGTTCGGTGGCTTTGACGGTGCTCAAGAAAATGATTTCCTTGCTGTCAGCGCTCCAGATCATGCCGTCGCAGTTGTTATCGTAGTCGCGGGTCAGATCCACAGGCGTTGAGTGTCCGTATTTGCCGTTCTCCAGCGTGATATCGGCCACCATAAGTCGGTTCTTGTCGCTCTCATATCCGTCGCGCTCCATACTCGTCCAGGCCAGTTTCTTGCCGTCGGGACTCCATACGGGGTTCTGGTCGTAGCCCATGTTGCCCAGCGTCAGATTCAGGTGGTCGCCGGTCGTCGTATCATAGAGATAGAGGTCGGAGTTGGTCGAGAAGGCATATTCCCGGCCTGTCTTGGCGCGACAGGTATAGACCAGCGCACGTCCGTCGGGACTCCATGCAAAACTCTCGATTCCGCCGAAGGGCCGCATCGGACTCTCCCAGGGCTTGCCGTTCAGCAGGTCGGCTACATTGATGTCGATGCTTCCGTCGGATTTCACATCTGCAAGGTAGGGGTGGGGATAGTTCCGCACCCAGTCGTCCCAGTGGCGGTACATCAGGTCTTCATACACGACGCCCGTCGTTTTGTCCAGCCCTTCGTACAGGTCTTTCCAGTCGGTGCCTCCGGGTTGCGATACGGTGCTTTGGCTGTGGTCGCCGGGATTGGCTAGCGGAATAGCCATAATCATCAGCACGCGTTTGCCGTCGGGCGAGAACGAGAATCCCTCGATGTCGCGATCAGTCTTGCTGATCTTGTGCCGGTGTTTGCCTTGGGCGTCCATCGTCCAGATTTGCCCTTTGTAGAGAAAGGCGATGGTGTTGTTGTCTCTCCACACGGCATTCTGTTCGCTGCCCGGCGTGTGGGTGAGGGGAGTGGCGGCACTCCAACTACCGTCGGCATTGCGAGTCGAAAGCATAATCTCGCGATTGCTTTTGTTCTCCTTTACGCTGCGGTAGGTCACACCCCAGATCATCTTCGTTCCGTCGGGCGAAATCTGGACGTCGCCCACTGTCCCCATCTCCTGCAGGAGTTCGGGGGTGAACTGCCCGTTCTCCACCTTGCGTTCCGTTTTGCCTACATACACCTCGGTACTTTCATTCGGCTGACGTTCCACCGGTGCGCAGGCAGCCATTGTCAATGTTCCTATTGCCATAAGGCCCAGATATTTCATAATTTTTTATTTTTTTTAGGCTCTCCTAGGCTTTCCTAGGCT
>Ga0326512_10000761_pt1 | contig 27203 bp, 52 predicted proteins | sample 1_2617_0518_D_FD_203652 | JGI IMG/M metagenome (GOLD analysis project Ga0326512, IMG submission 203652) | Bovine rumen microbial communities from UC Davis, California, United States - 1_2617_0518 | ecosystem: Host-associated > Mammals > Digestive system > Stomach > Rumen | place: USA...
ATGCATAGGGGGGTATAGTTTCGCGACCCCCTCCCCTAGGTACCTGAATTTAGATACACTAGGGTGGTTGTCAGCTAGAAACAAATGAAAACTTATTTAAAAAACTAAAAACATTTTGCTTTAACTTCGAAAACAAATTCAAAATTAAAACATTAAGCACTTAACATGACCTCAATCATCATACATACAAAGCTATTTGCTTGTTCTTTCTAACATTTGTTCAACAGTTTCGTCTTCGAACATGAGAACTAAGCGATATTTGTCTTCGTATTTGTCCATAACAATGTTAATGGCTTCGTTTAGTAGCTCTTCGTTCTCGTAATCTGTTAAGTTTTCGTCAGAACTTGGACATTCACGAGCAATTAAGCCATAAATGTCGAAACCTTCATGAATGTGACGACCATAAGCCATGTCAAACCCATACCAATCATCAAACTGTGTGAATGGATTGAATGGGTTCTCTTTGTACGTGATCATAAAGTCTTTTTTCTTACCAGAACTGTCCATATTTTCCTCCAAAATTCACACTATTTTTGCACAAACATTTTTTGAAAATGGTCGAGGTTTTTGAGTAAGAAATCCCGTATTTATGCGGTTTGTAGGACTTCATTAATTTCTAACAACCCGAGTATTAAGCAAACTTTTTGTCTGTAAAGAAAAGGGTAGTTATACTTTTTTACAATCCTTGAATCCTACTATTAAGAATTGATAATATTTGACACGGATGATGTAGATATTCCATCAACCATCTTGGCTATTTCTTCTTGTGAATAACCTTGTGAAGCTAATGCCTTAACTCTAGAGCGCTTAGCTGCAGATATTGTGTCTGATCTGGGTATTGCAAGCCTGGTGTATTCCATCTGGTCTGCATTCCTTAACAACTTAGACAGAGTTGTAGCTGCAACGGCTTTGTTTTCGATAGCTTCCCACTCAGAATCAGTAAAGGTTACCCGGTCCTTCTGGGCGTTACAGTCGAATCTTGCCTGTTTAAGAGCTCTATCTCTAAGCTTCTTTCGATCAGATTCATCACTATACATGCCGGGGTTGGCATCCATCTCTGCATTGACACGGGATGTAGCTAGGGTCTGGGCCTGTCGCTCTCTAATGGAGTTCTTTTCAGCCTTAGCCAGCTTAGCATTGAGTGACTCGACCTCTTTAGCGTATTCTTTCTTAGCTTTAGGGTCTAATGGATAGCTAGTGTCTATAGCTGCTGCCGCTTTGCGTGCCAGATTAGCTAAGGTTTTCTGATGGTTAGCGTAATCAGCGTAAGCAATCTCGATCTTAGATGGGTTCTTAGACAGAAGTGTGTAGGCATCATCGGTATTAGCCATTCTAGTGACCTTCATCTGCCTAGTTACTTCCTTATCATCAACCCATTGTTGTCTACCACTACCTGGTTCGTACTTGTAATTACCATCTTTAGTCTTTACAACCTTACCAGTATAGGTAGCAACAACGTTATTACCATCTGAATCCTTGAAGTACTTAGACTTGTGGGCCTTACCTTCCTTGTCATAGTACACATATCCTGCAGGAGCTTCTGCATAGACAGGCTTTCTCTTAACCTCAGTTGTCTTCTGAGGCGCAACCATGATCTTCTTACCCGTTTCAGGGTCAATCTTACCGTAACGCCACTCCGTCTTTGGTACACTTATCTCTGACGTAGACTTTGAGATGATGGAATTAGCACCACCAACCTTACCATTCTCTTTGGTTTGGTACTTCTTTTCCAATTCCTTGATATCCAACTCTTTATAGGCCAGTTTGTAATTAAGAGTGTGTTTCTTGGAATCTATTACAACCATTGAGTACTTAACTGCACGTGCTAGTTCTCCTGTGTCATCACATCCAGCAGCGTACATGTCAGTGATAAGGTTGGTGATTTTACCCATTTCAGTACCTTTTGCCTTCTCTGTCTTGGGATATTTGTATGTTGGTTCTCCCTTAGAGTTGATGTAGTTCTTATTCTTAGGAGAATCAACACCATACTCCTCGACATTGAAGTTTTCCAAATCCTTGAGTGCCCGTTCAGACTTAATCCTAGCTGCAGCATCGAAAGATCCGTCTGCATTTTTCCTTGACATTGGGATAACGATTACATTATCACCATCAAAGTCAGCTCCTGAGAGTCTATCTGCTACATTTTTGTTTATAGCAATAGCGTCTAAAGGTGATTTACCGATAGCCTGTTGCATCTCTTTGTTTCGGTTATTAATTTTAACGACCGGAATTTCAAATGGACCTGCATGAGGAAAGCGCACAAGAGCTACAGTAGTGCCTGTATCGTAGTTAGCACAATAAGCTTCATTATCCTTGAGTGTTGTTGATGCTATTAAGACATGCGTTTTCTGCCCAGGTAATGGTGCTCCCTTTAATTCTTCAGCAGCCTTGTCTCTAGATTCGGCGTAATCGATCAAAAGCTGGCGTTTAATAACGGGCTGTTTGATAGACATGATTGTATCAAGCTCATCTTCACTCTTTATTGTGTCAACTTTTAACTGTTGCTTAACCAAAGATAAATTCTGTTTTGATAGAAACTGAGCTGGTAAGTTCTTTGACCATTGAGCCCATCTTCCTTCAACGTGAGCATCATGATCATCCATAGTTGTAGCGCCTACGATCTGTATAGCACTCAACTTTTTCTCACCAGTCTTAGGGTCTGTGTAGAACTGCTGGATTGTTGCAGCACCAAATGGGTTGTCTTTGCCTTCTTCCATGTTCTTAAGTGCCTTCTTCAATCCTTTAGTTTCACTCTTATTAGAGTTAACTAAGATGTCTACACCTTTTGGCAGGTCTGTGTTGTAAACAGCCATTCCTTTAATGTACTTACCACCTGTAGGATTCTCTTTTTCAGCAAGTTCTTTACCGCCATCAACAGCGATTCGAACCTGAGCATAACGAGCGAGCTGTCCATCGCCTCTATAACCCAAACAAAGATCCGGGTTTCGTGGGATAATGTCACCGTTTTTGTTGATGTCTGCAGCAATTTCGATCATTCCATCTTTAGCAGTACCACCCTGTTCATCGTATCGTACCTTAATCCTTGAAAGGTCTACTCTAACAGGATCATAATGCTTTTCAGTACCATCTTTTTCGAGGTTCATCTTTACATCATCGTCATCATAGAATCTCTCAACCTTGTTATCCTTGAGGGCCTGCCATGCGATCTTCCTGTTTTCAGAGTCAGTCTTACCTGCAAGCTCTGGCGCGATAAGGACTTTTCTTGTTGTGTGCTTATCCTCACCTGATAACTGAGCTGTGTAAACGTCATTGACCACTGCATAGCCTTCTTTTTCAAGTACTGCCAGTACAGTCTTCATTCTGTCATCAGTAATATCCAAATATAGATTCGAACCTTTACCAACGTCCAGGAATCCAGTCTTTGAAGCATTCTCTTTTACCTTTTCAGCGGCAACGAATAGTGGTGAACTCTCAGATGCCTTCGCTGAATCCTCGAAAGATCTTAAAGATGACTCTGATTTGAATCCCATTTGTCTTGCTATCTCGGAAGTTGAGTATGGCTTTCCGGTTTTAGGGTCTGTATGAGACCTATACCACATCAATTCCTCGTATTGATCCATAGCTCTTTCATGAACAGCTATTTCTCTCTCAGCTTTGTACTTAGCTGTGTTACCAACCTTTTCAACTTTACCGGTTTCTTTGTTGTATTGATCCATTGTCCATCCCATTGCTTTGGCTATGTCTTTTGGATCCATACCAGTTGCTCTTAACTTCTCAATCCTTGAATAAACATCCCACGAATGCTGATGCTTACGGTTACCCGAACCAAAAGGATATCGACCAGAACCTCTCCCAGGAGGATTCTCGTCATGTGCTACACCTGCATGTGATAAGTAAGTATCCATGTTCTCATTCCCCCTTTAGAGATTCTATGAAGTTGTCGTAATCTTTCGCTTTATCTATCAAAGGTACGATATCTGCTGCCGTTGGATTACCAATGATGATGTCGTCCTGATAATAGATACGTAATTCAAAAGTTAAATCCTTTGGTTTAATGTTGTATTCTTTACAGAAGTACGCAGCATATACTTCCAATTGCCTTAAGCATGGCTTAGTTACACCAGACTTGTAATCGTGGATCCTGAGATGCATCTTTTTCTCATTGAATCTGATAGCATCCGCAGTACCAAAAGCATTCCTTGAAAACTTCAACGGCTGTTCTGGTGTCATATCGAAACCAATAGCGTCGTTAACGTAAGCACAGAAGTTGTTAACGTATTTATTTGGGTCTATGATTCCTCTAGGTATGCCGTGCATAAGAAGCCATAAAAGTATTATTGGCTTACCAGCAATCCTTGGAATCTTAACCTTGTACTTTATTGCATTTGCAGCAAGTTCATGTAATAACGTTCCAATGTCCTGTGCGTACTTAGAACAAACCAAATTGAACACACTATCTTTATCTGCATAATTTGTCCATGCGTATTGCGATGGACTAAGAATTGCGTGTGATCCTGCAGGAATATCTTTTGAGTGGTCGTAGAAATGAAAGCTCATTTGAACACCTCCTCTAATTTCTTGAGGACTTCCTCTTCATTTTCAGGAAAAATAAAAGAAGCATATGACATCTTTGCCATACGCTTCACGTTGTAATCCTGATTTGGTCTGTGACTAGCCGATCCGGATTTCTTAACTTCTAATGCTGCCCATTTATCCTTGAACAGTATCAGTAGATCCGGTATTCCTTGCTTGAGTTGTGCGTCGTTTTTAAGAACCACACAACCTGGGAATAATGTTTTAAGCTTGGTGATTAGCTTCTTTTGGTAATCCCTCTCTAACATAATTGCCTCCTTTCACAAAAAGCAAAAGGAAGAGAACTTTCTTACTAATAGCTCATTAATGGCCAATTTTCAGAAATTTTTCTCTTCCTCTATTATAGTGATTGATTTATACGCGGGACCTCTGGGGAAACTAAAAGAAAAGCCCAGGATTTAATCCCGAGCTCTTCCAAGTTTTTCCTTCCTGTACTCGATGGTCCAGGTGGAATATAATTGTATCTCTGACGGCGACGCCCAAATCAAATTTGATAGGTGGCAGTTCATCTTATCACCATCGATGTAGAATACTTTATTGGATGGATCTTTAGGAGGATCGAACGCATCTAAGACTAATCTTGCAATATACTCCTTAACACCATCCAAATTTACTCTTGCATAACCGTTTGACAAGTCTGGTATAAGAGATGAATATAATCCAGGACAAATCATCCTGTAAACTATGCCATACTCACTAACACAATAGTTAGGATGCTTTTCTATTACCTTCCGCATTATTAACTCCCTTCAAAAACATTTTCTCATTAAACTTACCTTTTGAATCTAACGCTCGTTTGATCGCGATATCGATTGGTGACATACAACGAAGATGATAATAGTACAAATCCTTGAACGGAGTATTAGCCCTATCAATTCTTCCAGCTGCCTGTTCCATTGTTTTGTAGGAATAGTTTTGAGAGAAGAATACTATTGTATCTGTATCAGTACAATTCCACCCCTCTGAGGCTGCAAGGTATTGAACCAAGTAAACCCATCTTTCACCGATTGGTAGTGGCTCATGTTTTTCACCATTCCATTCACCAATCTTAAACTCATGCTTTGTGAAGAATGCTCTCAGACCATTAAGCTCGTAGGTAAAGTTGTAAAAGACTATTAGCTTTTTCTTTTCTTTAATAATCTTTGCTAACTCTAAATACCTTGAAACGTTATCGTTACTGACTCGCCTTAATAGATAACAAAGTTTACCAGTCTCTTCGATTGGACAGTCGTCGTATATGTCCCACCTATCCTTGAATATCTTTTTATACTTACCCTTATCGTAATCACAAATGATGTCGATGTTATGTCTTTCAGCATCGTTCTCATAATTAATCGTGACAAGGACTTGAGAAATATAATAGTCCAATCTTTTAGTGTTAACATAATAGTCAACGGACTTGTATCTGAGGTAAGGTTTCATTACACAATGCTCTGTCTCAAACTGAGTCCTACTTTTGTAGTAACCATTAGCGATTAAGACTGGAGCATACTCTATATACTTATCTCCAGGAGTTGCAGAAAGGAGTATCCAATGATTTCGTCTGGTGATTCTTAAGAACGCTTTAACCCAAGCCCCTTTTCCAACAACTCTTTGTTCATCAAATATAAACATTGCTCCGTATACGTTTTGGTATTTCTTTATATTATTCCACGAGTCAATGACTATGTTATCTGACGTAAGCAAAGAAAATACTGCAAGTTCTTCTTCCCATTCCAATGAGTCTCTCTTTTTTGCAGTTGTGATGATGTATAACGGTTTAGGAGTCTCCGGTTTAGTGAAGACCCCTTTACCATTAATCTTAAGAGAACCGCCTAACTCACAAATATAAGTGTAAGCTAAAGCGGTTCTACTTTTACCGCAACCGACCTTACCATATAGAACACAACCATTATGCATTCGTTTCAAAGCATCTAGCTGATGCGGGTAGAGATCAACGTTCATCTATTAGTCCTCATTAAACGGAAGGCCTTCATCATAATCCTCGTCATCAAGTGGACCATCACCTATGTCCATGTTTGCGTACTTAGCTGAAATTGGGTCCTGCTGGATTGTGAAGTATCCTTTCTGCAAATATAATGTAGTGCTGTTCTCATCTTTGTGGTATGTCCTGATAACCAGATCTACGTTTGCAAAACGGCTACCATCAAGAAGTCCAAGCTCACCCTCAGCAAGTTCATGCATCTTATTACCAGATACCAAATATAAGTTTGGTGGGAACTTTCCACCGAATGCAACGTTGACTTTGACGAAACGGAGTGGCTCGTCGCCATACTCCTCATCCTTAGGTGCAAGCTCCTTAATCTTAAGGCCTGTTTCTGTGAGCTGATCAAGTGCCTCTACAGGAAGATCGAGAGCTAAGTTGAAGTTACGCTTTCCTGCATCGTTATACTTCCTCTTTTCTCCTCTGAAATTACGGAAGCTTCCAGCAAGAATATCATCCTGTGTAGCACCTTCCACCATAATAATTTCTGAACGTCCTGACTTTTCGATTGTTAACTTCATAATATAATTTCTCCTTTCACTCTTAACATGTCGGTGGGTTCATCGCTTCAAATGGAACCTCTTCACCGCTTTTAGCATCAATAAACATAAAACTTGTAGGGTCACACTCTACAAATTCATCAAAGGGATAGAACTTATCGATTGCAGCAACGGCTTTATCGCATTGACTACGGTAATAATCCTGATCAACTCTTTCAGGATACTCACGTATAAGATTAGCCTCATTCCATAACCAACCCTTAGTTCCTGTTACTGCGGACTTCTTATCCCCTTTAACCCTCATAAGTTTACCGCCGTACCCTTCTTTAACTGCTACAAAAGAACCGACTCTTCCAACAAACCTCTCAGAATTATCTGTGCATAAATACATAGCGGCATCAGATACAGACTTTGTTTCTGGTAAGTCGTCGAATGTAACCTGTTCATGTGAGAATAAGTTCTTGAACAGATATGGTGCAGCGAACTTAGCGCCTGTTGCTGTCCAGAATGGTTTCTCCAACTTCTCACCATCAGCCTCAACTTCATACGCAATATACTGAGCGTCATCAACGATACATATCTTGCTGTATGTAGCCTCATGTTCAAACGTGTAGCCATACTTCTTACCAAAGTCCATGATGAACTTCTTAACCTTTTCATCATAGTTCGCAACTTTGATTGAATCGGTCTTGATGTGTACAACTGTATAACCCATATCCTGAAGCTTATGCTTAAGTGTAATCATGAACAAAGCTCCATACTTAGCCACAATGTTGTCTACATTTCGTGGGTCTCTGAGTTTGTTGTCGAATCCTGCACTTGTAAGTCCATACACTGAGTTGATAGCTGTCTTAAGAGCATTAGCAATTGCTTTACACTTAGACTTAAGTTCCTCTCCAGACAAACCTTGAAGTATAGTCTTAATAACTGAAGAAGAACCTTCTTTAATAGCTTCCATTCTTCGTAACGCTTCTTCATATGCTTCATCACCAATCTCCCTTATATGTTTAATTGCAACTCTGGCCTCAACCAGATTCTCATAACGTTTGGTAATGGTCTCACCAAATGTCTTTAACCTGATGGCTGAATGCGGATGCATTGATGCGACATCAAACAAACCAACTTTGAAGTAAACTCCAGGTTTAGGACAAATGGCAAAGCCACCCTCAGATGGATCCTCTCCCATGTAAATGGATTTTCCAACTTTATCTGGAACTTTCGAACCAGGTTCTTTGGAATATAATTCTTTTGGAATACCTTCAGGATGGAATTCATAACCAGGGAAGATTGTAGACAAATCAGTGTAGATGTATTCAGATTGCGGGTCATCAATACCATGTGTAAGAAGCTTGATTGTTAGATTATTTGTTGAGTCGTTTGGTGTTCCATCAGCGAGCTTCGCTAATATCTCTCTAGCCTCAAAGTCGTCCTGTAAATGATCAAATACAACCTCAGTTGAAACCACATCGTTAGAACAATAATCAGACCAATCTAACAACCTTGAATCTGGAATAGGTTCATACCAAGGTCTATCCCACTCAAGATGGTCAATGTTTAGGTCAATTTCCCATTTCTTAAGACCCTTCTTGTTACCTGCTGAAGCAAAGTCTAGAATATCAGTGTACGATAAGTTACGAGCAGAAGTGAACTGAGCAGACCGATCCTTTTCAATAATTATTCTATTATTTAAAGAATATAATTCCTCAGCCGTATACCCTTCAGACGCAGCATACACCATATTGTTATCGTATGACTTATTGTTGAACCCAACGAGTCGATACTTAAACAATCTAGAAACTTCATCCGGCTTTGGATCCAGCATGATGTTAACCTTTTTATCCTTACCTAAGAACTTCCAGCAAATTAAGAAGTGAGCCTTTGTATCCTTAGGTATTGTAGGATTAACCTCGACATTGTACTTTCTGCAGTACTCAATATACTGGTCGTAGCTAGGAGCAACCTCAACGTCAAATATAACTATTGGCGCATCGTTATCAACAACTTTGTCCTCGGGTTCTTCATTTCCTAATTCGAGAACGTCCTTAGAACAGAAGTGCATCTGTGATACCAGAGATACACAGTAATCTGACTTATGTGTGCTGCCCATTGCAAATGCCAGTACATCGTTTTGTAGATCTCTTACATCGTAAGTTACTCCAGAAGCATATACTTTATCGAGCAAATCATTAATATAATCGACGCTTGGTTTGGTTGCGGGATGATACTCCTTTTTAAGGTTCTTGACAATCATCGCCCTAAGGATTTTCTCATTCTCATAACCTTTCCAATCTACCATCTTTTGTCCCCCTTTCACTTCCTTAATAGGTAATCCAGAACTAATCTCTGCAATAGGGAGATCATTACACTTTGTAAGACATCGCCTTAACGCTGCATTACCAGTAAATACTTTAATCTCTACATTATCTCCAAAGATCCTACTTAAATCTTTAGGGTCTCCGCCGGTGTAAATATAATGTAGGTGAATCCCTTGCCCAGATTTGCTAAGCTCTGCATATGTCGGTGGAAACTTAGAAGCTGCTTCGTAGTTCAGTTCAAACGATTTCTCACCAGACTCATCTTTAATGTCGAAATCAATACATATGACACTCTCAGGCATCTTTACGTAATGCAACTTCGAAGTTATCAAATCCTTAAGATAAGTGGTTACGTTTTCCCATTTCTTTGAAGGGAGGCCATCATTGTTTGCGTACTGAGCTGGCATATCTCCGAAAGACTTATCGAAAATCGACTCATTACAATTGAACTGCAACCAGCTTTCAATGTTTATTTGAGTTTCAACGGGCTTTTGTTTTCCAATTTTCTCCCATTTGAAACCACTAAACTTTGTATCCTCGTACACGTCGAAATATAACTTCAATGTGTCTCTGAACTTGTAACGAACTAACTCGTTCTTGAACTTACATGTATCAGCGTATTTAAGATACAAGTCATATGCTCTGGCAAGACTTATCCCATCCTTTAACTCCATTACATTCTCTATAACAAAGTTATGAAATGGTGAGGTTCTAGCCAACATATCTTCGGCAATATAATGGTCATAATAACCTTTACCAAGCTTCTTGTACGTCTGAAGGCATCTCCAAGCTATTCCACCACGCTCAAACTGCATATGTTCCATGCAATCATCATAGACATCATGCGCTACTAAGTTTCCTGTAGGACGAATATCAATAAGCCTTCTCTTCATACCGGAGTTTGGGCTTAACTGGATTGGGTCATTAGTACCGACGAACATCAAACAATTAGGCTTTGTTATGAATGGGCGCTTGAACTTTGCATTAACTCTTACTGGTTCATGGGATATAATTTTGTTAAGGGTTGATCTAACAGTTATTAACCCCATTTCAGCGTCATCATCGTAAACAAGAACTGAATCGTTCTCCAAGAAGTCAGTACCAAAGTCGTTACCGCCACATAAGAGATTGGCTTCAAACTTTGTAGCATATCCCATTTCATATCCGCCCATAAGCATATCAGCGATGATCTTACCAATTACCGTAGACTTACCTGTTCCAGGTTCCCCGTAAAACGCAAACATCTTTTGGATCTTTCTCTGGTCTCCTGCTATCATGCAACCTACAGCCCACTCCCATTTCTGACGCTCATCCGGTAAATATAATACGTCAGTTAAAGCTTCATAATATGGAGTCGGACATTCCTGAAGTGGGTAGTCCAGAGCTTTTGTAGCGTAATCATTACGTTTAACCTCGGTGTTTGAGAATATCATCTTTTGATCAAGTCCGGTCCAATGGTTACCCATATTTTCACAGAACCGTTTAAACTCAACGCTTAAAGTGTTTGATGAATCGGTTATCTCAACAACGACACTACCATGTTCTTTGTCGTCTAAGAAACCTTTATCGTTCCTAGCGTATTCCCAAACCTGAGAATCGATTAACTCATACAACTTTGGTTTGTCAGTTGTCCAGAAGCCTGTAGACTCGTCATAGACTGCATAGAACTCTCCGCCTCTAGTCATTAAATCCTTGATGGAGGACTTAACAATAAAGGTTGGTCTGTAATAATACCTGCCGTTTCGAAATGTTCTGGTAACGTTCATGAAATCGAACATTTCTTAGCCCTCCTTTCACCAATCCAACCAGTGTCTATTGGATGGGTAATTTTCATTAATCCAAGCATTCATCTGTGACCAGATATCTAAAGTTCTATAATCTCCAGAATATTGCTTTAGAGGAAACAAAGAGCCAGACGAATTTGGGAGATATTCCCTGTTCATCCAGCTCATAATAATAAAGTCAACTCTATTAGAGTCGTAATTGTCGTCCGTTGACTGTGTCAAATATAAGTTGTCAATCAGCACCCAGAACCATCTTTCAATGTCGGAATCCAAAATATCAACCATATGGTCTGCTACTGCGATTAACATCTCTAACACAGTACTTGGTTGATTTGACCTAATGTCGTCATCATCAATGCTATACTCATCTGCATAACGCTCTCTAAGCTTTCTACCGCCACATTCGCGATTCTTATCGTTAGCCAGAATATAAACATATTCGATAGAATCCAGCTGCTTAATCAGATTTGTATAGTTTGGATGATTCTCCTTAAGTCTAATAAGACTGGTTAGCCAGTAGTAATAATCTGATTCTCTAGCGCTCATTATGACCACCAATCTGAAGATGTGCACTTCTCTTTCCAAACACAGAAGTCTGTCTCCTTAGGATTATTGCGAATATAAATTCGATCATCGTCGTTATTGAACCAGCCGAACTGGAATGGCTTAGGACCCATAAACTCGTTGGCATCCAGGACATTTCCATCCTTATCTGTCAACACGTCATCGACAGCAAAGTAATACAGATCCTCCTGATCATAATCAACTTCTCTAAAGTCTGATTCCCATTCATCTCTGGTTATAGGGACGATTTTCCCTTTATTCTTCTCACGATACTCAGCCATATTTGTCTCCATTTCCATTCTCTCACGATCTTCGCGCTCTTCGTAAGTTTCCTCATTCTCAGGATCGTTTATAACTTCCTGGATTGCTTCAGGTGATGCATAACCGTTTTCTTCAACGATCTCTTTCACCTTTTTCTGAACCTTTGAATAATCAACCCCATTCTGTCCTGGCCTTGCAATATGCGCTGGTCCAGAAGAAAGTAACTGATCCGGGTCATCATCCGATGGATTCTCTGCCTCTGCAGGATCTACAACTTCTGATGAATTTTCACCCTCGGGCTTTTTCTGGGTATCTTTTCTAATATCTTCAGCAGTAACAACTGTACGGTTCTTTTCTTCGAGCTCAATTTCTACAAACTTAGCAACGATAAAACCGGATATTAAACCTGCTGTAAAACTAAGTGCTCCTATAGCGATTTTATTCATGGAGTTTCTCCCTTCTCTTTAATTCAAATATAATTTTGTTTCTATCGTTCTGGCGATCTCTGATTTCGGATTCAAACACTTCGATAGAGTTGTCAATACGAGTTAATATCGCATTCAACTCTTCATCTGTGTATGATGTCAGTGATTCATCAGGTACTGATCTCATTGCTATTGACATACGATCTCCTTTACCTTAATGCTTTAAGGTCCTGTTCAAGTTTATCCATATCACAATTCGTAGCTTTTGCAATATGCTCTAAAGCTACACACTCAACCTTTGTGTTGTGTGTCTGTGCTCTACATGCTCCATAGAAATTACTGTTAAGCTCATCCAGCGATGCCTGAATCTCCTCAAGCTGACCATCTCTAGCATCTTCTTTTACGAAATCCTTGACGGACTTAGAGATACTAATCGCTGCACTAACCAATCCCATAATAGCACCAACAGCTTCAACCTGATCTTTATGGGCGATAACGAAACTAAGAACTTTGATAAACTTCTTAATAACGAATTTCTTAATCCTTGATACAATGGACTTTTCCTGGCGAGCCTTTTCCTTTGCCTTAAGCTCTTCTCTAACCGCATCATCTACTGCAAATCTTATTGCACTATTAGCAGCCTTCTCCTCATGATTATCATGAATTACTGCAGCGGCAACACCAGCAACTACTCCTACTCCAAGAACTCCTAAACCAACTTTAACAATAATATTCATCATTTTAATTCTCCTTCCACGTTTTGGATATAATCAATCTTTGTCTACAAGTTCACAGTCCCAATCGTTGTGATACTTTAATAATCTTCCTATCTTTGATGCTATCTTCGGTTCCATGTTGTTGAGAACAAATAGCATCTCTATTGCTCTTCCGTCTCTGAACTCTATTGCTCTACCAGTATCCCTGTAAATACCGAGGTCAATATAATTTGTGTTACCGTCGTCATCTACAGCCGTGATGCCGTATCCATCAGCCTTAGGATCGATCTTTGCACCAAGTGCTCTACGGATATCGTTTTCAAATACGACACCTTCCTTCTGCAGCTTCAGGTTCATCCATCTCTGAACGTTTTCTGCAAAATCGAAGTTTACACCAGCATCATCAGACCAATGTGGGTTATCACGCTTAAATGCTATTACATGAGACGGGAGTGAATCCTCATCGATTGTTACACTTCCATCCTCATTAACAACCTCAGCCTTATTACCCAAATATAATTCTTCTTCTTTTTCAACACCAAGTTCGTCTCTAACTCTCTGACGATACTGAGTGAATTCCAGAGCTGTTGATGCTAATGCTGCAGTTGTTGTAGCGATTTCTCTCTTATCAGTAACCTTACTTACGCCCATAAGTACGAGTCCACCGAACTCAACTGCCAATCCAGGACCATAGCACTTAGTGTATCCGAGAGCAGCGTCCTTATACATCTTGAAGCACTCTTTGCCTCTCTCTTTGTTGCTGTCCCAATCCTCATGCTCATCCTTGAGTTCTATAGACTTCTTGGCGAAATCGAAGTCGTGCTTAACCTCTACCGCCTCTTCAGCCTTGGACATTACCATAGCTGTTCCACCAACTACCATGATGTTACCAACTACAAACTCAATGTCTGATCTGTGATTGTATATTGTTGTGCCAATTGCTTTAGCTAATGCTTTGATTTTCATAATATAATTTCCCCTTTCACTTATACGTTTTCAATGTTTACAGGCTTAGGTAAATCAATAAAGAACTTACCTCTATCCCTGTAGTATCTCATTCCATTAACTTCATTCTTTGTCCATCCGAACTTAAAGTCTGTAAAGTTGGAGGGCACCTTAACCATGTCGTACAAAGTGGATACCTTTGCTTTTCCATAGTTGTCAATCTCTTCAATAAGAGAGTTAATTATTGCTTTCGCCTCATCCTCGGTATCAACCCAAATATAATTGACGTCGATACTGCTTCTTGTGCTTATTGATGAGCTCGACTGTCTATCATTGCTAACTACTTTAGTGTTGTAGCTTACACTAGGCTGGTAATCGCTTACAGCACTATTACTTCTTATAACTCTCTTAGGACTATTACCATCAGGGTAAATGGCCTTATCTACACCCTTTGTTGCAGCGTTTGCAATCATGTCTATAGTTCCGGTTATAGCGTTACGCACCAGCTCTTTCGACCTTGGTTCTATTTCCTCGCGGATTGCGTAGTTGAGCATGTCTCTTAAAAAGCTAGGTTTCTTAACAGTCGCCGTAGAAATTTGAGGCTTTGAATTTTGTATCTCTGCCATAATATAATTCTCCTCTCACTAAATTAAAAAGACTGGTACCAGATTTCTCTGATACCAGCTGAAACAATCCAAATCATTCCTCAGTTGGAACTTCAGTTGCCTGTACCTCAGCAACGGGTTCTGCTACTGTCTGAGGCTTAGCGTCATCGTCTGACTTACCGTTAGCTACTTCGTAACCGATAAACGCCCCAAAACCAACAAGTGCAAGTCCTCTTGCAACCTTTGCTGCCTTTGAGTTGTGAATCTTCTTACCAACTGCTACTGGTTTATCATACCAATGCTGCTTCTCCTCAGGCTGTGCAGGAACCTGTGGCTGCTGTGCCTCAGCTACCTGTGCGTTCTCCTGTGCCTGTGTGTTTGTTTCTTCAACTTTCTTTTCGTTTGTGTTCATCATTTTTCTTCTCCTTTTATTTTCATAAATTTTTGTTTTGAAATGATTAACCTCACTCCTATTATGTAGCAGGATTTTTACGCGAACTTATGACCGAATATAATGCGAAAGTTTTCTGGATTGATATGCATACTCTCGCATGATATAATCAACCCAGTCTAACTCTCGTCTATATCCGGTCTTATCAGCACCCCCAATCAATGCAACCTGGAGCAGGATATAACCAGAACTTAAATGCAGGCACTATAGTTCCATTAGGGAAACAGTAATGGGTATCTGAGAATCTTGCAGAGAATTGCTCTCCTGCTGGATAACCAAACCTAGGGGTGAGCTCTGACTGTGCCTGCTCATCTGTAAGATCTTTATTGCCAATAAGACCATGAATATCATCGATCGTGATCATGTCGTTCTTGACGTAACCATTGTCATCAGGAGTGATGGACTCACATGCCTTATCTACTGCCCATGTAACCTGCTGCGTTGTAGACCAGAAAGGTCTTCCTGTAAATGAGTCAATCATCAAGATCTCCCCAGGTGCTCCTTCAGAAGCAAATGACGCAAATCTTTTACCGTCAACGACCTGATCTTTGCATATCTTCTTCTGCAACTTCTCATACTCTTTTTCTCCAAGAGCATCTTCAGTCTGCTTCTGGAAAGACTGATACTGTGCAATTACTTCATTAGCAACCGTAAGTGCACTGGTAGCCGCAGCCAGCTTCCTATCAGATTCTCTCTTTGAGAAGATTGCAAGACCTATTGTTGCAGTCTGGAATATAATTATTGGGGCGACAAGCGGTGCCAGTTCTGTCAACGCAAGCTTATATACCTTATTCCTTTCATCCTGAGTATTACATGTTGCAAGTGCTGCCTGAGCATCTCTAAGAGTCTCCTTGATCTTATCTGCGTTTCTGAATGTAACTGCAGTAGTTGCTGTGCTGCATCCAATAATTCCTGTTGTTAGGATACTACTCTGATGCTCAGCGTAAAACTTTCCAACCTCACTCGTTACGGTCTGTACTACCTTGTTCGTCATAATCGGTGTCATAAAATTCTTCATATTCATTCTCCTTCCACACTTTTGATAATATGAATTCTGTTAATAAACAAACAACTCCAATAGCGCATGTTAATAATATGGTCATCATTATTGACCTCCTTAAATAAAGAACGAGAGTATCAGAATTTATTCCAATACTCCCATATCTTTTACTTTTTAACTAACCAAACAATTACTCCGCCTGGTACGCTAATAACTGCTAAAACTCCTAACAACACTATCATTACTCTAGGTTGTGCTATACATGCCAACACTGTACCAAATAGCGTTACCGCTAACATGTACAATGCTGGTATACATATAATACCTATTAATAATCCAATTAGTGTTTTTACAAGTTTCATAATTACTTAACCTCCTTTTGACAAATAATTATTCATTACCTATCTTACGGGAGGAATTTAATGCGAATTACTCGCTAATAGCCTTAAAGTTAATCGGCTGATGTGAGTCCTGATTGTAAGGCTGCTCTAAGCAATCCCAACATTCGCCGTTAGGGTCACTCTCAGGAACGTCCTTATGCTCACACTTTTTGCAATATAAATCGAAACGTACTTCTTTGTTATCGCCAACCATACACTGTCCTTTCTAAGAAATTAGAGGACTAGAATATAATTCCAATCCTCTTAACTTCTATTCAGTCGTCTAATGAAATCTTTTTCGCGGTTCCATTTGCAAGTGTGTTTAGGTACTCTTCGTTATAAATGACCTTATCCACGAGTTCGACTTTTGTCTTATCTCTGTGTAAAGACGTATACAAATTGACTCCTGCTGTTGTAAAAGTCCCAACCGCCATAATAATTTCTACAACCTCTTTAAAACCAATCTTCGGTTTCCTAAGGTCGTACAATTCTTTGCGTTGTGACTGAACAACCTCATTAAGTTTTTCGTACTCGTCTGTACCAGCGACCATCGTCTCCATGTACTGCTCATTTGTCCTAAGACACCTCTCCAAACTTTCAATATGTTCGTCGCTTTGTTTCTTAAAACTAATTTTCATTTTTATTCACCTCCTACTATACGGTATGATTTAAACACGAATCCTTGTCGATTGTGTCTAGAAAAATTTCGACACATCGAGACTAGGTTTGTTTAATATACTTTCAATATCCGGTACTTTGTTCACGCTGTTTTCTATTGAAGAAATATCAACTTTATTCATCAAAGTATTAACGTCCGGCATATTATTTAAGTTAATTGGAGATGCAAAATCAACGTTTTTAAGAGCAACAATGTCTGGATTGCTTAAAATATCATTGATGTCTCTAATACCGAGCAGTTTTGTAGACAAGCCCATAGACGATAAAGCACCTTCAACCTTTCCTGATACCTGAGTTAAATCGGGCATTGACGGTAATTTAATGCCATTAATCTCTGTTGGAATGCTCAAGTTCAATTTATTTGCGACGTCTTTAACTGGCTTCGAAATATAACTATCAAGACCATACGGGAGTTTTAAACCGCCACCGTCCATCTTAATGTCTACTTTTGGAGCTTTAAAGCCACTAGACATAGCCTTATTAATAACAGTACTCGTACCAATATCAACGGCCGAGCTAATTACAGAACGCCCTATGGCTTTACCTATACTCGTTCCTATTCCCATAAAGTCTATGCCTCCTTTGTTGCGAATGTAATTCCAAGTTCGACGTCTACAGCTGTTCTGTCTGCATCAGTAAAGACGTTGTTGTAAATATCAGTAGCGCTCCTGTCGTCCGTCTTAACATCTGGGTAAGTCTTATTACAGTAGTTCTTTACAATGAAACTAGCCTTAAGCTGATCGTCTGATAAGTTTGCAGTATCCATTCTTATACCTCCTCTCTAAAAATATAAAACAAGAGCACTAGAATATTTCATCTAATGCTCTCGCTTCATTTTACTTTGTTAAACCTAACGTCTTAGCTGCCTCGATCTTTGACATGCCTTCCGCACTCATAAGATGGTCAATCGCTATCTTATCATCGTTAGTTAGCTTCTTCTTCAGAGTAACCGTCTCTCCAATCTCATCAGAGTACATCTGTTTGGAAGCTTTAGAACCTGATACGACTGACAACACTGTAAGTGCTATCATTCCTCCAGCTGCTAATGCTCCTTCCGGATTTTCTCCTATGGATTTTCCGATCTTTTTAACTCCTCCAACGAAACCACTCCCGATTCCTTTCAAACGATCTTTCCAAGTCTTATGCTCTTCAAGCTCCTCGTCAAAATCATCGAAATCATCAAAGTATTCTTCTCTTTCGTTTTCGTTCATTGTTTAATCCTCCATAAAATATAAATTTCATTACCATTATATGGACTGAATAATCCGCGAACTTTATTCTTCTGTAGCATTAACCGGTGATAAATCCATGACGTATGAAAGCTCGCTACAAATTTCATTGAATTTATCCATTACTTCTTCTCTAGGGTAGGTTCCGAGGATAATGTCAGAAGCCACAAGCTGAGCAGGTTTTACTGTATTAGGTATGTCAACAGTTCTAGCATAAATATCAACCGTTCCATCCTGATAAACCCTTCTGGATACGCCGATGCCTACAATATTATCTGTGTTAATAATCCTTCTTCCATCCTGAGTTTTAATCCACATCATTCTGTTCCTCCTATCTTCTTGTTAAGTTCCTCGATAATATCTTTTGCAAGATTATCTAACTTCTGCTCATCTGTAAGATCAGATCCTTTAACCTCTCTGAGAACCACCTTATCGTTAATCTTAAATCCTTCTACAATCATAGCTATAAGAGTCTTCTCGATTACCTGATCGGGTGCTCCTGCCTCCTTAGAGATTTTGATGAATGACCAGACTGCACACCTGATATCATTCAAAATATCTGATGGATTCTTGAAGTCTGTAACTATTACTCCGTTTTCAATCTTAATCATTACTTATGTTGTACCTCCCTTATCATTTTGTAATATAATGCAATAACCTGTTTGTCAGGCATCTTATTAACCTTCTTTGTCCATGTGTCTGACTTATACGGTGTACTGTTAATCAGAAAATACCTCATTTGTTCTACTGTCATCACTAACCTCCACATCGAATCTTTTAATCTTATGCAAGTTGTAACAAATAGCCTTTCCGTTGTTTAAAGTCATACAAAGAAAGCCGTTGGAGAAGTAATACCCAACGACCTTGTCAAACGTTAATTCAGTTTCAAAATGATCATCCAGATAAATCTTTATGCCTTTCATCCGTTAACCCTCCTTAAATATAAAAGTCGTGTCCTCCATAAGACGTTACATAATCACACCAGCCGTGCCATCTAAGGTCTGGATCAGACTCAAAGTAAATCGCTTCAAAGTAATCAAATTCACCAAATATAACAGAGTCTAAAGCCACGTACGCCTCAGGTGTTATGTTAGCCGTTGCTAACTTACTGGCAGTAGTAAACTGTATTGGGTTTTTCTGGAATATAACTTCTTCAATAGTGTCTGGGAAATTAGGACTAGCAACTCGATTGAGTACTATTTGCATCACCATGCCTATAGACTGAGGATCTGTACCACCAGCTTCCAATACTGCTACTCTTAACAACAGATCTGCTTCTCTATCTGTTAGATAATACGTTGGGTAGATTACATTGAGTTCTGGCTCAGTTTCCTCGATTGTATCTTTATGGGCCTCGTAATAGATTATGTCTGAAAGGTACTTGTCGAACCCTGCTTTAGGCATGAAATATAATGTGTCTGTTGTTGGTTCACACGCACTAGAACTTATGCAATAAAAAAGCAGCCCCGAAATTAGGACTGCAATCGTCAGTAACATCAGTTTTAATCGCTTCTTCACTCTCTTATTCATTTTCTCACCCTCCAAAAGTACTAACCGCCCATACTATAAGACTTGCAATACAAGTAATGATTAATATAATTATCCATATCATTACAAGCTCTTCGTAACGAAGGACAAAATCGTCCCATAAATCCACAAGTGTGTCCTTTTCGTCTGCAGAACTAATTACGTCTTTTATGGCGTATATTGTGTAGCCTATAAAAGCTAGAGCAGCAACAACTAATATAATAATCCAAAAATATTTAAACATTTATTTATTCCTCCTTATGTTTATTCTTACATATCTTGGCCAGATGAATATAAATATTACCATCGTGAGCCAAAATGCAGCTGGTGGATATCTTACACCCTTCTCTTCAAACAAATCCAAATATGCTTCTTTTCCACCAAGGTCCTTAACTCCCTTATTGAATAACACACAGCCAAGGGCTAAATATAATAAAAAAGAGATGATCAAGATCTCTTCAATCATTTGATCACCTCCCCTATTAGTTTATCGAAGTCTGCCTTCGACATGCTAACTCTAAGATCTACAACCACACGTTCCCCAATTGTCTCAGTTGTACTAAGGTTCAAGTTTTCAATATCGATGTTAGGCTTATACCCAATCTTTGTTTCAATCCCCTTATTAATCAGCTTACTAACAGCTCCTCCTAAAAACCCTTCAAGTCTCATGTACTCCATTTCAATCCTCCTTTAATGGCAAATTCCTTTTATTGTTTTTACTAGACAAACTATTAAATATATTGGAAGTATTATTGGCCATAAGAATATGCAGACAAACATCACTCTATTATCCAATACGTCTATAGCCATTCCGATCAAAGATCCAATAATACTATAAATACTAATGGCCGCTATAATGCAATATACGTATCCAATCATTTCTCCGTCAGTCATTATCCGTTATAATCCTCCTGTATAATTCTACGAAAGCGCAGATCAAAATGATCCTCTTGTATTTTGCAGCCCATATAGTCTTCGTATTCTCTGCTAGATACAGGGTTCATAATCCTTGTCTCTGTGTTATCGAACTTATCGTGATAAATAACCTCATAATAAGGCTCCTGGAAGCAGTGGTTCGATTCACGTAAAGCACTTACGATAGTGTGAATCTCATATGCATTAAGCTGCTCGTTTCCGTATAGTTTCCTAGTAATATTTTCTATAAAATCTTCTTTATACATTTATGTCTCCTTTCATTCCTCTCTTTCTGCTTCCCACATGTCATGAACTGCTGATATCATTGATAAACTCCATCTTGTGTTTTCATATACTTCTTCCACAGTTACACCAGCATCAAACATAGAAAACATGTCGTTTATAACACTCATTATATAACTCATTCTTCGTCTCCTTTTCTGTAAACCCACGGCTTATTTTTGAATTTTGCTCCGCAATATCTACAATACTGCTGGCCAAAAGAAGGACTAGCTTCTGTGATGCCGCATTCCTCGCAGAAAAGAGTTTTAGGAAGCATATGTGTAAGTAACTTTTCTTGTCTATCCATTTTTTCTCCTTTACTTAAAGAAATTTTCATAACATTTGGTAATATACTTCTCAAAATTTACTTTGCATTTTTCGCATAAGAACTTTGTCGTGTCATGTGGAAAGCCAATAGTTGGATATTCGTTTCGAACAACATGAACAACGGCACCAATATCTTTTCCACATTTCTCACATTTACTCATTTCTCTTCTTCTCCTCTTAAGAATCCTAATAGTTTGTCGTAACACCTATAGCAAAGTTGCATATTAACATCTTGTGAACAACTCTTACCAGAAAATTTAGTATCTTCCGGATTAAAATATCCACGGATTATTGGAATATCGCTTTTATCTATATAAGTGCCACATCTATCACATTTACATACAATCATTCCTTATCTCCTTTCTCTTCCCCTTTCTCAATCCGATAGTAAATATAATGTCTTATGTCTTCTTGTAAATACTTACTGGCTTTGTTGTCTACCTCATAAAAGAACTTACAGCCTTTGCAGCGAAACCAACTTGGAAACGAAAGACCATAAGGACATTTTAGCTGTTCTCTAGCTTCTGCCATCGCAACGAACTTCTTAGTGTCATATTCATGCTTCATAGTCTCTCCAATTCTTCGCCTGTCATTTCTCTTCCTCCTTAACCATGCATTTATCAAACAATTCATAGATAGTATCAAATGCATTGATAAGTTGCTTTAAATCTTTGCACGTAAGTGTTTCCGGATACATTTTGCGTCCGCTTTTAGTTAGAGCAAGAATATCAGAATCGACCTTAAGAGCCCTATCTACTAAATCTCTTTTCCTCATACAAAGTCTTCTCCTTTCACTTCACGTCTTTCTCCACAGTTGCCGCATAATATAATGTAGACATCGTGTATCCAGTCGTATTCAGTTATGATGTTCTGACTGTTACAACGCGGACATACTTTGACATTCGATAAGTCCATTAGTTAGCTCCTTTCTTCTTTTCCATATAATCAATTAGTTGATCGAGGTAAATATAAACGTGCTCGATCGTGGTGAATTTTGGGTTATTGATGATTTCTTCTCGCTGGGCTTTGGTGTATTCCAGCAGAAGCTCCAAACAATAACTACTTCGATTTGTCAAGTCCATAGTGTTTTCTCCTTTCACGAGATAAAATATTTTTTATAAAAAGAAAAGAGAGCACTAGAATATTTCATCTAATGCTCCCTAGAAAAGAGGTTATATCAATAAACGGTTCTTTCGAACCTAGTCAATAATCTATAACCTTACCAATATAGTGGCAGATTAATCCGCGAATTAAAAAGAGAGAGTACAAGACTCTCTCAAGAACGGCATTACTTGCCAATGTAATATAACTTATCAGCTTTAACATCTACATCGAAACCTACTGTTTCGTTCCATGTCTTAGCCTCAGTTACTACACCGTCAACTACTACCATTTTTGAGTGTTCCTGTGCTCTCTCTGAAACTGTAATTATTCCTGTATTAAACAGAAATGCTCCTACTCCAACTAATCCTACAAATACTGTTACCATAAAAGTTACCATAATTGTTTTAAAAGTTTTCATAATCTCTTTTCTCCTTTAAGATAAAAATAATTTACCATTTCATCTTAGGGGTAGAAAAATACGCGAATTGAAGAATTAAAGTCCAAGAATTACTTCTCAGACTTTATTGTTGATTCTCTACGAACCTTTCTCATAATAAGTTTTCTTGTGGCCCATCTACTAATATTCTTCTCAATCTCACCTATTACTGGGATTAAGAATGGAAATATAAACCACATATAATCAAATACTATTTCTAAAAGTTTCATATCAATCACCTCCTAATATATAGAAGGATTTATTCGCGAACATATGTTCTGCAAAAAGAAAGACCCCTAGATATTTCTACCTAAGAGTCATACTCTTAAAATCTGATTGCAAAAATACAACCGTTTTTAACAAGCTCCTTTAAATATAAATCTGCATCATACTCGTCATAATAATTGCAAGATCTCTCGCATCCTCCGTTATTAGCTTTCTTAATAAACTCAAGTTCTGTTCGTATACATTCTTGACGATTACGAATTTCTTCGATCTCCGCCTCAAGTTCCTGATTACGTTTCGAAAGAGCAATGTATCTTTCATCACTCCACCTCCATTTATAACCAGGCCTTTCAGCCCTAATCTTTTTATTCTCATCCTCAACAATCTTACGCTCAGAACGAGCTATTAAAAGTTCAACCTTTAACTTCTCATTCTCTGCTATAAGTTCTTCTTTACTTACTCCGTCATAATATCTGTTCATATTAAATAACCTCCTAAAATGTTGATTTATGTTATCATCTTAGTGCATGAAAAATAGGCGAAAAAGAAAGAGTCCTAGATTTCTCTAAGACTCATGTTCTTTACTTTAAGATAATACATACTTTGATAAATAATACTAATGTTATCATTATGCTTACTGGCCATAATAATGTGTTTACAATTATCCAACGCTTTTTGTTCAACTGGTCATTAACACGTTTTTTATTTTCGTCAACATCTGGATTCTGTTCAAATAAAACCAAATCCATTAAGTCTGCGCTCTTATAAAAGTTGTTAATATCCTTTGCTGCCCAAAATTGTCCTAGTAATTGTATAACTAAGCCAATAAGTAAATAGATACATATAAATATAATCATCTTTTATCACCTCCTATTAAGATGCATGAATATTATGCGAAAAAGAAAGAGTACCAGATTTCTCTGATACTCTAGTTTGTGTTATTCAACCCTTCTTTCCATAGACAAGTCTATAATAGATATAAGTAAGTCATTCGCTTCTTCTCTTTTATCTAATGGCATATCTGTTACATAAGAACAGCCATAAGTCCAACAAACAATTTTTCTAGCATTGTCATAAAGCGGTCCCCATCCGATAAGATCCTTTTCTTTTCGAATCTTCTCCATATGTTTACTCGCTTTATCAAAATACCTCTGTCCAACTATTTGTCTTTCCGAGCCTTTCTTTAAAACGTATCCATCAGCTAAAAGCTTTTCTTTAAATTCCTGATATTCTTTCTCTGTCATAAACTTTATCCTCCTTTTCTATTATGCAAAGTGATTTATTCGCGAAAAGAAGGCTCGGTATCTTGTGTAGAAATATTCTTTCCAACACGGGACACCATATGACACTAAGAAGTTATAGGATTTCCTATCTACTATACACATCTTAAGCCAAATATAAATCTCTGGTGCTACCTCCTTAATACATCTATCTACTAAATCGATCTTACTGTTTAGCTCTGCCAATTTAACAGCTGCTTCGCCTGTAGGATCTGAAACGTTTTCACGAAAATTCCCACCCGGGAAAATTTTGATTTGCGTTTTTGCTTTCTCCCACTCATGATACTGTCTGCAAAACCATTTCAGTTCGTAGTACCTAGCTTTGGAAATATAATTGTTATCTATAGGTCTATTCATAACTCCTCCGTTAAAAACGATAGCCATAGATTTCTCTACGACTACCGCTAGTGTTAATCTAATATCTTTGGTTCTGGTAGATTAGTTTCGAACCATACTTTATTTCCTTTTACTATTACTTTAAAGTTCTTCTCAATTGAGATTGGTTCCGTCCAACAATATTTGTAATCTATAAACTTAGCGTTCTCTGCATAATGGCCTAGTTCAAGCCATGTTAATGCTTCCGAAACTATATAATTACCATAATTATTGACACAATAATTCCAATCCTCAACTAATAGCTTTACTCTATTTAAAGTAAGTCGTTTTTTGTTGATTCGTTTCATATAATCTACTATTATCTTTTCCATATTAAATCACCTCCTACTATATAATGTGAATATCACGCGAACATCCCCTTCGTATCACCGGCCGGTGAAAAAAATATAGTGAATGAATAATCTACGGTTTAAAACTTCCCAGCTTTAGCAGCCTCTTCAATTGATACAGCAGTACTAACTGTCATACCAACCATAGGGTTGTTACCAAATCCTATAAGTATTTAAAAATCCCACACATTCAACCATATGACTTTAGATCAAAACCAATTATAGCATTAATCTGTGGTAAAGCAATGGGAAGAGGTGTGGGAAATATAATTAAGGCTGAGAAGGGTCATTCTGCTGAGATGCCTCAAGCTCTTTCCACTCAAGATAATAGGTATTTGCTCTATTCATACCCTCCATAAGCTGAAGTGATAGCTGGTAGAATAGTGCTTCCTGTGGATTAGTTTCCCACTCGTCTCTAAGTTTCTTAAGCTGATCAACGATACCAAAATTTTTATCTATAAGATACCCAAGCATTGTTCCTAAATAGTCTTTTCGTATCTGTTTTTCCCGATCATCCATAATTAAACTCCTTTTAATTTACTAGGGAGGATTTACGCTTAATAAGCCACCTCCCAGTACTCCATATTCAGTTACACAAGTTATACAAGTTTTATTGTCTTCGAAAAATACATTTGTCTATAAATGTGAGTGCGTAATGTTGTGAATACGTCTCATCCTTTTAACCCGATTGCTTGACCCGTTCGATTCTTTTTATCATTCTTATCACGAAATGTGTATCGGTCCATTGGTTCCGGACCCAATCTGCCAATCTGTTATTGGTTGAATCTACTTAAGTTTTGCAAAAGGGTAGAAGGCAAATATAATTAGGTATGACTACGGTGGAGACGATTGACCAGTGTCTGTATCTCATCGTAATTATACCCAGCAATTGTAAGCATCTCTTTCCTTGTTGGGTTTGAGTGTTCAGTCCCCCACTTATTAGCAAGTACTTCAAATGCCACTTCTCTATTGGACTTCCTGTAATCTGTACTGCTACCGTTAGCCATAAGGTTTACACAACCATCGAAGTCCACGTTAAGGTCTGTACGAGTATCAATGCCTGGTACGTTACCCTTTGAAGAATACTGCCAAGCCACTGCAATGTTAGCAGGCTTAAGACTGGAAGTTGGGTTGTAAACGCCCTTGTCATCTCTAGGGTATCTAGCGATCCAGAAGTCGAAGTCTGACTTAAGTTTCTTAGAGATAAGTCTCTGATACCAATCTAGGTTGCAGTAGATGCCAACGTAGTAGCCAGCAGCTCTGAGGATGTTTGTGTAAATATAAGCAATCTTCTCAATCCCATCTCTACCTAAGTACTCGATGTTCTTATCCTCTAAGTCCAACCAGATACCATACTCAAGAGATCTGCCGTTAAGCTTCTCAAGTAAGGCCTTAACATCTGCAACAGGGTCTGCTACTGATGCTCTAGCGATGTAAATATAAACACCTCTAGCTAAACTGTACTTACCAGACTCCTTGTAGTTGTATTCGAATGCCTCATCGATTCTGTGTGACTGAGCCTCGTACTGAGCCTTCATGATTGCAAACGACTTATGCTTTGAGACTGCTTCCCAGCAAATATGTCCGTTGTGGTGTGATACGTCTATTCCAAAAACTTCTGACATTTCTTCACCTCCTCAGTAGCTTCAGTACCATTTACATACTCAAATATAAACATATTCGTGTTGATCGCTTTCCTCATCTCAACCAGAACCTCGTCTACAAGGTCACTAAATCCCTGGAAGGATATGATCTTAGAGAATATAGGGAACTTAGTAATAAACATGTCGTAAACAAGTCTGAGTTTGAGTTTACCCGTCTTACTACCAAGCTGTTTCTCTGCCTCTGTAACAGCTCCAAGAAGCCATTCTTTAGCCCTCTCCTTATTGAAGAAGTACTCAGCCACGCCTACTATTATCAGTACCGGGATTAGAATCAGACTCCAATTGTCTATCAGTGTTGTCATAGTTTGAATCTCCTTTCTTTATCTT
>Ga0326512_10000762_pt1 | contig 27189 bp, 24 predicted proteins | sample 1_2617_0518_D_FD_203652 | JGI IMG/M metagenome (GOLD analysis project Ga0326512, IMG submission 203652) | Bovine rumen microbial communities from UC Davis, California, United States - 1_2617_0518 | ecosystem: Host-associated > Mammals > Digestive system > Stomach > Rumen | place: USA...
TATCTGGCTCTTAAGTAACTAAGCCCTGTGTTAGGGTCATATTCTTCTGAATTGTAACCATAGAAACTCTCATATGAGGTATTTCCTGCTACTATCTCACCATATGGGTCATAACTTAGACTTCTTGTAAGCTTGTTATTGTTGTAGTTTTCAGTAACAGAACCTCTGGCATCATAGATGTAATCTAAAAGACTAGAAGCTGACTCTGAAAATTCTTCGGAAGATTTTTTTGAAGTTTTTTCTGAAATCCTCTCATTTCCGTAAATATATGACTTATCTAAACTATTACTCTCGCCTTCATATCTTGCAAGGACTTGTGTATTCTCAAAGGCAGATGCAACTGTGCCTGACTCATTTCCAAATGAAGTCTGCATAAGACCTTCATTGATAGAATTCACATAGATAGCACTTTCATAACTATTTCTTATGCAAGCAAAATTTAATGTTCCCTATACTTCACTATTCTGTATATCAGTCAGCATGTCCAATTTGAGCTTGTACATTGCTGGGCTCATGTCGAGGAAGTGTTTGTGAGGATTTTCAAATCTCTGTTCCTCGCTCCAAATCTCATTTTCAAGCTGTTCCTTAACATACTTTGCGATTTCTGAGACCTCTGGCTGCTCATATACCTGAACACCATCTTTAAAGATAGGCACCTGTAATTCCCTAGCTGTGAAGTTTACGAACTTTCTCTTTCTCCATGGCTCCTCAGGATCTACAAATGTGTACTCCTGACTCAAATCAACCTTCTCATCTGCAAGAGCAAGTAAGTCAGCTACAGCCTTACCTTCCTCATTGTATACCCTGTAGAGCTTCTTATAGCCAGGATTTGTAATCTTCTCAACATTGCCCGAAACCTTTATTCTTGGCTCATATACTCCATCCTTGTTCTCAACAGCTGAGAGCTTATATACTCCGCCAAATACAGGTTCTGGAGATGCAGTGATCATTCTCTCACCTACACCAAAACTGTCAATAGGGGCATCCTGATCAAAAAGAGATGTGATAAGATACTCATCAAGACTGTTAGATACTGTAATTTTGCAATCCTCACATCCAGCATCATCAAGCATCTTTCTAACCTTTTTTGAATCATAAGCCAAGTCACCTGAATCAAGTCTAACTCCCTTAAGCCTCTTGCCCATAGGTTCAAGAACTTCCTTTGCAACTCTGATAGCATTTGGAATTCCACTCTTGATTGTGTCATAGGTATCTACCAAAAGTACTGTATTATCAGGGTAGTTTTCTGCATACTTCTTAAAAGCGGTAAATTCATCGCCATATTTCATGATAAAACTGTGAGCCATTGTTCCGACTACAGGCAGATCAAAGAGTTGTGCAGCCCTTACATCTGCTGTTCCTACACAGCCGCCAATAATAGCTGCTCTAGCTCCCAAATCTGCTGCATCTATATTGTGAGCCCTTCTCGCTCCAAAATCTACCACTGGTCTCCCCTTTGCAGCCTTTACAATTCTCTGAGTTTTTGTAGCTATCAAAGACTGGTGATTAAACTCTATAAGCATTGCAGTTTCAAGAAGCTGAGCTTCAACAATTGGTGCCACTACTGTGATAACTGGCTCATTAGGATATATTATTGTTCCTTCCTTTACAGCCATAATAGTTCCTGTAAACTTGAAGTTTGCAAGGTAATCAAGGAAACCGTCAGAGAACTGATTAAGGCTTCTCAGATAGTCAATATCACTTGGATCAAAGTGCAACTGATTTACATAATCAATTATCAAGCCCAAGCCACCTGCAATGGCAAATCCAGCCTTTCCTGGATTTCTTCTGTAAAAGATATCAAAGACAACATTTTTATCATTGTCAGAATCTGGATCGTTGAAATAAGCATTTGCCATGGTAAGTTCATAAAAGTCCATGGTCATTGTAAGGTTTCTTGCTTCACTCTGGTTATATTTACTCATATCTATTACCTCCTAAAGCAACTTATATACTGCAGCTGCTCTCTTTGAGTACTGTCTAGATGTACCAATTTCATCAACCAGGCCAGTCTTAACATATTTTCTTAAGAAGTCCCTTCTAAAGTTGCTTGCATCTATGCTCTCGCCCTTGACTGCCTCGTAAATCTTCTTTAATTCATAGATTGTAAAGCTCTTTTTATCTTTTAAAAACTCAAAGGCATCCATTGTGTAATCAATTCTGTTTTTTAGTCTTTCAATTGCTGTTGAAATTATTTCTTCATGATCAAAAGCCAGTTCATGGCTGCTCAGCCTATCCCTATCCCCAATCAGGTCAAATCCTTCATCTGCCATCTTTATCTTGAAAAGTTCAGCATCTGAGGCATCATCACCTGCTTCAAAATCAAGAGTCGACTGTGGAACGAAGGCCATATATGCTATCGATATAACTCTCATTCGAGGATCCCTGTCAACTGCACCAAATGTCTTGAACTGCTCTATGTGTATTCCGTCCAGCTTGGTCTCCTCCTTGAGTTCCCTGGCCGCTGTTATATCTATGTCTTCGTCCATCTGCATGAAACCGCCAGGTATAGCCCAATGGCCTTTATAAGGATAGCCACCTCTTTTTATAAGCAGTACTGACAACTCGTTCTTGTCGCTCATAGTGAAAATAACTATATCAGCTGTATTTGCCGCTTTTTCGTAGCGATCAGGATCATAATTCTTTAAAAATTCTTCCTCCTCCTTACAGGAGGCCTTGTATTTTCTCATAAATTCTCCTTCCATCCATTATAAAAAATATAGTCTTAAGGACCATCTATCCGATAATTCTAATATAGTCTTATTGACCATTTATCTGATAAATTTAATATAGTCTATATGACCATTTATGTCAAGCCGTTTTTTTTAATTTTTTAATTTAAATTTCTTGTCTAAAGAAAAACCTCTGGACCAGCCGATATCAGGCCTGTCCAGAGGTTCATTCATTTAGCTTATTTAATTTTAAAAATTAATACTGCTTAAGATGAATAGCAAATCCGCCAATTTCCTTGCTTAAGTATACGAACTGCATTGTGCCATCTTCGTTGTACTTAGCCTTGTCCTTGTTGATTCCCATTCCTGTTGACTCAAAGTAAGCTGCAGCCTTGTCTACATCATGAGCACCGATAGCGATGTGACCCTTTTCACCAGGACCGCCATTCTTCATAATCTCGATAAGTGGTGAAGCAAAGATTGAAGAGTTACCGAACTTAGGAACAAAGCCCATAAGTGTCTGGAAATCCTCTGCGATCTTCTTTGCATCTTCCTCGCCGTTAGCATTGATACCTACGTGTAATACGCAAAGGCCAAGCTCTTTAACTGAATCAAATTCTTCTGCCATTTTTTTACCATTCCTTTCGAATTTTTATATATCTATTTTAGTTTAATTTGCCCTATCTTACAAGTATAAATAGCATCACTTTTATCTTTAATTTTAAAACGATTCAAGATTGCAGCTAGTACTGCGCCAGATATATTATGCCAAACTGAAAATATTGCCCCAGGCACCATTGCCAAAGGCAAGGCAGCAACAGCAATCACTATAAGCGCCATCCAGTCACTCACAAACTTAGCAATCTTTTTTAAAACTAACGTGTCTCGCCCTCCTTTTTGCTGCCAGCTTTACTGCAATCTTTGATGCAACCTTTACTGTCATCATAGCTGCCATCTTCAATGCCGTCTTCAATGCCATCTTCATCATTGCTGCCAGCGAGAATGCTCTCTATCTGGTCTGCTCTCATATCCTCACCTATGAGTATAAGCACTTCCTGCCCTATAGGACTTTGGCTAATCCTACAGGTATCAGGCCTTGCGTTCAACTCTATATAATGGTCTTCTTCTTTCACATAGCCTTTTATCCTATAAACTCGCCCACATGATGGATTTGCAAAAATATCAGCGATTTTTCTCTCCAAATCCTGACGACTCATCTCAAGGTTCATAAAGAAAAGTGGCTGATAAGTCAAATCGTCTATTCTATAACTTTTTTCAAAATCCGACAGTTCAAGCAGCAAGCCGTCAAGCTCTTTAAAATCCTCATTATCAAGCAAGTCCCAAGATTTGACTAAGCATTGCCTCCTCTCGACTAGCTTCTTCGACGAGATTGATGCCAAAGCCTTGTTTACATAGTCTAGCAGCTTATTAGTTACTTCTTCAATTTCATCAATCTCATCAAGCTTACTCACTATAAGCTTGGAAGCTTGGGCAATCTGTGAGGCAAATATATATTCAGACTGAGCCGAAAGCTCCTCCTTATAAATATCCTTGTCAACAATAGCCATGACCGAATTAATACTGTACCATCTGTCCAAAGGCTCCTCATGTAAGATATCAAAGAATTCATCCACATCAAAAAGACCTGACGGCTCCACCACAACCCTGTTATAGCCAAGCATTGCCATAGATATCAGCTTTGTCTTAAAGCGCCTGATATGACAGTCATGATCACAGCCACCTGCTACCATCTCTATATCAGCTCTATCCTTAAAGTGGTCAGCCAGAATCATTGTATCTACATTGATCGCGCCAAAGTCATTCTCGAGAACACAGACATTCTCCCCCTTATCGATCAGATAATCCACATATTTCTTAATCCATGTAGTTTTGCCAGATCCCAAGAATCCGGTTATAAGATCAACCTTAACCATACAAATCTCCTATCTAAGTTCAGCAAGATCTAATCAAAGTTCTCATCAAAGTTCTCATCAAAACTCTTGTTGGCATAAAAAAAAGTCCTTTTTGCAAAGGACCTAAATAAAGAACGGAGAGGGTGGGATTCGAACCCACGCGCCCTTGCGGACAAACGGTTTTCAAGACCGCCTCGTTATGACCACTTCGATACCTCTCCATGTCTTAAGTTGTGTGCCGTATCGCGACGACTAGTATAATATAGCATTGAGGCCCCATTCCGTCAAGCGTTTTTTTTATTTTTTTTGTACAAAAAGACGTACAATCGACATATCTTCTGGTGTTGTGATTTTTATATTACAATAATCTGCCATTGTAAGTTTTACTTTAATATCTGTATACTTTTCAAGGACCATGGCATCATCTGTTATTGGCCCCCTGTCGGCATCATCAATCATAGACTGGTAAGCTGTAAGAATAGTGTCAAAGTCAAAGGTCTGCGGTGTCTGAATCTGCCATAAAGTACTGCGATCAGGTGTATGCAAAGAAAAGCCATCCTTGTTCCCAACTTTTATAGTATCCTTTACAGGAACAGCCGCAACACAAGCCTTATACTTTATAGCATCCTCAAAGCAAGATTCAATTATCTTTTCAGTCACGCAAGCTCTAGCTCCGTCATGGATAAAAACAATCTCCTGGCTGGAATTTGAGCCAGCTTCGCTTCCTGCAAGATTGAGCTCCTTCAGGCAGGTAAGGCCGTTATATACAGAGTTGTATCTCTCCTCCCCGCCATCTGCAAGGTAGGTCTCTGCCCCATTTGCTTTTGCATAGGTGTCAAGAATCTCCTGACAAATTTTCCTCTCTGTCTGGCCTTCATAAAGTCCATTGCCGCAGACAAGTACAATTCTGTCCATGCCAACTTTAGCAAAGGCTTCTACGCTGTAGGACAAAACTCTTCTACCGTCAAGATCTAAATACTGCTTAGGAATAGAACTTCCCATCCTGCTGCCCTTGCCGCCAGCTAAAATAATCGCAGATTTTTTTATCTTGTCTCCCATCATAGCAATCCTCTCTTCATAGCCCTTAATTCCGCTTTATCTTTTAACGCCCTCTACCTTCTCTCCAAGCTGAAGATTGGCCTGAGCATTGAGATCCCAACTGTGTCTTGTGCCAGCCAAATACTCATAGTAAGCAGCTGAACCTATCATAACAGCATTGTCCGTGCAGAGTCCTGGTGATGGGCGATAGAACTTAACTCCTCGCTCCTCACAAGCCTTGCTCATGGCCTCTCTCAAGGCTGAATTAGAAGCAACTCCGCCTGCTATAGCAAACTTTTTTAAGCCCTTCTCATCCACGAGACTCATGGCATGACCCACTAAAGCATCAACTACTGATTTCTGGAAAGAAGCCACAAGGTCAGCCCTGTTCACTTCCTCCCCCTTCATCTCGGCCTGATTAAGATAGTTGAGCACTGCAGACTTTAAGCCAGAAAAGGAAAAATCATAGACTGAATCAGAAACCTTTGCCACTGGGAACTTAATTGCATCAGGATTTCCCTCACGGGCAAGTTTATCTATCTTAGGGCCACCAGGATATCCCAGGCCCACAGCCCTTGCCACCTTGTCAAATGCTTCACCAGCCGCATCGTCTCTGGTTCTACCTATAATACTGTACTTTCCGTACTCTTCAACCATTACCAGATGAGTGTGTCCTCCCGAAACAACCAAAGAGGCAAATGGTGGCTCTAAATCTGGGTTTTCAATGTAATTAGCACTTATATGGCCTTCAATATGATGAACGCCAACCAAAGGTTTATCCAAGGCCCAGGCAAGAGCCTTAGCCTCAGCAACACCTACAAGCAGGGCTCCAATAAGTCCAGGACCATAAGTTACTGCAATCGCATCTATATCATCAAAGGTCAGATTAGCATCACTAAGGGCCTTAATGACAACTGGATTAATATTTTCAATATGCTTTCTAGACGCAATTTCAGGCACTACACCGCCATACTCTGTATGGATTGCAATCTGTGTATTAATAACATTAGACAGCACTCTGCGACCGTTTACAACGACCGCAGCTGCTGTCTCATCACATGAACTCTCAATTGCGAGAATCTTAACTTCTTTTTCCATCTCAATCTTCCTTCTTGTTACCGCCAAGATTTTCCCAGAACAGGATTTTCCACCTAGCCGATGCATCATCCTTGCGCAGAGTGTATCGAGTCACAGATGTGATAAGATTAGAACCCTCTCTCACATTATAGACCACATTGACCATGGCATAGCTCTTTCCTTGGAACTGCTTGTACTTTACATTCTCACTTTCATCAATAAGAAATGCCGCAACATATCTTTTGTTGGACTTATAGTCTGCAATTTCAGCCTTAAGACTTTCAATGTACTGACTGTCAGTCTGAGGTGCCTTGAGCTCTGCATCAAAAAGAATTCTAGCCTGATTTCCAAGCTTTGAAACCTGGTCATCAGTCAAACCGTCTTTATAGAACTGCTTTGTATACCTGGCATAGAGCTTTACAACTTCCTTAGGCGACTCTGGATATGCCGCATCTATATTCTTATTGAGCAAGGTCGACAACTCTGTATCATTAGTCGAGGAATTGATATTCTCAACACTCGCTCCTCTATTTGAAAGGTAGTAGAAGTACAAGACGCACATAAGGGCAAGAACTGTAAAGACAACAGCACTTCTTGTGGTACTTATTGGTTTCTTTCTCTTTGTCTTAGTTTTTGCCTTAGCCATAAAGCGCCCCTCCTCCTTTCTAAATCTGCATAAGAATCTTCAAAATCAATCTTTAAAATCAATCTCTAAAATCAATCTTTAAAATCAATCTTTAAAATCAATCTTCAAAATCAATATCCAAAGACATTCCATCTTCTCCAGCTCTCACATTTGGGAATATCTTCTTGATAGTCTTAACCTGATCCTTAGGATTAACCAAAGATGGGCTATAGTGAGTAAGCCATAATTCCTTAACCTGGGCCCTGCTAGCAAGTGTAGCCGCCTCCCTGAAAGTCATATGCTTATTCTCCTTTGCCTTAGAATCCTTATCTGCATCCGAATACATACCCTCACAGATAAATAAATCTGAGCCTTCTGCTGCCTTCACTATTGAGTCGACCGGCCTTGTATCTGTGCAGTATGTAACCTTTATTCCTTTTCTATCCTGACCCAATACCATGTCAGGAGTGAACACTTTTCCTTCTACCTCTACTGTACCACCATGTTGAAGTTTATTCCACACATTTTTTGGAATATTTTTCTCCATGGCTTTTTTTACGTCAAATTTTCCAATTCTAGGTACACTCAGTGAGTAGCCGTAGCAAGTGACAGAGTGTCTTACTCTAAAAGCATCTATCTCATAACCTGATATAGAAAGATGCTCCTCATCACCTTCAAGCTCTATAAAATTGATCTCAAATGGCAATTCTGGCGCTATAGATCTCAAAGCTGTCACAACCTTCTTTAAACCTTTAGGGCCCACAAGAGTGAGTGGTTTGTTTCTCTCTGCATTTCCTATAGTGAGCAAAAGCCCCGGCAGACCACTTATGTGATCAGCATGATAATGCGTAAAAAGAATTACATCTATAGGGTTGCAAGACCAGCCCTTCTCTCTTATTGCAATCTGTGTTCCCTCGCCGCAATCTATGAGCAAGTTAGAGCCATTAAGTCTTGTCATAAGAGATGTCAACCATCTCCCAGGCAAAGGCATCATTCCACTGCATCCTAGCAAACATACATCAAGCATCGAACTCATCCTCTAATCTGTAAACTTTTGACATGATTATAGCATCCTCAACAGGCTCCCTGTAGTAATGCTTTCTCACTCCAATATTTCTAAATTCCATCGACTCATACAGCTTTCTTGCAGCCGCATTGCTCTCCCTAACTTCTAGGAAGTAGGCCGAGACATCCATCTTCTTTCCCACTGCCTCAAGGGACTGCATAAGCGACCTGCCCACGCCATTTCTTCTGTAGGCCTCATCAACTGCTATATTCATGATATCAGCCTCTCCCATGCTGGTCCAAGCCCCCATATAGCCTATAACAGTCTGATCCATCTCACATACTATGTAGATGTTATCAGGATTAAGAAAGGCGTCTTCAATGCTCTTTCTAGACCATGGAGTCGAAAAAGACTTAGCTTCCAAGGCTACTACCTGATCCAGGTCCTCAGCCTTCATCTTTCTAATCTTATAAAGATGCATTGGCTCTCTCCCTTTCTGCCTGTGATGGGCGAAGATAATCAGGCTTCAAATCAGAAGAATCCACAAGTTTTCCCTCATCAATCAAAGCCTGAGCTCTAAGTGCCAAGCTCGAAGCCTTCAAGCTGTTCATAGCAGCCGGCGCATATATAAGCTCAATTTCCTTAGCCTTATCAGCCTGTCTCTTTTCGAACTTATCTCTGATCAGGCCAGAAGCATCACCTAGAATAAGTACGCTTGAGCCATCAGCTTCAAGTTCATCCAGCAAATCGTCTATCAGGATAAGTCTTTGCTCCTTATCAACAATTAGATTGTAGTGCCCATTTGCCGCCTTTTCATAGTGATAGACCGCATTGTAGACATGCTCTCTTCTTGCATCCATGATAGGGCAAATTTTTAGCTCAGTGCCATAGTAATTGCTGGCAAGCGCCTCAAGTGTTGGCACACCTACTGTCTTTTTTCCAAGAGCCAGGGCAATTCCCTTAGCAGTCGCAATTCCAATTCTTAAGCCTGTGAAGGAACCTGGTCCCTCAGACACGGCTACTACGTCTATAGAGTCCTTTTCAGTCTCTGTCATCTTAAAAATTTCATCAATCATAGGCAGAAGAGTCTGTGAATGTGTTTTTTTATAGTTAATTGTATATTCAGCTCTAAGCACATCGTCATCCAAGATGGCGATAGATGCTGTAGTTGCTGAACTCTCAATCGAAAGTATCCTCATATTTCCTCCATAAACCTATCTATCTTCAATCTCGATACACCTGTAATCCACGCCTCGGCTCAGATCCTTCTTGATAGTGATATATCTGCTGTTCTTAGGAAAGAGGTCATAGAAAAGCTCTCCCCACTCAACCAGGCAGACCCCCTTTGAGAAGAAGTACTCCTCATAGCCAATCTCATCCATCTCGCTGATGTCGCTCAATCTATACACATCAAAGTGATAAAGCGGAAGCCTTCCACTCTCGTATTCATGAATAATTGTGAAAGTTGGGCTTGAAATCTCTTCCTCAATTCCAAGGCCCTTGGCAAATCCCTTGGCAAATACTGTTTTTCCAGTACCCAAATCGCCTGTCAGGCAGATAATCTCTCCCTCAAAGGCCTGACTTCCCAGCTTAAAACCTAATTCATAAGTCTCTTTATCGCCATAAGTCTCAATTTTTTCAATCATAATAATAATTTAACCTTTAAAACAAGACATGCCAGGCAGCAAGAGAGTTATGCATTTTTAAACTCCCAATAATACTGCCCAGCATGCACCTATATTGATTTATTTCATAAATTTAGCAAGACTTGTAAGATCTAAGCCTTCATTCTTAGACTTCTTTCCGTCATTACGATCATTGAAAGACTTTCTCTTACCATCTTTTGCATTTCTTCTATCGCCCTTAGCTGGACCCTTTCTGTCGCTTCCATCAGGGTTCTTTACGAACTTCTTATTGTTAGCTTCATTCTCATCAAGAATCATAGACAAAGAGATTCTCTCCTTGCCTTCCTCGACTGAGATAACTCTGACATCAACGATATCACCTACACTAACTACATCAAGAGGGTGATTAACCCTTCTGTCTGAACACATCTGAGAGATGTGAACAAGACCATCCTGGTGAACTCCTATATCGACAAATGCTCCAAAGTCAATTACATTTCTGACTGTGCCCTTAAGAATCATACCTGGCTTAAGGTCAGCGATAGCAATGACATCCTTTCTAAGGATTGGCTTTGGCATCTCTTCTCTAGGGTCTCTGCCCGGCTTCTCAAGCTCGGCAATAATATCCTTCAAAGTAATCTCGCCAACTCCAAGCTTCTCTGACATAGCAGCCAAGTCAGTAACCTTTTTCTTAAGATCCTTGAGCTCTCCGCTAGAGATAGAAGTAAGATCATAGCCCAGTGACTCAAGAAGGTTCTTAGCAGCCTCGTAAGACTCTGGGTGTACACTTGTTGAGTCAAGTGGATTGTCTCCGCCAGAAATTCTCATGAAACCAGCGCACTGTTCGAAAGCCTTAGGGCCTAACTTGGCAACCTTAAGGAGCTGACGACGGTTTGTAAACTTACCATTTTCCTCACGGTAAGTAACTATATTCTTGGCAACTGCCTTAGAGATACCTGAAATATACTCTAAGAGGGAAGCTGAAGCTGTATTTAAATCAACGCCCACACGGTTTACGCTGTCCTCGACAACACCTGTAAGGGCCTCAGCAAGTTTCTTTTGGTTACAGTCATGCTGATACTGTCCTACACCTATAGACTGTGGCTCAATCTTAACAAGCTCAGCCAAAGGATCCTGAACACGCCTAGCAATAGATACTGCACTTCTCTGTGCTACGTCAAAATCAGGGAACTCCTCTGTTGCAAGCTTACTTGCAGAATATACAGAAGCACCAGCCTCATTGGTGATTATATAATCAACGCCTGTGAGCTTATACTCCTTGATCATATCGGCAATAATCTGCTCAGATTCTCTTGATGCAGTTCCGTTACCACATGAGATAAGGCCTACATTATACTTCTTAATAAGCTCATCTACAGCCTTCTTTGACTCCTCAACCTTATTGTGAGGTGCAGTTGGGTATATAACCTTAGTTGCAAGTACCTTACCTGTAGGGTCTACAACTGCTAACTTACAACCGGTTCTGAAAGCTGGATCCCAGCCAAGAACTACTTTTCCAGCTATAGGTGGCTGTAAAAGCAGCTGCTCTAAGTTCTTACCAAAGACCTTGATAGCTCCATCTTCAGCTGTCTCAGTGAGCTGACTTCTTATCTCACGCTCTATCGCTGGAGCTATGAGTCTTGTATATGCATCCTCTACAACCCTCTTAATCAGTGGGCTTGTAAATTCATTGTCATTAGTGATAATTTTCTTTTCAAGATAGCCATAGATTCTCTCTACTGGAGCTTCAATCTTAACTGTGAGGAACTTCTCATTCTCACCACGGTTTAAGGCAAGAATTCTGTGACCAGGAATAGTCGCAAGAGACTCTGAGTAATCATAATAATTTTCATAAACACTCTTAGCCTCAAGATCCTTGGCACTTGAAAGGATTTTTCCTTCCTTCATAGTAAAATCACGGATATAAGTTCTATAATCTGCCTCATCTGAAATCTTCTCTGCGATTATATCGAGAGCTCCGTCAATTGCAGCGGCCGCATCCTTAACTTCCTTGCCTTCAGCCTCGCTGACATACTTTTCAGCCTCGATTTCAACAGCTTCCTTAGCATCCTGCGCAAGGATGAAGTCTGCAAGTGGCTCGAGTCCCTTTTCCTTGGCAATTGTAGCTCTGGTTCTTCTCTTCTGCTTATAAGGTCTGTAAAGATCCTCAACAAGCACCATAGTCTCAGCAGCTAAGATATCCTTCTTAAGTTCCTCTGTCAGTTTACCCTGCTCTTCAATGCTGGCTATTACTGCAGCCTTTCTATCCTCGAGATTTCTCAAGTACTTGAGTCTCTCATCGAGATCTCTTAACTGCTCATCATTCAAAGAACCTGTAACTTCCTTACGGTATCTTGCTATGAAAGGAATTGTGCATCCCTCATCAATAAGCTTAATTGCGGCATCTACCTGTGAATTCTTAACCTGTAATTCTTCTGCAATCTTTGCTGTTATATCCATACGTATTTTTTAATCCTCACTAAAACTGGCTATTCTTACTTTTCCTCTGAGATAAATGCATTGTAGATTGCTCTGATTGCATCCTCAAAGTATCTATTTCTAACACCGATGATGATATTAAGCTCGCTAGAACCCTGGTCAATCATCTTGATGTTAATTCTTGCGTCTGCAAGGGCCTTGATAACCTTAGCAGATACACCGACTGCATTCTTCATACCTCTACCAACGACTGCGATAAGAGCAAGATCTGACTCAAGTTCAATTGAATCAGGCTCAGTGGCACGGCGAAGTTCTGCAAGAACCTTCTGCTCCTTTTCAACAAACTCATCCTGGTGTACAAATACTGTCATTGTATCGATACCTGAAGGCATGTGCTCAAATGAGATGCCATTGTCCTCAAATACCTGAAGAACCTTACGTCCGAAGCCGATCTCTGAGTTCATCATATCCTTATCAATGCTGATAGATACAAAGCCCTTCTTACCTGCAATACCAGTGATTGTTGAATCTGGCTTATTGCATGTTGTCTCAACAATAAGAGTACCCTTGTCCTCTGGAGCATTTGTATTCTTGATATTGATTGGAATACCAGCCTTTCTAACTGGGAAAGTAGCTGACTCATGGAGAACTGATGCACCCATATATGAAAGCTCTCTGAGCTCTCTGTATGTGATAACATTGATAGCCTCTGGATTCTTAATAATTCTTGGATCTGCTACAAGGAAGCCTGAAACATCAGTCCAGTTCTCGTACACATCAGCGCTGACAGCTCTTGCTACGATAGAACCTGTAACATCAGATCCACCTCTTGAGAAAGTCTTAATCTTACCGTTAGGATAAGCGCCATAGAATCCTGGAATTACAGCGCGCTCAACCTTAGCAAGCTTCTTAGAGAGAACATCATTAGTCTTTTCTCCATCAAAGTTACCTTCCTTGTCAAAGCAGATAACGCTGGCTGCATCGATAAATTCATAACCTAAGTAGTTGCTCATGATAATTGCATTGAGGAACTCACCTCTAGATGCTGCATAATCCTCACCTGCAAGGTCCTCAAAATTCTTCTTGATTTCCTTGAACTGCTCCTCAAGTGAAAGTTTAAGTCCGAGACCCTTGATGATCTCATTGTATCTTTCCTTGATAGCCTTGAGAGTCTTGTCGAAATTCTTGCCTTCCTTAGCCTCTCCATAGCACTTATAGAGCATATCTGTAACTTTGGTGTCCTTGCTGTCTCTCTTACCTGGTGCAGAAGGAACTACATATCTTCTGCTATCCTCAGCCTTGATAATCTTGCCAACCTTCTTAAACTGATCAGCACTTGCAAGTGAACTTCCACCAAACTTAACTACCTTTACCATTTCAATCTCCTTAGTTTAAAACCTTAATATTAATAATCTTTTTAACACTTATAATGTGAACATCCTGTAATAAAGAGCCAGATTAAAGCTGTGTATCGTCGATTCTTAATCTGTTGATAAGATTAAGTCCCTCAGTCTTAGCCTTGAATTCAGCCTCTGACATAGCCTCAGTTACAATACCGAACTCGCCGCTTGTCTCTGCGATTTCAACAATCTTAGCCTCGGCAAATGCGTCTCTTACCTTAACTCTTGCATCATCCTCGTCCTTAACTCTAGCGAAGAATCTCCAAACCTCATCATCAGCATCGCCTAAGCTGAGCTTCTCAGAGCTCCACACTGTCATAACATTCTTACCCTTATGCTTTACACAGTCTACAACATCTGCTACTACTGCACTAGCTGTAGGAAGCTTACCAGCACCTGCTCCGAAGAACATAACATTGCCTATAACATTGCCGTTGATAAAGATTCCGTTGAGTACATCATTTACATTATAGAGAGGATGCTCATTGCTAATCATAAATGGAGCTGTAATGGCATAAACCTTGCCATCCTTGCGGTAGCTTGTTGCAAGCAACTTAACTGCACAGCCCAAAGCTTCAGCATACTTAAACTCAACTGTTGTGATATTGCTGATACCTTCACATCTGATATCCTCAAAGTTAACTGTTGAGCCATATGCAAGTGATGTGAGGATGGCAATCTTTCTACAAGCGTCAAATCCTTCAACGTCAGCTTCAGGATTTCTCTCTGCATAGCCAAGCTTCTGAGCCTCTTTCAAAGTCTCATCGTAGTCGCTTCCCTCGCGGCTCATCTTTGTCAAAATATAGTTTGTAGTACCGTTGAGGATACCTGTGATCTTTGTAATCTCATCTGCTGTGAGAGACTGGTTGAGAGGACGGATTATAGGAATACCGCCACCTACCGATGCCTCAAACATGAAGTTAAGGCTCTTTGCCTTAGCAATCTCAAGAAGTTCTGCACCGTGAGCAGCAACAAGGGCCTTGTTTGAAGTACATACGCTCTTTCCAGCTTCAAGTGCCTGCTTAACAAAGGTAAATGCTGGCTCAACGCCGCCCATAACCTCGACAACGACCTCAATCTCCTCATCTTCGATGATCTCTTTGATATCGTGGACAATCTTTTCCTGAATTGGATCGCCAGGGAAATCTCTTAAATCAAGTACCTTCTTAACTTCAATTTCCTTACCTGCACGCTTTTTAATTGAGTCCTTGTTTGTCTCAAGTACTTCTACTACACCAGAACCTACTGTTCCGTAGCCTAATACTGCAATCTTAGCCATATTACTTCCTCTTTCTTTTCTTACTAATAAGCTTAAATGCTAGATTCTAGCAGCCAAGCCCTACTCTCTGCTCAGAATTTTAAGATATCTCACACCGTGTAACTGTTCAATATCCTCAATCATCCTAGCCGAATCACCGGTTGTAGGCAGAATATCAACGCTCAATGTAAGCGAAGCAACTCCATTAACCGGTATTGTCTGATGAATTGTCAACAGATTAGCACTGTAATCAGCAATAATCTTCAATACAGCAGACAAAAGTCCAGTCTCATCTTCCATAGATAGGACAAATGTTATTGTCTTTCCCTTCACATTATCTCTGAAAGGAAAGATATCATCCTTATACTTGTAATAAGAACTTCGGCTTATGCCTATCTTCTCAGTAGCCTCAGCAATAGATAACTCCTGAGTTTCAATAAGCTTGTTGACCTGAGCAACCTTTATCAGGACCTCAGGCAGAGCCTTCTGTTTTACCACAAAATACTTGCTCTCATCTGGCATTTTAAGGCACGACCTTTCATGTGTTCACCTACAAAATACATCTGTACGCGGTATAAAGAATATTAGCACATAGCCAAACTCATTGCAAGTTTTAATATGTTTCCCTTCCAAAGACGCTGGCTAAATATCTCATATCATTGACTTCTTTCTCGCCTAACTGTCCCCTGCTCATACGCCATTTCCAGTTATTTCCCATACTTGAAGGTGTGTTCATCCTGGCTTCATTGCCCAGCTTTAAGATATCCTGCACTGTAAAGATTGCAAGCTTTGCAACGCTGCCATAAGCCTCTCTGAAGACCATATCCACCATTCTTCTTCTGTCTCTTGTATCTAGATAGTCAAATGCGTAACCTAGCTCACAATCTCCTCTGTCATTTAAGAATCCCATAAGAGTCTCATTGTCGTGAGTACCACCATAAACCACACAATTTGCAGGATAGTTATATGGAAGATGCGGATTCTTCCTGTCGCCTCCAAAGGCAAATTCTAAGACTTTCATAGATGGGTAGTCATTATATTCAAGAATCTCGGTCACTTCAGGCAAAGATACTCCCAAATCTTCAGCAATAATAACTGTATCGCCCTTGGCCTCATTGATAACATCAAGAAGGTCCTGACCTGGTCCCTCCTCGTAAGCACCCTCTCTTGCATCAGGATTCTGTGCAGGTATAGTGTAGTACTTAACGATACCAAGGAAGTGATCAATTCTTATAACATCATAGAGCTGACTATTCTTCTCGATTCTCTTTCTCCACCACTCAAAGCCATCCGCCTTCATCTTCTTGTAGTCATAGATAGGATTACCCCACTTCTGTCCCAGATCTGAGAAGGCATCTGGTGGCACACCGGCAACCTTGGTTGGAGTCAGGTTTTCATCGAGCAGGAAGAGGTCTGAATGAGCCCAGACATCAACGCTGTCCAATCCGACATAGATTGGAATATCACCTATTATCTTTACATCTTTCTGATTAGCATAGCTCTTTAGCTTTGACCACTGACTGGCAAACTCAAACTGAATAAAATTCCAGAAATCAATCTCTTCCTCAAGTTCAATGCTTACTTTCTCAAGAGTCGCAGCCTCCCTTTTCTGTATGTCAATATCCCACTCAAGCCAAGACTTATACTCATTCTTTTCCTTGAGGGCCATAAAGAGGGAATAGTCCCTAATCCAGAAGGCGTTATCCCTCATAAAGTTGTCAAATCTTTTATAGAGTGGAAGTCCCTTGGCAAGTCTGGCCTTAGACTCACTCCTCTTAAGACAAAATCCCTTATGGGCTTGCTTTAAAACTTCCAGCCTTGCATTAAAGAGCTTCTCATAGCTCACGTAATTAGGGTGTCCCAAATTTACATCAAAATTGTGAGGATAATTGCCGTATTTGGCCTCATCCTCGCTCACATTTACAGGAACATTTCCATCGCCCCAGTCCTTTTCAAGGATTTTGTCAAGGCTTATATATCCCTCATCAACCAGCATATCCAGGTCGATAAAATAAGGATTTCCGGCAAATGCTGAGTAAGCCTGATATGGACTGTCTCCATATGTTGTAGGTCCCAAAGGAAGCACCTGCCAATATCCATGATGACATTCATGTACAAAATCTACGAATTTATAGGCTTCCTGTCCAAATGTTCCAATTCCATAATTTGAAGGAAGACTGCTAACAGCCATAAGGATGCCAGCAGCCCTCTCAATATTCTGAGTATATTTCATTCTCATCAGTCCTTATTTAAATCTTCCTTCATCTTCTTGAGACCTGAAAGCTCATCTTCTGAAAAGAGCTTATAAGTATCAAGAAGAACAACCAACTGATCTTTAATTCTAGCAACTCTGTCCATGAAAGAGTTGTCCTTATTAGTTACCAAAATAGGCATCTTCACTATGTCTGTAGCTGTCAAATCTCCGATTTCTACCACACTGTCAACCTCAAGAGCAACATTGGTATCTTTGACATTTACAATAATCATATTGGAAGCTGGCTTTGGATTCTCAACCCCAAACTTCTTGTTAAGACTGAGAACTGGGATTACCTCCCCTCTCAGATTGATAATACCTGTGATAAATTCCACTGAATTTGGCACTGGCACTACACTCGCTTTCTCTTCAATAGCTTGGACTAGATTGATATCAACTCCATAATAAAAATCTGAAACTTTAAAAACTACTGGTTTTACGTAATCTGCCATAGTAACCTCCTTGTTTTGTGACAAGCTTTTCTTATTTTGCTGTCTGGCCTGTACTAATCCAATTTAAGTAAGCATCAATAAATGGCTCTAAATTTCCATCAAGGACAGCCTGTGCATTACCGATTTCCTTGTTTGTTCTGTGATCCTTAACCATGGTATATGGCTGAAGGACATAGCTTCGAATCTGGTTACCAAAGTTGATATCCTTGACATCTCCTCTGATTCCTGACTCTTTGGCAGCATTCTCTTCCTGTCTTTTGAGATAGAGCTTTGCCTTCAACATCTGCATAGCCTTATCCTTATTCTGGTGCTGAGAACGCTGATTCTGACACTGAACTACTATACCTGATGGGAAGTGAGTAATTCTTATAGCAGAAGAAGTCTTATTGATATGCTGACCACCTGCACCACTTGATCTATATGTATCTATACGGATATCGTCGTCATTGATTTCGATATCTACATCTTCCTCAATATCAGGCATAACATCGCATGATACAAATGATGTCTGTCTCTTACCTGCTGCATTGAAAGGTGATATTCTTACAAGTCTGTGAACACCGTGCTCAGATTTAAGGTGGCCGTAGGCATTCTCGCCATTGACCTGGATAGTAACTGATTTAAATCCAGCTTCATCGCCCTCAAGTGTGTCCAGAGTCTGAATGCTATAGCCCTCTGTCTCTGCCCATCTTGTGTACATACGATAGAGCATATTGCACCAGTCACATGCCTCTGTTCCACCTGCACCAGCGTGGAGGGTTAAGATAGCATTGTCCTTGTCATACTCACCGGAAAGAAGGGTCTTGATTCTGAGCTTTTCAAGCTTCTCCTCAAGAGCCTCAACCTCGGCTGCGACATCAGGTACAAGTGATGTATCATTTTCCTCGTCAGCCATCTCTATAAGAGTTCTGGCATCTTCCATGCCGTTCTTTAAGCCGTTATACTCCTCAAAGGCATCCTTTAAATCCTTAAGCTCCTTCATTCCCTTCTGAGAACGATCTGGGTCATCCCAATATCCTGGAGCTTCCATCTCTGCCTCAAGTTCCTCAATTCTCTTGCTCTTGTTATCGAGGTCCAGGGAAACCTTAATCTTTTCCAATGGCGCCTCAAATTCATTAAGCTTATATCTGTACTGGTCTAATTCTACCACTTTGTAACTCCCTTCGTCTTGATCCTAAATCTTTGTATTAATACTAATCTTTTATTTAAGCTCAATCTTAGTATTAATCTTATTTTCATAAAAATATAACCGCTAATATTGATCACAAATCCACTTAAAAAGCGGCTATAATCAAGGGTCAGGCTTTTCTTCCGTGGCAGTTCTTATATTTCTTTCCAGAGCCGCAAGGACACATATCGTTAGGATATACCTTCTTTTCAACTCTCTTTACTGGTCCTTTTCCTGCACTGTCATCGTCCTTGTTGGTACCGGTAACCTTAGCTACCTGCTCTCTCTCGACCTTCTGCTCAACCTTGATATGCATAAGAAGTCTCACTGTATCCTCTGTGATAGCACGAATCATATCCTCAAACATGTCAAATCCAAGAATCTTATACTGTACAACTGGATCCTTCTGTCCATATGCCTGTAAGCCGATACCCTGCTTGAGCTGGTCCATATCATCGATATGATCCATCCACTTTCTATCGATAACCTTAAGAAGAACTACTCTCTCGATTTCTCTCATCTGCTCTGCTTCTGTGAAGAGAGCTTCCTTTTCCTCATAGAGCTTAATTGCCTTTCCCTTCAAGCTCTGAAGAAGTTCATTCTTGTTCTTAATATCATCTTCAAGCTTAACTGCCTCCATAGGAACTGTAGGAAGTAAAAGCTCGTTAATCTCTGTGTAATCCCACTCTTCAGGCTTCTTGTCATCATTGATGCAGCGGTCTACAACTGACTCAACAAAATCGTTGATCATCTTGACGATAGAATCTCTCATGTTATCTCCGTTGAGAACCTTCTTTCTCTCAGCATAGATAATCTCTCTCTGCTCGTTCATAACCTGATCGTACTGAAGGAGGTGACTTCTGATACCATAGTTATTGATTTCAATCTTGCTCTGGGCATTCTCGATTGTGTTAGTAAGCATCTTGTGCTCAATCTGGTCATCCTCGCCAACTCCAAGGCTATTGAAGACTTTCATAAGTCTCTCCTGACCGAAGAGTCTCATAAGATTATCCTCAAGTGAGATATAGAATCTAGACTCACCTGGATCTCCCTGTCTACCTGCACGTCCTCTCAACTGATTATCGATTCGTCTTGATTCATGTCTCTCAGTACCAATAATCTTCAAGCCGCCTGCAGCCTTTGCCTCGTCATCAAGCTTGATATCTGTACCTCTACCAGCCATGTTAGTAGCGATTGTAACCGCACCGTGCTGACCGGCCTGAGCTACGATTTCAGCCTCCATCTCGTGATACTTAGCATTGAGGACATTGTGCTGAATACCCTCTTTTTTAAGCATTTCACTCAAAAGCTCTGATGTATCAATGTTAATAGTACCTACAAGAACTGGCTGTCCCTTCTCATGTGACTCCTTTACAGAAGCGATAACTGCTCTGTACTTTCCAGCCTTTGTCTTATATACAGCATCATTGTAATCAATTCTCTGAATAGGTCTGTTAGTAGGAATTGTAACTACATCCATGTTGTAGATTTCACGGAATTCCTTCTCCTCTGTGGCAGCTGTACCTGTCATACCAGCCTTCTTGTCAAATTTGTTGAAGAAGTTCTGGAATGTGATTGTAGCAAGAGTCTTAGACTCTCTCTTAACCTTGACATGCTCCTTAGCCTCAATTGCCTGGTGCAAGCCATCTGAGTAACGACGACCTGGCATAATACGGCCAGTGAACTCATCTACGATCAAGACTTCATCGTCCTTTACAACATAGTCCTTATCCCTGTGCATGATATTGTGAGCTCTGAGGGCAAGGTTTACATTGTGCTGTATCTCAAGGTTTTCTGGATCTGCATAGTTTTCAATGTGGAAGAATTTCTCAACCTTGTGAACGCCCTGCTCAGTGAGGTTTACAATCTTATCCTTCTCATTAACGATGAAATCGCCATCTTCCTCAAGCTCCTCGTTCATGATAGCCTGCATCTGAGTCATTTCACCCTTATACTCACCCTTTACAAGCTGCTTTGCCAAGATATCGCAGAGCTCATAGAGCTTTGTAGACTTATCTGACTGACCAGAGATGATAAGTGGAGTTCTAGCCTCATCGATAAGAACTGAATCGACCTCATCGATTATGCAGTAGTGAAGATCTCTCAATACTGTCTGAGTATTGTAGATAGCCATATTGTCACGAAGATAGTCAAATCCTAACTCGTTGTTTGTAACATAAGTGATATCGCAGTTGTAGGCCTCTCTACGCTCATCATCATTCATATCATGAAGAACAACGCCCACCTTTAAGCCAAGCCACTCGTGAAGCTGGCCCATCCACTCGGAATCACGCTTTGCAAGGTAATCATTGACAGTTACAATCAATACGCCCTTCTCTTCAAGAGCATTAAGATATGCTGGAAGAGTTGAAACAAGTGTTTTACCTTCACCAGTACGCATCTCGGCGATACGGCCCTGGTGCAAAATCAAGCCACCGATAAGCTGAACTCTGTAGTGTTCCATGCCAAGAGCTCTTCTACCAGCCTCTCTTACTGTGGCAAATGCTTCTGGCAGAATATCATCAAGGGTCTCTCCCTTCTTTAATCTCTCCTTAAATTCGAGTGTTTTAGCCTTAACCTCATCATCAGACATATTGTTGTACTCATCGCGTAAGCTCTCAATTTTATCTATAATAGGTTTAATTCTCTTTAACTCGTGTTCGCTGTGTGTTCCGAACAACTTATCAATGATCTTCATTATAAAAATCCTCTTTCATATTGCAAAATTTAACAAAATTATACTCCATATATGAATATTTAGCAAGTTTGCACAGTCAAGTCTCGGCTTGGCCTTCTGCTCTTATAATCCCTTAGATTAAGCTTATCCCCCATATTCACTCTATTGGTTTTTTCATCATCTTTTGCAATTTACAGTCTTCATTTAAAAATGCCTGGCAATTATCTAAATCAAGGCCTCTATGGCTAAAAATAAAGAGGCATACAGGTAATCCTGTATGCCTCCGTTTTCAATTCTTAATTAAACTTAATCTTTTACAAATTAATCAAGTTCTGGCTCGATCAAGCCATATGTGCTTCCCTTTCTCTTGTAAACAACATTAACTTCCTCTGTCTCTGAATTAAAGAAAACATAGAAGTTATGTCCGAGAAGTTCCATCTGTACGCATGCCTCTTCTGGATCCATTGGCTTAATTCCAAACTTCTTAGTTCTGATGATCTTTACATCCTCATCATCTGTGAAATCCTTGTCAACAAACTCCTGAGCAAATGCTGCTGCATTCTGCTGCTTTGAAACAATCTTGTTCTTGTATTTCTTTAACTGTCTCTCAATAACCTCTTCAACAAGATCTATAGAAACGTACATGTCACTGCTGACCTGCTCACTTCTGATAATGTTGCCCTTAACTGGGATAGTCACCTCAATTTTCTGTCTTTCTTTCTCCACGCTAAGTGTGACATTAACCTCTGTCTCAGGAGCGAAGAATCTGTCAAGCTTTCCAAGCTTTTCCTCTACTGCTGATCTAAGTCCCTCAGTAACATCGATATTTCTTCCCGTAATTATAAAACGCATGATGATCAACTCCTTTATTAGGTATTATCATGATATGCTTGTGTGTTTTTTTCTTACACACCTATCTGACGAATTCATTATAACATAAAATTTGATTTTAACAAGCAAAAAATGATTATTTATTTTTCAAGTTGTAGCATCTATGATTTTCTTTTCATACTTTTTTCACATTTATCTATTTTTCTACCCACTTTACAAATTACATTTTTCTTTGTGGATTAATGTGGATAAAGTGGATAACTTTGTGTAAAAGCCTATTTACTAGGCTCAGCCATGTGCATAAAAATTTTCATAAAATGCCTTCAAAGTCAAGTGTGTACTGAATTTTATACAATCAAAATTTTTTCCACATTTTCCACCTTTAAATAAGCCTTTCTCCCCCCAAGCCATCCAATTTCAGAAAGACCTAAAAAAATTTGTAATTATAGGCCTTTACGCCAAGACTTTTGTTGAAGAAAAATCCCTATTATCTTATACTTTTTACATATAGTTCTGATTAATCATTTACTAGGGAAAGAAGGAATTGTTTTGAAACATATTATTATAAGCGGCGCTTCAAGGGGCATAGGAAAGGCTATAGCCCTTGAGCTTGCCTCTAAGGACACAGCCTTATCTATCTCCTGCAAGAATTCAACAGCGCTTCTGTCTGAAACAAGCGACCTGATAAAAGCAAAAGGTTCATCCTGCATGACATTTGCCGGCGACATGGCCGACTACAAAACCACAGAAAGGTTTATTAAAGAGAGTCAGGACAAGTTCGGGCCTTGTGATATCTTAATTAACAATGCCGGAATCTCCCTTGTAGGCCTCTTCCAGGATATGAGTCGAGAAGATTGGGACAGAATCATGGACACCAATGTAGGTTCAGTTTTCAACACCTGCCATGCAGTCCTTCCCAACATGATTAGCAATAAGGCCGGCAAGATTATAAACATCAGCTCTGTCTGGGGCAATGTAGGTGCTTCCTGCGAGGTTGCATACTCAGCAAGTAAGGGCGCTATCAATGCTATGACAAGAGCCCTTGCCAAAGAGCTTGCCATAAGCAATATTCAGGTCAATGCCATATCATGCGGAGCCATAGACACTTCCATGAACGACAACCTCAGTCAGGAAGAGAAGGCAATCCTCTGCGGGGAAATACCTGCAGGGCGCTTTGGACAGCCAAGCGAAGTTGCAAAACTTGTAAGTCAAATCATACAAGCTCCATCTTATCTTAACGGACAGATAATAAGCCTTGATGGAGCATGGATATAAATCTATAAAGAAAAGGAGTTTATTATGGAATTACAAATCTCTAACGCTGAAAAAGAAGGCCTAGAAAGCGGAAGAATAGAGACCTTCATCTCAAGTCTCAAAAGACACGACTTTCCACTTCACAGTATTCTTATTTCAAAAAACGGAAAAATCGTATATGAGGACTATGCCGCTCCATATACAAAGGATTCCTTGCACAGAATGTTCTCAACAACAAAATCAATGGTATCGCTCGCAATTGGCTGCCTGATTGATGCAGGCAAGCTAAGCCTTGATGACCATATAATAGATTATTTTCCAGAGTATGTTGACAGCAAAAATCCTGACCCCTTCCTTGCCATGCTCACAATAAGAGACATGCTCACTATGAGAACAAGCAGATCCTTTAACGCTTACAAAAGTGCCAAGACAACAGATTATATAAAGGCATTTTTCACTGAGAAATCTGAGTATGTGCCTGGCACAACCTGGGCCTACGACACATCATCAACTCATGTTTTAAGCTATCTAGTTGAAAAGCTCTCAGGCAAGCCTTTCCTTGACTTCCTCAAAGAAGCCTTTCTAAACGATCTCGGTTTTTCAAAGGATTCATATGTAATCCCTGATCCATCCGGCATAGGTCTCGGAGGCTCCGGACTTATGGCAAGTTCTCGCGACCTTTTAAGAGTCATGCTTCTCTTGAGAAATCACGGCAATATCGATGGCAAGCAGTATATCAGTCAAGCCTATATAGATGCAGCGACCTCACTCCAGTCAGATCCTTTTGTCAAGGCCAGCTTCCTAGAAGAATCAGTCGGTTATGGTTACCAGTTCTGGATCACAAGAAATGGAGGCTATGCCATGTATGGTATGGCCGGACAGATGGCTATCTACGACAAGGACACTGACACAATCCTCATAACAACTGGCGATTGCATGAACATCAAGGGTGGAATCCAGCTCATATATGACGGCTTCTTCGACTACCTTGTAAACCCTGATTTTAAGGCCCAGCCAGATGCCCCAATCAGCAAGCTTGAGCTTCCAGTTCTCTCATCACAGGCTGCTCCTTCAATTCAGGACAATCCTTCTAATGATGAGATTCTCTCACTTCTTGAAGCAAATAATGGACTTGTCTTTAAAGCCTGTCCTAGTCAGAATGATATAAAGAGCATAAGCCTGCACTTCAAGAAGAAAGATGGAGCCTTTGACACCGGCTATATTGAGATTGAGAGAGAAAACTATAAGAACCACATCAATTTTGGTATAGGCCACAACCTTGTCGACAATTTTGAGATCAGCAAGCTGCAATATGCCGCATCATGCGCTGTCAGAGCTGGCTCCTGCATAGAAATCTATATTCAGATTCTAGACAGCAGTGTGGGCAGCATCCGTATAACATGCGCCTTCAGGGATGACTATATCGCTGTCACAAGCCGCAAGTATGTAGAAGATTACTACACTGACTTCAACTTTGTATTCTCAGGCAAGAAGTGATAAGAACTTGGCAATCAAAAAGAAAGCATAAGTTGTATAAGCTATATTAGTTACATAAGCTGTATTAGTCACATAAGCTGTATAAGCTATAAAAAGCCCCCAAATGGGGGCTTTTTTTATATTCTGATATTTTTTACTGACATATCTTTTTTAAGCTCTCGCAGAGAAGGTCATATCTGTCTTTTTTCTCCTGACTCGACATGTGAACTTCCTTGAACTGTTCGCATGCATTGTCATAATCAAGCTTTTCCTCCCCAAACTGCTCGCTGGTCAGGTCAAATATGCTATCTCCCACCAGATTAAAGCAGTGATAATTTCCCTTAGGCCTTAAAAGACCATAAACCTTTCCCCCGAATATATCCTGAGCCAAAAAGGCCGTTATAGAGCACTGTCCAAGGCTATAATTATCCTGACTCCAAGCCTCTTGCATTCTAGGCGCGCATGTCTCCTTACACCAAACCTTCTTAAGAGCCTCATATAAATCTAGAGGAGTCTCAATCCCCTTGTAATCATCAATAAGTGCCTTAGTATATGAATTTGCCGCGCCATAGAAGGCATAAGACTCAGCAGCCTTGACATAGGCTTCTCTCTTTTTCTCTTCTTTAGCCAACATTTCCTCTTTTGAGCCTTCGCTCTCATACTTAAGGACCTGACAGTTTTTTACACCAAAAGCTGCATAATCCTCATTGCTCATCTCAGCAAAGTACGACTGTACCATGCGGGCTATGCCGTTATGAGCAACCAAAATATAGGTCTTATCCTGGCTAGTCAGCTCATCTAAAAGGTTGTAAATTCTCTGAGCTAGCCTGAGCATGGATTCGCCGCCATCATATCTATTCAGAAACTGAGTCTTTGCCACCTTAAATTTCGCTCCATCCCTGGGACTAGACTCATAAATGCCAAAATTCTGCTCTCTAAGTCTCTCCTCAGGCCTAGCCTTAATCCCTGTAATTTCTTCAATGTGCCTAGCAGTGTCTGCAGCCCTTATAAGCGGCGAATACAGTATCTCATCTGCCTTTATCCCCAGCCTTTTAATTTCAAGTCCAGCTTCTATGGCCTGCTCATGCCCTGTCTTAGTCAGAGCTATATCCGAGGCCCCGCATATCTTATTCTCAACATTCCAAACTGTCTGACCGTGCCTGACAAAGTAAATCTTTCCCATAAATCTCTAATTCCTTAATCTTTAATTTCCTTAATCTTTAATTTCCTTAATCTCTATTTCCTTAATCTCTAATCCTTAATACTTAACTTAATCATCTGCTATAATCCACTTTTTCTTGCAAATCCCACCCTAGATAGAAGCCAAAATCTGCTCAATTCTTGCGTCATAGCTATGGTATTTCCTAACCTTAAGCTGTCCTGCTCTAGCTATAGCTTCCCTCTGACTGTCATGGGTCAAATAGTAAGTGGCAAGTTCCTCAAGCTCGTCCTGACTGCTATAGTAGGCCAGCTCCTTCCCATTTTCAAAGTATGCGGGAAGCTCCGCCTGAAAATTGGTCAGAAGGAAGCCTCCAGCCGCAAGCACATCCCATACTCTAAGTGGAAGTCCCGTTCTGATATTTCTAATAGTCATATTGAGATTGATTTTTGAGGCAGCAAAGACAAGAGGCATCTGACTCTTGTAGTCCACACTTCCCCTAAAGTGCACATTTTCTAGTCTTTCATCATCGCAATCCGAATAAAGACTCGTGCTCATGGTTCTTGCAAGGCGATTCAGGCTTTTAATCCTCTCAAACTGCGCCATCTTATAACCCAAAAAGGTGTTTTTAAAAACCAGGGCCAGATTAGACAAACTCTTCTCATCCTGCCTAAAGTCAATCAATTCCTCAAGTTCAGCAATTATATCACTTGTAAGAAGACTGTCAAAAAAATTATCCCCATATATATCAAGCTGGGCGGCAAATGCTCCATCAAAGTAGCCCTTTAGGTAGGCCGGAAGTCTGTCTTTCAAGCCATCGTATGAATTTTTATAGTAAAGTCCTCCAACAAAGCTAATATCATCC
>Ga0326512_10000763_pt1 | contig 27175 bp, 19 predicted proteins | sample 1_2617_0518_D_FD_203652 | JGI IMG/M metagenome (GOLD analysis project Ga0326512, IMG submission 203652) | Bovine rumen microbial communities from UC Davis, California, United States - 1_2617_0518 | ecosystem: Host-associated > Mammals > Digestive system > Stomach > Rumen | place: USA...
GCTTACTTTTTTATTTTTTAGTAGGTCTGAACGCTTATTATACTTATCTGTTATAGAATTGTAATTAGACGTAAGCCAGTTACTATAGGCTTCTTCTATCTGTTTTTCCAGATAAGCTTTTACGCCGACACCGTTTAAGATTGATTCTTCAACTTCTTCTCTAGATGGATTCTTACCACGCATAACTTCACGGTTAAGCTTACTTGTAACAGTATTCTTAAACAAGTCAGACTGCTTATAATTTCTTATAACAGACTGTTCAATAGCTTTATGTGCGTTTGCTTTGATTGAATACCCTTTATTAGCCTTTTTATCGTAGTCACGAACGTTTGCAAGAATTCTTGCATTGTACCGGTTATCAGAAGAAAGGGCAAAGGTATCTGTTGCTTTAAAGTCTATCTTTTCACCCAAAAAGTTACATTTAGAAATACTTCCAACAGTTACCGGTTCCAATTTGTGTTCTCTCAATTCATTGTTGTATTTTTTGCACACCTTGTATACGTCTACGTCCAACAAAGAACCACAAGAACGAACGGCTGTAAGAAGAAGCTTTATAAGACCAAACATGTTTGAATCTTTTACAGAAAGCCCCGAAATGTAAATAGCAAGTAATGCTTTACATTTGTTTATTTTTTCTGCCTCGCCAAAAGCTTCTTGCAGGATTTCGTTAACCAATCCTTTATAGTCTTCTTTCTTTTCGTAAGTTTTGTCAAAAAGATGAATAGTTGAACTTTGAACACCAGAATAAAGTGAATCAATAGTTGAATCAATTAAGGAATCTACTTTTACAATGTCGGCTTTTGAAAGGTCAATGCTATTAAAGTATTTTTCCATTAAGTTATTCCCCCTCTTTTACCAAGCCTGCTTGCTCCAATGCGTTTTCTGGGTCTTTGTTAAAAGCTTCGTCAACCTTATCTGCATAATCTTCCGACTTTGGTTCTTCTTCTTTTTCTTCACCACTAGCTGCGAATGCTTTAAGTGCGTCGATTACGTCATACATCTGTGTGCAGTAATCAGAAATCTGTGATTTCTCACTTTCGTCTGATTCTGATTCATAATCGGCGAACTTTGCCTGTAAATCATCGATAGTGTTATAGATTTTAGAAACCTGCTCCGGCTTTTCTACTTTTTCATTGTAGAAATCATTACCGATGTAATCCTGCAAACCATAAAGAAGGTCTGTGAACTCTTCTTTTGCATTTTCAGTAAGCTTCTGCTTTACTGAATAGTCTATATGTTCCAATTCTGTAAACTTTGGCATAGGTTAGGTTCTCCCTGTAAACAATATTTTTATATTTAGTTATTTTTCAAAATAAATTCGAGTACGTCTTGTTTCGTATGAACTTCGCCGAAATACATTAATAAACGCCGGTTTAACATAATGTTTTCAACAATACTGTAAATCTGGTTGTATTCCTGATGACCTATCAAAACTTCTTTTGCTATTTCTAAAATAAAAGCACGTGGTGCTTGATAGTCAATTTCGCTTGGTATACCGTTACTTAGCTTTTCCAGGAAATCGTTATAAAAAGTTTTGAGAGCAGATTCCTGCATTTCCTTAAAATCCTGTTCTGATACTAAAAGCATTTACAAGTCTAACTGGTGAAAAACCATTCCTCCGAGGTTCTTAACTTCACGGAATCCAAACCTTTCATAGAAAGACGTTAAGTTTGGGTCTTTGATATGTAAAGTTAAGGTAGTATAATTATTGGCTAACGCTATTTCCATTAGCTTATTGATAACACGTGTTCCTACGCACATACCTTGTATAGGTGAAGCGACTTCTATTACAGACAAATGCAAGTTATCGCCGTAAACGTATTTATCTTCTGTTACACATATTAAGGCAAGCCAGGTGTCCCTTTCTTCTGGGTCATTGAACTGGTCGTCCGTAATGTAATACCATTCATACTTTTCCTGAAGGTATTCTGGGTTACAAAGATACTTGTATGAGAACGGGAAAACTTCTTGTAATCCACTTACATTTTTAAGCTCAGTAGCTTTTACTTGTGTCAAGTTTAACATCTATAATACCAATAGGTTATAAGCAGAAAGAAAGTCTTCATACTTAATTCTGTTCATATACCCAGCTCCTTTTAAGTAATTTAAATAATTAGTCAAAGATTTATCTTCAAAGTCCAAATGCGATAAAAGAATAGAAATTTCATCTGACGTAGCATATCTTACTAAGCATTCTCTTGCCGCCAAGATTTTCTGGCGATACTCTTCTTTCTTTGTAGCTCTGTAAATCTTTTCCTGTGTATTAATATATTTTTCCGAAATCATGGAAATTATTACTGGTTCTGTATCATATTTGTTGCATTCTTTGCGATATTGCATTATAATGTCTAAGTAGCCTTTTGCCTTGAGCTTTGATTTTGAGTCGGTTGATACTGAAAAACTATGGTATTTTTCCTGGAGTTCGGTAAGTGTCATATAATAAATTAGTTACTAAAAGGGGCTTTGTATTATTAAGTTGCATTTCTTAATTGTCTACTAATTATCTAACCTTGCAAGGGTGGTTTATAATCTTACAGGGTAAAACTTGATAAGGTTATAATATAATTTCAGTAGGGCGAAAGCCAAAACGTGTCTTAGTACACAAACGTTAAGGAGAAATTAATTAATGTCAATCAATTCAAAATGCTTGGCTAATCCAAAGCATGCCAACGTTCAGAAATCTGCTCTCGGTGAATCAGTAGATTACACACTTCTTAAAACAATAAAAAACGCAGATATTTCAACACCAGAAGGTCTTAAAATCCGTAACAAAGCTATCATTGAACTCAAAGATAAGTATAAAGCCGCTATCGAAGGCTCTTGTCGCAAGCTTGTAGAAATGTGTTCTGGTCATTACACCGTTCTATCTCAAGACATCGTAGACAATTACGAATACGACTGCTACGAGCACTTTATGATGGCAGTAAACGGTATGGATTTGAGACGTATCCAGCACATGAAAGGAAGCTATTCTTTCTACATTCAGTTGGTTCGTTATCTTGCCGCATACAATCGCAAAGTAATCAACACTTATTGTGGTGGAACGCCAAAAGAAAAGCCACTTGAGATGTATCGTCCGGCAACAGATACAGATGAAAAATCTATCAGACTCATTGTTGACGGAAAAGAAGCTCGCTATGTAAAAGTAAAGAGCTCTGACGACTTGCGTGACGGTTATGTTCTTAGAAATTCTGATAAGTCTACTTTTGCATACAATCCAAACTTTACTTATCTTCGTGATAAGCTTGGTAAGGTCACAAGTGTACTTAACGTAGACGACGAAGTTGTATTCAAGAACAGAACCAGTGAAATCCGTAAGCTTGACGCTTGTAACGTTCGTTCAGAATGGATTACCAATTCTGAGGGAAAAGAAGTAAGTATTTTTGATACCGACAGCGTAAAGTATACAACTGTGGAAGAGCAGATGGAACGCCAAGAAGAAAGCGACATTCTTCGTGAAGCAATCGGTAAAGCATACGCCAAGTTCAATGGTCTTCAGAAGAACATCTGGAATACACGCATGACACAATCTGCCGAACAGTATGAAAAGAAACTAAACGACGGTAAGAAAGCAACCGAACTTGAAGCTGCTTCTAAGCCGAAGTTCGAAGACTTGGGAAAACGTTGTGACGTTTCTGCAAGTGTCGTAAAGGAAAACATGAACGCAATGCGTGAAATGATTTCATTAGAAATCGACGCTGCCAACCGTAAGTATCATACACACATTAGCTTCTAAAATAAGCTAACCAAATAAAAAGGCGACCTTTAATAGGTCGCCTTACTTTTTTATGTTTATTTTTTATTTTTTTTATATGCTTGTCTTATTTTTCTCCCACACCAAGGACAATAACGTATCGGAAACTTTATTTGTTCCAGAATCATTTCATCCTTAGAAATACCTATTTCCAGTTCACCTATTGAAGTTTTTACTTCAACATCAAGTTCATCTGTGAAAGACTGAGTTATCTTTCCTTTTTCTAATTTAGAACCTGAACAAATCGGGCAAACCCACTTAATACGATTCTTTGGCTCTTTACGAACATCACGTAAACTTTGTACCAAAGCTTCAAGATTGTCGTCCATAGTAGATTTATCTCCTTGAAACTTTCATTATTTAATTAGTAATAATGTTTTTAATGGTAACACACTAATTATTTATAAAACTAGAATTAGAAAATAAATTAAGGAGATAAACATATGCAACAGATTCAAGTATCACGTGGTAAGTTAAACGTTCGCAGAAAGACCAAGAACCTCTTACCAGGTGAGTTGTTTATTGACTACACCCGTGGTAAAAAGTATGATAAAAATACCAATTCCTATGAGCTTTATACATATGCCGACGGTGAAGTAGTTAAACTTGGTGGACAAGGCGTACTTTCATTCATAAAAGAAATCGAGGGAAACTCACTTCCAACTAACCCAGTTCAGGGCGGTATCTACTATGTAACGGAAGACATTAATGTTGGAGACGCTAATAACAGCTCTTCTGGCAAAAACATCCCAGAGTTCAAGAAAGGCGACTTGGCAATCTATGTAGGCGAAGACCTTAATTATGCAAATCCAGATGGTGATACTTCCAAAGTAAATCTCCGTGGAGCCGGAACTTTCACGGCTGCACCTGGTTGGATTCGTGTAAACAACGGTGGTGGTACTGCTTATGAAGTTACATTCGACAATACCTACACAAACTATCATGCAGAAAACGTTCAGGAAGCTCTTGTAGAAGCAGACCGTAACAAGCTTGCTTTTGGTGGTGTTCTTTTTAAGAAAGAAGCTGCTGCTGGCGATAGCACAACACACGGTACGGCAACAATTGATACACAGAGCATTGCACAAGATAAGAACTATTTTGAAATTACAAAGTCTGCTTTGTTCCCTTCAATTCGGGTAGGTTATTACTACTCAGTAGGTGAGCTTGTACCAAATACAAACATCCACATTGTTGACGGTGACGAAACACTTGTTCTTGAAGAAGGCGACTTCCTTGTAGTAACTTCTAGCGTTACAACTAATGACAAAGCACTTACAGCCGATGACGTAAAACTTACAAAAATGGCTGGTGGTACACACGACGCTGCAAGAATTAACTACCAGGCAGGTAAACGTAACGAAACTTATGAGAACTCAAGCGATAAAGCTTGGGAAGATGCTGACGCAGCAGTAAAGAACGTAAAAGAAGCACTTGACAACTTGTATCAGTCAAAAGCTGATTTGACTGCAAAAGGTAAGATACCTCTTACACAGTTGCCAGATACATTGCTTAACTCAATGGAATACCAAGGAACTTACATTGTTTCTGGCGATACAGCATTCACACTTCCTACTGCAAAAGATAAGGCACATACTGATGAAACAACAGAAGACGTAGAGCTTGTACAAGGTGACTACTTCATCTATTCTGGTAAGCAAGTTGACATTTCAAAGGTTGAAGGACTTTCAGACCTTGTTGAATCATCAGAGGGATTCATCAACAGTGGTGACTGGTTGGTATACAACGGTAAAGGCAACAAATGGTCTGTTGTAGACAATACTTCACCTATTCAGGCTATCAAAGTTCTTGATAACTACAGCGACAATGGTGACGACGTAATCAACCAGACTACAATGGCTGGTGAAGTTAAGTTCCAGGGTGCTAAACGTGCTGTTGACCGTAATGGTGAAAACATTTCTGAAACACAACTCGAAGCTGACGATAAAGAAACTGTTACCGTTCACAACGTAAATGCTGCTTTGATTTCAGATGGAAATAAAGCAGAAGTAAACGGATTCTACAAAGAGAACGGTGCTAAAACACTTGTAAAAACTGGTGTAAGTGAAACAGATGAAGGTCAGTTAATCTTTAACGAAAAAGAGGGTATTGAACTTACTGGTGGTGTAAAAGCTACTAAGGCAGTTATCAGTAAAGACGCTGACGGAAAATCTTGGGGTGATGCTGTTGCAGAAGGTGATAGCCTTAAAGCAGACATCATCCAGAACCCAGCACAGAGCGAATATGGTAACATCCAGCTTAAACTTCCTTCACAGTCTGGTACACTCGCAAGATTGGAAGACACTGGTCTTACAGACGGTCAGAACTTCTACATTCCACGATTCAAGAAAGACGAGAACGATAACAATAACATCAAGTTGGTTAATTCTCCGGTAGAATTGATTGACCACTTGGACTCTGGCGAATCAGCAACTATTGTTGGATTTAAGTTCCACAAAGCTTCTGGAAGCACTGGTCTTCAAGCAGACAACAAAGTAATCTTCCGTGGTTCTGGTGAAGTTGTAAACATCATGCCAAAAACTTCTGGCTACATTCTTAACAGCAATTCTATCATTGACTGTGGTGAATGGACAGACACTGGTATTGTATTTGAGAACGAAGGTAACTTCGATTCTTACCACAATGCTACGATGACTACTGAATCAGACCTTTACCGTGAGGCAATCATTAAGCATGAATACCTTGACAGTGGTGAAGTAGCAGCTTTGATTACTGATTCAAACTAAAATAAGCTAAGCCCTAAGGGAAACCTTGGGGCTTTTATTATTTTAAATGACATTATACTAATTATTTATAAGTTATCTGCAAATCAAACAGGAGATTATAAACATATGGAAAAATTGAAGTTTACACAAATTTTTCATGAGTCAGAAGAAAAAACTTTAGCTGACGATGAAAAAAAATTGAAACTTATAATAGACGCTAACCCTGGAAAAGAAGACGAAATATATGATGAGTTTTACGATGCTTCTGGTTCAAACGGATTAGACGCTTTCTTTGAAAAATACAAAGACGCACTGGAAGCTAAAAAAGATGAACCTAGCGAGGAACCTAAGGAAGACGAGTCTGATGAGGACGAATACGAGCAAATCTTGGATGACGTTACATCTGATGAGCAGGTTTCTCCATCCGAAAATGTAAATAATTCCATCGAACCAGTTAAAAGGTCAGACTTGCAAAAAGCATGTGAAGTATTAAATATTTCAGAAAGTGATTTTGCTATTTTCGAAAAGTATCGTGGATATAATACTGATAATACCCCTAAACCTGAAATTGAAGTTCTCTTTAAAACTCCAGACGCATGGCCAGTCCACGTAGGTGATAAAATAAAAAACACTGACCCTATCTTCAAAAACATTGCTTATCGCAATGAGTTCATTCTTTGGCGATGGGCAGTAGAAATTTTTGAAAAAAACGATTATCATCGGATGTACGATAAACTCTTGAGCTCATTCACAGGCTCATCAAGAAACACTGAGATGAAGTCTAAGGGTAAAGAATTAAACAATGCCGTTAATGAGGTTCGTGCACATATTCTTGGAAATAAAACGAAGGTCTTTGATTACGCTACAAATGAAGAAATCGAGATACCTAATACATTGATTTTTTATATCTATATATGTGTTATCCCAAAACTTTTTAAGGTTGCAAAATCTGGAATGGGTACAGTTAATATTCTTTCCAATAAGATTCATGCTACATTGTTTAGACTTGCAGCAGGTCTTACGGAAGATGACGACCTTTACAAAGACATTATTATTTCAAGTTTCAACCTTTTCATTGGTGGTATGGCAGGTATGCGTGCATTATACAATGATGTATTTGTGGGTAAAACACTTACAGACAACTCCAATGCTAATCCTTTAAGTATCTTTGATACTGGTAATCCTGATGCTGGATGGTTGAATAATAACGCTGCGAACATTAAGAACGTTTACCACCGTATGGGTAGTACTTTCGATGAAGTTGATGATAACATCAAGCCATTCATAACCAAAGTTGTTAAGAAAGCAAACAACAAGCCGGGACCTATGGAATTTAATGGTGTTAACGGACGAGCTATGTTCTATGCAGGACATTCTTATACAGACGACATGATTGAGGACGATTTTGCTCAAAACCGTGGTAGTAACGACCCAAATTACAGTGATGAAACATACGAATATGTTAAGCGTGATATTGGTGAAGCTAGAAGCCGTATTCGTGAAGAAGAAGTAGAAATGTCTGCATTCGCATACATTGCAAGTTTCGTAGGCTCACAGTTCAGAAACTTCTTGTCAGAGATGGTTCAGGCTGCAGCCTCAAAATTAAAACTTAAAGAAGCTATTAAGGTTAAATACAGCTCGCAACAAGAAATCGAAGACGAAACTGACCCAGCTAAAAAGCAAAAGATGCTTGACGACAACAAAAAGTGGGAAGCAGTTTATAAGACACTTTATGATAAGCTTAATAACGGTGGTCTTTCAATGGACGCACCAGTTAAAGGAAAAGACGGCGACGCTGGTACTATCGGTGATACAATCGCTGATAATCGTCTTTCTACTACGAGCCCAGAATACATCGATGGTAAGATTGAAGTACAGGATAACATCGAGCTTCTTTCACAGCGTATGTCTGAAATGTTTAAAGTAGCAATGGCTATAAAATCAGATAGTGAATCAGATAAAGTTAAAAAAGCCAATGCTCTTTATTCAGTTATGTGTATGGCTAAGTTCATTTACTTTGGAACATCCCATCCAGAGTTTACAGTAAGAAATACTTTGGACGCAGCTATTGGTCTTGAGATTCCTACTACTGGTAAAAACGCAGGTCGTTCAATCGGTATGGCAAAAGGTCAAGACATGATTCGTTGGTCTGTAGAAAGTTCTGACGGTTCAACTTCGAACCCTTACTACGGAACTGGTACTGGTGAAATTGACCCAAGTAAAAAGAACGCTAAACCTTTTGACCTTATAAGAAACATTCGTGGACCTATCGGTATGACATACCTTTTCTTTGACGACAATGATAATGGTATGGACTTTATCAAACGTGTTCTTTATAACAACATTGGTGACATCTATCACAAGTGCTTCGTAGAACTGAATAACCTTGGTATCAATCTAAACGCAACAAATGATAAAGGTCAGTCTGCAATCTTCAAGAACACACTTTATATCCCAGGTCAGTCTATTATTACAAGTGAAATGGACCAGTTTGGTGCAAACTTTGAAAGTTCTTCTATCTACAAGAAAACACAGAAAGATAAGAAGCTTACAAACTGGATTGCTTGTTTAAGAGCTACACCGGTTACAAAAGAAACCCTTGAGCCATTGGTTGACCCATCACACCCACTTTATAAAGACAACAGATACATTGTTGAAGAACTTAAAGACAACTATGGTATTAACCTTGACGAAATCTGGAAAAACGGCGAAGGTATTGTAGACCTTAGAGGCTTTATGAAATCAAACAACATTGGTATCTATGGTTCACCAGACGAGCAACGTTACTTCACTAACAGTGAATACAAAACAGATGCTCACAACGGTTATTCTGTTGCAGACGCAAAAGCTGGTAAGAAAAACATTCTTATCAACGACAGCGATAGGCTTAAGGACGTTGGTGGTGTATTCAAGGCAGACGAAGCAGTTGAAGAGTTCTTCAATACTGTATTCCGTGAAGCTAACAAGGAAGAACCTAAAAAACAACGTTTTACAATAAACTAAGACTTTAATTTTCCAAATTGTTTAATCCCAAGGTAAGCGATTATCTTGGGATTTTTCGTTTTAAACGACAAAAACTAAATAAGTATAAATTACTAGGAGGTCTTTTTATTTAACATGAAAGATAGAGACGAAGAACAGAAGTTTGAAGACATTGACGCACTTCGTAAAACCCAGGAAGAAATCACAAACGTTACAAGTGTTCCAGGTGGATACTATGAGATTAAGCTTTCCGAGAAAGGAAGACTTGGTTGTGCACCTGCTTCATTTCACATGAGAAACTTTACTACTGAAGGCATGATTGACCTTTCTATGGTACAGCCAGAAGAGCTACCAATTAAACTTGCAGACTGTCTGGATGATTTGATTTGGGAAAAAGATGTTTCAATAAAAAACTTTAATGAAAAAGAAGTTATTGAAACTCTTTTGAAACTTTACAGAACTTGTTATTCAACAAAGATTGAAGGTCTTGAATACACACCAACCGAAGCAGACTGGGATTTTGTAGCTGAACAGAACGGTGGACGTGAATCAGATGAGTTCCGTCGTGCTGAAAGGAATCTTAAAGCTCAGCCATTGAAGTTCACATTGGACTTGACAAAGGTAGACTTCCATGAACTTCCAGAAAATTTCCATCCAACAATCCGTGTAAGAAAAGCTAACGGAAGCACATACAAGTTCGGTATTCCTAAATACGGCGACGCTATTGTTGTAGCGAACTATACAAAGGCTAAATGGGAAGCACAGGACCGCCAGTATGAAGGTATTGGTAAGATTATCAAGTTCCGTGAAGACAGCGAAAGACGTTGGCGCGACGGTGAAAACATTAACTTGCGTTCTATTCCGGATGTTCCACAAAAGGACAAAGACGCATATTATGAATACAGCCGTCAGAAAACAAAGGACATGATGCGTTGCTACAAAGCTTTGCAGCTTCTTGAAGTAAATGGCAAAGATATTTCGGGGCTTCCACTTGACCAGAAGTTTGCATATGCAGACGACCCAGAACTTGACCATTCAACATACCAGGGTGTATTAGACTTCTTCCAAAACCAGAAGTTTGGAGTGGACAACGAGGTAACTATACAGAACCCACTCACAGGAGGTATAGGAAAATATACTTATCCCTTTCGAGTCGATGTTATTGTTTCAGCCTTTTACTCTAGCACAAGTAATACAACTACTTACGAGTTTGAGTAGGAAAACGTCTTGTGGTCTAGCAACCCTTTGGAAGCTTCCTTTTGAAATTGTATTGGGTATGTGGGTCGCCCTCAAGAAACAACTTGAAGACGAAGAGAAATACCGAAAAGAACAAGAAAAAGAAGCTATGGGTGAAGAAGGCAGCATGAACATTAGTGGCTACATGGGTCAAGCTAAGAGCATGATGAGTAATGCACAAAGCAGTGTTAAGATACCTAATGTAAGTATGCCGTCAGGCACACCGCATTTCTAATTATTCAAAGCACTTGTAGTTAAAGGCTATAAGTGCTTTTGTTATTTTTAAGGCAGACACATTTTTTAACTAATTTACTATATGGCATTTACAATTACTACCGACTTGGGTTCACAGACCTTAGCTGAATTAGACGGTCTTCATAATGAATCCCAGACAACATTAGACGATTTGAAGAGTATTCTCGAAGCAATCCAGACGACTATTACTGGTATGTCCACTGATGGTGGAAACAAGATGTCTAAAGACGTTGGTGGTAAAGTAAAGAAGACTGTTGGAAATGAAGACGCAAAGGGTGGTGGAACTGACGGACCGGCTGTTGATAAACAACCTGCTAAAATAGGAGCCGACATCGGGCTTAATGATTTAAACGGTCTTAGTAAGGGTTCAGTAATGGGTGCGTTGTTAGTTAATTCCACTTTAATAAAACTGTCCGCAGACCTATTCAGTAGATTAGACCAAATTATTCAACAAATGCCTACCGGTAAAAATGCGGCGAAGGTTGCGAAAGAAAACGCCAAAGCTGCAGGTAAAAATAAAACAGTTAATAAGGTTGACCCTAAGGCATTCAAAGACCTTGCAGAATCATTAAAAATATTCGCCAAAGCGGCCGTGATAATGGCAATTATACCGTTCCCTATCGTTAAGATGGCTACAAAAAGCTTTGGGTATTTTATAGACAAAATGGTTGACTGTGCAAATGAAATGGGTCCAAACCTAAAAGAATTTAAAAAGTTTTCTGAAGGTATACAAACCATTGTAAATTGTCTTAAAACCTACGCTATTGCCGTAATTCTTTTGGCACTTACATTACCATTAGCTCCATTTGCATTATTAAATGTAATGATAATGACCCAAATGCTTATTTGGTTGGGAGTTGCTGCAATAATAATCAAAGAATCTGCACCACTTCTTAATGACATGGTGATGGCGTTTGTTAAAATAGGCGTTGCCATGATTCTATATGGTGTCGCTATGATGATAATAGTACAAGTTGGAAAACAAGCGTTAGACGCATTGAAAGGTCTACTTGTAATGATTACATTCTTGGGTGCATTAGCTATTTTAGGATTCATGTGTACATACCTTATACTTGCATTAGCACCTGCGATGGTTGCGTTTATACAACTCGGTGTTGCCATGATTTTATTTGGTATAGCCTTAAAAATCATGGAAAAAATTAAAGTTGACCAACAACAAATAGATAATGTAATGCTCGCTATCAAAACGATTGCTACTGGGTTCTCTGCAATGATAGGTACTGTCTTTGGTGCATTGTTATCAATTATAGGCTTCACAGTATTCTCGCTATTATTCACTGTTAGTATCTTGGTATTCAACATTGGTCTGTTATTGTTAAAATTAACGGACATTATTCTTGGGCTTTTTGAATATACTGATGACGGTGGTCTTGTAGTAATTGAAAGAATAAAAGACATTGTTAAACAGTTCGCAGGCAAAGAAGTTATAGGAACATTCCTGCTTGGTATGGTTGCAATGATACCTTTCTTGGTATTCTCTGCATTATTCTTTGTTGGTGTATTGGTATTTACACTTGGCGCAGTATTCTTGTTGATTACAGATATTATACTCGATAAGATAACTGATAAAGATACCGGCAAAAATAGACCTATAACGTATATGATTGAAATAGCCAAGGACATGGGTGCAAGTGCCGGATGGTGGCTACTGGGCTCAGTAGCTATGATTCCTGCTTTGGTATTCGTAGTAGAACTTGCAGTATTTGCAGGTCTTGCAGCAATTTCGGCAGCATTATTAAATGTAACTAAGAAAGAATTAGATAAAATGGGAAGCCTTAAAGACATAAATGCTATGGGTGATAAACTCCGTGAAGCTGGAATTGGCGTAATGATGGGCTTCCTAGGATTAAAGCACGAGCCTGGTGATAGTATTGGGTTCGGCGACTTACTTAAAGGTGGTAAGAACGCAATAAAGATGGCTGCACTTGGTGCAGAAGCAGTTCTTGCAATTGCACCTATGGCTTTATTCATGATAGCTGCGAAACAGATTGGTGAAGCGTTTGTTTCACTTGAACAATCTATGGAATCTGTTAACCCAGAAACAATTGAAAAGGTATTCGGTGGATTATCTATGGTATTAGGAAGTCTTGCCGGTGTTGCATACGCACTTAAAGATTCTTCTGCTGAAACAATCGAAGCTATTGGTGGATTAGTAAAGAATGTTGCCGAAGCTATCAATCTTATTACAGACATTGTAATTAAACTTAAAGACGGTATTCCAGACGAACAGATAGACGCAGCTACTACTGCAATGCTTCACATTTGTGAAAGACTCTTTGGTCGTCCTGGTGAAGAACCAGAAGACGGCAGATACACATTGTGCACTACTTTGGAGTCTATTGCTTCCGCAGACTTGCAAGATTTGAATGTTCAAGCAGTTGAAGCTATTGCGCCACTTATGGAAGGTATAGATAGAATGTCTGACCTTGTAATTAAGCTTGCAGACCCAGAGACATTTAATGAAGAAAAGATAACACAAGGTGTTACGAACCTGGGTTACTTCCTTGCTGCAATGAAAGACGTATCTACTGCTATGATGGGTCTTATTAAGAAAGAAGCAACTGGTGAAGTAATTGCCGGGGAACACTTCTGGAATAGTGACCAACCAGTATATAAATCACCATTGGACGCTATCCAGGAAGTAGTTGATTCTGGATTCTTTAGCACATTCAATAGCGTAATGGACGGTATGCAGAGTATTGGTAATCGTATGCAGTCATTTGACGTTACTGGGCTCCAGAACTTTGCAGACTTCATCGGAAGCCAAGCAATGCTAACATTTGGTACTTCTGCTGAAAGCTTCCAGAAAGGCTTTGAAAATGTTAGCAAAGGTCTTAACAACTTAAACGAAAAAATGCTTAACAACTTTGAAAAGTTTGTTAACATTGTTAATAATGCTAGTGGTGATTCATTCAAGAACGCCGTAAACAATTTAATCAGATTGGGAAGTGCAGCCAGCAAGTTTGAAAGAATTGCTGCCGCTATGAGTTCAATGGCAGATTCTTTAACAAAGATGGCTAAAAAGAAAAAGGACATCGTAAATATATTCGAAGCTATAGGTGATACTAAAACAGATAAGATTGAAAGTGTAGCACCTACTAACGCTGCCGCTTCTATTGGTGGAACAACTATTAACCCATACGTTGAAAAGATTTATGACGTTCTTATGGATTGGAACGAAAATGGTATTCCAGTTAAGGCACAGATTGATAATGAAACTGGTGAGATTTCGCCGGTTGAAGCAAATAATTCCGTTGGTTTAGGAAAGGGTAGAAAATAATGATTACAGTACATAACTTGACAAGTTCAGGCGTTGCCAAGCCTATCAGGTCTACAATAATAAACGACTCCCACATGAGTGATAAGAAAGCTCAACCAGATAGTGCTATTGAAGGATGGCAAGCATACTCTGGTAAATCTACTGTTACTTGGCCACATCCTACGGCAGTAAACGAAGATGTCACAAAAACTGCCGGTGAACTTAAAGACGCTAACATGGATATGGTAAACCGTGCCAGATACGTTGAGCTTGCTATTGGTACTGGTACTGACGACTTAAACCGTGTTGTAGCACAGACTGGTGCAACTTATCTTCTATCTGCATCAGCTTTTGGTAACTGGAGAAAAAAGTCTATAAACGGCTTCTCTGACATTTCAGAACGATTGCTTTTAAGTACAGAAAAAAGACCAGAAGCAAGCTATTCTATACAGTATGCTACTGGCTCTGCAAAGGATGCAGTATTAAAGAACAACTTGGCAAAAACCGTTTCCAAGATAAGCGACGCAGTGAATACATTTGCTGCTACGGGTGGTGCATTAGTAGGTGGCAAAGGTGGTAAGGAAGTTATGGCTGCAACTATTACTGGTGAACGTGCCTCTTTGTATAAAGATTTCCCTTTAATGAAAGCAAGTGAATCTACAACAACTGCAAGTATTGGTGATAGCGTAAAGTTTGATTTTAAGTTTGGACAAGCAGGAATTTATTCTGGTGAAGAAGAAGTAGTAAAGCCTATATTGGCGTTAGTAGGTCCGTGGGCTTTAAAGACTGGTAATTATCATTCTGTATCTGGTCCGTTCCCAACATTCTCACAAGCTTCCAGAATTGCATTGTTAAAGACCATTGACATTATTGGTGGAAATGGCTCATTGTTACAACAAGATACAAAATCATTAGAAGGCAACGGTAACTTGATAGCTAGTGCCGTTAAAAAGTTTAATAGTGTTACTGATAAGTTATACGGACTTATCGACGAAGTTGCACAAGCTTGTTTCTCTACTTGTACTACTATGACTTTTATAGTTGGTGGATTAGTTGTCGGACCGTTTTTCCCAACAAAAATAGACTGGTCATTTGACTTTGATAATGTAGACGAGTTTGGATATCCTTGTGAAGGTTCTATAACGTTTGGTGGTCTAACACCAGTAAGGCTTTATACCAATAGCGACTATGCAAGACAATGGGGCTATGGCGTAGCTACTACCACTGACGCTAACCCTGCACAGAAAGCTCAGACCGCAGAACAGTCTTTGGATAAAGAGACCTTTGCAGCAGAAGCTTCCGGGGCTGTTGACGACGGACTAAAAACTGCAAGATAATAGGAGATAGCATATGAAATCAAGATACGATTACATGGAAGATAGTAAGGTGACAGACACAGACGGCATTCCTTACCCCGACGTATTGACAACAAATTATTCTGATTTTGCAATTACTTCTATTCCTACAAGCCACCGTGTAACTGCAGGTGACATTCAGAAGTTCTGGCTATATATGTATAACAAGTATGGTGAAACTCAGTATGACGACATACTTTTGAACATGAACCAAATCGGATACATAGGGGAACTTGAACCGGGCTATAAGCTCTATGAATTTTCGATAGACGACATCACCAACTTTAATACGAATAAAAGAAAAGAGGTTGAATAGTGCTTACACGACCATTAATAATAGTTTATCTTGACCGTGTTCAAATTGACCAGAGACACATAGAAGATGTCACTATTTTCAATTCTATTGACATGACCTTACCCGAACTCACTTTTAAGATAAATGATACAGACGGCGAGTTTTTATCAAAATTAGACGTTTACATAGGTGCAACAGTTGGTATTGACATTATAGAAGGAAACCGTAATTTAGAGAAAGATAGTCTTACTGCTAGAACACTTTGTGACTTCGTTGTTACCAAAGTATTCAATGGCTTTGAGTTTGGTAATGAACAAATGGGTGGGTTCATCCAGGTCTGGTGTAAGCCGGCGTGGTATTTAATGGGAAATTATCAAGGACACGCATATGCACCTATGAAGCTAAGTGCGTTAATCAAAAAGGTTTGTGAAGACGCTAATCCAAACATTCGATTAAAGATTGAGGATGAACGGTTTACGGACTCCAGTGACCCAGGTAATACGCCGAGATTCAAATGTGGTGAATCCGACTTGGACTTCATTGAACAGAAGCTTTTACCCTACACGAATATTCAAGATAGTAATGTATTTTTTTTCTTGGACTGGTTTAACAGACCTAATCTGACTTCATTCGCTAAGATGGTAAGTGCCGAACCAAAGGTAATAGTATATCCGTCAATTGGAATTGCAAGTACAGTTCAAGATAAGATTTCCAAGATTGTCGAACAGAAAGGTATTACGGAATACTATGCTTGGGACAAGATTCAAGTTAAGATAGGTGACGAAGACTTAAAGAAATCTTTTGCCACTATGAAGAAAAAGATTTCCTTGGAAAACAATGAAACTGGTAAGGTATACATTGCTAACCAACAGCCAAAAGCTAAGATGGGAAAGGACTCAGATAAAGCAAAAATGGCTAAAATGCCTTTTAATGCAATGACTATGGAATATATTGAAGCTACGAGTAACGAAGCTTATCCTAACAGACTTTTACCAGACGCATTGGCAATGGCAAGGAACAGTGATAACGACGTAATAGATTTTATTGAACTTGTCATTTATGTAAAAGGTACAGCCGACGGCTTTACGTGTGGTGAAACCATGCTTCTTTTAACGCCACTTAGAAGAGTTCGTGTTGATAAGAACGATGAATCCAAGCCTGTTGCAGAAGAATTAAACAAGAAAAACACACATTGGCTAAGTGGTAAGTGGCTTATTAAAAGCGTCCTAATGCAACAGGAAAAATGTAACCCTGATGAATGTACAACAGTATTAACCATTGTTAGACCAACATTAATTTATAACGTTGACACCACTACTATTAACAAATCTAACTTTCTTTATAGTGTTGATTAATGGTGTTTTGGAGGAATAAATGAGAGAATTACATAAGCCTAGTCTGGAATTAAAACTTTACCGTGCACGTGTTCATGACGTTGGTAAAGAAAATGACGATAGATTACAAGTAAGAATTATGCCTTACATGGCAGATTATCCGGAAACAGATTCCGAAAACTTGCCAAGATATCCCATGATGTTCAAAGGTCAAGTATTGCAATGTTATACTGAATTAAACCCTGACCAGGGAACTGGTCTACCAGACTGGGTATTTGTAGCGGCTACGGAAGACTTTACTGTTGGGTATGTAATTGGTCTAGCTAACCAGTTTTATGGTTGTAATAATACGCCGTTCGTAGATTCATATGGCTACAAAAAAATACAGAATTTTATTTCTTCACGTGGTCTTGATACCTCCGCAGTAAACTATGACGAAATGGTAATTGAAAAATGGATTACAAACAACAGCAACAACCCTAAGGGTGGTATGGTCGAAATGTATAATTATAAGACCGGCGAAAAGTATTACATCAACACCAGTGGAACTTGTTTGATTATTCAATTTGATAAGATTTACATGCGTGTTGGTAATCCAAGTGGTAGTGCCAGTTCTTCTACTGAAAGCTTCTCACAGATTCAAATGGACGCTAAACAGATTGAGTTCAAAACCGAACTGTTTAACGTAGACGCAAAGAAAGTAATATTAGGACACCACGGATTAAACGTAGTCGGAACTACCGGAAGCTTGGGTGTATCTATGGAAGGTGTAGACTTTAACCCTGTTTCTTCAATAACTATATAACCAAGGATTAGACTAAATAAGCATGGATAGGTCATTTGTAGATAAAGTATACGACGCATACATTAAAGAAGATTACTCATACGGCGACAATAACTTGAACCCAAAGCGTGAGATTAAGCGAATGTCTATCCGTGATACAGACGAGCAACTTAACCGTATTCTCGCAAGCATCCAACGTAAGGTAACAGAGATTTCAATTAAATACCCTGGTGAACAATTTAAGGTTGAAGAAGCTATCGGTAACTTTGGTGGTGCGGGTGGTAAACTTGATAACATACCACCGTCACTTCGTGAAGCTATCTTTAAGGCTGGCGGAACTGGAAACTCGCTTGTAATGATTCCTAGTATGGACGGTGACGTAAGTCCACTTATGGCAGAAGTAGAAATCGCTATTGCAAAAATTCTTGCAACTATCGCTTCAGACCCTAATGCTTCCGACGAAGATAAAAAGATTTTTGACGGACTTGGTGATAGTGGTCTTGATTTATTCGACATTACTTGTAACGGTACTATGAGTCTTATCGCTGGAGAAGAAAACTCTGATTCTGACGATGACGACGATAGTGACGAAGACGGTGATGAAGATGAAGGCAGCGATAACGATGACGACGGCGATGATAACGATGATAACGATGATGATGACGGTGGTGACGATGGTGATGCTGGTGGTGGTGGCGATGACGGCAGTGGGAATGGCGACGATGGAAGTGATGACGGCGACGAAGACGAAGACGGTGCAGATATAACCAATTCTGAAGACGAAACATCAGATGCTGCTATGGAAGAAGCAGTAGATAAAGCCATTGCACAAATGGACGCAGAGCTTGCAAACAAAGAAGCAAATGCACGTTCTTGTGCTACTAAAGACTTGGGATTAATGAAAGCATTCTTAGCTATTCTTAAAGTAATTCAGACTATTAAAAAAGCTATGAATCCGCTTATGAATATTCTTTACGACGTAGTAAGAGTAATCGTACTGGCGGCGGGATGTTGGAACAACCCTACCAATGTCAGTGAAATCATCCAGCGTATTGTTATAAAGATTATAGCTATTCTTATTATGATTATAGCTATGTTAGTTCAGATGTTCTGGGAAATGCTTGGTCTTGACTGTCTTACAGAAGAAGCAAAAAGTGTAATTGACCAGATTAAGGAAGCGTTAACTGGCGTATCAAATACATATGCTAAATGCGAACGTTTGGCTATGTCTTTCGGGGCTAATGTAGAAAAAACAAAAGACGCTTTTGAAGAAGCAAAAAGTGCTATTGACGAAGCAGTAAAGAACATGAATACAGACCACATTAAGTCGATGTTCCCTAACATGGAAGACATGGCAAAAGATATCTATAATAACGGTCTTGGTGGAAAGGAAGGATTAAAACAGTCGGCACTCTCTGGACTTCAGTCTACTGGTGCATACGATGATATTATGTCTACTATCGAAAGTGTAAAATCTTTGAAAGCAACGGCAGATAAGACTATTGATTCCATTATGAAATCAAAAGGTGGAAAAGCCGCTAACGCAACAGTTCGAAAGATTGCTACACAGCTTCACAACGTTCAAGCAAAATAAAAAGCTTATCGGTTATTTCTACGAAATTATCACCCAGACTAATTATTAACTATAAAATAATATTTTTTTCTGGGGTAGTAAAGGTGGCTATTAACTATGTAAATCGTGAAGCAGAAAACGTACAAGATTCCGAAGTTGGAATGAGATTCCACGAAGAAAATACGAATCTTGAAAAAGACCCTGCTTCCTACAAAAATCGTATAGACCAATTATATAATTTTAGAACAAACATACAGAAACTCATTTATCGAAATGGTCTTGCTCCTTCAACAGATTATTCAAAGTTCCTTCGTTTAAAATCAAAAGATGCCCTAAGTGAAGACGTTCAAGAATCAAGCATCGCCACGTCTATTACCAAGCCAGTTTGTGCCGGTACATTAAGCGACCCAGAAGCAGCAACAATCGAAGCGGCCGTTGAATCCATGCAAGCAACTGAATTCGTTCAGTTATTTCTGGATTCTTACATGGCACCTATCGGAAGTGATATTGACTATCGTCTTGGTAAAGTAGTTGGTATAAAGGAGTACTTGTATAACAATAACGGCATTATCTATAAAGATTATAAACACTTTGGTCAGTACGATGAATATGGTCGTATTGATACAACTTTGAACCTTAGGCTTCGAACACAAATTCCTGGAATTGGTTATAGAGGTGGTTGGTCATACATCCCTGGGAATGGTTGGAAGTATTTTAATTCGACTGCTATTCCAGGCTATTATGAAGATTATGTAAACTTCTTCTTTCCGCCTTATACACTTGACTCATTCGCAGATTCTACTTCTTTAAGTACAAACGTAGACTATTACATCCGCACAAGAAGCTGGAACTATAGATTAAAGAAATGGGACTATAAAGACGACTTTGACCCAGACTCTGTAACATATGATACTGCGCATCTTCTTAGTATGCGTAAGAATCCTACTTACCGTTTACCGGCTTATAAAGCTATCAACGATAACATCTCTTTCTTGCAACACGTCTTTGAACAGTGCACTGGTATTGTTTCTACATATCTTACAGAATGGGATATTTCCGTATACATTCAAGAAGGTTTGCTTTCTGGTAAAGAAAACAAAGCACCTACATACATGTCTTTAACAAACCGTATCACAGTAGACAATCCCTCTGGATATAGTGATTCACGTGCATTCGTTTACGGTGCATTAAATGCGGCTGTATCTAAGACACCTATGGAAGGTTCACCTATTCCGAACTACTCGGATTGGATTCCGTCTTCTTATCCATATTCTGTTTACTGGCTTGGATACAAATCACGTGACCGTGGTGACGGTCTTGACATGTTCTACGACGTTGCACTTGGTGGATTTAACTGTACTAACCTCAGTAAGTTCCACCGTGGTGACGGAAACAACTTCTCTGCAAGCCATTATAATAGTCTTTCATTCCGTGAAAAGATTATGCGTGATGACCAGATTGGTGCTGCGTTCTCTGGATGGACGAACTGGAATACACTTAAATACTGGCAAGCATTATACACAACCCCGGATGACGGATTAAGCTCAGTAGACATTATTCACATGTCAATAGACGAAGCTTCGTCTGTATTTGAAAATACAACTGACGACAAAGGTAATAACATTGACGGCGTAATTCAACAGATTATTGGTGTCCTCTATGAAGAAAATGACGAGCTTGGATTCAGTAAGTCAGAGTATGAAAAGCTTGAAAACGGTGAAAAGAAAAAATACCGAAGAAACCCATACGGTGGTGATGACATTTACATGGGAAAGACCATTACTGATGCAAACGGTGATGAAAAGACTTTTGACGCTAATGGTAATGAAGTAGACGGTGGAGGCGACGAGGGCTCTGACTGTAGCGTTAAGGGTGTAAGAATTCCAGGTTCTCGCATTCTAAAAATATTCTTGAAGAGAAGCAGTAAAAAAGATAATGCAATGAACATTGCGAATAAAGAAAAAGGCAAGAACTACTCTTCTGCAAACTCATCGTCAAATAATAATGCTGGTCTATTCGGTAATTCAGGTAGTTCTAGCTCTAACAGTAATAATAACGCCACAAGTGGAAGCAACGGTAGTAATGGTAGTAATGGTACTGGAACGAATGGTAACAACGGTAATACGGTTAATAGTGGTTCTGCTGCTGCAAGTACTATTGTATCTATGGTTGACGCAAATGCTGCTGAAAACGGAAAGTATGCACGTGACACTGGTGTATCACAATGGACACCGGCTCTCTATGGTGGACCACACGGAAGAAACTTAAACCCAAGAACTATTGAAGGATATTTCGAACACGATAATGAATTCCTAAGAAACGTTCCTAGATTAAATCCAGGAAACCTTTCTACCAGCGTTGGTGAAAACTTTAAGGGCTTGGAAGACAGATACTCTCCGACAAGAAGCTCAGTTGATTTCGCCGACCCATACAGAAGTCCTTCAAGATGTAAGTCTTTATTACAGAACGGATATTGTGACTTTACAATACAACCTATTTATTGTTTAATGCGACATTACGCATGGACAAGAAGCTCATATGGATACATTAATGGCAACTGGTATTACTGGATAAGTCGTGGTTGGTCATACGAAACCGAGGGAACTGGATTCTTAACTCCAGTCGCATTTATGTGTAACCCTTATAACAGTGACTACTATCCAAACTGTCCTCACTATTACTGGAACGCTTGGTATGAATGGAATAACTGGAACCGATATGCACACTACTACGGTGGATATAGCTACTGGAATAGTTGGTATTGGAACTGGTATTATAGAAATGACAGTTGGCGTGATAGCTATTCTTTAAGCTACAGTAAGGACTATTGGGGAAGACTTCAGTATCTTTGTATCTGGTCTTCTGAAAGGATTGGACGTGGATGGAATAGTTGGTGGTATGACAGACATTATCACGGAAACTGTGGTGTTTATCATTTACGAGCACACCGTTGCCGTTACATGTACTATGTAACCTACACACAATGGGAAACTTACTACATGAAACGCCCTCTCATGCACTCTAACCCTAATGCTTCAAACTCAACGCTTTGGAACATTACAGAAGGTTACTGGTATAATAATGCTTGGTGTAAATGGTATGGTGACCATTGGTGGTGGAGATACTGGGCACATTACGGCAATGGTATGCTCTCACGGTACAACCCATTAAACTCACATAGCACTGCTACAAATATATCTCTGTGTTACTTTCGAAATAACGGTTACAGACTTACTTTCCCTTTAAGTGGTGTAAGGTATCATAACTGCACGGCGATTGGTCCTTGCGACATACGACATAGGGAAGAAATGAACTTTTTGGAATACGTAACTGGACACGCTAGTAATGGATGGCACAATGTCTATTTCTTCCAGTCTGCCCCAGGTGTTAGTTTCTCAGACCGGTACAACAATGGTCCGAACCTTATTTTCCAAGTTCCTGTTAGACGTAACCACTATGTTTCTTACTTCTGGGAATGGTATCTTGTAAGAGAACGACACCGTTGTCACCACGACTGGTGTTGGCACGTAAGAATCGTACCAGGATATGTCCCATTTATTGAAGTTGACATGAAAAATGTTAGGCAAGTTATGGGTGGATTTAAGCAAGACGGTAATGGTGGTGTTACACCTTGGTCAAACTTGAATTCTCTTATCTATGCAAACGATAAGCAGGAAGCGAACTTGGATGTTCCACCAGGACAGACTGCACAGACTACATTACCTAATTCTCCGTTCGGTTATTCTACATTCCCAATATGGGAAGGAATACCTACACAGATTTGGGCAAGTATAGGTCAAGACAGTAACGAGTTTAACATGTACGGTTGGGGATATGCTTCTGCATTACCTGGTATGGAATATAGTGTTCCAAATCCACCAGGAAACCTATTTGAAAACCCTAATAGTTACATGAACATTCAGAACATATACGGAAGCGGCGTAAAAGGCGTTCGTATGAATGATATCAGCTATTACTATCCATTCTATACGCTTGATAACAATGCTCCATTAAGATATGTTGTTCCACCAGAAGCTGGTGCACAGCATAACTTGATTCTTGCACAAGGTGTAAAGAGATATACACGTATCTGGAATAAAGACCCAGGTATTCGTAAAATGCTTAAAAACCTTTTTGCTACTTCAACGTTCTTTAAATATACTGAGCCTAGAACTAGTGGTGATTTATCAGACTACTTGATGCCACGTATTGTTACAAACGATATTGGCCTACGTGTACTAATAAGAACTGCTAACCATCAACTTGCTTGGTTACGTAAAGCTCACGAAATACTTCAGAATGACGTTGACTGGAATCAGGTTAGAACTTTGATTGAAAATACGGTTAACAAAACAATACTTTCAAAAAGTATTCCGTCTTCTGCCGGATATGACCAGCAAAGCGTATTCTATCATTACTGGATAGAAAAAGCTTACAACATATTTAAGGACGATTCACAGAAGCAAATAGTTCTTGACGCATTTACTAAACGTGAAAACATTCTGGATTCGTTTATTAAAACGATGTCTAAGTATCTCGGACTTACTTCATACTCTTGGAGCTATAATGACTATAACTACATTTACAGTAAAATAAATGAGCTTTACAGTAATGTTGTAAGTGCATTCGGTTCAAGTGGTGGTAGAGATAATACTGTTGAGGAAGCGTTCTACTCTTACTTGCATGTTCTATACGAATACCGTAAGTTCTACATCAACTCACGCTGTAACAAGGTTGACGGAACATTGTATAGAATGCGTGAGCTTGAAGGAGCTATACCACTTGTATGTCAACAGATTCAAACATTTGACCCAACTGGAAAAGGTGTCGGTGCAAATATATTTGATGCAAGCTCACATACCTACAAAGTATCGTTCTATGACATCGATAACAGTAACATCCAGAAGATTAGGACACTTATTGACGAGAACCTTAAGCTTCAACAAGACCGAACTATGTTGATTTACCTCCCAGTAAAATACGTAGACGACGAAGCTGCAATGGGATATCTTGACAAATGTCGAAACGGAACCAACACACCGGCTGACCAGAGATTTATCTGGGTTCCACAAAAGCAGAAGTACGCCGAGTTGCCGTTCGACGACGTTTACAGATACGAGTCTAAGGAGTATCAGACTAACGAAGCCGCTAAGAAGTTTAACAAGAAAGTTACAAACTATGAGAAGAGGCAAGTTCGTGAAGACATTGACGACTGTATCTTTGAAATCAAATGGGCAGATAATAAAGTCCTTGAACGCATTCAGAATGCGGCTGGTGGAACCAAAATTACTTTAAGAAATAAACTTGGAACTGGAAAAGCATATCCTTACGTTTATTCTGAAATCTCTGATTGGAAGTCGAGGTTGAACGTCCAAAAGAACGGAACAAAGATACCAATGATTAAGTTCGATGTTCAGTCTGGTGTAGACCCGTCAAAGTTAATCGCGGCACAGAAAGAGTTGCAATCACAGCCGGCTGGAACTTATACTGCATTTGACATTATGTGTTCTGTCGGAAGCAAGACTGATTACTGGGTTGTAGCTATCCCACCGTCAAACAGACCAAGGGCAGTTGGATATGTATCAAGCTTAAAGATTAAGTCTTGGCGTGATAATACATTGAGTACTGAACCAAGCGTAGAAACATCTACTGCGGCAGGTGTATTCGGATATTCATTGTATCCTATTACCGAAGAACAGGCTAATACAATACCTGGCATTGGTTTGGACATTGCGGGTTTACAAGAGAACCTCAAGAACTCTTACCTCAGTGACTTCGACACTGGTATTGAAAACATGGACTTAATGAATAATTAATGAAAATAAATCCTCCGAACTAAATATTCGGAGGATTTAAATTATGACATCAAATGATTTTGTCAATTCAATTGCTTTTAAAAAGCGTGTAGACCAGATTATTCAGTCTGCAACAGAAGACCCAGATGAAAAAGTTCTTCATGGTCTTGTTGTAACTGCGCTTATGGACAGCTTTAATGACGGCATTATTGCCAACATGACTGAAAAAACAAAAGTTTCTAAGGAAACTTTATTGAAGAAGTCTAGGGAAATGACCGGCTTCTTACCCGCACATTTTAAGAATACAGATACCGGAAAAAAACTTATCGAATTATTTATGCAGGAGTTGTTGAACAATACAACAGATTATACTCTTAATATAGGATACGAAGAAACTCTTCCAGCTTGTATTGAAAAGATTCTGCGCATTGCATATTCTGTTGGTATTACTACTGGTTTTGAAATCGCTAGTGACAAAGAACTTAAAAGTATTTATTCATCAAATGTAGAGAGGTTCTTGAATAGTGGAAAAGCTGGGGAAGACTAAACGTTATAGGTTTATTAAATCTTTCCCAGATAATTTATTCAGGAATACTGGAATCCAGTTGGACGGTGACGGTGAAGCTTACATAAAGTCTATTTGTGAAAGTACTAAACCTCATACAAAAATTGATAATAAAGGTCGGAATTCGGAATACTTTACGTTCCTATTCCAAGACGTGTTGATTACGGTTGTATGTGACGCTAATACGAAATACATAATTACCGGCGTTATTGAAACCCATAATCGACCACAGTTCAGGAGCAGATAATGAAGGTAAAAACAACAAACTTTATAAGTCCAACCAATGAAAAAATGACGGTTGTTTTTATACTGGACGATAACAACGCAGAAATTGACCGTTATTCATTTTATAATGAACAACGTGAAATAAACATTGCACCTGAACTAGAAGAAAGTATAGAAAGAATACCAGAATTGCTACAAAAGATTTACAATTCCGGGCTAAACAATGAAAACGTCGAGTTTATTACAGATAATATTGCAGTTGAGTAATAAGCTCCAGGAGGTATTTTTAATTCAATGGGTAAAATAATTACATTTAAAAGCGAAGCACGCTCCAAGATTCTTGCTGGTATGATTGAAGCCAAGAAAGCTGTTACCAGTACGCTTGGTCCGAAGGGTCATACTGTTGTATTGAACAACGGAACGAATCATCCTACCGTAACTAAAGACGGTGTTTCAGTCCTTGACTTTATTGACTTTACAGACCCTTACAAGAACATGGGTGTAAGCTTTGTAAAAGACGCAGTTCGTAAAGTTAACAATGAATGTGGCGACGGTTCTACAACAACTACACTTCTTTCTGTTGAACTTTGTGAAGCCGGTAATGAACTTATCGAACGTGATTTTGACGCAGTAGACGTAAAGCGTGGCTTCCAGAAAGCTGCGAAAGATGTCATAGCTGTTCTTGAAAAAAATAAGAAATCAATCGAATCTGAAGAAGACATCTTCAAGGTAGCTACTATTTCCGCTAACAACGACCCGGAAGTTGGTCAGACTATAACTGACGCTTTCCTAGGTGTAGGTGAGGATGGTGTTGTAGTTGCAGACGTTGCACATAACCGTAAAGGTGAAACAAGCATTACATTCTCTTCTGGTTTTGAAATCCCACGTGGCTACGTATCTTCTTGTAGCGTAAACTCAGACAATGATACAGTAAAGTATGTAAACCCACAATTTTTTGTTTACGGTAAAAAACTTGAAAATCTAAAAGACATCCAACCTATCTTTCAGATTGCCAAAGG
>Ga0326512_10000764_pt1 | contig 27119 bp, 34 predicted proteins | sample 1_2617_0518_D_FD_203652 | JGI IMG/M metagenome (GOLD analysis project Ga0326512, IMG submission 203652) | Bovine rumen microbial communities from UC Davis, California, United States - 1_2617_0518 | ecosystem: Host-associated > Mammals > Digestive system > Stomach > Rumen | place: USA...
CCGTCCTTTACAGCGCGGGCAATAAAACAAACCGGGGGGGTTTCGTCTCACCTAACAGTAAATGATATGTTCTAACAGGTTCTAACAGAAAAAATATTTTAGTGTTAGGCTGTGCATATTATAGAAAGAAAAACGTATATTTGACAGTCTAACACTTCTAACAGTAAAATAAACATAGGTGGCAGATATTTTTTGGTGGTTGGTTACGGACAGTTCGGGACCAAAAGGCCGCGGGTTCGAATCCCGCCACTTCGACATCACCCCGGAAGCGTTAATCTGTAAGGCTTCCGGGGTGTTTTCTTTTTGCCTGGATGTGTGGATAAAGCTTGGGAAATGGTGGAAAAACTGGGGGAAAAATCGGCGCGTGCACGTCTGGAACCGTTGCGCGGCAAGGGCTCCAGGCCGGGGGAAATGGGGGAAATTTTAATTGATTGATTTCCCTGGGAAATAAGAAACGCGCCCGGGAAGCCTTGAAAATAAAGGCTCTGGGCGCGGTGCTTAGTGTGTGTTTATCCTGGCTTTGACCTGGTCAGCTGCTGCCGGGGAAAAATTCGGATCAGCTGGCGGCCGGATCTGGATGGTGGGATGGATCAGCAGCGGGATCCGGATCAGCTGCAGGGGCAGCCGGTTCGACGGATCCGGTAGCCAGCAGGAGCCGGTCCATGGTGGCCGCGGCGTCCTGATCCCGGGCGGGCATGGCGTCCGCATAGGCGCGCAGCGTGACGGATGGGTCAGAGTGCCCCATCCGGACGGAGACGGACTGCAGATCTATGTGGTGCTGCAGGAGCATGCTGGCGTGAACGTGGCGCAGGCCGTGAAAGGTCAGGCCCTGGTATCCGTGGGCGTCGGCGAACTTCCTGAACCATTTGCTGGGGGTATCTTTGTTCACGCGGGCCCCGTGCCGACTGTGAACGATCCAATAGTCGCCCCGCCATTTTTCCGGCTCGTCCTGGGCCTCCATGACGTCGTCCCACATGGCGTCGTGCAGGATCCGGATCATGGAGGGCGGCAGCGTGATCACCCGGTCGCCGGCGTCGGTTTTTGTTTCGGCGATGAAGGCGCCGTCCGCCGGGGTGTACTTCAGGGCTCTGTCGACGGTGATGTTGCCGGCGTCCCAGTCTATGGCCGAATATTTGAGGGCGCCGACTTCTCCCAGGCGGAGGCTGCACAGCATGGCCAGCAGGACGGCCAGCTTCAGCGGGGTCTCCGCTTCGGTGATGATCAGCTGCAGCAGGGCGATCACTTCCGGCTCCGGAAGGGTCGCCTTTTTCTTTTTGCGCTTTTTAGGCCCCTGCACCCGGTCCGCGGGGTTGTATTCCAGGAGGCCGACGCGCACGGCTGCGGCCAGCATCGTTTTGATACAGCCGAAGTAGTTCTGGGCCGTTTTCGGGGACAGCGTCTGCGCGGCCCGGGCGTCGGTGATCAGCTGCTCTCCCTTCCGGCGGGGACGCTTCAGCTTTTCGTCCGGCAGGCGGGTGCTCTTCCTGGTCTCTCTCCGGAGATTGTACAGCCAGTCCGTCAGGCGGGCGGGCGTCAGATCCGTGAGCGGGAGATCCCCCAGCTGCGGGAGGATCCGGGAGGAGAGCAGGTATCTGTAGTTCGCGACGGTCACCGGGCTGGCGTCAAGGCTCAGATGTTTTGACAGCCAGGTCTCCGACCATTCGCGCAGGGTGGGGATATCCGACGGTCTGCCGGAGAGTCTGGCCTCCAGCTTCTGCAGTTCCCGCTGCGCTTCGCGTTCCTGGGCGTCCTCCGGAAGGTTCGGATCCATCCGCAGCGGGAACCGGACCCACTGCCACTCGCCGCCGACTTTGATCTGCGTGCCGATTCTCCAGGAATTTTTCCCTCTTTTTTCAACAGTTCCCAAAAGGCCGCACCTCGCTTTCTTCGTGCGTGATAAAAAGTGTATGTGGGTATACCTCTATTTTTACTGTTAAAGTGTTAGAATGGGGCTTTTATCATGGACAAAGCTAATAAAATCAACGGTTCCGAGCCGCACAGAAAACCGGAAAAAAGGTGTTAGAAAAGTGTTAGGACGGGGCCGTTTTTCTGTTAGGTGGGTTGATCATTATTTGAATCCGAGGTCTGGTTTGCCGGTGTATGGGGTAAAAATGACATCTCCGTTGCACTTGAAGAACCAGCCGTCCTCCAGAATCAGGTCGGCGGATTCCGGCGTTTTTTCGCCGAAGGCGCTGTAGCCCGGTGAGGCGATATCCTGCTGGACGAGACGAGCCCCTTGCGCCGGGCTCTTTTCGATCTCATTCAGACGATCAAAACAGGAAATATAAAAATAATCCTTTTTAGCTGCTACGCGGATGGACCAGTGTCCGGCAGGAATATCCTGACCAACAATCCAGATGCCTTCCGGGACGGTGACCTCCTGCCAGTCCTGGGATTGCCAGATGGCAAGGTTCAGCTGATCCCGGAGAGCGACGAGCTCATCAAAGGACATGCCGGAGAGGTCTACAGGATCTGCAGCGGCTGAAGAGTAGAACAGCAGCGCGGCAAGAAAGAGAGAGAACAGCTTTTTCATGGGGTCCTCCTATGCGGTGATTGTCGGTCAGCGGTTATTTCTGGCTGGGCCAGCGGGGCGAGCAGGATTCGCAGGGGCGGTATCCCATGCGGGCCGTCTCATCGGGGAGCCGGAAGGCGATGCGGTTCTCTGGGATGATCTTCGAGAGCTGCGGACAGCCGGCAGCGTGATATATTTTTGTTGATTTGTTGCCGATAAACTGTACCGGCAGGGCGAGATATGCGGCGCGGCGCTTTCGGCTGCGGCGAACCAGCAGGACGATGAAGAGGATCAGCACCGCGAGACCGATCAGCACCTCGACGAGGTGCTGCTTAATCCAGACTGCGGAGATGATGGTTGCGATAAAGGAAAGCAATCAGAGCAGCTCCTTTCTGTTTGTATAAATTGATGGTATAATTTCGCCAGCGGCCGAAAACAGCAGGGGCGCCTTGGCGGAAAGGACGGCAGGAAAATGACAAAGGAAGAGATCATGGACGCGATCCTTCGTCTGGATCGGGAGCAGCTTCTTGAGCTGTGGCGACTTCTCTACCAGCCTGAAGGCCGGACAGGAAGTCAGCGACCCGAGACAGGGCCGGATCCGGGAGAGACTGGATCCGGGAGATAATCCCGGAGCGGAGCTCGTCGTCAGTCATGGCGGCGGGCTCTTTTGTTTTTTGCGTATCGGAAAGCCCCATAAGATAGTCCAGAGAGACATCATAGAGCTGGCAGAGCTGGATGGCGGTCTGGATCTGCGGGGAGGTTTTCCCATGCTCCCATGCAAAGACGGACTGCTGGGTGACGTTCAGGCGGTTCCCGAGCTCGATCTGGGACAGGCCATGCTCCTCTCGAAGCTGTTTAAATCTATTCTGGGCCATTGTTTCACCGCCCTTTCAAAGGATATACCTATATTATACAGTTTGCAACTGTGAACGCAAACAGTTAAAACTTTAATTTTCTGGTTGACATGACAGTTATAAACTGTTATCATGGTACCCTGCGAAGGAGGTGACAAGCTGAAGTGATGAGAGAGTGGCTGGTGCAGGCACGAAACGCGAAGGGAATGAGCCAGGCGGACGTCGCGAAACAGTCTGGAATTGTGCAGCAGAGCTATCAGCTGATTGAGAAGGGGGTGAACCGGCCGCGAATTGAGACAGCGCGGCGGATCGGGACGGTGCTGGGGTTCCCGTGGACGCGGTTCTATGAGGACGAAGAAAGCGAGGAGGGTGGAGAAAATGATTTTTAAGAACAGGTGGCAGAGCGTGGTGCGGGAGATCCGGCTGGGGGAGCTGATGAAGCTGATCCCGGAGGAAGAGTTCGTGATGATTTTTGACTACGCGGCCGGGACGGATGGATGGCGGGAAGAAGACGCGCTGTTCGACGGGCAGGTGCTGGACTGGTGGAAAGAAAAGGCGACGACGACGGACATGCTGCGGATGCGGGTGCTGGGCTTCCAGGCCCGGGAGCTGGAGACCGTGGCCGGGCCGGTGATCATGATTGTGGCGGAGAACTGAGCGGCGGACAGCGGCCGGATGAGGCAAAAGCGACGACGTGGACGCTTTTGTCAGGGACACAAAAGTCCTTAGCAAATGGGACAGGAGGGGTATGAATGTACAGAGAGCTGATCAGTTACCTGGCTTTCAGCTACGGGTTTATCTGCAAGGGCCGGGGGAAGATGACAGAGGACGCCGTGAAGGGGATCGCGACCGGGGCGCACATAGTGACGGAGAACGCGCCGGCGGTCCTGGGCGGCGAGGATGAGAAGGAAGACGACCGGAAGGATCTGGCGCTGGCCCGGAAGATGGACGAGCAGATCGAGGAGGCTGCGGTCTTCCTGATGAGCCTGGAGATTGTGTGACAGGCACGGAGATACAAAGCGGGACAGAACTGGGCTGAATTAAAGGGCAGGCCAGAGAGCCGACATTCGGCCGGACAGGGACAGAAGGAAAGGAGGGCCGCGGGATGGATCTGAAGCAGATACTGGGTATGCTGGACCATGTGAGCGGTCCGAACGCGAGCGGTGAATACACAGCGCGGTGCCCGGCGCACCAGGACCGGACGGCCAGCCTGACAGTGACGGCAAAGCAGAGCCCGAAGGACGGGCGGGAACGGATCTACCTGTGCTGCCATGCCGGGTGCGGGAACGCTGCCATCATGGCGGCACTGGGGATCACGGCGAAGGACCTGATCGTGAACCCGGATCCGGCCCGGCCTGCTGCGAAAACGCAGCGCCGGGGCGGGTCTGCTGCGAAAGCGCAGCGGAGAGACGAGCCTACGGACGCGGACGCGCCGGCGGATGAAGTCGCGGTGGATCCGGAGACCGGGGAGATCATCCGCGGGCTGACGGTCTACACAGTGGGGACCGGAGCCGGGAGCGGAAGGACGGGTGCTGCAGCTGGTTCCGGAGCCGGAAACGGAAGGGCGAGCGCCGGTGGGAATGGATCCGGAAACGGGAACCAGAGCGCCGGGAAGGACGCGGAGAAGGAAGAGCTTCGGCCGGACTGGGAGCACCCGGACGCGGTGTACAGCTACACGGACGAGGAAGGGCGGGAGCTCTTCCAGGTTGTGCGGCTGCACTACCTGGACGGGAAGCCCGGGAAGACCTTCCGGCAGCGGATGAAGGCGACCGAGGAGATGAAGCGGGCCACCCCGGGGCTGAAGGTGAACCGGGCCGGATATGTGAACAGCGTGCCGGCGGAGATCCGGGACAACACGCTGTACCGGATGCCGCAGGTGGTCAAGGCGATCAGCGAGGGAAAGCCGGTCTTCGTGGTGGAAGGCGAGAAGGACGTGGAGACCCTGGAGCGCCTGGGGCATGCGGCGACCTGCAACCCCGGCGGGGCCGGGAAATGGCGGGACGGATACAGCCGGAGGCTGGCCGGGGCGGACGTGATTATCCTGCCGGACAGCGACGGAAGGGGCAACGGGTACACAGGCCAGAACCACGCCTACGACGTGGCGCTGAAGCTGCAGGGAATTGCGAAGCGGATCCGCCTGGTGGACCTGAAGGAAGCCTGCGCGGAGCTGCCGGAGAAGGGCGACATCAGCGACATGGTGGCGATCATGGGAGACACGGAGGCCATGGACGCGCTGGCCCGGCAGGTGGCCGCGACGCGGGACTTCGACCCGAACGCGGTGCCCTTCTGGCTGACGCCAATGGAGCAGGCGGTGCGGCTCTACAGCGCGGTGAAGGGGTACGGCGTCTCCGGCGGGGCTATCTGCCAGGAGAGCGGAAACGAGAGCAAGGCCCTGTGCGACTTTGTGGTGATCCCGCGGATGGAGCTGACGCGCGACGACGGGGTGAACACCAGCCTGAACTTTGTCCTGGACGGATGGAACCAGAAGGGCCGGAAGCTGGGGCGGGTGACGATCAAGGCCAGCGAGCTGGACAACATGAACTGGGTCACGGAGAAGTGGGGCTTCGACGCTTCGCTGGCGCCGGGAAGCACGACGAAGGGGAAGGTCGCCTGGGCCATTAAAAAGGTGGGCCAGATGACGGCGAAGCGGGTGACGGAATACAACCACACCGGCTGGCGGAAGATCGGCGGGAAGTGGTGCTACCTGTACCACGGCGGAGCCGTCGGGATGGAAGGCGTCACGGTGGACATGGGGGACGCGCTGAAGACCTACCGGCTGGATGGCGGCGGGGTGCCCGGGTTCGACAGGATCACCTTCCCGGAGGCAGCGAAAGTGAGCCTGCGGCTGAAGGACGTCATGAAGGAGGAGATCGGGATCGCGCTGCTGGGGACGGCCTATCTGGCCCCGCTGCGGGAGTTCCTGGGAGCCACGGACATCACGCCGGCCTTCGCGCTCTACCTGTACGGGGAGAGCGGGACGCATAAGACGACGGCGGCGGCGCTGGCCATGAGCCACTTCGGGAACTTCCATGCGAAGAACCCGCCGGCCAGCTTTAACGACACCGGGAACCAGATCAGAAAAAAGGCGTTTTTGATTAAAGACGCGCCGATCCTGGTGGATGACTATCACCCGGTGACCAGCGTGCAGGAGAAGCGGCAGATGGCCGCGACGGCGCAGACCCTGAGCCGGGCCTTCGGCGACGGCGTCGACCGCGGGCGGCTGAACGCGGACAGCACGATCAAGGCGAACACGCCGCCCCGGAGCGTGGCCATCATCACCGGGGAGGACCTGCCGGCGATCGGCGCCAGCGGTCTGGCCAGATACTTCATTCTCGACATTGACAAGGGGGACATCCCGGTGGGAGACGAGCTGACGGAGATGCAGGAGCTGGCCCGGGGCGGGTACCTGCAGAAGGCGATGCGGGGGTACATCCTCTGGCTGCTGAAGCAGGCGGACGGCATGCCGGAGCGGCTGCACGACATGTTCCTGAAGTTTCGGGAGGACATCCGGAGGGACAGCAGCGGACAGCACGACCGGGCGCCGGAGACGGTGGCCTGCATTCTGATCGGATACAGCCTGATGCTGAACTATATGCGGGACCTGGGGATTTTTGACAACGACACGGCGGGCCGGCTCCTGCTGGAGGCCCGGCGGAAGCTGATGGAGAGCAGCCGGAAGCAGGCCCGGGACATGGAGAGCGAGAAGCCGACGCGGATCTTCCTGGACACCCTGTCGGAGCTGCTGAGCAGCCGGCGGGTCGCGCTGAAGGATCTGACGCTGGGGCCGGACGTGAAGCAGACCTTCGGGCCTTCGGAGAAGATGATCGGATACATGGACAGCGAGTACTACTACCTGCTGCCGAACGTGAGCTTCGGCGAGGTGGCGAAGCTGTGCAGGGAACAGGGGCAGGAGTTCCCGGTCTCGCTGAAGGCGCTGTACAAGCACCTGCGGACGGACGGGATCCTGAAGGGCATATCCAAAGAGGAGAACCCGACCCGGCAGAAGTGGATCGATGGGAAGAACATCCGGCTGCTATGGATCCCGGCCAGCGAGATGCGGGGCGGACCGAAGCCCGGAGCGGAGCAGCAGATGATGGACGTCAGCGGCGAGGAGCTGCCGGAGGAGTGGAAATGAGGATCGCGAGGAGATGGCCCTGCCCGCACTGCGGGAAGCTGTACTACATCCAGAAAAACAGCCTGGATGAGCTGGACATCGTCGAGTGCTGCCAGATCGCCGGGTTCGCGCTGCGGCAGTGCCCGCGGTGCGGATGGGTGCAGCGGATCGAGCCGCGGGAGGACGAAGAGGTGAAGGCCATCCGGGAGCGGTACGGGAGGGTAAAACATGCCGGAGAAGCGGATCGGAACCTGTGATATCTGCGGCCGGCACAATGTGGAGCGGATACTGATCATTGGCGGGCTCCGCGATGGCCGGATCGACATCGCATGGGCCTGCGGCAAATGCCGGGCGGCTCTGAGCAAGATCCGGGAAGAGATGGCAAACCACGGGGAAAGCGAAAGCCAGGAGCGGACCCAGAGGAAATAAAGGACAAAGGACAGGAGGAAGAGACCATGACGATGCTGGCAAACAGGACGGAAGGCCGGGCGCTGAGCCTGGCGGACTACGAGGCGCGGATCCATCTTTACAAGGAACAGATCGGGACCGGGTATATCGGGATCGGGCGGACGCTGAACGAGGCAAAGACGGCCGGAGTGGTGCCCCACGGGCAGTGGGAAGCCTGGGTGACGCGGACGACGGGGCTGACGCCCAGGCAGGCGCAGCGCTGCATGCAGGCGGCCACGGAGATCCGGGACGGCAGTGCCCTGGCGCAGCTGGAGATGAGCAAGGCCTTGATGCTGCTGGGCAGCGGGCTGGACGCGGATGCTCAGGAAGCGATCGCGGGGAAGGCCGCGGAGGAGGGCGCCACCGTGAAGGCGCTTCGGGAGGAAATCCGGCAGGCGAAGGCCGCCCAGGAAGCGGCGGACGCGGAGAACGCGGAGAGCATCCGGGCGCTGAAGCTGAAGCTGGTCCAGGAGACCGGGGCCAGCACGGAGATCCGGGAGGCGCTGAAGAAGGCGGAGCGCGATCAGGAGACCCTGAAGGAACAGCTGAAGGCGACGATCGACGCCTATCAGAAGCGGATGGATGAGGTCTCCGGGGACGCCTACCGGCGGGGCCTGCAGGATCAGGCAGCCGGGATGGAACGGGACATCCGGAAGGAGTTCCAGGGGAAGATCGACTTCCTGAACAGCAAGGCAGCGCAGGCTGAAGATCGGGTCCGGGATCTGAAGGCGGAGCTGGAGGCCAGCCGTAAGGACGGGAGCCAGCAGTGGGACAAGGGCTACCAGGCCGCAAAAAAGGAGATCGATCAGCTGAGCGGGGAGTACGCGGACCTGCAGGAGAGACTGGAGAGCGCCAGGAAGGAAGCGGACGGGCTGAGGCGGAACCAGGGCGACCTGCTGGCGGCTGCGGAAGAGGCGGAGAAGCGGGCGGCCGATGCGGAGGCGGAGCTGGAGGCTCTGAAGGCAGCCGGGCCGGAGGGTAAAGAGCCGGCCTGGAAGATCATCAAGCTGGCGGCGGATCGTTTCCTGACGGAGTGCGAGATGCTGCCGATCCTGGACGCGCCCGGGGTGCTCCGGGGAGAAAAACAGATCGAGCCGGCGCTGGATCACCTGGAGACGTGGTTGAAGGTGATGCGGGAGACCCTGGCCGGGGTGGTCCGGAGCGAGGGGGCGGTCCTGTGAACGGCGGAACAGTATGCGGAACATGCAGGTTTTACGATCCGGAGCGGAAGATCTGCACCCGGGACGGAAGCGGATACAGCGGGCATCTCCGGGAGAGCTGGGATCCGGCCTGCAGGGGATACTGCGGGGCAGCGATGGCGCGGGCAGAGGACCTGCAGGCACAGATGGTCCCGGTGGATCCAAAGAGCGCCAGCGCGCTGGCGACGAGCGTCCAGCAGCTGGGGGCCTACATCGGCCAGCTGGGGGCGATCATCGGGGCCATGCAGCGGCGGATGGATGAGATGGAACGGCAGCAGGCGGCGGTCACGATCCGGCACGAGGACGTGAAGCGGCTGCTTGGGCTGATCCGGATGCGGGCGGAGCAGATCTGCGGGAAGTATGAGCTGACGGACAAGGACAGCCCGCGGATCTTCCGGGCTGCGATCAAGAAGGACCTGCTGCGGCGCTGCGGGGTGAAGGATCTGCACGACATGCCGGCGGCGATGTTGGCCGGCGCGGAGAGCATGGTGAACAGCTGGACCAGCGTCCGGCTGGTGATGGAGAGGAGGAACGGGAAATGAGCCAGCAACTGGCGGAATATCTGCGGATCATCGGGCTGACGGAGTGCCTGCTGGGCGTGATGCTGGTGGCGCTGATCTATCTGGCGCAGAAGATCTGGAAGCGCATCGATGGCATGAGCCTGATGATGCTGACGATCGTGCCGGAGGACAAGGTGAAGGCCAGGCTTGCGGAACTGGCCCGGCAGGTGGAAGAAGCCGTCGGGAAGCGGAAAGAAGGCGGGACGGAATGACGGATCTGGAAAAGCTGAAGCAGTTTGACGAGGAGATGCGGAAGCGGTTCGGGGCGCGGTGGGCTGTGCCCGCTCCCGTGTCTCCGGAGGATCGCGGGGAGGCGCTGCCGGAGATCCGGCCAGAGCGGCGCGGGCAGCTGATGCGGGAGACAGCCAGGGGCGCCCGGCAGGATCTGGAAAAGGACAGCGGGAATCCCTGGGACGGGATGACGAACGCGGAGCGGATTGAAGCCCAGCAGATCCGGAAGGATACGCGGGACTTTATGCGTACCCACGGGATGAAGAGCGCGGGATATCACGAGCCGGTGCGGACGAAGCCGAACCGGCGGGAGAACGAGTTCATGCTGAACTTCATGATCCTCAGGAATGCGCTGGTGGCCATGGGGCCGGATATCCGGGAGCGGGCCCGGCGGGCCGGGAAGACGACCTGGCGGGACATCCGGCTGATGACCCGGCTGTGCTGCAAGGTGCAGGGCGAGCTGCTGGAGACCATGCCGGTGCAGAAGGATGATTATTATAGGACCTACGCGGAGCACGGGCACTACGAGCTGATGCTGAACGGGCCGATCCGGAACAAGCGGATGGTGCTGATCAGCGACAAGTACCTGGGGGCGCTATGCGAGGCGGCGATGGAGAACGACTGCTGCATGTGCATGCTGGAGGGCAGCGAGATCGCCGGCTGTCAGCTGCGGCAGGCGCTGCTGGAGGTGGCGCCGCCGAAGGAAGTCATGGACGGGAAATGGATCCGGTGCGAATACCGGGAAGCTGCGGGGCAGCTGATCCGCGGGCAGGAGGTGACGGTGTGACAAGGATTTACTGCGACAGGTGCCGGGAGCTGTACGACGAGATCATGGAACTCGAATAAGGGAGGACGGAAGAATGAACCACTACATCATCATCGGGAACCTGGTGCGGGATCCGGAGACGGGGACGACGGAAGGCGGGATCAACTGGTGCCGGTTTACGGTGGCGGCGAGAAAGAAGCGGCCGAAGGAAGGGCAGCCGGACGCTGAGTTTGTGCGGGTGACGGCCTGGCGGGGGCTGGGGGACACGTGCGCGAGGTACCTGACGAAGGGCCGGAAGGTGTGCGTGATCGGCGAGCCGAAGGCCCACGCCTGGATCGGGAAGGACGGGAACGTCAGGGGCGAGGTGGAGATGAACGCGGACGAGGTGGAGTTCCTCTCCAGCGGGCAGGGCGGACAGGACGCGCCGACGGATGAGGACGCGCCGCCGGAGCGGGGCGGAGCGCCGGCGGCCGAGGTGGATCCCCAGAGCGGGATGACGAAGGTGGAGGATCCGGATGAGCTGCCGTTCTGAGGAGGACACGATGGAAGAGGTGCAGAACTGCCGGAACTGCGGGGCGCCGCTGGATGAGAACGGGGACTGCGAATACTGCGGGACACGTCGGGAGCGTCGGTGCCGCAGCAGGATCGAGGTCACGGCAAGATCAATCCGGTTATACGCTGACGACGTGCTGGTGCATGAAGAGACAACTACAATGGATAAAATGAGGCAGTAACGAAGGAACGGGGAGGCCTGAAGATGAAAGCAATCACGATCTTGAAACGGTGCCGGGCTGCCAGGGGCGACATTGACCGGCTGCAGCAGCGGATCGATCAGTGGCGGGACGTGCTGACCAGCCTGAGCGCGCCGCAGGCCGACCCGAACGGCGGAAGCCGCGGAAGCGGCGACAAGGACAAGACCGGCCGGATCTACGCGGAGATCGACGCGCTGGAGCGGGAGAAGGCGGCCAGGCAGGATCGTGCCGAGGCGGAACGGGTGGCCACCCGGGCGCTGATGGACATGGTGCCGGATCTGGAGGGGAAAATCCTTTTCGACTACTACGCGAGGGGATGGGACACCCCGAAGATCGCGAAAGCGGAGAAGTACACGGCCGGGTACGTGCGGAAGACGAAACGGGCCGCGGAGCAGCTGCTGGAGATGCTGGATCCGGACAGGGTGGACGAAACGCTGCCGGCCTGGTACCTGAGGGAAAAAGGAGGAACAGGAAAATGAGAGAGGGAACGATGAGGAAGCCCGCGGCCGGGAGGAACCTGGAGGAGGAGCGGCGGCAGGGGCCGGACTGCTGCACCTGCGCGGAGCGGAAGACCTGCGACAAGTACCAGGAGGGGAGCTTCTGCACCCGGTGGCACAGCCACGATCCGGAGAAGCAGGGGATCGACCCGAACGAGGCATGGATGCGCGGGGATCCGGCGGAGTTTTAAGCCGGGAGAAAGTGGAGCCGGGGACAGGGCTCCGCTTTTTTTGTTTTTGGCGGATAATACGCTTTTCTTGGAAAAAGGGGCACTTTTCAGGGCTGGCAATACGTTTTTATCGGGGAACGATACGCTTTTTCGTGGAAATGATACGTCTCTGCGGCAGGCAGCGTTTTTGGCGGACAAATAATAGGAAGGAGTATACACCAAGGAACGCGGATGGAACACGAGGGAACGTGTTCCCACGTGTGGGAACGTGTGGGAACGTGTTCCCACGTGTAGGGTACATGTTCCCTACATGTTCCCTACATGTTCCCCCCTTGAAGGAACGCGGCTCCTGTGTTAAAGTGCATGCTGTCAAAGTGAGGCGAACGGGGACGGATCGCCGGCAGGGATGGAACATACCCCTCCACCCTGACCGAGCGGCCGCCTCGGGCGCCTTTTCCTTTTGGCCCGGCGGCCAGACCTGTCCCCTGGCCCGCCGGCACTCTCCGGGGAGCGGGGGCGCGATCGGCAGAACAATCTGAATCTCCTTTGTTCACACAATTTCATAACGTACACCTCTGTCGGGGCATGGCTGCACGTTGTCCAGCATGACCCGGAAGACCCCTGCCACGATCCGGAAGAAGAGGACACGCGGGCCGGCCAGCGCGGGAGAAGACACAGCCCTCCCGCGTCGGCCAGGGCGCGAAAAGATCGAACGTTCGGAAAAAGGGGACGGGGACAGGATGAAGGACTACAAGGAAAGCGACCCCTTCTATCACTCGAAGGAGTGGAAGCGGATCCGGATGGACGCGCTGATGCGGGACGGCGGGATGTGCCAGGACTGCATGGACAAATTCCGGGCGGGGCTGATCCGGAAGCCGCGGCGGGCGGTCATGGTGCACCACATCATCCCGCGGAGCGAGCGGCCGGATCTGGAGCTCGTGATGGACAACCTGCGGAGCCTGTGCGCGAGATGCCACGAGGAGCACCATCCGGAGAAGAGGAGCAAGCCGAAGAGAAAGACGGAGGCCGGAAGGACCGGCCACAGGATGCGGGTGATCAAGGTGTGAGCCTTGATCTTTTTTCTACCCGCGGGCGAAAAGCGACGACGCGGACGCTTTTGGGCCGAAAGAATCAGGAGGGACAGGGACAGGATGAACAGCGGACTGAAGAAGGAACACTGGCAGCGGATCACGGACGCGGACGCCCGGCGGATGTACGGGCGGCTGTGCGACGCGTGCGAGCGGCGGCCCGGCGGGATCACGGACGCGGACCAGATGATCGTGGCGGACATCGCCTACGCGGAGCAGGTGAAGGCGATGCTGCAGAAGGACATCGCGGAGCGCGGGATCGGGAAAGAGGTCCGGAACGGGAGGCAGACCTACTGGCAGGACAATAAGAGCATGGCGCAGCTGCGCGGGTTCTGCGAGACCCAGCGGAAGCTGCTGAACGAGCTGCGCCTGACGCCGAGCGGACGGAAGGCGGCCTCCGTCGAGATCGACGACGACTTTGACAGCTTCCCCGACTAATGCCCCGCGGGCTGACGGAATGGGGGCGTCCGGGGGCCTGACGGCCCGCGGGCGGACGAATACCCGGCGAAATGCTGGAAGCGCTGAGAGGGGCCAAAAACGGCCGCAAAACGCAAAGGCCCCGGAGATGAACAGCACCGCGGTGGCGCGGGCCATCGGATACGCGAAGGACGTGACGGCCGGGCGGATCCGGATGGGCGTGAAGGTGACGCAGGCCTGCCAGCGATTCCTGGACGACCTGGCGCGCGCCGGACAGGATCCGGAGCGCCCGGAGATGCGGGACGGGAGCTGGCCCTGGATCTTTGACGCGCACAAGGCCGCCCGGCCGGTGGACTTCATCGAGAGGTTCCTGAAGCCGACGAAGGGCGATTATGACCGGATGGAGCTCATGGGGTGGCAGTGCTTCATCGAATGCAACCTTTACGGATGGGTCGACCGGGAGACGGGGCTGCGGAGATTCCGGGAGGGCCTGATCATCGTCGGATCCGGCAACGGGAAGAGCACCATGGTGGCCGGGAACGCAACCTTCGCCGCCTGCAAGGACGGGGAGCGGGGCGCGGACGTCTATCTGCTGGCCAACAGCAAGGACCAGGCCGGCATCGTGTTCGAGGAGTGCAAGGGGCAGATTGACAACAGCCCGGCGCTGGCCAGCCGGTTCCGGACGCTGCGGGACGGCGTCTACTATGACAAGATGAACGCCCGGATCCGGCACCGGAGCAGTGATTCGAAGCGCCTGGACGGCCTGAACCCACACCTGGCGATCTTTGATGAAATCCACGAATATCGGGATTTCAAACTGATCAACATCATCGCCAGGAAGACCATCAAGCGGACGCAGCCGCTGATCCTTTACATCACGACCATGGGCAACGTCATCGACGGGCCCCTGGCTTTCTACTACGATCAATTCACGGACGCGATGAACGGAACCCTGAAGGCGGACGTGGCGGACCGGATGTTCGCCTACATCGCGGAGCTGGACGCCACCGACGACGTCGAGGACACCCGGAACTGGATCAAGGCGAACCCCGGCCTGGGCTACACGCTGCACCTGGAAGAGCTGAAGGAGAAGTGGGAGCGGAACAAGCTGATCCCCAGCGAGCGGGCGGACTTCATCTGCAAGCAGCTGAACATTATGGTCAACTCAGACGACATGGCCTTCGTGCAGCCGGAGGTGATCCGGAGGAACCGGGAGACCATTGATCCGGAGAGCCTGCTGGGGCGCAGATGCTACGGGGGGTTCGACCTTTCAAACCGGGAGGACTTCACGGCGGCCGCCCTGGAGTTCCCGCTGGACGACGGGCGGAGCTTTGTGATGCTGCACAGCTGGGTGCCGAAGCGGAAGGTCGAGCTGGACCAGGAGAAGATCGACTACTACGGCCTGGCGATGAAGGGCTATCTGACCATCGTGGACGGGGAGTACATCCAGCAGGAGGACGTGTACGAATGGTTCGCGCGGAAGAGCTGGGAGTATGAGATCGTCTGCATCGGATACGACCCGGCGAACGCGACCCGGCTGCGGCAGATGCTGGAGGTCGGGGGAAGGATCGACGGGAAGAGCGTGCAGGCGTTTGACTGCCAAGTGGTGCGCCAGGGGCCGATCACCCTGAACGACCCCATGAAGGACATCAAGGAGATGCTGCTGGGCGGGCAGGTGGTCAGCAACGGGGACCCGATGCTGCAGTGGTATACGGACAACGTCCGGATATCCGGCGAGCGGCGGCACCTGGACAAGGAAAACTGGATGCCGATGAAGCGGAACAAGTTCCGCAAGATAGACGGCTTCATGGCCTGGCTGGACGCGCACTGCGTGCGGATGCAGAAGCAGCCGGCCGGGACGGACTACATCGCGCCGGCCATCCGCGTGGTGGAGCTTGGAAAATGGAGACGATGAGGAAGCGCGCTTGAGGCGCGCGGGCCTGCAGCATCCCGAGGGGTGCGGCGGGCTTTTTATATGGAGGTGAGAGGATGAGAAACCCCTTCAGGCGAGCCAAAGCGCAGGCACGGGACAAGCCTGCCGTGCGGACCTCGCGGAACCTGCGGATGCTGAACCGGCCGCGGGCGGATATGACGATCCAGGGAAACGAGGCGATCTATGCCGCGGTCTCGAGGATCAGCAACACCATCGCGTGCATGCCGATCCACTACTACAAGGGATATGAGATCCAGCGGGACCACCCGATGGAGCGGCTGATCAGCCTGGAGCCCCACCCGAACTTCACGGCTTTTGGATGGCGGCAGACCATGGAGGTTATGCGGAACACGGAGGGCAACGCCTACGCGCTGAAGATCCTGGACAACTTCGGCCAGACCGTGCGGCTGGACATTCTGAACCCCCTGAAGGTGACGCCCCAGATCGACCCGGAGGACGGGAGCATCTGGTACGCCGTCACGATGGACGACGGGAAGCAGGCGCTGGCGCCGGGCTTTTTGGTGATCAATCTGCGGCACATGAGCGCCAACGGGATCAAGGGCATCCGGCCCATCGACGTGCTGCGTAAGTCTTTGGACTACGACACCCAGGTGAAGGCCATGAGCCTGGACCAGCTGGACGGCGTCAACCACGGCGTGGCGCTGACCATCCCCTCCGTGGGCCTGAGCCAGGAGCAGAAGGACGAGGCCGTGGAGCGGTTCCTGGAGACCTACGAGAAGAGCGGCCGGTCCGTCGTCATCCTGGAAGGCGGAATGACCGCTACCAACTTTTCCAGCAGCCCGGTGGATGCCCAGCTGCTGGACGTGGAGCGGATCACGAGGAACCGGGTGGCCACGGTGTACAACCTGCCCCCGCACCTGCTGGGCGACTACACGGACACCAGCTTCGGCACGGCTGAGCAGCAGATGATGGAATACCTGCAGCTGACGATCACGCCGATCGTCGAGCAGTGGGAGGAGGAGCTGAACCGGAAGCTGATCACGCCGGAGGACTATGCGGCGGGCTACCGTTTCCGCTTTGACGTCAACACGCTGACCCGGACGGACGTCAAGACCACCGCCGAACGGAACCAGATGGCCATCCGCGGCGGATGGCGCAAGCCGAACGAGGTGCGGGCAGAGCTGGGGCTGCCGCCGGATCCGGTGGGCGACCTGCTGATGAGCAGCCGGGACCTGATCCCGCTGCGGATCGCGGTGGAGCATCCGGAGCAGCTGCTGGGCAGCCAGGCGGCGCCTGCGCCTGCCGATGATTCTGCGGGAAAGGAGGATAACCTGAATTGAGATTCTGGAACATGATCCCGGACGCGGAAGCACCCGGGGACGGCGTGCTGGACATCGAGGGGCCGATTGCTGAGGAGCAGTGGTTCGGAGACGAGACGAGCTCCAAAGAATTCAAAAAAGCGCTGGCTGGGCTGAAGAACGTGACCGTGCACATCAACAGCCCCGGCGGGGACGTCATGGCGGGCGCGGAGATCTACAGCGCCCTGATGGAGCACCGGCTGAACGGCAAGGGGAAGGTGACAGTCATCATCACCGCCCTGGCAGCGAGCGCGGCCAGCGTCGTGGCCATGGCCGGGGACGAGATCCTGATCAGCCCGGTGGCCTACATGATGATCCACAACCCGTGGACCGTGACCGCCGGGGACGCGAAGGAAATGCGGAAGGCGGCAAAGACCCTCGACGAGATCGCCGAAGGGCTGATCACCGCCTACCAGCGGAAGACCGGAAAGACCCGGGACCAGCTGAAGAAAATGCTGGAGAACGAGACCTGGATGAGCGCGCAGACCTGCGTGGAAGAGGGCTTCGCGGACGGCATCTACGGCGGGGAAATTTCGGCGGCGGCCTTCCTGCCTGCGCACACGATGACCCGGCAGACGCCTGCAGCCATCGCGGAGATGTGCGCGCGGTGGGAGAAGGCCCACGCGGAAGCGGACCCGGAGGAAGAGCCGGAGGAAGAGCCGGAAGAGCCGGGGACGGAACCGGAAGATCCGGAAGAGGATCCGGAGAAGGAAGACCGGACCGGGAAGCCGGCGAAGAAGGCCGCGGATCCGGAGAAGGACCCGGACGAAGACCCGGACGAAGAGCCTGGATCGGACCCGGAAGAGGATCCTGACGGGGAGCCCGGCGCGGATCCGGAGGAAGAGCCCGGCGCGGATCCGGAAGACCCGGAAGAGAAGCCGGAGGAAGAGCCGGACGAGGAAAAGGAGAAGGAAAACCTGAAGCGGGCGGAGATCGCCCGGCGGATGGAGATCCTGAGCCGGACCGAATGGTGACCGGAACGGCGGACAAAAAGGAGGACACGATGAAGCTGCAGGAGATCATGAACCAGATCACCGCCCTGGGGGCGCAGATCCGGGCGAAGAGCGCCGCGCTGGCGAAGGACGCCCTGGATACCACGATCCCCCTGGCGGAGATCGAGAAGCAGCAGGCCGACATCGCGGACATGCAGAAGCGCATGGACGCGCTGCAGGACAGCTACAACAGCGAGAAGGCCGGCACGGAAGGCCGGCTGAATCCCATCAACCCCGAGGAGAAAAAGGAGGAGAAGAAAACCATGAACGAGATCCGGAAGAGCAACGAGTATGCGCGCGCTTTTGCCTACGCCATGAAGCACGGCCTGAACGCCAGGAACGGCATGGGCAACGAGAAGGTGAAGATCCTGTATGACGCGCTGACGGAGGAGGGCGGCAGCCCCGCCGGCACCGACGGCGGGTTCCTGGTTCCCGTGGATATGGACAACCAGATCCGGGAGCTGAAGCGGCAGCTGAACCCCCTGAGCGCGCTGTTCAACGTGGAGACCGTGAACAGCTTCACCGGCTGGCGCGTGATCGACACCGCGCCCACCGCCGGCATGACGCTGGTGAACGAGATGGGCACCATCCCCACCGACGACCAGCCCGCCTTCGTGAAGGTTCCCTTCACGCTGGACAAGTACGCGCTGCGGCTGCCCGTTTCCAACGAGCTGCTGAGCGACGAGGTGGCGGGCCTGATGGCCTACCTGAGCCGCTGGTTCGCCCGGAAGCAGGTGCTGACCGAGAACGCGCTGCTGATCGCGGCCCTGAAGACCCTGACCGCCGCCAGCATCGTGCCCAGCGGCACCGGCAAAACCGCCATCGACGGCTTCAAGACCGCTCTGAACAAGACCCTGGATCCGGCGATCAGCCTCTCCAGCGTCATCATCTGCAGCCAGAGCGCCTTCGACGCGATCGATCAGATCGTGGACGATCAGGGCCGCGGCCTGCTGCAGCCCAACCCGGCGAATGCCACGGAGCTGCGCATCCTGGGCCGGCCCGTGCATGTGGTTTCCGACGCCTTCCTGCCCAACGGCACCGGCACCGGAACCCCCGCGGAGATCTTCATCGGCGACGGCCGCGAGTTCGCGACCCTCTTCCAGAAGGACGGCTTCGAGATTGCCTCGACCGACATCGGCGGCAATGCCTGGGCGACCGATTCCACCGAGATCCGCGGCATCAGCCGGATGTGCGTGAGCAAGTTCGACGCCGCGGCCATGGTGCGCCGGAGCATCGCGCTGTGAGATAACACCCCTTCTGCATCAATAAAGGCCTGAGGACTGCGCCGGACCGGAAGCGGACCGGGCCGGCTTCCAAGGGCCTCCGGGGGCGCGTTGGCGCGCGCCCCCGGCTGACCAGGAAGAGAGGAGCGGCAGATGAGAAGCAGAGGAATGATCGAGGGGCTCATCCAAAAGACGGAGGAGCTCGCGGAGAAGGTCGAGATGCTGCAGCAGAACGTCGAGATGCTGGAGAGCGACATCCGGACGATGAAGACTGAGGCGGCCGGGAAGGCCGGCCAGCCGGAGGACGGGGAGAAGCGCCAGGCAGCGAAGACAGCGGCGAAGAGAACCGCGCGAAAATGACGAAATGGGGGATGACCATGGCCGACAGCAGCATCATGGAGATGGTGCGGAGATTTGCGGGCGCGGATCCGGAGGCGGAAGACCCCGCCCTGGAGATGTGTTACGAGGCGGCCGTGGCGTGGTACGAGGCGGCCGGGGTTGAGCAGGATCCGGAGAACAAGCTGTGGCTTTTCTGGGTGTGCAACCTGGCGGCCTGGATGTATGACAACCGCGGGAACGCGGACGCAAACGCCGCGGTGCCCATTTACATTGTGACAAGCGTGCACATGCTGCGCAAAAGACGGGGGGATGGCTGAGATGGCGAAGATCAAGGCCGGAGACCTGCGGCAGATGATCACGCTGATGCGCCCCGTGAGCCAGATCGGCGCGAGAGGCCGGAGAGAGACGGAGTGGGACGAGATCCAGGACGTGCCGGCAGCGAAGAGCGACGTCAGCGGGCGGGAGTTTTTTGAGGCTCACGCCTACAACGCGGAGGACATCGTCACCTTCACGATCCGGACGCGGGACATCGACACCCGGTGGCGGGTGCGCCACCACGGGACCGTGTACAACATCCTGGAGGTCAACCATCTGGGATACATGGAGGACTTCCTGCGGCTCAAATGCCGGGCCGCGGCCGGAGGGGGGAGCTGATCATGGATAAGATCGATGTTATCATCGAGCAGCTGAACCTGGCCATGGACGGGCGGATCGAGTTTGACCGGGATGCGGTGGACGCGGACCGGCCCGAGGAATGGGGCGCGGTCGAGCTCCGGCGGGACGCGGAGATCCAGTGGGCCGACGGGAAGCCCATCGATACCCAGTATCTGGCGAACATCTACCTGAGCATCGAGGACCGGGAAAGCGACCTGCTGGGGAGGGTGAACGAGGCGCTGGAGGCGTGCGACGAGCTCTTCCCGATCACATGGCAGATGGCTGACCGGGTCTGGCTGCCGGACATCGAGCGCGCCCTGTGGGCGTGGACCGTCCGGATCTGGGGCCCGATGGAATGGACCGACGGGACGGCAGCGGACACCGGAACGGAAGCGGACGCCGGAACGGACGGAACCGGGACGGAAGCGGACGCCGGGACGAACGGAACCGGGACGGCAGCGGACGCCGGAACGGACGAGACCGGGGACGGAGGCGGTGCCTGATGGCCAGCCTGATCATTGACGTGGACGGCTTCGGGGACCAGCTGGAGAAGCTGGCGGACGGCATGCGCCGGCGGACGGCGAAAAGGATGCTCACGGCCGGGGCCGAGGTGCTGACGGAAGCCGACCGGGCGGAGATCATCCGGGGGCGGCACGTGCGGACCGGCGAGATGCTGGAGAGCGTCCGGATGACGGAGATCCGGGAAGGGCTGGACGGCGCCTACACCTACGTGTACGCCCAGGGCGAGGACTCGAGGGGCGTGCGGAACGAGATGAAGAACCAGATCATAAACCAGGGATACTGGCGGAAAAAGGGCCGGCGAAAGGTCAAAAAGGACGCCTACGTGGCCCGGGTGCAGAGAGACGCGGAAGAGAAGGTCCGGCAGGCCATGGAGGCCGCCTACGAGGCGGAGACCGCGGCCGGCGGGCTGACATGACGCGGAAAAGAGGAGGAAAAAAGCATGGTTATCAAAGTTCGGGGGCTGACCTGGGCCAAATACGCCAGCGGCGGAGACGGCGCTGCGGTGGTCTACACCGGCGGGAAGCTCGACAGGGACAAGATCGTCCGGGTGGACCAGAGCGAGGAGCGCAGCGACGTCAGCTTCAACGCAGACGACCACCGGATCGACCGGGACAACAGCATCAACGGCGCGAGCGTTTCCATCGAGCTGGCGAAGCTGACCGACGACATGAAGAAGGACGCGCTGGGCTACGTCGCCGGGTCGGACTCGGAGCTGCAGGTCACGGATGCCGCGGCGCCCTTTGTCGGGGTGGGCTTCATTCACGGCGAGATGTACTGCGGGGTCGCCTCGTACAAGGCCTACTGGTACTACAAAGTCCAGTTCAGCCGCGGCCAGCGCAGCTTCAACACCAAGGGCGACACCACCGCCTACCAGACCGAGAGCCTGGAGGGCGAGGCCATGGGCGTGCAGCTGGCCGAGAACGGGCCGACCGTCTTCTTCGCCGAAAGCGGCGACCTGGCGACGGAAGCCGCGGCCAGGACCTGGCTGAACGCCAAGGCGGGCGTGCAGGCCTGATAAAGCAGCCGGGCGGGGCGAACCCGTCCGGCGCTTTTTTTGATCAGACGGACGGGATTTTCAGATCGGACAAGGAAGCGCACGCGCACCGCGGCCCGACGCCGGGCTCGCGCACCGCGCGCGGAATGGACAGGAATGGGCCGAAACCCGGGCGGATTTCGCTCAGGATCGCGCGGACGGATCCGGACGGACAAACAGACGCGCGGACGCGAGGACGCGCCGCAGGGGCCAAAAACGGCCGGAAAAACGGCACGCGGAAAAAGCGGCCGGAAAAGCGGCAGCGCGGACGCTGCTGAGACGGAAAAGGGACAGGAGGATAAAAGCATGGTTCGGGATGTTGTGTACAGATACCGGGGGAAAGAATACCGGCTGATGTTCAACCTTTACGCGGTCGAGGAGATCGAGGACCTTTACGGCGGAGTGCGCCAGGCCATGCAGGAGCTGCAGGGCGGGAAGCAGTTCACCGCGCTGCGGAACCTCTTCCGGATCCTGGCGAACGCGGCGCTGATCGCGGACGACCAGGAGCCGACGATCACGGGGAAAGAGATCCTGAAGGCGGATCTCCGGGAGATGACGGAGCTATCCGACGCGGTGCGGCTCTGCTTCCTGCTGGGGCGGAAGACGGAGACGGAGGCCGGGGAGGCCGGCAGCGACGAGCGGCGGGAGCTCTACGACGACGAGGAAGACGAAAAAAACGGATGAACCGGCGGGAGGCGCGGGCCGTGGAGTACTACGGGCACGCGCTGATCGCCGGGATCCCGAGAGATACAGCGCGGAAGATGACGCCCGGATGGATCAGCGACATGTTCAATGTGCGGGCGAAATACGACGCGAAGCTGGCGATGGGCGGGCTGAGACTGTGACGGGCTGAAGGCCCGGCCGGCTGCCCGCCGGCGCTGCCTTTTGGCAGCGGACCGGGGAAAAAAAACGGACGGATCCGCCGGCGCTGCCTTTTGGCAGCGGACCGGGGAGCGAGCGGACGGATCCGCCGGCGCTGCCTTTTGGCAGCGGACCAACCGGGGCCGGCGGGGAATGACGGAAAAGACGGGCCCGGGGCTGCGCTGCCTTTTGGCAGCGGGCCGGGGAGCGAGCGGACGGATCCGCCGGCGCTGCCTTTTGGCAGCGGACGCGGGACAGGATGAACGGAGGGGAAGAAGGACATGCCGAAGGATATCAAGCAGCGGATCGTGTTGGACGGCGAGAAGCAGTACAGCCAGGCGCTGAAGGACGCGCAGCGGAACCTGCGGACCCTCCGGAGCGAGCTGAAGGCGGAGAGCGCGGAGCTGGGGAAGAACGCCAGCGAGCAGGACAAGAACCGGGTTAAGACCGAGAACCTGAAGAAGCAGATCGCGGAGCAGGAGAAGATCGTCCAGACGCTGCAGGCGGCCCTGGCGGAAGTGCGCGAGAAATACGCTGACAACGCCGACGAGGTCGCGAAGTGGGAGATCAAGGTCAACAATGCCAGAGCCGCCCTGGCGAACATGCAGAACCAGCTCCAGGGTACGAACAGCGCCGTGGCCCAGAGCGGGGACGCGATGAAGCAGGCGGCCGGCGCGGCGGAAGCCGGCGTCACCGCGACGAAGAGCTTCGCGGACTCCATCGGGAACCTGGCCAGCGTCGGGGACAGCGTCAGCGGCGCCATCGAGGGGATCTTCGGGAAGATGCTGGACAGCGTGCGCGGGGCCATCGGCGAGCTGTGGGGCGAGATCACGGAGCTGGCCAGCCGGTCGAACGACTGGGAGGACCTGGCGGCGACCTGGGGCACGACGACCGAGAACATCCAGGCGTGGTATCACGCGGTGCGGGCCAACCACAACGACTTTGCCAAAATGAACCAGGCGGTGGCGCGGATCGCGGTGGCGGATCCGAAGAAGCTGGCGGAATACGCGATGGTCAGCGCGGAGAACTACACCGACCAGTGGCAGCTGGCCGCGGCGGTCATGGACAGCCTGGCGGGCATGGAACACAACCAGCGGCTGGCGGCTACGGCGGAGATCTTCGGCGACCGGAGGGTCGAGGGGATCAGCGACCTGCTGAACGACTGGGAAGCCATCCGGGGAGCCTGGAGGGATTTCAACCCCGAAGAGGGCGGCATCGGCATGACCGAGGAGCAGATGTCCACGATGAGCGAGCTGGCCACGAAGGTGGACCACATCGCGGAAACCTGGGACGCCTTCAAAGACAGCTTCATGGCCGGGGCTTTCGGCAAGCTCTCGCTGGATCTGGCCGGAAGCGCCCAGGGGATGCTGAACGCGCTGATCGACTTCATGTACGCGGAGAGCCCGGCGGAGCGGGAGAAGGCCATCCAGGATCTGGAGCAGAACATCACGGACTTCTTCACGAGGCTTGGCGAGGCCATCGGCGCCGCCGCGGAAGCGCTGGGGAAGGTCGGCGAGGACCTGCAGGGCAGCGACAACAGCTACGTCAAGCTGATCGGGGACGCGCTGAAGGGGCTGTCCGATGTGCTGAACTGGTTCCTGGAGGAAGGGAACATTGAGAAGGTCATCGGGGCGCTGGAGACGCTGGCGGGCTTCTGGATCGCGGGCAAGGGCCTGAGCATGGCCGGCAAGATCGCCGAAGTCGTCGCGAACATCAAAACGATCACCGCCTTCAACGCGCTGACCGGCGCGGGCGGCGCAGGCGGCGCGGCCACGGGCGGCGGCGGGGGGCTGATCTCCACGCTGACAACGAGCCTGTCCGGGGCGCTGGCGTCCATCACGATGGGCGTCACGGTGGCGGGCTTCGCGGCCGCGGCCATCGGCGCGCTGGGCTACATCGTCAAGGGCGACTTCCAGAAGGACCTGGACCGGGGCGCGGACTACAGGGAGCAGACCAGAGAGGTCAACAAGGCGCTTGGCCGCGGGGAGACCGACGTCCAGACCGCGTGGTGGACGATCACCCACCCCCAGGAGGCCACCGGAGGATCCAGCGGGGCCGACCTGCTGGCCAGATGGCGGGCGACCGAGACCCCGGAGGCGAAGGCGCAGCGGGAGGCGGACGCGGCGGCCCGGGCGCAGACGCAGGCGGACGAGGCGCGGCGGGCGGACCTGACCGGCAGCGGCATCGTGCTGCCGACGATCCGGACGCCGAAGGGACGGGAGACCGGATTCGACCTGACGGACGAGCAGCGGACGGCGGCGGAGAACTACTGGGACCTTTGGAAGCTGATTTCTGACGACGGGAGCGACGAGACCGAGGCGGCCTTCGACGCGGCCTTCGCGCGGCTGGAGGAGCTGTTCGCGGGGCAGGAGCAGATCTATGACATGCTGATGCAGGACTTCGACGCGCTGAAGGACGAGAACGGGGACAAATGGACGGAGATCCAGGACCTGCCGGCTTCGTGGTTCAAGAACCTCTGGAAACAGGACAACCAGGTGACCTCGAGCGACCTGGCGGGCTTCCGGTCGCTGCCGGAGAGCATCCGGGCGGCGGTCATGGCCGGGGCGTCCGCGGGCGTGAGCGGGATCCAGGTGACGATCGACGGATACTACGCGGGGCGCGTGCTGGCGCCCTACATCAGCGCGGAGATCGGGCAGACGGTTTTGGGCAGATAAGGACGGAAAAAAGAACGGAGGGACGCGATGATACTGGCTCACAGGGCGGCGCTGGACGGGATCCAGATGGACGAGATCGATCCGGCCATCGTGATCCAGCGGATCGAGGAGGCGGCGCCGAAGGAAAGCATCCAGGCGGCGGCGCTGGCCATGGGCGGCAGCCGGATCACACAGAAGCGCCGGGAGTCGCTGGACGTGGTGATCCGGTTCGGGATCGACGTGCGGAAGCAGGAGATGGCCCGGCGGGAGGAGATCATCGAGGCGGTGAACCGGTGGGCGATGCGCGGCGGGATCCTCCGGATCAGCCAGAAGCCGGAGCGGCGGCTGCGCGTGATCCTGGTCCAGGCGGCCAGCGTCGGGGACCCATGGGACTGGACGGCGAACTACAGCCTGACCTTCCGGGCCTGCGGGATCCCATGGTGGGAGCAGGAGACGCCGGCGACGGCGACGGGGCCCGTCGCGGCCAGCGGAAGCATCGACATCCAGGCAGAGGGCAGCGCGGAGACCTGCGCGGAAGTGACCCTCGAGAACATGAGCGGGGCGAATATCGCGATGGCCAGCATCACCATCGGCGGGAAGACCATGAGCTTCTCCGACCTGGGACTGGGCGGCGGCGAGCGGCTGGTGATCGACCACGACGAGCGGGGCTTCCTGCGGATCCGGATCCGGAACGCGGGCGGAACCTTCCGCAGCGCCATGGCGAAGCGGAGCGGGGCGGATGACTTCAAAGTCCTGCCCGGGGCGGTCAGCTGCAGCTGGAGCGCACAGCGCGCGGTGCAGGCGACGGTCAGCGTCAGGGGGCGGTTTGCATGAGAATCTGGACCATCTCGGAGCACAGCCTGACGCCGGGCGGGGCGGAGATCCGGCCGGACAGCATGCAGGTGACGGAGAAGGGACGGCAGAGCACGGCATCCATCAGCGAGGAGATGACGGCGGAAGCCCGGAGCACAGGCACCTGGATCCGGGACGACCGGTTCGGGGTCTGGCGGATTTCCCGGGTCGAGGAGAACCCGGTGACGCGGACGCGGACGATCCAGCTGGAGCACATCTGGCGGACGCTGGCGGACCGGATCATCCCTGGAGAGGTGACGAGCGGGGACATGGGCGGCGGGGACACCGCGACATGCGCCCAGGCGATCCGGAAGATCCTGAGCTACCAGAGCGACTGGATGCTGGGGGCCTGCGAATACAGCGCGGCGCTGCCCTACAGCTTCGACGGGGGCGAGGACCTGGCCAGCGCGCTGGAGACGGTTTTTTCCAGCCTGGAGGACCCGTGCATCGAATGCGACACGGGGCGGTATCCCTTTGTGATGAACATCCGGAGACCGCAGAGCGGGGCGGCCTGCGAGATGCGGATGGACCGGAACATTACGACGATGAGAAGGACCATCGACCGGACGCGGATGTTCACGCGGTTCTATCCGGTCGGGAAGGAAGACATCCGGCTGCCGGGCGCGGGATACATGAGCCGGAACGAGGGCATCTACGGCATCATCGAAAAGAGCCAGACCGACCAGAGCCGGGAGACGGAGGCGGAGCTGCGGGCCTGGGGCGACGAGCAGCTGCGCAATCACGCGCGCCCGAGCGTCAGCATCTCCATCAGCGGGCTGGAGCTGGTCGGCGCGACCGGGGAGCCGATGGACGCGCTCACGGTCGACCGGATCTGCCGGGTGCCGCTGCCGGAATACGGAACGGTCATCGAGGCGCGGATCATCCAGAAGAGCTGGGCGGACGTGATCGGGCGGCCGGAGGACGTCACCGTCACGATGGGCAACGAGATTGCCGACGTGGCGCAGATCATCCGGCAGGAGGTGACCGGGAGCACCAGCACGGCCGCGAGGGGCGGCCGGGGCGGCGCGAAGAAGGCAAAGGAAGACCATGCCTGGTTCGTCGACACGGAGGACCACGTGGCCATGGTGGCCGAAGCCGTGGCCGGCGAGGGCGCCTCGAAGGACTGGAGC